>Ga0207878_100084_pt1 | contig 112753 bp, 115 predicted proteins | sample LinPmetageLP41_FD_184053 | JGI IMG/M metagenome (GOLD analysis project Ga0207878, IMG submission 184053) | Marine viral communities from the Pacific Ocean - LP-41 (SPAdes) | ecosystem: Environmental > Aquatic > Marine > Oceanic | place: Pacific Ocean | collected 2010-08-27
ACTTAAACCATGCTCAGTTCATCATCTGAATTAACAAAAACTTTGTTGACTCGTTCAGAACTGATTATCTGTAAAGACATCGTCCCGAACAGGTCCCACACGTTTGCTTGCCTGATTGTTAAAGAGCTTGGAAGCCTTGGCTTCTTTCACTGCGTCCTTGGCGTGTTGCCGTGTCCGCCGTGTCTGTGGAGGCGCATTCTAGAGATTTCCCGGGGACCGTCAACACTTTTTTCATCACTTTTTTATCAAACGGTCACCTTTTAGGCATCACGGGCAAAAAACCACCGAAAAGGCCCGTATACGGTGGTTTCTTGAGCAGATTCATTTGCTTAGCGATACATCCTCAGTCCGACCACAGGAAAGGAATCGGCCTATTTCAGCCTTTTTCTCTTAGCCCCAAGGCAATAATACGCAAAAAAAGACATTTCCCAGGTATTCACCCCAGCACAGAAACGAAAAAGGGCGCCGTCATGGCGCCCTTCGTCAACGATTTGCGGAGATCAGCTCCCTTTACGCAATCGCCAGAGACTCATCAATAGCCCCACCGTCACATACACGATAGCTACAGTGAGCAACACCAGGGGAGGATCCAGGAACACGATGGCAAACGCCACGATAACCCCCAGCAATACCTTGAATGGGACCCGGCCGATATGAAGCTCCTTGAAGGAATGATACTTCACCGAGGACACCATCAGCAGGCCCGCACCAGCGACCACCAGCGCTACCAGCCAGGAGATGTCGTTACCGTCCATGCCACGGCTGGCCCCCAGCCACACCAGGGTCGCCACCAGACCGGCCCCTGTGGGGCTTGGCAGGCCGATGAAGAAGCGTTTGTCAGTGCTCTCCGCCTGCACGTTGAAGCGCGCCAGGCGCAAGGCAGCACAGGCGACATAGATAAAGGCAGCCATCCAGCCGAACTTACCCAGCTCGGACAGCCCCCAGGAATAGGCCACCAGTCCCGGCGCCACCCCGAAGGCCACGCAGTCGGACAGGGAGTCATACTCTGCGCCAAACTTGCTCTGGGTATTGGTGAGTCGGGCCACCCCACCATCAAGGCCATCCAGGATGCCGGCCACGATAATGCCGATAGCGGCATGCTCGAACAGGCCGTTCATGGCCGCCACGATGGCATAGAAGCCGGCAAACAGGGCGCCGGTGGTAAACAGATTAGGCAGCAGGTAAACCCCCTTGTGGCGGGCGCCGGTACGATGCTCGGCTTCCACCACCTCAAAGGTGTCGGGCTGCTCCGGGGTGGTTGTCTTGTCGTTATCCTGCATGGTGGTCCATCCAAATTGGGTGTGACTAGTCTAACGCAGTGACCGCAAACAAAAAACGCGGCCGAAGCCGCGTTTTTTGATGATCGAAACAAGCTCTTAGTTCTTGCTCTTGTCGACGATCTGGTTTGCCTGGATCCACGGCATCATACCGCGCAGCTTCTCACCCACCTGCTCGATAGGGTGAGCCGCGTTGTTGCGACGGGCTGCCGTCATGGAAGGGTAGTTCAGGGCACCTTCAGAGATGAACTGCTTGGCGTACTCGCCGCTCTGGATACGCTTCAGGGCATTGCGCATGGCCGCACGGGATTCGTCGTTGATCACTTCCGGGCCCGTCACGTACTCGCCGTACTCCGCATTGTTGGAGATGGAGTAGTTCATGTTGGCGATGCCGCCTTCGTACATCAGGTCAACGATCAGCTTCAGTTCGTGCAGACACTCGAAGTAGGCCATTTCCGGCGCGTAGCCCGCTTCGGTCAGGGTCTCGAAACCGGCTTTCACCAGCTCGACTGCACCGCCACACAGAACCGCCTGCTCACCGAACAGGTCGGTTTCAGTCTCGTCCTTGAAGGTGGTCTCGATGATGCCGGTACGGCCACCACCAACGCCAGAGGCATAGGACAGAGCCACGTTCTTGGCATTGCCGGACGCGTCCTGGAAGATCGCGATCAGGTCAGGAATACCGCCGCCCTTGGTGAACTCGGTGCGCACGGTGTGACCCGGTGCTTTGGGAGCGATCATGATCACGTCCAGATCAGCGCGCGGCACGATCTGGTTGTAATGGATGGCAAAACCATGGGCGAACGCCAGGGTCGCGCCTTTTTTCAGGTTCGGCTCGATTTCGTCACGGTACAGCTGGGACTGGAATTCGTCCGGGGTCAGGATCATGACCACATCAGCAGCCGCCACAGCAGCCGGTACATCGCTAACTTTCAGGCCATGGGCTTCGGCCTTGGCGATGGAAGAAGAACCGGCACGCAGACCGACAGTCACGTCTACACCGGAATCATTCAGGTTGCAGGCGTGGGCGTGCCCCTGGGAGCCGTAACCAATGATGGCCACTTTCTTGCCCTGGATGATGGAAAGATCGCAATCCTTGTCGTAATACACTTGCATGCTCATAGCTCTGGCTCTTTCAGATAACGGAAATCGGTGACAGGCAGGCACTCAGGGAGCCTGCCCGGACAGGCCAGCCACTCTAGGCTATCCGCCGCATTGCGTAAAATGATATATTTGAAACATAGCATTGCGATTATCGCAACGACGAGAGAGCCATGGATAGCAAACCCCTGCGCCTGTTCCTGACCCTGGCGGACACCCTGCACTTCGGCCGCACCAGCACCATGTGTCATGTGAGTCCGTCCACGCTCAGCCGCACCATCCAGCAACTGGAGGATGAGCTGGGCGTGCCGCTGTTCTACCGGGACAATCGCAGCGTCACCCTGACCCGGGAAGGCCAGCGTTTTCAGGAATACGCCCGCGACACGCTGACGCGCTGGGACAACCTGCGTCATGCCCTGCAGGAAGACCGGCGCGTGCTGCAGGGGGAGCTGAGCCTGTACTGCTCGGTGACCGCCAGCTACAGCTTCCTCTACGACATCCTCAGCAGCTTTCGCCACCAGTACCCGCGCATCGAGCTGAAGCTGCACACCGGTGACCCGGCGCAGGCAGTACAGCGCATCCAGCATGGCGAGGAGGATATCGCCATCGGCGCCCGCCCGGACCACCTGCCCGCCGGTATCGCCTTCCGCCCCATCGCCCGCTCCCCGCTGCTGTTTATTGCTCAGGCCGGCCAGGCCCAGCTGGCTGAGCGGCTCAGCGGCACCGCCAGCAAAACGGCCTGGGAAGAGGTTCCCATGATTCTTTCCGAGGAGGGCCTGGCCCGGGAGCGGGTGGATCGCTGGTTTCGACAACTGGGAGTGAAGCCGCACATCTACGCCCAGGTGGGAGGCAATGAGGCCATCGTCAGCATGGTCAGCCTGGGATTCGGGGTGGGCATCGTGCCGAAGATCGTACTGGACAACAGCCCGCTGGCCGGCCGCACCCGCCCCCTGGATGTACAGCCTGCGCTAGCGCCCTACGAGGTAGGACTGTTTACCCAGGAGCGCCGGCGGGAGGAGCCGCTGATTCAGGCATTCTGGTCGCAACTACCGGAATAAGGGATGGCAGCACAGGCGGAGCGATAGCCAAAAGCCCAAACAAGAGCGATTTACCACAGAGGGCACAGAGATTACTGAGGAAAAGGAAGGGGTTTCTCTGTGTTCTCGGTGCCCTCTGTGGTGAAAATGCCTTTGCTCTGAGGTCGATTATCGCGGCGCCCGCGACGCTTCTACAGACAAAACAAGAGACACAAAAAAAGCCGCTCCGAAGAGCGGCTTTTTCGTCTCGCACCCAGCAGCAGGCGTCGAGCGTTTTACAGGCTCAGCACCTTCTCGCCCCGGGAGATCCCGGACACGCCAGAACGCACGACTTCCAGCACCTGGGTTTCCCCGATGGCACCGATAAAGGCGTCCAGTTTGTCGGAAGCACCGGTAAGCTGAACGGTGTAGACAGTGCTGGTCACATCCACGATCTGCCCACGGAAGATATCCACACTGCGCTTCACCTCAGCGCGCTGGGCGCCGGTGGCTTTCACCTTGATCAGCATCAGCTCGCGCTCAATGTGAGCACCCTCGGTGAGATCCACCAGCTTGACCACTTCGATCAGCTTGTTGAGATGCTTGGTGATCTGCTCGATCTTCAGATCATTACCGAAGGTGGTCAGGGTCAGCCGTGACAGGGTGCTGTCTTCGGTGGGCGCCACCGACAGGCTTTCGATGTTGTAGCCACGCTGGGAGAACAGACCAATCACCCGGCTCAGTGCGCCCGGCTCGTTTTCCATCAGAATAGAGATAATTCGACGCATCAGGTCCGCTCCGTCTTGCTCAGCCACATATCACGCATGGATCCGTCTGCAATCTGCATCGGGTACACGTGCTCGGTGGAGTCGACATAGATATCCATAAACACCAGACGATCCTTAAGGGCAAAGGCTTCATCCATTGCGCCTTCCAGATCTTCGAACTTGGTGATTTTCATGCCCACGTGTCCATAAGCCTCGGCCAGGGCCACAAAGTCAGGCAAAGATTCCATATAGGACTGGCTATGACGGCCACCGTATTGCATGTCCTGCCACTGACGCACCATGCCCAGGGCCTGATTGTTGATGTTGATGATCTTCACCGGCAGACCATATTGCAGGCAGGTGGACAGCTCCTGAATATTCATCTGGATGGAGCCCTCCCCGGTCACACAGGCCACTGTGGCGTCAGGGAATGCAAACTGCACGCCCATGGCGGCAGGCAGACCGAAGCCCATGGTCCCCAGCCCCCCGGAGTTGATCCAGCGACGAGGCTTGTCGTACTGGTAGTACTGGGCAGCAAACATCTGGTGCTGACCCACGTCCGAGGTCACATAGGCATCACCCTTGGTGGCCTTGTACAACGCCTGCACCACCTGCTGGGGCTTCATGGGACCGTTTTCATTGGTCTCATAGCGCATGCCATGCACCTTGCGCCAGCCTTCAATCTCTTCCCACCAGCGCTCGAGAGCCTTGCGATCCGGCTCGCCACCGTGTTCGTCCAGCATCGTCAGCATTTCTTCCAGCACCTGATGCACCGGCCCCACGATGGGGATATGCGCCATGATGTTCTTGGAAATCGTCGCCGGATCGATATCGATGTGGATGATCTTGGCGCCCGGGCAGAATTTCTTCACGTTGTTGGTGACCCGGTCATCCAGACGGGCACCCACGGCAAGAATCACGTCGGAACTATGCATGGTCATGTTGGCTTCATAGGTGCCATGCATGCCCAGCATGCCCACATTCTGCGGATCAGTGCCCGGGAAACAGCCCAATCCCATCAGAGTATTGGTCACCGGAAAATTCAGCCGATGGGCCAGCTTGGTGAGTAGCTCGCTACCCTCACCCTGGATCACACCACCGCCGGCATAGATCACCGGACGCTTGGCTTTCATCAGCTCTTCCACCGCCTTGCGGATCTGGCCGGAATGACCACGGCTGACCGGCGCGTAGGAGCGCATCTTGACCTTTTTCGGGTATTCGTAGGGGTTCTTCACATTCGGCGCGGTCTGATCCTTGGGAATATCGATCAGGACCGGGCCGGGACGGCCGGTGGTGGCAATGTAGAACGCCTTCTTCATGATCTCGGGAATGTCCTTGGCATCGCGGACCATGAAGCTGTGCTTCACCACCGGGCGGGACACACCGATCATGTCGGTTTCCTGGAAGGCATCATCGCCAATCCAGTCGGAGCGAACCTGGCCAGACAACACGATCATGGGAATGGAGTCCATGAAGGCGGTGGCAAGACCGGTAATAGCGTTGGTGGCACCGGGGCCGGAGGTCACCATGACCACACCCGGTTTGCCGGTAGCACGGGCATAGCCATCGGCCGCATGAGTGGCTGCCTGCTCGTGACGGACCAGAATGTGGCTGACAGAGTCCTGCTGGAACAATGCATCATAAATGTGCAGTACGGACCCTCCGGGATACCCGAAGATGTACTCCACTCCCTCGTCTTGCAGCGCACGGACCACCATCTCCGCGCCGGATAACATTTCCACGGTTGCTACCTCAAATCAGAATGCATACAACCCACTGCCATGCAGCGGGACGGGGTTTACAACTTGCTGCCTGTGGATAAAGCACCATATGTGGGTGCTCTGGGGTCCTGTCGGAGGTGGCCGACACGAACACAGGCCGGGAGGGCAACGCGGAGGCAATGCAGACCTGAAGAGGGATTACTCCCGCTTTATAGGAATGAGAAACCTCCGGAGGCTCCCACAGCGGGACGAGAGTGCAGTGATACTGCTGGCAGGACATCGCGGTAACGGTGCCCCGGGTCCCGGCCTCACACACGCCGGTAAGCGAATGCGGGTCCCGATCTCCGGAAAGGTTTAATTTTGTCAGAAATGTGCGATGAATCAAAGCCCTCCGTCGGGTTTGGGTTGCAGAAAATCCCCTTCACCCGTCATGCTAAAGTACGAGAGTTGAAAACAACCCAAATAAGAAGACCGACATTATGAACAAATTCAGCCTGTTGCTTGGCAGCCTTCTGCTTATCCTCGCCAGCGCCAGCTCGGCAGCCAAGTTTTATAAGTGGGTCGATGATCAGGGGGTGACTCACTACGGTGCCAACCCGCCGCAGGGCACGACCTCCTCAGAAGTGAACACCCGCGCCAATGCCAGCTCGGATCAGGATCGTGAGCTGGAAGCCCTGGATGAGAGACGAAACGCTCGCGAAAACGCCAAAGAGGAAGCCGCAAAGGCAGCGGAAGAGGAAACTCGCCTGAAATCAGAACCGGATGAACTCGCTCAGGAGCGCTGCGAGCAACACCGCAAGAATCTCGAAACTCTGAAAAACAAACCCATTGTTCGTAGGAAGAATCCGGAAACCGGAGAAATGGAAGTCCTGGACCAGGAAGAAAGAGAAAAGATGATCCAGAATAGCCAGAAGGCATTGGAAAACTGCACCCGGAATTAAGGATACAGGGGCCCTGTTTGACAGGGCTCCCTGCACTCTCACCTCACCGCGTAAAACTGAAGCGGTCTCCATCCACATCTATCGAGATGGTGTCTCCCTGGCCAAACTCCCCTCTGAGCAGGGACTGAGCGAGCGGGTTTTCCAGCTGCTGCTGTATGGCCCGCTTCAGCGGTCGGGCACCGTAGACCGGGTCGAAGCCGGCTTCCACCAGTTTATCCAGGGCCGCATCGCTTAACTCGAGGCGAATGTCTCGCTCAGCCAGCCGCTTGCGCAGATAATCCAGCTGAATGGCAGCAATTCCCTTGAGCTGATCCTTGGCCAGCGGATGGAACACTACGGTCTCGTCCACCCGGTTGATGAACTCCGGACGGAAGTGATTGCCCACTACCTCCATGACCGCCGCTTTCATGGCCTCATAATCGTTGTCTCCGGCCAGTTTCTGGATCAGGTCGGAGCCCAGATTCGAAGTCATCACCACCACGGTGTTGCGGAAGTCCACGGTGCGGCCCTGGCCATCCGTGAGACGGCCATCGTCCAGCACCTGCAACAGGATGTTGAACACATCCGGATGCGCCTTTTCCACTTCATCCAGCAACACTACAGAGTAAGGCTTGCGGCGCACGGCCTCGGTCAGGTAACCGCCTTCTTCGTAACCCACATAACCCGGGGGGGCGCCCACCAGCCGCGCCACGGAGTGCTTCTCCATGAACTCGGACATGTCGATGCGCACCATCGCCTCTTCGGTATCGAAGAGGAAGTTCGCCAGCGCCTTGCAGAGCTCGGTCTTGCCCACCCCGGTGGGCCCGAGGAACAGGAAACTGCCATTGGGACGATTGGGATCAGACAGGCCAGCCCGGGAACGGCGCACCGCATTGGCCACTGCTTCCACCGCTTCCGCCTGACCCACTACCCGCTGGTGCAGGGCCTCTTCCATGCGCAGCAGCTTGTCCTTCTCGCCTTCCAGCATCTTGGCAACAGGAATTCCGGTCCACTTGGATACCACCTCGGCGATTTCCTCGTCGGTCACCTTGTTGCGCAGCAACTGATTTTCGGTCTGGGAGTGCTGCTCTTCCTGATCCTGGGCAGCCTGAACCTTTTTCTCCAGTTCAGGAATCACCCCATACTGCAGCTCTGACATGCGACTCAGATCCCCGGCACGGCGGGCCTGCTCCAGCTCGACGCGGGCCTGCTCCAGTTCTGCCTTGTACTCCTGAGCACCCTGCAGCGCGGCTTTCTCGGCCTGCCAGATTTCCTCCAGATCCGCATATTGCTTTTCCAGTTCGTCGATATCGTCTTCCAGCTTTTCCAGACGTTTCCTGCTGGCCTCATCCTCTTCCTTGCGCAGTGCCTCGCGCTCCATCTTGAGCTGGATAAGGCGGCGGTCCAGTCGATCCATTTCCTCCGGCATGGAATCAATTTCCATGCGGATGCGACTGCCTGCCTCATCAATCAGGTCAATGGCCTTATCCGGCAATTGCCGATCGGTAATGTAGCGATGGCTGAGCCTTGCCGCCGCGATGATGGCGCCATCACTGATGTCTACACCGTGGTGGACCTCATAGCGTTCTTTGAGGCCACGCAGGATGGCGATGGTGTCTTCCACCGTGGGCTCATCCACCTGCACCTTCTGGAAACGGCGTTCCAGGGCCGCGTCCTTTTCGATGTACTTGCGGTATTCATCCAGCGTCGTCGCACCCACGCAGTGCAGCTCGCCGCGAGCCAGTGCCGGCTTGAGCATATTGCCGGCATCCATGGAGCCTTCACCCTTGCCGGCACCGACCATGGTATGCAGCTCATCAATAAACAGGATGATGCGACCTTCCTGCTTGGACAGTTCGTTGAGGACAGCCTTGAGCCGCTCCTCGAATTCGCCCCGGTATTTGGCGCCAGCAATCAGTGCCGCCATGTCCAGGGACAACACCTGCTTGTCCTTCAGACCTTCCGGCACTTCGCCGTTGACGATCCGCTGGGCCAGGCCTTCCACGATGGCGGTCTTGCCCACCCCGGGCTCGCCAATAAGTACCGGATTGTTCTTGGTACGGCGCTGCAACACCTGGATAGTACGGCGGATTTCGTCGTCACGGCCGATCACCGGGTCCAGCTTGCCTGACTCGGCCCGTTCGGTGAGATTCACCGTGTACTTGTCCAGCGCCTCGCGCTTGTCTTCCGCATTGGGGTCGTCCACAGCCTCTCCACCTCGCACCTCGGCGATCTTCGCCGCCAGCACCTTTTTGGTGACTCCGGCGTGCTTCATCAGCTTGCCCAGCTCGCCGTTATCGTCACAGGCTGCAAGCAATACCACTTCCGTGGACAGATACTGGTCACCACGCTGCTGGGCCTCGCGGTCGGCCATGTTAAGAAGGCGACCTGTGGCTTGCCCCATCTGCACATCACCATTGAAATCACTCACCGTGGGCAGCTTATCCACGGCCATATTCAAGGCGGTGATCACATCACCACTGTTAGCGCCGGTTTTTTCCAGCAAAGGGCGGGCCGCCCCACCCTGCTGCTGCATCAGCGCCAGCATCAGGTGGACCGGTTCAATCGTGCTATTGCCCTGCCCCACGGCCAGGGATTGCGCGTCTGACAGCGCTTGCTGCAGGCGGGCAGTGAGTTTATCCATTCGCATTTGGGCACTCCTATCCGGTTGTGATCCGCATTCCGGCCCCCTGTCGGCAAGCCAGTCACGATCACCGGTTATCAATCATCTGACCTTTTAATGGGTCCGATTGAGCCAGATTCAAGGCTAATGGATAATTGAGAATGGATAATTGATAACGCTCAATAAAAGCGCAGCGGAGTTCTTCCAGCAAAAAGGCCGCACCCAATCACTGGACGCGGCCTCATAGCGCCAGACAACGGATAGCCTGTCTCGCGCAGCTATCAATTATCCATTCTCAATTATCAATTGCCTTCTTCGTCGAGCCAGATCAGAGAAGCAAACCGGCCCGTGTCACCTTCCTTGCGGAAGGAATAGAAGCGCGTGAGATCACAGGCGGTACAGAGCTCGCCACCCTGAACATCCTCTACGCCCAGACGAGCCAGTTCTATCATGGCAGCCTGAGCGACGGAAAAGCGCCAATGGCCGGGCGAGGCATCTGCCTGAAAGGCGCCTTTGAAATCAGTGTGGGCAGCCACAAAGGCCCGGTAAACCTCGTCGCCCACCTGGTAGCATTTCCCGCAGATAGCCGGGCCCAGCCAAGCACTGACAGGCTCGCCAGCCGGGGCAATACTCTTCACCCCTTCAGCGACAATACCCGCCTGCAGGCCACGCCAGCCCGCATGCACTGCTGCCACAGCGCTGCCATCGGTACGCGCCAGCAGCACCGGAAGGCAGTCTGCGGTAAGCACCACACAAGGCCAGCGCTGCTGGTCGGTCCAGGCGCCATCCGCCTCGTTATCGGATTCACCCGCCCGAATCACTCGCTTGCCGTGGACTTGTTTCAGCCAGGCCACCGGATGATCTGCCTGCAGCAGCTTTTCCACGTGATGCCTCGCCTGCTCCACACGCGCAGTCTGATCCCCGCAGTTCATGCCCAGGTTGAAGCCATTCCAGGGGGACGGGGAATGGCTGCCGGCCCGGGTGGTCACAGCCACACGCACGTGGGGGTGCGGCTGCCAGTCTGGCCAGATCCATTTGGAGCGGCTAGGTAAAGTCATTGGTACAGCCCTGATTGGGTCACGCAGACATACCCTAGGCACATCCGCCATTTATTGCTTTGTGGCGGATATCGCCTGCGGCGATTTCAGCTCTGCGAGTTAGCGTCTTCTTCCAGCACCTGAATGAGCCCCTGCATATCCTCAGGTAGCGGTGCCTCGAATTCACAGTATTCGCCCGTGGCCGGGTGAATCAAGCCAAGTTTGCGGGCATGCAGAGCCTGACGGGGGAAACGCCGCAGAGCCTCACGCAGGGCTTCGCTGGCGCCAGCGGGCTGTTTGAGACGACCGCCATAGAGCGGATCGCCCACCAGGGGGTAATTACGATGGGCCATATGCACCCGAATCTGATGGGTACGGCCGGTTTCCAGCTGCACCTTGATGCGAGTGTGGGCCCGGTAACGGTCCAGTACGCGGTAATGGGTAACCGCGTTCTTGCCCCCGGTTTTCACCACCGCCTGCTTCTTGCGATCCACCGGGTGGCGCCCCATGGGCGCATCCACCTTGCCACCGCCGGTCATCACCCCCACAGCAATGGCTTCGTACTGACGGAACAAGCTTTTGTCCTGCAGCTGGGCCACCAGGCTCTGGTGGGCTTCCAGTGAGCGAGCCACCACCATCAGGCCGGTGGTATCCCGGTCGAGCCGATGGACGATACCCGCTCGAGGCAGACTGCTAAGACGCTCGTCGAGATGCAGCAGGCCATTCAGCAAGGTGCCATCCGCATGCCCTGCTGCCGGGTGCACCACCAAACCGGTGGGTTTATTGATCACGATCAGGTCGTCATCCTGGTAGACCACATCAAGCTCAATGGACTGGGGCTGATCGTCCAGTTCCGGCGCGATCTCCACTTCCAGGGTCAGGCTCTCATTGCCGACCAGCTTGTCCTTGGGCCTGACCTTGGCACCATTGACCGTCAGCACCCCGTCCTTGATCCAGCCCTGCAGCCGCGAGCGGGAAAACCCCTCGAACAGCTCGGCAGCGGCCTGGTCGACCCGCTGTCCCGTCTGATCTGCGCGGACCTGCTCACTGCGCTGAATTTTCTCGCCGCCAAGATGTCCCATAGTGCAACCTGTGTTTAAATGCCGTATCTAAATACCTAGCCCGTCATTGTAACCGTTTAACGAGGAAAGAATGCCACGTCTTTTATGGCCATTGCTTGGCCTGCTGCTACTCGCCGGCTGTGCCAGCAACAAGGAGCGCCCGGAGCTTACCGAGGTGGACCAGTACCGGGAAGCCAGCGAGTCGCTGGAATCCAGGAATTACCTGACCGCTATCGATCAGCTCAAGGAGCTGGAAGCCCGCTTTCCCTACGGTGATTTTGCCGAGCAGGCAGCTCTGGATCTGATCTACGCGCAGTATCGGGCGGTGGATTACCCGGCCACCGTGGTCGCGGCCCAGCGTTTCATGCGCAATTACCCGGCACATCCGCGCATGGACTACGCGCTGTACATGCGCGGGTTGGCCAACTTCAATATGGAGAAGGGCCTGTTCGACAATATGGTGAGCTCCGACAAGTCCAGCAAGGACATGGGCGCCGCCAAGGACGCGTTTCGGGATTTCGAGCGCCTGGTGAACCGCTTCCCGGACAGTGAATACGCGCCGGATGCCCGCTCACGCATGGTCCACATTCGTAACCAGCTGGCCCGCCAGGAACTCCATGTGGCCCGCTACTATGCGCGCCGCGGCGCCATCATCGCTTCCATCAACCGGGCCCAGTATGTGGTCAAGCACTACCAGCAGACCCCTGCCGTACCCGAAGCCCTCGCCATCATGGCGAAAGGCTACCAGCGCCTGAAGCAACCGGAACTGGCAGAGAAAAGTCGTGATGTACTGGCGCTGAACTGGCCGGACAGGAAATTTCTGGACAACGACAAGCAAGTCGATCTGGCCTGGTGGCCGGACGAGGATGACGGGCTGCTGAGCTTGCTGACGTTTGACCTTCTGTAAGCTTCTAGCTTCTAGCTTCTAGCTTCTAGCTTCTAGCTTCTAGCTAAAAAAGGGTGGCACCGACTAATATTCGGAGCCACCTTTTTTTTGACTTTGCTTTTCCTTGTAGCTTGTAACTGCTCTCAGTCCCCCGGTCGCCAGCCATTGGTGATTGGGTAACGGCGATCCTTGCCGAAAGCCCGGCGGCTGACGCGGGGACCCACCGCAGCCTGCCGGCGCTTGTATTCGTTGCGATCGGTGAGCTTGACGACCCGGTAGACATTCTCGCGATCAAAACCGTCACGGATTACCGCTTCGGCGCTCATGTCCTGCTCCACATAGCGCTCGAGAATCGCATCCAGTTCGTCGTAACCCGGCAAGGAATCACTGTCCACTTGGTCGGGTGCCAGTTCCGCCGATGGCGGGCGTGTGATAACCCGTTCCGGGATAATTTCCACGCCGGCCTGCTGGTTGCGCCACGTGGCCAGGCGGTAAACCATGGTCTTGAACACATCCTTCAGCACCGAGAAGCCACCTGCCATATCCCCGTAGAGCGTGGCATAACCCACTGCCATCTCACTCTTGTTGCCGGTTGTCAGCACCACAGACCCGTTTTTGTTGGATAGCGCCATCAGCAGGACCCCACGGCAGCGCGCCTGCAGGTTTTCCTCGGTAGTATCTTTCTCCTGCCCGGCAAATGACTCACTGAGAATATCCATAAACCCATTGAAAGCAGACTCGATGGGCAGCACGCGGTAATGGACCCGCAGAGTCAGGGCCTGCTTCTCGGCATCCTCCAGGCTCATGGCTGAGGTATAGCGGAATGGCATCATCACCGCTTCTACCCGATCCGGACCGAGGGCATCCACGGCCACCGCCAGAGTCAGGGCCGAATCGATCCCACCCGACAAGCCCAGCAGCGCCCCCTTGAAACCGTTCTTGTTCACGTAATCCCGGGTTGCCAGCACCAGCGCCTGATAGAGGCTTTCTTCCAGCCCGGGGAGCGGAAGCTGCTCCCCCACCGGCTCGCAGTGTCCGTCACTGCACTGCAGGTCCACCGGGACCAACGCCTCGGTAAAGCTGGCAGCCTGTACACAACGGCGCCCCTGGCTGTCACAAACAAACGATGCACCATCAAAAACCAGCTCGTCCTGGCCACCTACCAGGTTGCAATAGAGAATCGGCAGGCCGGTTTCGCGGCTGCGGGCTTCTACCTGCTCCAGGCGCTCCTGAAACTTGTTGGCCCGGAACGGCGACGCATTCAGGTTCAGAACCAGATCCACATCTTGTTGCTGCAGCTGGGATGCGGGCCCGCTATGCCAGATGTCCTCGCAGATCGTCAGGCCCAGGGTCCAGCCATCCAGCTCAAAGGTGCAGGCCTCGGAACCCGGTTGAAAATAGCGTTTTTCGTCGAACACACGGTAATTGGGTAGATGTTGCTTGAAATATTCATGGCGAGGGCGGTTTTCGCCAGGAAATACTACCCCGGCGGCGTTGCGACGCTGGCCATTGCGCACGGCAGGGTAGCCAATCACCACCGGTACCGTGATCTTCTCACCAATGGTCTCCAGCGCGGCATCCACACGGCTGTTGAGACTGGGACGCAACAGCAGATCCTCTGGCGGATACCCCGTCAGCATCAATTCCGGAAACAGTACCAGATCAGCGCCCAACAGACGGCGAGCCTCGTCTGCCGCATCGATCACCCGCTGGGCATTGCCCTCAATGTCGCCCACCAGCGCATTCTGCTGGGCCATAATAATCCGCATGATTAACCGGCCTTTCCTCAAGTGAGCGCTGATTGTACTCTTTAGCCGGCAATCGATGAACGCATCATGACAAACAAGGAGAACAAGATGGGCCTGATTCGCCTGCTGGTTATTGCCGCCCTGGTCTACCTGGCCTGGCGGGTAGTGAAAAACCTGCTCTCGCAGGCAAACCGTCGCGACAGTTCCGACTCTGGTAACGGTCAGGACGCCCAGGCCATGCTCAAATGCGCCCAGTGTGGCGTGCACGTTCCTGCCCCGGAAGCCTTCACTCACAATGGGCTGCACTTTTGCTCCCAGAAGCACCAACGCCTGTATCTGGAACACAATGACCGCTAGCCAGGGATGGACGCCCGCCCGTATTTATAATGTCTATCGGATTGCCATTGCTTGCAGTCTGATGCTGCTCCACTTTGGGCCGGAACAGCCCCTTATCGGCACCCATCTGCCGTTATTGTTTGAAACCACGCTTTTTGTCTATCTGGGGCTCACGCTGGCATCAGCCACCCTGGACTTTCGCGCCGAAAAACGCGCCTATCCGGCCTGGGCTCAGCCCGCCTCGCTGATTACCGATTTGACCATGCTCTCCCTGGTTGTCCACGCCAACGGTGGTCTTGAGGGCGGCTTGGCGGTACTGCTTCTGGTTACAGTGGCCGCCGGCAACATCCTGCTACGCGGACGTCTCGGTTTTTTGATCGCCGCCCTGGCCACCCTGGCCATGATGTTCGAGCAGTTCTACTTTTCCATTCAGGCCATGTCGGATTCCCCTTTCCTGCTAACCGAATCCGGCCTGCTGGGTATCGCCTTTTTCATGGTGTCGCTGATCATCCAGCAAATAACCCAACGTCTGCAGCAAAGCGAGCGCATTGCTGAGCGACAGCGTGTCGCCATCGAACGCCTGGAAGCCCTTAACCAGCAAATTGTGCAGCGCATGCGCACTGGCGTGGTGGTGTTTGATGAATCCTTCCGGATTCTGATGGCCAACCAGGCAGCCAATAGCCTGTTTGGCACCCCCATGCTAGGCAACCAGTTACCCAAACAATTGGTTAGCCGCTATCAACGCTGGCAAGACAACCCTCTACTGCCCCTCGCTACGCTGAGAACCTCGGAACAGTCGCCGGTACTCAGTCCCCGGTTTGCCCCGCTGGAGACGGACCATGAGCTACTCACTCTATTATTTCTTGAAGACAGCGCCCGAGTCGCTCAGGAAGCGCAACAGATGAACCTGGCATCACTGGGACGACTGTCCGCCACCCTGGCCCATGAGATTCGCAACCCGTTAAGCGCGATCAACCATGCCACCGAGCTGCTCCTGGACGGCAATGCCAGCGAGGAGGATCAGCATTTACTCGGCATCATCCGCAACCATGTGGGCCGCGTGAATGGCATCATTCACGACGTGCTCGATCTCTCTCGCCGGGGCAAAGGACAGGCCGAGCGCTTTGGCCTTGCGCCTTTTCTCAACGAATTATGTGAGCAATGGGCGTTGCGGGGCTACGCGAACAACAGCCTGAAAAAAGCCTGCCAGTCCGATGTAGAAGTACGCTTTGATCGCAACCAGTTGACCCAGGTCGTCGACAACCTTATCCGCAATGCCTTTCAGCATGGAGGCGAAGAGTGCAAGGTTGACCTGGAATGCGGCAGTCATGAACAAACGGGTCTCCCCTGGCTCAGAATCCGGGATAACGGCAATGGCATACCCGCCGAGACCGCCCGGCACCTTTTTGAGCCCTTCTACACAACAGCCAATGACGGCAATGGGCTGGGGCTTTATCTTTGCCGGGAGCTTTGCCAAGCCAACCAGGCAGCCCTGGATCTGGAAGACACCCCGAACGGGGCCAGCTTTGTGATAACCTTTGCCCACCCGCACCGACAATTTCAATAACACGATATTATTATGAGTGCTGACACCCCACACGTACTGGTTGTAGACGACGAAGCCGATCTGCGCGAACTGCTTGTCATCACCCTTGGGCGCATGAAGCTCAAGGCCACAGCTGCCGAATCGCTTGGCGCAGCCAAAGCGGCCCTTGCCGATGGCAGATTCAACCTTTGTCTGACGGATATGAATCTGGGTGATGGCACCGGGCTCGAGCTGCTGCAGTTTATTGCCAGGCATTGCCCGGAAATGCCCACCGCCGTCATTACGGCTTATGGCAGCATGGAAACCGCCACCGATGCCATGAAGTACGGGGCCTATGACTTTATTGCCAAGCCTGTGTCACTGGATCGACTTCGCCAGCTGATTGAAGACGGGCTGGACATCAACGAAGTGGAAGACCACCACGAGGAAGAGGACAACCTGATCGGGGAAGCGCCGAGCATGCGCGCCCTGAAAGCCCAGGTCCGCAAACTGGCACGCAGCCAGGCGCCAATCTACATCAGCGGCGAATCCGGCAGCGGCAAGGAGCGTATTGCCCGCCTGATACACAACCTGGGTTCTCGACGGGAAAAACCCTTTGTCGCCGTCAACTGCGGGGCCATTCCGTCGGAGTTGATGGAAAGCGAATTCTTTGGCCATCGCAAAGGGGCATTCACCGGGGCCGTGGAAGACCGCAAGGGGCTATTCCGCGAAGCCGATGGCGGCACCCTTTTTCTGGATGAAGTGGCCGACCTGCCCTTGCACATGCAAGTTAAACTGTTGCGAGCCATTCAGGAAAAATCCGTTCGCCCGGTGGGTGAGCCCCGGGAGTTTCAGGTCAATCTTCGTATCCTCTGCGCTACCCACAAGGATCTGGCTCAAGAAATGGCGGAAGGGCGCTTCCGGCAAGATCTTTTCTATCGGCTGAATGTCATCGAGGCGCACGTCCCCCCGTTGCGCGAACGCCAGGAAGATATTCCTGCTCTGGTCGGCCACATTCTCAAGCGCCTCAGCGAAGCCTGGGAAATCGCCCCGCCAATCGTCAGCGCCTCTGCCATGAAAACCCTGGAACAATATACCTACCCAGGCAATGTCAGGGAGCTGGAAAATACTCTGGAAAGAGCCCTGACTTTATGTGATGGGAAAGAAATCCAGGAAGAGCATCTAAGGCTGCAAACGGACACACTCCCGAAAGCCGCCACGGCAACGACACTGGAAACCTGTACCTCTCCAGAGCGTCCATTAGGCCAGCCTCTCGAAGAATTTCTTCAAGACATCGAGAGGCAGGAAATTCTCAAGGCTCTGGATGCAACGCACTGGAACAGAACAGCTGCAGCAAAAAAACTGGGCATGACATTCCGGTCTTTACGTTACCGATTGAAGAAACTGGACCTTGATCGAAGCCCAGGAGAAAGCGAGTAGGGAGCAGGGTCAATAGTTGGTCGTTCTCCACACACCATCTGCACGAGAAGCTCTGCCGTGGCCGGAGCAGACACCAAACCATTACGATAATGGCCTGCTGCAGCAAAGACCCCATTGCACCCCGGCACGGCGCCAATATATGGGTGATCCACCTCACTCCCGGGGCGTACGCCTGCCCAATGATGGGCGGGTGTACGGCTCGCTAATTCCGGGAGAAGATTTGCCGCCACTGCCTCAAGCTGATAGCGCCCGGGCACAGTCGGGTAGGTAGTGTAATCTCCTCTAATCAACGTAGAGCCAACCAGCACAGCACCATCCGCACGAGGGATCAGATAGCCTGATTGAGTTAGCATAACTGAAGGCACTCTACCTGGCGTGAGATAATAAAGCAGCATTTCTCCCTTTACCGGAAACATTGGCAAAGACACACCCAACATTGAAAGAAGCTTGCTGCTCCCTACCCCTGCACAGACAATCACATTCTCTGCATTCAAAACCAATCCATTCTGAGTTTCCAGTGCCGCACCTTTTTGCTTTGGCAAAAGTGAAACCACCTTATCCTTTATAAACGAGACCCCTTTGGACGTCAGATAGCTTCTCAAAGCTTTTAACAAGCGCGGGTTTCTGACATTGCCCAAATCAGGAAAGAAGACACCCTCTGAAAAAGGAAAAGACGGCAACAAAACGCTTCCAGAAAGCGTCTCTGATAGCACCCCCCATTTACCAGCCCAGTCTTTTACCGTGTTCATTTCCTTAGTGTCCACATGCACCCACAAACCACCTTGATGCAAATCAGACCACTCCAGACAGCGTCCGACAAGTTCACTAAAGAGTTCTCTGTAGCGGGCCATGGCATCGAAGGTCAGGCGATTCATCGCATCAGAGTAGCGCCACGCATAAAGTGGCGAGAGAATTCCTCCACCTGCCCAGGACGCCAACCCGCCTTCTGATTCATCAATCACTGTGGCGGAGATCTCACGCTTTGTGAGCTCGAACGCACCCAATAAACCGACAATACCACCACCAACAATTACGACTTCTCTCATTTCAGCTCATGACATCTTGCATATATAAAACAAGTTCTACCCGGCCATATCGATGTTTCGGATAAAGAACCATGAAAAAAACAGGCTTTACTTTACTTGAGTGCCTTACGGCATTAAGCACACTTTCTGTGCTGGCAATGATTGCGCACAATATTGGCCTCCCAATGATTCAAGAATATCGGGTTATAGCTGCCACCAACAGTGTAGCTGGATTAATCAGAGAGGCCAGAGCCAATGCTATGACGGATGGGAACCGACTCATCTGCGATGGAGAGCGGGGATGCAGTAGCTTCAAAAGAACCACAATATTGATAGAGGGGCGAGATACGAACATGAACAATGCACTAGAAAAAAGCGAAATACATCATTATGTAAAATTACCAAGCGACACCTGGCTGGAATGGAAACGATTCAGAGGCACACATTTACGCTATAGAAACAGAGGGGCAACCCGATTCCAGAACGGGCATTTCCTGATTTGCAATGGCAACAAAGGAAGAAAAATAATTATGAACTGGATTGGAAGAACCCGTATTGAGAAAGCGGGAACTGACTGCCATAAAATCTAAAAAAAAGGAATAGTCCAGAAATGTCTGGACTATTCCTGTTTACCGTCTACCAACTACTGCCGCTAGAAGGGGTACAACCCCCGACAGCGGCACAAGCATTACCCTGACTATCCAGCACCATCGTTTCTGTACCACTCATCATCGCACTATAAGGCGTCGCCTTGATCGTGTATTTATGGTCCGAGGGTACAGAAATTGTGAAATTATAATGCTTGTGTCCAACCGACTCGGGCACAAGTGTGCCAGTCATAGAGCTGGCACCATTATAAGAGAAGTGCTTTCCACGATACCCCTCCAGAGCAGAAGCCCAGTCCAGGAGCACAGCCCTACCGGCCTCTTGACGCGCATCCTGTACATACGTTGTATATGCAGGGTACGCGATTGCCAGCAATATCGAGATTATCACAACCACTATGAGTATCTCGATCAAAGTAAAGCCGGCAGCGGCCGCTTTTGAGCGGCGCTCATTTTGAGAATAGTTATAGGCACTCATGGCCACTCCGCTACTTTTTAGAAACAGGGATTACATTCGCTTCATTAGGCTCTAACTGGCGCCATTGCGTTTTGCGAAGCCTTTGATCTCGCGGCGTACCCTCTGCAGGCACCTCAGTACCGACAACCACCTTGATCTTGTCTTCGTCCATAAATAGAACCGGCGTCGGCGGCGGCACCTGTTGCAGCAACTCTTCCTGACGATCACTAGCTACAGAGCCATCATTGTTGATTTTTGCAGGATCACCCGTAATGAGATTGACCGTATGCAAATAGGCACTTCCAAGGCTAACCGCGCATGGACTATCTTCATTCGTACCGCCAACCGGGGAATATGTAGAGAAGAAAACGGTATTGTCATATACCACCGGTGATGACATCACTTTTTCACCAGGTGCAACATCAAGATAGTAGAACCAGCCCGGCGAATCCCCTTTCACGGGATTCCCTACACCTACATTGACCAAATCACCAATTTCCAGCTCTTTTTCTGGAGCAGAGTCCTTGTAAGCGCTGTCGTCACGAATAACAAAAAAAGCTTCATTCGTATTTTTGTCCAGAGGGTGAGCTCTATAGCCAGACCCAATTGTCAGATAAAGCTGTTTTTCGCCCTTGTGCTCCACATAAGCTACTGCGGGAGCTTCATAAAAACGGCGGTTGTTCGCATAACTCCCGCCCAAGTCCGCCAAAACATGCACCTTGCTTGCTCCAATATTATCCTCATCAATATCAACGCGATACAAATGGCCGCCCGTATCACCAAAATAAAGATGGTCAGAAGAACCGTCTGCGTTTTTATCAACGACAGCTATACTGCTCGGTACGGAATATGCCAAATCTTCGGACCACAGCACATCACCCGTTAAGGCATCTACAATATAGACAACATTGCCAGCATCGTCACCGTTGCTTCTCATTCCACCGCTTGCATCATGGCTGGTGTCATAGCCGCCGCCAAAAATCAGAACCGTTTTTGTTCCAATTCTTGCTGGGGTCGGTGTAGACCAGGTTTGACCCAAATCCGAATATCCGCTATCCGTGATCGTTTTTTTCCAGAGCAGTTTTGGTGACGTTCTTGATGTAACGTCGAGAGCATAGTAACTGTTTCCGCCTCGCCGCATTCCTCCAAAAAGGAGCTTTTTGCCATCTTTTTTCAGTGCGACCCAGCTACCGTCCAAACCATATATTTGACGATTGTTATTTTGATCCAATGACGGGCGATCAGTTGTAAAAAGGTTGGATCTGGAGAGAAACTCTTTGGGCATAAATGAGTAAATCTCTTTTCCCGTTTTGGCATCTATTGCGTGCAACATGCCACCATTGGTGGAAACAAAGACCACATTGTCGCCACTGTAATCAACCAAAACCGGAACACTGTGCATCGGATCACCCCAAAGCACTTTTAGCTTACTGGCAAGCTGCTCCAACTTTTCGTCACTGGCATTCTCTGGAAGGCCGAAAAACTCATTATCATACGCACCACTTCCAACAGAACCCCAAGGCAAAGTCGTCATTGCGCTGCCTTCGTTATAATACAAGGTGCGCAGGAAGCCTTCACCGTTAGCCTGCCGAGCGCCACCCTGGGTAGCATCTGGCCCGTCAGCTTCATCACTCCACCAGCTTCTTGCGGTCTCTTTGAAGTAGCCTGTCTCATCATCGATAGCATCATTACCGGAAACATCTGTGACATTATCCCCCGAAAGACGATAGCGCTTCAGGTTTCCTTCCCAGAAACTACTGGAAGCAGGCTGAATAACCGCATAATAAAGCTGGTCAAGATGCTCAAACCGGTTTAATTGGTTTACCGCTACACCAGGGGCGGACAACGTCCGAGAATCCTCATCAATCAGATCAAACACTTTAAGAAAGGCACTAGCTAGCGCATCTGAAGTATCAGCCGTATAGGTGCCTTCAGAGCCGTCAGAAGAGACTTTTTCCATATCCCCTCTATTCTGACCCATATACAAACCAACGTTATAGGTTTTTATAGATCGGCCAATATAATTGCTTTCACTGTTTAAATACTGAGAGATCGCCGCCTGACACTCATAAGAGTCCGATTTCCCAGAACCATTACAGGCATAAAAATTATGATCAGGTAAGTTGATATCGTTTGGGTCACCATCAGTGAAGATGACGATATGGTTAGACTCGCACTGGTTCTCTAAGTTAATCGGTGACACATAACGGCCATCAGAGCCCACAATATCCTGACTATTTACACACGCGTTAGTAATCTCACACTCTTTTTTTTGCCCTATAAGTTTATATTCCTGGTAAGTGTAGCCACTGTTACCCCAGCACCATCCCCAAGGAGAAGTACAAATTCGTCGGCAATCAGGGCGATTACGGTTACACCTATCGGAGATATCTTCCCAACCATACTCATCAACAATCTCGCATTCTTCGGTTTCTTCAAACTCGGTACATACAGAGCGAGTATTGTCGTCATTACCGCTATTACCATACTCCGCTGAGCCTGGGGGTGCTCCCAGCATGTAACGCCCCATCTCCCAGTAACTTTCAGCAGTTGGAGTACTACCATATGGAGCTCCAGTATTAGATCCAGAAGCATTATCACCAGCACTATTCAGGCTTGAAACTGCCTCTTTAAGCGCGCGCTTGGAATTATCGTTTACCTGGGTTACCGGCATTAATACATAGCCACCGCAGGTGTAGCGATCATCTGCACAATTGTAGCCGTGACGAAACCGCCCAATACCCATGTTGACTTTTTCTGGTACCGAGTCGATCAGAAGATGCATTGCATCTTCGAGCATGTTGATACGGCGATTTTCAACATCTGAGCACCAGCTGGCGCTACTTTCAGCACAACTGCGCATACTGCCAGAGGTATCAAGCAGCACCATTACATTGGCAATAGTTTCATTTTCACTATTGCCAACTTCTGCAGGCGCAAAGAATATCTCAGTGTCATCGGCGAACAACCATGCCGGAGACAAAACCAGCACAAGCAAAAGCGCCATTCCTTTTAAGATAGACATGTCGTTTTTCATAATGTCCCCCGCTACATTTCTGAGCCTGGAAGGATTCCAGTCTTCAATAGTTGCTGTAGATGACGATCGTTAATATTAAAGCCGTCCATAACAGCGTCACCCTGTACGTTAATTGAGTAGTCCACGAATGTTGCTGAATTACCGGTTGCACTAACTTGGTTCCCGGAAATCAGTTCATACCCGTCTTCAGATGCACCAGCAGATGCTGTAATAACTTTTCTGGCATCCATCGAATCACCGCTGCTGCAGGCACCATCTCTTCCACCTGAATTCAGCAAACACCGTCTCGCCACAACCTGATCAACCAAAAACGCCGTCAATGCGACTTCATCCATATTGTTTATAGTGTTGTACATATCTGCCACTGAGCTTTCCGCAGCCTCAAAAACCATGGCATCTGCCTGCGTTCCTGTTGCCACCTTGGCCGCAAACATACTTGTCTTCATTGCAGAAACACCCAGAACAGAAACCACGACAAGAATAAGCAGCGCAACAATCAATGCTGCGCCACGCTGACTATATCCACGCGAAATCGCATTTTTTTTCATAGCGTTTCCCAATCAACATTTCGCAACTGAACTGTGCTTGTAAACATCCTACGAACAGCCTTTGCATCAGTATCCGATTTGGTAATTTTGTTTCCCAGCAAATAGAATGTTTGCTCTCCACCACCAGGCAACGCTTCACTCCGCTCGCTCAACAGCAGCGCCAGCCTAGCAGCGACAATAGTTCCCACAGCCCCAGGAACACCTGCATCTGATTGAGCTTGAGTTATATAGCCACTAGCATTTGCTGCTCCCACAAAGGTAGTTACTCCCAAAGCACCATCCGGATTTTCATCAATTCCATACTTAACCTTAAAACCTTCAACCCCGGAAACCAGCTCTATACCCGCGCCTCCAGAAAGATTTCCATTACAAAACAAGCCATCATTTGACACATAGTAGCTATTAACGACCTGAACAATGCCCCCCCCGCCGCCGCCTTCACAATCCGTCGTACCGTGATAGGCAATAGTTATACGGTCTGTGGCACCATCACTTGAAGCAGGCAAGCCTGCGGCAGGAACAAACAACACCCCGTTAGGCACGGCCGCAGCTACGTTCTGATCAAGGCCTGTGCGCCGCACATCCCTCACAAGAAAGCGCATAACAAGCTGGCCATTTTCCTGTACACGCGACGTTGCCTGCTGCAGGGCAAAAGTTCTGTTATTGGTTATCAGCAATTGAAGTGCTGCACCGGTCACAACCAATCCAACAACCATTGCCACCATTAATTCAACAAAACTGAAGCCTGACTGTTTTTTCATCGTTTTCATTAGCGGAGCACCTCGATAACCGCACAGAAAGAATCCGTATCGGTATTAACCTCCCCTCCTGCCTTTACGCACTCTGAAGGCTTCATCCCATCCCAACTGACAACAACACAATTCAGGCCACTATTAGGGCAGGATTGAATGGCAACCAATCCTTCTGGCAACAAATTCCCAGCCATCCAAGATAATTGATTAACATCCCAGGAAACCATCTGAGCGCTACTGCAACCTGCACCAACCCCGGTGCAGGTTGCATAGGCATTGGGCGCTGAGCCAACAGCTGCTGGCGTTGTAGGCCAGGCCGCCGCTATGTAAGCCGGCAAATTTGGATTTACCTGCAAACGTTCCAGCGCATCCTGTGCAATCAGTGTTGCCTGAGCTCGGTTATTTGCCAGTTCAGCACCTTTTAACGCTGAAAGTTGCATCCCGGCGTAGCCCAGAACGCCGATTGCAAGCACCAAGAGAGCCACAAGGACTTCAACAAGACCGACACCGCGCTGCGCAGCTTTAACTACCATTTTTTTCAGGAACACGTGATATCCTCATTACTCATTCGCCCGACCTTAGAAACAGAAATCTTTCGACCCGTCTCTCCTGTTCGCACAGAGTCGCAGACAATGAAGCTGTCAGCCTGATTGACAAAACCATCTGGCTGGAAAGTCAAACTGCCAGAGCCGGAACGCGTCACGGTTACATCCGGTGAAATGGCAAAGCTTTGGTCCTCCTCCGGGGCACCGGCCGGATATGAAATAAGCCAGCCCTGACTCCAGTCCCCACCACTAACCGCAGATAATTGGACGTTTACTCTGAGGTTTACTGCCTGAGTACGAGCAGTCCCAAGAGCAGCAACCAGCTCACTGGCCGCACCACGCAGTGAATTACCTGCACCAACGTTGCGGAAAGCGGGAACGGCAATGGACCCCAGCACTACGAGGATGATGATCGCAACCATCATTTCGACCAGTGAGAAGCCTCGCTGCCTGCTTTTTTTTGTCATCATTTCAGTCCGGTTGTCTGGGCTTGAGAATTGCGTTGAGTTCAGCTTAGCAATTCCATAGGCGCCATCAATCAACCGAGGACAAACGGACTGTCGACCACCTTGGACGGTATAAGCTGCTGAAAAATAATGGATTTTGGTACTTTAGGGTGTGACGGCACTCACACTTTAATCGTACACCAATGCAACTTTTACCTTAGTGGAAAGCATTACTGCACTATCCCGGGGGCCAGGAGGCAGCAAAACCTAGACGGGTGCAAAATTATCATTTTAAACAGACAAAAGGCGGAGGGGGGGCCCTAAAGGAAACCAATACGTTTTCCCAGCCAGAATCAGGAGCGCAGCGCCTTGGGCATGGAGAAACGGATGTTCTCTTCGCGACCGGGGATTTCCTCGGGGTCAAAGCCGCCCAGGGATTTGAGGGTGGCGATGACCTGCTGGACCAGCTCTTCGGGGGCGCTGGCGCCGGCGGTGACGCCGACGGCGGTCTTGCCCTTGAGCCAGGCAGGGTCGATCTGGGAGGGGTCGTCGAGTAGGTGGGCTTCAGCGCCGCAGCGTTCGGCCAGCTCCCGCAGACGGTTGGAGTTGGAACTGTTCACAGAACCCACCACCAGCACCAGCCCGCATTCCAGCGCCAGCTGGCGCACGGCATCCTGACGATTAGTGGTGGCGTAGCAGATGTCTTCACGCTTGGGGCCGAGGATGTTCGGAAAGCGGGCGCGCAGGGCATCGATCACTTTCGCGGTATCGTCCACACTGAGGGTGGTCTGGGTCACGAAGGCCAGGGTGTCCGGGTCACGAACCTGAATCGTCGCCACGTCCGCCTCATCTTCCACCAGGTAGATATCACCACCATAGGACTTGTCGTACTGGCCCATGGTGCCTTCCACTTCCGGGTGACCGGCATGGCCAATCAGAATGCTCTCGCGGCCTTCGCGAGCGTAGCGAATCACTTCCATATGCACCTTGGTGACCAGCGGGCAGGTGGCATCGAACACCTTCAACTGGCGGCGCTCCGCCTCCTGCTGCACCGCCTTGGAAACACCATGGGCACTGAAGATAACAATGGCATCATCCGGCACTTCGTGGAGCTCCTCCACAAACACCGCCCCGCGCTGACGCAGATCGTCCACCACATAGCGGTTGTGGACCACCTCGTGGCGCACATAGATCGGCGGCCCGAACACTTCCAGTGCCCGGTTGACGATATCGATGGCGCGATCCACCCCGGCACAGAAGCCACGGGGGTTGGCGAGTCGGATTTGCATAGGAGATCCTGCTTGACTGGTACCGGTATTGTAACGGGTACAGGGCCGCTTCTGCGACCGTTGCAACGACACTGATGCCGCGGACTGCAATCAGTTCAGGGTAACGGGCTGCTCCGGAGCGTAACGCTCCACGGCGATAATCTCTACCTCGAAGGTCAGGTCTCGGCCGGCCAGAGGGTGATTGAAATCCACATAGACCCACTCATCCTCCACCTTGCTGATCACGCCAGGCAGTTCGCCGCCAGCCGCATCCGCAAAGCTCAGCACCATGCCCTGCTCCAGGGTGTCGTACTGGGCAAAGGTACTACGGGTGAAGTGCTGCACATTGTCGTCGTTGTAATCGCCGAAGGCCTTGTTCGCCTCCAGGAAAACGCTACGGCGATCGCCGGCTTTAAGGCCGCGCAAGGCATTTTCAAAGCCCGGCAGCAGGGATTCGTCACCCCAGACGAAGGCCGCCGGGTCACCGCCGAAGGTGGAATCCAGCTCGGTGCCATCCATCAGGCGCACCGCAAAATGCAGAGTGATACGGGTGTCCGGGCCCGCCCGGAGAATCTCAGTCATGCTTTTTGGCTCCCAGGAGCATATCCAGCAGAATCAGACCGGCACCAATGGTGATAGCGCTGTCGGCGATATTGAAGGCCGGGAAGTGGCTGTTACCCCAGTAGAAATCCAGAAAGTCCACCACATGCCCCAGCACCAGCCGGTCGTAGAAATTGCCCAGGGCCCCGCCCAGAATCAGCGCCAACGCGACGCCCTGCAGTTTCTCTGCAGCGGTGAGCCGGGTCAGCCAGACCAGGATCAGTACCGAAGCACCCAGGGCAATGGCGGTAAAGAACCAGCGCTGCCAGCCCCCCGCATCCGCCAGAAAGCTGAATGCGGCACCGGGGTTATAAGCCAGGGTCAGATTGAAGAACGGCATCACTTCCAGCCGCTCGTAGAGATCAAACCGGGCCACCACCATATGCTTGGTGATCTGATCCAGGGCAATCACCACACCGGTGAGCCACAACCAAATTAGTTGCCCTGGCAGCAGCCGTTTGCTGCTTTCAGAAGATGAGATATCTGGCGTTTTAGGCATAACGTCGCACCTCACCCTCGCCGTCCACGTTCGTCACGCAACGGCCACACAACTCCGGATGCGCGGCATGGGAGCCGACATCCGGCTGGTGGTGCCAGCAGCGCGCGCACTTGCCGTACTCACTGGCCAGCACCTGCACCTTCAACCCGCTCACCGCCGTGTCTTCCAGCTCGGCAGGCGCCTCCCCCAGAGGCTTGAGGGTGGCCGCAGAGGTAATGGTGACGAAACGCAGCTCATCGCCCAGACGGTTCAACAGCGTCTGCTGCTGGTCATCCACATAGAGCACCACCTCGGCACTGAGGCCGCCCTTGATCAGCTTGTCGCGACGGGCATTCTCGATGGCCTTGTTCACCGCCTGCTTCACATCCTGCATCTGCTGCCAGAAATTACGATCCATGTCCGCATCGGTAAGACCGAAAAGGCCGTCGTACCATTCCGCCAGGAACACCGAATCGAGACGCTCGCCGGGCAGGTTTTCGTAGATTTCCTCGGCGGTGAAGCTGAGTACCGGCGCCATCCAGCGCACCAGCGCCTGGGCGATATGATAAAGGGCTGTCTGGCAGGAGCGCCGCGCCACGGAATCCGCCTGGGTGGTGTACTGGCGATCCTTGATGATATCCAGGTAGAAGCCGCCCAGATCCAGGGCACAGAAGTTGTGCAACTTCTGGTAGACCTGATGGAAATGGTAGCCGTCGTAAAGCCCCTGAATCTCTTCCTGCAGTTGCAGGGCGCGATCGACAATGTAGCGATCCAACGCCAGCATCTGCTCCGGCTGCAACGCATCGCTGGCCGGGTCGAAACCGCTCAGGTTGGAGAGCAGGAAACGGCTGGTGTTACGGATACGACGATAGCTATCGCCCATCTGCTTGAGGATGTCCTTGGACACGGACATCTCGCCACGATAATCGGTGGCTGCCACCCACAGACGCAGGATATCGGCGCCCAGATCGTTCCACACTTCCTGGGGCGCGATCACATTGCCGACGGACTTGGACATCTTGCGGCCCTGCTCATCCACGGTGAAACCATGGGTCAGGACGGTCTTGTAAGGTGCTGCATCGCGAACCGCCAGGCTGGTCAGCAGCGAAGACTGGAACCAGCCACGATGCTGGTCGGACCCTTCCAGATACAGGTCCGCCGGGGTGTTCAGCTGCGGACGTTGGTCCAGTACGCAGTAATGAGTGACACCGGAATCGAACCACACATCCAGAGTATCGGTCACCTTGCTGTACTGGTCGGCCTGCTCGCCCAGCAACTCGGCGGGCGCCAGATCGAACCAGGCATCAATGCCTTTCTGCTCCACCCGCTGGGCGACCTGTTCGATCAGGGCCGGGGTGTCCGGGTGCAGCTCGCCGGTTTCCTTGTTCACGAACAGCGCAATGGGCACGCCCCAGGTACGCTGGCGGGAGATACACCAGTCCGGGCGGTCGGTGAGCATGCCTTCGATGCGGGCCTTGCCCCACTCCGGCAGCCACTGCACCTTGTCGATTTCCTGACGGGCACGGGGCAGCAGCCCGGCCTGGTCCATGGAGACAAACCACTGGGCGGTGGCACGGAAGATCAGTGGCGTCTTGTGGCGCCAGCAATGCGGGTAGCTGTGCTCGATTTTTGCCAGCTTCACCAAGGCACCGCTTTCCTGCAGTGCCTCGATCACCGGCTCGTTGGCCTTGCTGACATGCACTCCGCCCACTACTGGCAGGTCGTCACGAAACAGGCCGCTGTCCAGCACCGGGCTGATCGGGTCCAGATCGTATTGCTGGCCCACCACAAAGTCATCGGCACCGTGGCCGGGAGCGGTGTGCACCAGGCCGGTACCGGCATCGGTGGTCACGTGCTCACCGAGAATCACCGGCACCTGCGCACCCAGGAACGGATGCTGCAGAGACAATGCTTCCAGCTTTTCGCCTTTCACTGTGGTTGAGCGGGTTACGCTCTCCATGCCCCAGCGCTCCACCAGATCGTCCGCCAGCGCCTCGGCCACCAACAGCTCAAGATGCTGGCCATCCAACTCGCCGCTGAGCAGCACATAGTCCAGCTGCGGATGCACCGCCACCGCCCGGTTAGCCGGGATGGTCCAGGGAGTGGTAGTCCAGATGACCAGCGCCGGAGCGGTGGCCTTGATGCCGGAACGGGCAGTAAAGTCCGCCACATCCACCACACTAAACTCCACATCAATGGCCGGGGACACCTTGTCGTAGTATTCCACTTCCGCTTCCGCCAGGGCGGAGGCGCAGTCCAGACACCAGTGCACCGGCTTGAAGCCCTGCTGCAGGTGGCCGTTGTCGACGATCTTGCCCAGGGAACGGATGATGTTCGCCTCGAAGGCGTAATCCATGGTCAGGTAGGGATTGTCCCAGTCGCCGAACACGCCCAGGCGCATGAAGTCCGCCTTCTGGCCATTCACCTGCTTGCTGGCGTATTCACGGCACTTCTTGCGGAAAGTACTCGCATCGACTTTGTGCCCGGCCTTGCCGACCTTCTTTTCCACCATCAGTTCGATGGGAAGGCCATGGCAGTCCCAGCCCGGCACATAGGGGGCATCAAAGCCGGCCAGGGTACGGGACTTGACGATCATGTCCTTGAGGATCTTGTTCACCGCATGGCCAATATGAATGTCGCCGTTGGCGTACGGCGGGCCATCGTGAAGAATGAACTTGGGACGGCCGGCAAAGGCCTCACGGATCTTCTGGTAGAGCTGCTTTTGCTGCCACTCTTTCAGACGCGCCGGTTCGCGCTGGGACAAGCCGGCTTTCATGGGAAAGTCGGTTTGGGGAAGATTAAGCGTTGCCTTGTAGTCCGTCATAGTCCCGTCTTAGATAATCCCGTCTTTTCAAAGTAGTCCCGGACCGCTTTCACGTCCTGCCAGATGGCAGTCTTGAGCTGATCCAGATCCGCGAATTTCTCTTCCGCCCGCACATAATGGCGAAAGGCAACCGTCAAATGCTTGTCGTACAGGCTGTCCTTGCCGGCCCCGGCATCGTTACTCTCTTCACGATAATCCAACAGATGCACTTCCAGGCGATTTTCCGTGCCGTTTACCGTCGGCCGGTCGCCCATATTGGCAGCACCGGCCTGGTCCGTGAGCCCGGCGCCAGTCACCGTCACGGCAAACACCCCTGCCAGCGGCGAGTGCAGACGCTTCAGCGCCAGATTCACCGTGGGCAAATCCAGGGTGCGACCGATCTTGTCGCCATGACGCACCCGACCACTGATGGCAAAGGGGCGACCCAGTAAGGTTTCCGCCAGGGCAAAATCGCCGGCGCTGAGCGCCGCTCGCACCCGGGTGCTGGACACCCGCTCGCCATGGATTTCGCAGGTGGCGGTATCTGTCACAGCGAAACCGAACTGCCCGCCAGCCTGCTGCAGGTAGGCGAAATCCCCGTCGCGACCACAACCGAAACGGAAATCATCACCCACCACCAGGTATTCCACCCCTAGCCCATCCACCAACAGGGATTGCACAAAGGCTTCAGCGGTCAAAGAGCGGAAACGCTCGTCAAATCGCACGCACAGCACCTGATCCACCCCGGCGTTACGCAGGGCAATCAGCTTGTCGCGCAGGGACATGAGCCGGGCCGGCGCCTGCTGCGGAGCAAAAAATTCCTGAGGTTGCGGCTCGAACAGCATCACCGTGGCCTTCAGTCCACGGCGGCGGGCTTCTGCGATCACCTGATCCAGAATCCGCTGATGCCCCTGATGCACCCCATCGAAATTGCCGATGGTGGCCACGCAGCCGCGATGCCTGTCGCGCAGATTGTGAATGCCGCGAATCAGTCGCATCTCATCCTCGTCTCAAAAGACGCCCGATTATACAGGCTCGTCGATGGTTTTGTATGCGCCCGTGACCTGCCGGCGGGAAAAACGGTTAACCGCCAAAGACATGGTGCTCACAGGGAGTAAAGACAACGCCCTTTGCACCTCTTGCCGGAAATTAGCGACGCAAGTGCCGGGGGCGCAACCCCAATACCAGCAGACTGGTGCCATAGATAGCCAGCCCGGAAGCGACAATCAGGCTGAGCCAGCCGATCCGGTTCCAGACACCTGCCTCGGTCCAGGCCTGGGTCTGCAACGACAACCAGTAGGTGACCGCCGCCATGGCAATACCAGCAAACACCATCCGCCCCCAGAGTAACAACCAGCCCTTGAGCGGCTGATAAACCCCGGCCCGACGCAGCCCAAGATACAACAGCCCGGCATTAAGCCAGGCGGACAGCGCCATGGCCGTCGCCAGCCCCACATGGTGCCACTCCCACACCAGCATGGCGCCGAACGCCATATTCGCCAGCATGGCAATCACACCGATCTTCACCGGGGTGCGGGTGTCCTGACGGGCATAGAAGCCTGGCGCCAGCACCTTGATCAGCATGGCCGCCAACAGGCCGGTACTGTAAGCGCGCAGGGATTCCGCCGTTTTCGCCACATCAAAGGCAGTGAATTCACCGTACTGGAACAGGGTGGACAGCAGCGGCTCGGCCAATACTGCCAACGCCAGCGCCGCCGGCAGACCAATCAGCAGCACCATGCGGATAGCCCAATCCAGAGTACGGGAAAACGCCTCGCTGGACGCATCCACATGTTTGCTGGACAGGCTGGGCAGGATCACCGTGCCAATGGCCACCGCGAAAATGCCCAACGGCAGCTCGATCAGCCGGTCCGTATAATAGAGCCAGGTCACCGAACCGGTTTCCAGCAGTGACGCCAGCACCGTATTGACCAGGGAGTTGAGCTGATAGACCGACGCCCCGAACAGGGCCGGAATCATCAATGTCATGATCTTGCGCACCCCCGGATCCGACCAGCCCATGCGCGGCACCGGCATCAGGTTCAACCGCGCCAGGAACGGCAACTGGAACAGCAGCTGCGCCACCCCGGCGATCAACACCCCCCAGGCCAGCGCCACCGCCATGCGATCTTCGGCAAACTGCGGCGCCAGGAACAGGGCGCAGCCGATCAGACTCAGGTTCAACAGCACCGGGGTAAAGGCCGGCACCGCAAAGCGGTTCCAGGAATTGAGAATGCCGCCGGCAAAGGCGGTCAGGGAAATAAAGAACAGATAGGGGAAGGTCAGCCGCAGCATTTCCACGGTCAGCGCCCGTTTCACCGGATCATCGCCAAAACCGGGAGCAAACAGCCACACCACCCCCGCCGCCGCCAGCATCCCCACCAGCGTGATCAACGCCACCACGGTTCCCAGGGTGCCGGCCACCCGGTCCACCAACAGCTTGGTGGCCGCCATGCTGCCTTTGCTTCGATACTCGCTGAGCACCGGCACAAACGCCTGGTTAAAGGCCCCTTCGGCAAACAGGCGACGGAAAAAATTGGGGATTTTCAGGGCCACGAAGAAGGCATCGGCCCCGGCGGAAGCCCCCAGCATACGGGCGATCACCACATCCCGGACCAGCCCGAGCACCCGCGACAGCATGGTCATGGTCGCCACCAGGGCGGTGGAGGCCATTAAACCGGCTTTTTTCGGGGTCTTTTCTGTGGGTTCGGTCATGATGCCTCCAGCAAACCGGGCAAGAGTAAACAAAGGTCGCCCAAACCGCCAGAATGATGATTTCCGCCCCCACAGCCCATTGACATCGGGCCGTCGGATCGGCATAGTTGCGCGTCTTTAGACCATGACCCGCGTGTTTTTTGATCACAACAGGTAGGGTCGGCCCCAGCGGCCAGTGTCACAACCCGAATTTGACCTTCGAATTTAAAAGTATAGGAGCAGGACCTTGGCTAACTCACCGCAAGCACGCAAGCGTGCGCGTCAGGCGGAAAACCGCCGTCAGCACAACGCAGCGATGCGCTCCATGGTGCGCACATACCTGAAAAAGGTGAACGCGGCTATTGCGTCCGGCGACCAAGGCAGCGCTCAGGAAGCTTATACCCAGGCGGTGTCTGTGCTGGATAAAGCCACCCGCAAGGGCAAGTTTCACCCGAACAAGGCAGCTCGCCACAAGAGCCGCCTGAACGCCAAGATCAAGGCCATGGCTGCCTGATTCTGACGCGTTCGCGTTAAAAAACCGGCCATTGGCCGGTTTTTTTATGCCTGGAAATCAGTGACGAGTTGCGAGAAGCGAGTTTCGAAGGGCCAAACCGGTTTTGCCTTTCGCTTCTCGAAACTCGAAAACTCGAGACTCGCTTCCCACATCAGCCGACGTCGAACACCACCATATTATCCCGGTGGATCAGTTCCTCTTCATTCATGTAGCCCAGCACATCGGCAATCTCGGTACTTTTCTTTCTACAGATGCGGCGTGCGTCGGCAGCGTCATAGTTGGCCAGGCCACAGCCGATACGCTCGCCCTGCTCGCTCTCACAGGCCACCATTTCCCCCCGTGAGAACTGGCCGAACACATCCACCACACCCACCGGCAGCAGGCTGGAGCCGCCATCGCGGATACGGCGCACCGCACCGGCATCCAGCACCACACGGCCACGCATCTGCAGATGCCCGGCCAGCCACTGCTTGCGGGCATTCATGGGCGAGGTATCCGGCAACAATGTGGTGCCCGGCCCCTGCCCCTGGGCCAGCTCTGCCAACACCTGCGGGCTGCGCCCGGAGGCAATGGTCGTCGACGCCCCAGAGCGGGCAGCCAGCTTGGCGGCACGCACCTTGGTGGCCATGCCTCCACGCCCCAATAATCCGCCACCGCCAGCCACTCGGGCAATATCCGGGTCCGACGCCCGTGCCTCGCGGATCAATGCTGCCTGGGGATTGCTACGTGGGTCGGCGTCGAAGAGCCCATCTTGGTCGGTGAGAATCACCAGCCGGTCCGCCTCGATCAGATTCGCCACCAGAGCCGCCAGGGTATCGTTGTCGCCAAAGCGGATTTCATCGGTGACCACGGTATCGTTCTCGTTCACCACCGGCACCACCGAAAAGCCCAGCAGGGTCAGCAGCGTGGAGCGGGCATTGAGGTAGCGTTTGCGATCGGACAAGTCATCGTGGGTAAGGAGCACCTGGGCGGTGTGCAGATTGTGCTTCTGAAAGCGCGACTCCCAGGCCTGCACCAGCCCCATCTGGCCCACCGCAGCAGCGGCCTGCAGCTCGTGCACGGAATCCGGACGGGAGGTCCAACCCAGCCGGGTCATTCCTTCCGCCACGGCGCCGGAGGACACAATCACCACTTCGATGCCCTGCTCACGCAGCGCCACCATGCGGTCCACCCAGGACTGCATCAACGCACAATCCAGCCCCTTGCCGTCATTAGTCAGCAGGGCACTGCCTATCTTGATTACCCAACGCTGGCGGTCCGCCACACCCACTCCTTAGTCACGCTTGATCAGGGTTCGTAAACCACTTCCACATCGTGGTCATCATCGTCGTCGTCATCATCATTCTGGCGGGCCCGGCGTGCATCCGCCTTGAGCTCCTGCACCTTCTCGCGGGCTTCTTCTTCCAGACGAGCCCGCAGATCCTGCTGCGCGGCGGCATAATCCGGATCTTCCTGTTCCAGCCGGCGACGGTCTTCAATAGCATTCATCAGGGCGTAGACCAGGTCTTCGCAGCCCACACCCGCAGCAGCGGAAATGCGGAACACCGGCCCCTGCCAGCCCAGCTCCTCAACGATGGCATCCGCCTGCGTCTGCGCTTCATCATCCGCCAGTAGATCAATCTTGTTGAACACCAGCCAGCGCTCCTGTTCGGCCAGAGCCGGAGAAAAACGGTCCAGCTCGTCGGCAATGGCATCAATGTGATCGGCCGGACTGCTGCCATCCATGGGCGCCAGATCCACCACATGCAGCAACAGGCGGGTACGCGCCAGATGCTTGAGGAAACGAATCCCCAAACCTGCACCCTCTGCGGCCCCTTCGATCAGGCCGGGAATATCAGCCACCACAAAACTGCGATGGCGATCCGCCTTCACCACGCCAAGATTGGGCACCAGGGTGGTAAACGGATAATCCGCCACCTTGGGTTTGGCGGCAGAAATGGCCCGGATCAGGGTGCTCTTGCCGGCATTGGGCATGCCCAGCAGCCCCACATCCGCCAGCACTTTCAATTCCAGGCGCAGGCGACGGGATTCACCCGGCTTGCCCTTGGTAATCTTGCGCGGGGCCTGGTTGGTGCTGCTCTTGAAATGAATATTACCGAGCCCGCCGCGACCGCCCAGGGCGATCATTACCGGCTTCTCCGGATCGGTCAGATCCGCCAGCACCTCATCGGTATCCACATCGACGATGGTAGTACCCACCGGCACCAGCAACACCACGTCATCAGCGGATTTACCGGTCATCTGCCGCCCCTTGCCGCCCTCGCCGTTACGGGCTTTGAAATTGCGGTCGTAGCGGTAATCCACCAGAGTATTCAGATTGGTATCCGCCTTCACCAGCACACTGCCACCGGCGCCGCCGTCGCCACCATCCGGACCGCCGAATTCCACGTATTTTTCGCGCCGGAAACTCAGACAGCCATCACCGCCTTTACCGGCGTGAACTTCAATGGTGGCTTCATCGACAAATTGCATTGGGGGACACTCTATTACTGGATGGATGCCATTGTAGGGCAGCACACGGGCCACTCACCACAATGTCCTGGATCTGTTCGCGTGCTATTGCCCACGCCGCTTGCAAGCAGCCTGACACAAAAAAGCCCCGCGGGCAGGAGCCTCGCGGGGCTTTGAGAACCTGTTCGCGCTCTATACGCAGCAGCGCCGGAGTCAATTTTGTCGCCAGGTCGTGATTGCGATTGTGCCGTGTAGTCATTCTACATAAGCAAGCGCAATCGCGGGCTGGCGGCAAAAGGGGCCCGGCCCTTCGGGTTGCCACTAAAAAAGCCGCCATGCCGTGTTGTGAACCTTGAACTTGACCCGTCAAGCCCTGCGGTTCACGCCTTGCCTGGCGGCTTTTTTAGTGGCAACGCTGCTGCGTATAGAGCGCGAACAGGTTCTTACCGACCCTTGCGGATCAGGCCACGGGCTCGATCACCACAAACTTGCGGCTCAGCGGACCCTTGGTTTCAAACTTAACGCGACCGGTTTCCTTGGCAAAGATGGTGTGGTCTTTGCCCATGCCGGTGTTACCACCAGCGTGGAATTTGGTGCCACGCTGACGAACGATGATTTCGCCTGCGCTGACCAATTGACCGCCAAAGCGCTTTACGCCAAGGCGTTTACTTTCCGAATCGCGACCGTTACGAGTACTACCACCGGCTTTCTTATGTGCCATGTCTCAATCCTCTCTTCAAATGTCTAAGGATCAGCCCTGGATCCCGGTGATTTTCACCGCCGTGTACCACTGGCGATGACCTTGTTGCTTGCGGGAGTGCTTGCGACGACGGAACTTCACAATCTTGATTTTCTTGTGACGGCCCTGCTCCAGCACTTCAGCGGTTACCTTGGCGCCATCCAGCATCGGCTGGCCGACTTTCACGTCATCGCCGTTGGCAACCAGCAGCACCTGGTCGAAATCCACGGATTCGCCGGTGGCCACTTCAATTTTCTCGATGCGCACAACATCGCCTTCTTCAACGCGATACTGCTTGCCACCGGTTTTGATTACTGCGTACATGCATGTGCTCCAGCACGACTCCACTCAGGCGGACGACTCCAGTTCAGAAGCATCGTCACTTGCAGGCCAGGCAGAGGATGAAATTGGGTCGCGAAGTGTACGTGAAACACCGCCCCTGAACAAGCCCTGATTCTGCCCGCTGCCGCGGCCTTCACAGGGAATGGGCTTTCCTTGACTAGCCGCCAGCCACTGCTAGCATTGCCCGCTGTTGCGCCCACCTTCTGTCTGGACACAAGTGCATGGATTTCAAGGCCATTTATGCTGTCGTCGAAGATGACTTCGCGGCGGTGAACCAGTTTATCAACCACCACCTGGATTCCAATGTCCCGCTGATCCGCGAGGTGGGGGATTATATCGTCCAGTCCGGTGGCAAACGCCTGCGTCCGCTGGTGTCCATCCTGTGTGCCCGCGCCTCGGGCTATCATGGCGAGCGCCATGTGGATGTGGCCGCCATTATCGAGTTCCTGCATACCGCGACTCTGCTCCACGATGATGTGGTGGATGAGTCCAACTTGCGCCGCGGACGGCCCACGGTCAATGCGGTATGGGGCAATGCCGCCAGCGTCCTGGTGGGCGATTTCCTGATTTCCCGCGCCCTGCAGCTAATGGTGGGCCTCAGGCATTCTCGGTTGCTGGATATTTTCTCCCAGAGCACCAATACCATCTCCGAGGGTGAGGTGCTGCAGCTGATCAATGTGCGCGACCCCAACACCAGCGAAGACAACTACATGCGGGTGATTCATCACAAGACCGCCAAGATGTTTGAATCGGCGGCGGAAACCGGCGCCGTTCTGGGGGCCGACGAAAACACTGACTTCGTGGATGCCTTCGCCGCCTACGGCCGCCATCTGGGCATTGCCTTTCAGCTTATCGACGATGTGCTGGACTACCAGGGCGAAGCCAACGAGCTGGGCAAGAACGTGGGCGACGACCTGGCCGAGGGCAAACCCACCCTGCCGCTGATCTACACCATCGCCAACGGCAGTGCGGAGCAGGCCACACTGATCAAGGATGCCATTCGCAACGGCGGCCTGGACCATCTGCAGCATATTATTGAAACCGTTCAGGCCAGCGGTGGTCTGCAATATACGGTGGACAAGGCCGCCGAGCATACGCGCCTGGCCCTGGACGCCATCGCCGCGGTGCCGGCCTCCCCTTACAAGGAGACCCTGTTCACCCTGGCGGAAGAATCTCTCAAGCGGACCTATTGAAAACCGCAACAGGCAACACGCTGCACGAAATATTGATGCGCCGCGTGTTGGCTGAACCTGTCACCAAGGAGTCCTTATGTTACGCGCTGTGCTAGTTCTTGCCCTGAGTGCCACCTTTGCCGGCTGCGCCCTCAGCCCGCAGATGATTGACGTCAAACCGGTTGCCGATGTGGAGGCCACCAATGTTGGCCAGAATCAGCCCGTGCAGGTTCTGGCGGTGGATTCCCGTGACCAGGAAGCCTTCGGCACCCGCGGCGGCGTGTATAAAAACACCGCCTTGGTGCGCCCCGCCAATGATGTAAAAAGCGCTATCGAAGATGCCATTCGCAAAGGGCTGCAAACCCAGGGCTTCAATGCCTTCAACCCCGGCGAAGATGCCACTCGCCTGGAGGTTCGCCTGGAACAGCTGGACTATGTGCCCGAAGAAGGCTCAGTGGTCAATGAAGTGACCCTGACTCTCACCCTGCTGGCCGAAGCCAGCCGCGGCGACGTGCTTCACACCGGCACCTACAAAAGCAGCGTAGTTCATGACCTGCCTCTGACCCCCTCGGCCAACCGCAACCAACAGATGGTCAACGACATCCTCAGCGGCGCCATCAACCGCCTGCTCAAGGATCCGGAAATGCTGGCCTTCCTGGCGGGTAACTACACGCCCTGATGCCAGGCAACCGCGTCGCCATTCACTACTGCAGCCAGTGCAACTGGCTGCTGCGCAGCGCCTGGTACGCGCAGGAATTGCTGACCACCTTCAGCGACGAACTGGATGAAGTGGCCCTGCAACCGGGCACAGGCGGAGCATTCCGCATCGAAGCTAATGGCCAGCCGATCTGGGAACGCGAGGCAGATGGCGGTTTTCCGGACATTACCGAGTTGAAGCGACGGGTGCGGGATGTGGTCTGCCCGGAGCGGGAGCTGGGGCATATTGATCGCAAGGACGCCTGATACCCACTACTCCACTGAGCGTCGCGGACAACGCGATAACCAGCGCCGCAAAACACTTTCTACAACGCTGCTGTAGGAGCTCCTCTCGAGGGGCGAACTGAGCATAGCGAGGCAGGCCAGCAATGGAACCTGTAAAGCCCTGATACTCCTGATCGCCCGCGGGGAATTTCCACGCTGACGCGTGGCTCGCCCCTCGAGAGGAGCTCCTACAGCGGCTTCGAAACAGCTCAGGGCAACATGCTCCTGGCTATCGCGCCGCCAGCGACGCTCCTACGGCAACGCCGGGTCAACCTCACAGGGGCGGGCTATTCATTCTCCGGCCGCACATCTACTTGCGGCTCTTCACTGTCGAACGGTACCGCCACCGTAAACAGCAACGGCTGGCAGCACACCTGACAGTCTTCCACGTATTCCTGCTCCGCCACCGACGTATCAATCAGCACCTCGATGGGCTCCCAGCAATGGGGGCATTGCACGGTCACCGGTACCAGTCCCGCCATAAGCTAGCCCACCTCCGCGATGATCAGCCCCTGCAGCCACTGCGGCGCCTCCCCTTCTGCCCAGGGTTCAGGCTGGCCCTGTCCCCAGACCGGACCGGGCCAGCAGGGATCTCCCTCAAAGCGGGCGATGATATGAATATGCAGTTGCGGCACCATATTGCCCAGGGCGCCGATATTGATCTTGTCCGCCCCGGTCACCCGCTCCAGCTCCGCCGCCAGGCCATTGACCTGTTGCAGTAGCAACTGCTGCTCCGTACTGGGCAAATGATGCCATTCGCGCAGACCATCACGCTTGGGCACCACGATCAGCCAGGCAAAGCGCCGGTCATTCATCCAGCGCAGCCAGCACAAGTCGGTTTCCCCCAGGTCACGGGTATCAGCAGCAAGACGGGGATGCAGTGTGGCCATGATGTCTCCTTGATGGACAACAACGCGCAACACGCTTCACGCAACTCCCTGCGTGAAACATGCAGCGTCTCTTATCGATAATCTGAAGGGCTGCGCAGGGTCCAGCGCCGAAACGCCCGGGCAAAATTGGAGGCATCAGAATAGCCCAGACTCATGGCGATCTCGTCCACGGTCTTATCTGTCTGGGTCAGGTACTCCACCGCCAGGCCCTTGCGCAAACCATCCAGCACCTCCTGATAACTGGTACCCAATTGCTGCAGCTTGCGCTTTAGGGTCCGTGAAGACATATGTAGCTCACTGGCCACCTCTTCCACCCCGGGAAAGCGCCCACCGCCGCCCAGAATGATCCGCCGTACCTGGCCAAGCAGGGCTGGCGGCGCCTTGATGGAGGCCATCTCCTGCTCACACTGGTCCGCTGCCATGCGTGCCAGGCGCGGGTCGGCAAACTGCAGCTCATAGTCCAGACGTTCCACCGGAAAGCGCATTTGATTGTAGGCACAATCGAAATATACCGGCACCGGCATCACCGGGCGCATGCGCGCAAAGTACTCCGGTTCCGGGTAGGTAAAACGCAGCTCGCCAATAATCTCCATGTCCGGCAACAACTTCTGGCCCATGAAGTGAAAACTGGCGAACAGGCTTTCCATCATTACCGGCGCCAACCCACCCAGCGCCAGCAACTCATCGATCTGCATCACCGCCATGTCGCCATCGGTGAAAATATCCAGCTGTACCAGGGTGCTGCGGGTACGGAAGTATTTCACCGCCAGCTCCATGGCCTCGCCGAGGGTGGCACTGCTCATGGCGGCATAACCAAGAAACCCGTGGGAGGAAATCGTCATGGCGGCGCCCAACTCCCAGCCCAGCCAGGGTTCACCGCTAAGCTGGATACCGCGCATCACGACCCTTTCAAAATCCTGGGCGGTTACCCGCGCCTTTGGATCGCGCCAGCAACCGGGCTCAATGGCGGTGTCGGACAGCAATACCTCATTGGCAATGCCCCGTCTGGACATCACATCCAGAAAAAGGGCCAGGTATTCGGCGGAGACCGAGTACTCCGCAGGGTCCATTTTTAGTATTGTCATGGCTGTTTCCTGCTGATGCCGTCTATGGCCCCAAATGACCGAAAGAAGCAACCATAACGTTACGCCCTGCCGCTGACAAGTAACTCTCGTTCACTTGATGGCGCCAACCCCGGGAGAGCACCATGTCCACCGCCAACCTCAAAGGCAAAACCCTGTTTATCACCGGCGCCAGCCGTGGCATCGGCAAGGCGATTGCCTTGCGCGCGGCCCGTGACGGCGCCAACGTCGTCCTGTTTGCGAAAACCACAGAGCCCCACCCCAAACTACCGGGCACCATCTATACCGCGGCCGAGGAAATCCGCGAGGCGGGTGGCACAGCCCTGCCCTGCGTGGGGGATATTCGCTACGAGGAACAGCTGCAGGCCGCCGTGGACCAGGCCGTAGACACCTTTGGCGGCATCGACATTCTGGTCAACAATGCCAGTGCCATCTCCCTGACCGGCACCGAAGCCACCACCATGAAGTCCTACGACCTGATGCATCAGATCAACAGTCGCGGCACCTTCATGGCCAGCAAGCTGTGCCTGCCCCATCTGAAGAAAGCCGCCAACCCGCACATCCTCAACCTGGCCCCGCCACTGAACATGGCACCCCACTGGTTTGGCCGCCACGTGGCCTACACCATGGCCAAGTACGGCATGAGCCTGTGTGTACTGGGGATGGCCGACGAATACGCCGGCAAGGTAGCGGTAAATGCCCTGTGGCCGAAAACCGTCATCAATACCGCTGCAGTACAGAACCAGCTGGGCGGCGCGCCCACCGTCAAGGCTGCTCGCCAGCCATCGATCATGGCCGATGCGGCCTGGGCCATCCTCACCAGACCGGTAGCCGACGCTAGCGGGCACTTCTTTATTGATGAGGAGGTACTACGCGATGCCGGCATCAGCGATCTCAGCGGCTATCGGGTGGACCCGGATCTGGACGATGACAAGCTATTGCCGGATTTCTTTCTGGATTGACAGGAAAGGAGGGTTACCAAAATTGTCACTTGCTGCCGGGTTCCGCCCATTTCACCGTGACTTTTTTCACATTTCCTCCGTAACCCTTTGAGCAAAAACAATAAAAATATTTTCACAATGCTGGCACGGTTCTCGCTTTGCTAACTCCAAGCGAGAGAGAACATGCCATGAGCAAGATTCTGAAATTACGAAAACTGCGCCCGACAACGGCACTGGAAAACCTGAACCGGCTCACCGGTCTGGATTTTCAGAGCTTGCCGGAGTCCCTGGTGAACCGTGACGGCACGGCGTCCACGGAACAGGACGACCTGGAGGGCAGGCTGGATTTTCCGCAGCGCGTCAGCCGGCAGGGCTGACGCGTTTATTTTTTGGCTACAGCCAACACAGCACAAGGCCGCCACGGCCATCGGCCCGGAGCAGCCAACTTATCCATCTTCCTGTCTGATCAGTAGTTGGAAATCAGCTTATCGGACGATTTCAGTGCGGCGCCACGACGCTGCATGAACAGCTCTTCCACCACATGGGTCATGGCCGGCTCGCTGAGCCGCAGGGAGATCTGCACCTGCTCCACATCCGCGGTCAGCTTCAGGCGAATACTCCCGGACAACAGGGCACTACCCTCGCCCCCAACGTCAGCAGTATCCACCAGCACAGCCCGGTCGGCCTTGCTGTCCATGTAACGCACTACCAACTGCACCTTGCCTGCGGCCCCGGCAATACGGACCCAGGAGGCCACGTTGAATTCCGCTTCCCACTGGCGGGCACGAGCCGGTCGACCATCAGCCCAGATCCGCGAGGGCACTTTGGCGATGAATTTTTCTATCATTATGTTCTCTCTTGCCGGTACAGTCTTTTTAGCCAGTGTACGCATGAGAATAAAGCACGACCATGCGGAGTTTGGCGTACTGACTTTGATGGATATCACATCCTGAAGGTTCCTTCCCTCTGAGTAGATGTCCAATTGTTGGACAGTTAGCCGCCCTCTCTTCTCCCTGAATCCTTACTCTTTATCCCACGCAGCGCACGTGGCCGCTGCAACAAATTCTTTTTTACACCGGACAACGTAAAGGAATCATTGATCATGGGCGAGCTGAAAGATCTGCGCGAACAAAGCGAAACTCTGGTAAACCGTGCCAAAGAACTGGGCAACAAACTGTATCTGGCCGGCCTGGGTGCTTACGAGAAGGCTGAAGAAGGCTCTGAAGAGCTGCTGAACAAGTATGTTGAAGCCGGCACCGAAGCTTTTGGTGAAGACGCCGAAGGCAAGCCCAAGGCCCTGCTGGCCAGCCGTGGCGCCCTGCTGGCTGCCCGTCAGCTGCTGGACACCGCTCCGGAAAAGCGTCAGGCCCTGTACGAGAAACTGGTAGAAGCCGGCAAGAAAGAGCGCGGCGAGAAAGCTGAAGAAACCAACGAATTCGTGCTGGCCGGCCTGGGCGCCGTAGCCTCCGCACGTGAAGAAGGCGAGAAACTGTTCAACGAACTGGTTTCTGCCGGGGAAAAACGTAGCTGATTCTGTTTCCCTGATTCTGTTGTACTCTCCTTTGGGGCCTGATTTGGGCCCCTTTCTTTTGCCTGCTATTTAGCGAAAAACCACCCCTCACCCTCCTCTTTATGGCTTCATCCCACCATGTACACCCTGCCGGACAAGCGCTAGAGTCTGATAGCACCTGCTGACTCGGTCACAACGTGCCGAGAATGACTATCCCACAGCGTTACCCGAGGACTCCATGGCTGACGACCGTCGTCGCAAGCGCCCCACCACTGCCACCGGCCGCCTGTTCCGGCTGACCGGCATGACCACCTCCATTGCCACCCGCGTCGCCGGCCATCAGGTCAAAGGGCTGTTCCAGTCCGACATTGCCAAGGCCGCAGACCGGGAAAAACTGCTTCAGCATATCGGTCGGGAGGTGGCTGCCACCCTCGGGGAGATGAAAGGCGCGGTGATGAAGGTGGGGCAGATCGCCTCGCAGATGCAGGACATTCTACCCAAGGAAATCAGCGATCAGCTCAAGGTATTGCAGAACGCCTCGGCGCCCATGCCCTTCCATGTGATTCGCCGCCAACTGGAGCGGGAGCTTGGCGGCACCCTGGATCAGCTGTTTGCCGATTTTGAGGAAACGCCGTTTGCCGCCGCCTCCATCGGCCAGGTACACCGCGCCACGACCCATGATGGCGACAACGTGGTCGTCAAGGTTCAGTACCCGGCAGTGAAGGAATCCATTGATTCCGACATGAAACACCTGCGTCGCATCCTGCGCCTGGGCAGCCTGCTCAAGGTTGACGAGGCCGCCCTCGATGCGGTGTTCCGGGAAATCCGCAACCAGCTCCATGAAGAGCTGGACTACCGACAGGAAGCGGGCAATCTGAAACACTTCCGGGATTTCCATCATGACCAGCCCTGGCTGGTCATCCCGCAGGTGTTCGATGAGTTATCCAGCGAAAAGGTACTGACCCTAAGCCAGGAAACCGGCATTGCGCTGGACCAGGTAGATGACGATCACGGCTTTGATCAGGCTACCCGCAACCTGCTTGGCGAGCGCCTTTTCGACGCCCTGGGCCAGCAGATTTTCCAGTTACGGGCAGTCCACTGTGATCCGCACCCGGGCAACTTTGCCTTTCGCCCGGATGGCACCATCGTGATTTACGATTTCGGTGCGGTAAAACGGTTGCCCCCCCAGGATGCTGACCTGCTACGGAATATTGTGCGCAGCGCACTGAATGAACAGTGGGATCACTTGGATACCCTGCTTCTGCAACTGGGCGCTCGCAAAAAAGATACCCAGGTCAACGGCCAGTTCTATGCCACCTGGATTGCCTTGCTGCTACGTGCCTTCGATGACAAGCCCTACGATTTTGGCCGCTCGGAACTGCACACCGACATCCTCCGCCAGGTAAAACGCACGCCCCTGGATCAGATGCTGAAATTCCAGCCGTCCTCACGCAGCCTGCTGATTGAGCGAGTGGTCAGCGGCCACTACTGGACGATGATGAAACTGGGCGTCAATACCGCGTTCCGGCCTAACCTGGAAAGGGCATTGGAAGCGACGCCGGACCGCTGACGGCGCCCGGCTCCGCCTTAAAATGCGGAACGCAACCCGACGCTGACCCCGGAAATTTCTTCCTCATCGGTATCCACATAACGCATGTATTCCAGATTGGCACCCAGCGTATCGGTCAGGTTGAAATCAAGCCCGGCACCCCAGGATTCATCCTCGAAAGTCTCTGTGTCACTGAAGGCATAATTGACCCCCGCCACCGAACCGCTGGCGGAGACTTCACCCTTGACCTTGCTGTAGCCACCGATCACATAGGGGCGCAGGGTTTCACCCACCGGCGCACCCAGTTTCACGTAGCCGCCGTAAAGGTGATCCATCTCGAAATCGACAATGCCTCGCGAATCCTTGTCGAAACCCATGCCACCCCGCGCCTCGAGCGCCAGGAAGTCGGTAAACTCGAAACCGGCACGAATCGTGGCCGCATCAATTTTCAGGGTATCGCTGTCTATTTCCTCGTTGTCATACTGAATCTGGCTGTAGTTACCACCAACGTATGGGCCAGCCGCAAAAGCACCCGAGGCAGCGATCAGGGAGCAGGACGCCACCAGAACATTACGCATCATCACTTTCATACAACTCTCCTTTTGCGTGTAATCACAAGTTTCGAGACGCTGTCCGACGCACAGTTCCGGGTAATCCGGTAAACTCTGTAAAATGTGTCGAAAGCATGCCGCATCCAGATAACAGCGATAACAGGATCGGGAATGACAAAGGGAACCGTCTTCGCAGGGCGACTGGCCGCGTTTATTTGCGCATTTTTTCTATCTTTGCACAGCCACGCTCTTACTCTGTCGGATGACCGCGATAGCTACGACGCTGCGGCCGGCATGCAGTGGCTGACTGATCAAAATCACGCCCTCAGCCCGACCCTGGCATTACAGGCCCTGCTCGCCGGCCAGGGGCAGCAACTGGACACGCCATATCCTTCCCTGGGGTTTCGCGACGGGTTTCAGTGGCTCCTCATCTCCGTGGAAAACAACAGCGCGTTGCCCTACTGGTTTTTGCGTGTGGGGCGCCCCCATCTGGATTACCTGGACATCTACGTCTTTGACAAGGACGGCAACCAAATCAAGCACACCCGCATGGGTGACCGGGTGCCCTTCCATAGCCGAGAACTGTCCCACTACCACCTGGTGACACCGCTGACACTGGCCACGAACAGTGAGCATTACCTGCTGTTTCGCGCCCAGGGCAATAACGTGATCGAGCTGCCAGCCACGCTGATGACACCGGCAGCCTTCAACGCCCATGACAACCGGTTTTCGCTTTTCTACGGCCTCTATTTTGGCGCCATCGTCGCCATGTGTCTGTTCAATCTGCTGATCTTCCTGTCCATCCGCGATCCCAGTTATCTGCTTTATGTGCTTTACCTCGGCACCTTCGGCCTTAACCTCTTTACCCGGGAAGGGCTGAGCTACCAATGGCTATGGCCCGACGCCACCCTGTGGAACCATTACTCCCTGCCGGTGCTGAATCTGATGACACTGGCGTTTTCCATGCTGTTCGCCAGCCAGTTTCTGGAGCTGAAGAAACGGGCGCCGCGCATTCACCGCCTGTTGCTGTTCAGCGCCATGGCTCTACTGGTCGCCACGCCGCTGACGTTCCTGAACTTTCATTTTTCCATTCAAGCCACTACCGCCGTGGTCATGCCCTGGCCTTTTGTGGCCATCGCCCTGTCCCTGTGGCTGATCTTCAAGGGCTATAGCCCGGCACGTTATTTCCTGCTCGCCTTTACCGCCGTCGCCACCGCCACGGTGCTTTACGTACTGAAAACCTTTCAGCTGATGGAAGGGGGCTGGCTACTGGAAAATGCCATGCAGCTGGGCACCTTCACCGAAGCCGTTCTGCTGTCCTTCGCGCTGGCTCACAGGATGACGGTATTGAAGAGCGAGAATGCCCGCATTCAGCGCGAGGCCAATGAGGTGCTGGAACAACGCGTGGATGAACGCACCCGGGAACTGAACAGCGCATTGAGTGCGCGCAGCGAATTCCTGGCGGTAATGAGCCATGAGATTCGCACCCCGCTGAACGGCATCATCGGCACCGTGGATATGCTCAAGGGCACGCCGCTGGACGACGACCAGCAGCACAATCTGAATGTGATCGAGCAATCCGGTAACAGCCTGCTCAACCTGATCAACGACATCCTCGATTACTCGCGCATCGAAGCGGGCAAGATGCCCATTGAGCAGACCAGCTTCAGCCTGGAAGATCTTGTCAGCGAATCCCTGGCCCTGTTTCAGCATAAGGCCCATGTGCATTCCAATACCCTGCAAACCGAGCTTGACCGCAACCTGGGTGAGCGCTGCCTGGGCGATCCGGTGCGGCTGCGGCAGATTCTGGTCAACCTGATCGGCAATGCGGTGAAATTCACCAGTAACGGTGTTATCACGGTCATGGCTGAACGGGATGAAAACAACCCGGACTATGTCTACTTTGAAGTCTCCGATTCCGGTATCGGCATTGCCCCTGAGCAACTCAAGCATCTGTTTGATCATTTCCATCAAGGCGACAGCTCCACCAGCAGACGCTACGGTGGCACCGGGCTGGGGCTGGCAATTTGCCGACAACTGGTGGAAATCATGGGCGGCGAAATCGGGGTCTTCAGCCGGCAGAATGAAGGCTCACGGTTCTGGTTCCGCCTGCCGCTACCCGGCACCCATAACGATACTGGCTACCTGCCACAAAGTGAGGACAGCGACTTGCCCAGCCTCTCCGGCGGCCGACTGCTGATCGTGGATGACAACCATATCAACCTGATGGTCGCCGAAGGGCTATGCCAGAAACTGGGCTATGAAACGGAAGTAGCGGAAAGTGGCATGGAGGCCATTGCCGTGTTGATGTCTACTCAGCAGTCGTTTGATCTGATTCTGATGGACTGCGAAATGCCGGACATGGATGGTTTCGAAACCTCACGCTCGATTATCAAACTGCAACAGGAAGGTCGCCTGCCCTGGATTCCGATTGTGGCCCTGACCGCCCACGCGGTGCCGGACAAGATCCACGCCTGCCACGACGCAGGCATGGTGGCCCACCTGGCCAAGCCCATCAACAAGGCACGCCTGTTAGCGACGCTGAAGCAGGTACTGCGCGACCCGGGCAAGGGTTCGCGATAACGCCTGGCGTCCTCTGCGTTAAGTGCGGGACAAGCGATTTGCGCGGACTGGTCCGCGGCGTCTTAATCCAACGCCCCCAGCAAACTATCCACCACCCGCTCCAGGTCATTGAGGGTGGCACACTGGCGGGCCAGGCGGCAGTGAGGCAAGTAGCGATCCATCACCGCATCACCGCTGTTCCAGCGCCCCCGGGATTCCGGGTTCAGCCACCAGACCTGTTTGACCCGGCGGCGGATGGCCTGCAGCGTTTCAGCACCATCGGGCAGGTAATTGTTACGCGCATCACCGAGAATGATCACCGTGGTGTGAGCATCCAGCTCCCTTTCGCAACGCGCCTGAAAGGCCCGGAACATCTCTGCATAATCAGTGCCACTACCCGACAGACGATCCAGTACCTGCCCCACCGCCACCTCGGGGGAATAACGGGAAAAATCATCGGTAATTTCGTCAAAGCGTGACGCAAAGGCAAAGCTGCGCACCCGTGGCAACACGTCGTTCATGGCGTAGAGAAACTGCAGCAGAAAGCGGGCGGCATCGCTGACCGAACTGGACACATCACAGATCACCATCACCCGCGTCTTGCGGGGCGGTCGACGGCGCCAGAACAGTTTGGCTGGCACGCCGTCATGGCGGATGCTCGCCACCATGGTACGACGGGCATCCAGCATTCCCCGCCGGCTGGTTTTCATGCGTCGCTGATGCAGGCTGGCCAGTCGCCGAGCCATCTTGCGCACCAGCGCCTGCACGTCACGAAACTCGCGCAGATCACGAAATGGCACCGCCCGCAGGGTCTGCTCACGCAGGGCACGGCCCTTGCCGACACCGTGCAACAGAAACTGGCGCCGCACCTGACCAGCCGCCTGCTCACGGACCCGGGCTCGCCACTGCCGCAACTGCTCCGCCCGTGCCTGCTGACTCGGGTTGCCCTGATCCAGCTGCAACACCCGGTCATCCACTGCCCCCATTCCCATGTTCATCAGCAAACGGCGGGAATACAGCCCTTGCTGGGTAATCACTTCCATCTGCGTGAAGTCCATCTCGGCAGCGGCTTGCGCCATACGTTGCTGCAGCTGCTCCGGCGTACTGGCCAGCAGGGCTTCTGCCTGCTGTTCCTCAGGGGTCTGCGCAGAAGCCGGATCGGCGGCGGGAGCCGGCATCGCCGGCTCCATGTCCCCGGACGGATCGACACCGGAATCCTCGGCCGCGAAGAAACGGGCAAAGGTTTCTTCAAAGGCGGGCCTGTCCTGTTGCTGTTTGACCAGGGTAACGGCCAGCGCATCATGAAAGCGTTGCCGCCGGGCATAGCCCACCAGGGCCGCCGCATCCATGGCCTGGCTGGCTTCATCCGGAGAAATCCGCAACCCGGCCCCACGCAGGGCCTGAACAAATTCGGATAAGCGACGAGTTGGCATCAGCGGTTCCTGAATCCTAGCGCTTACCGAGCTTGCGCAGCCAGGCGGGCAACAATTCCCGGGCCAACGTCACATCCTGCTCGGTCTTCAGCACCAGATTGAGGGTATCGGCCACCTGGGCATGCTCCAGACTGTCCGCGTGCAACAGCACCAGCGCCCGGGCCCAGTCCAGGGTTTCAGAAATGGCCGGCAGTTTTTTCATGTCCTGTTCGCGCAGATGCTGGATAAACGCCACCAGCTGTTCCCGCAGGCGCGCATCCAGATCCGGCACCCGGGTGGCGACGATCTGCGCTTCCAGTTCCGCCGCCGGGTAGGGAATATAGAGATGCAGGCAACGACGCTTGAGCGCATCGGACAGCTCCCGCTGGTCGTTACTGGTGAGCAGCACCAACGGCTGGTGCTTGGCTTTCACCGTCCCCAGTTCGGGGATGGAAATCTGGAAGTCGGACAGTAGCTCCAGCAGGAAGGCTTCGAACTCCTGGTCAGCCTTGTCGATTTCATCAATGAGCAGCACCGCCGGCTCGTCACTACGCAGGGCATGCAACAGGGGGCGCGGCTCCAGAAAGGTATCGCTGTAGAAGGCTTCGCCCAGATCCCCCAGCCGCTCCATGCTGGCTTCCAGACTGTCCGTATCAGCAAGCATGCCCCCCAGTTTGTCACGCAACAATTGGGTATAGAGCAGCTGCTTGCCATACTTCCACTCGTACAAGGCCCGGCTTTCATCCAGCCCTTCGTAGCACTGCAAGCGGATCAGTGGCGCCTCAAGAAACGCCGCCGCCGCTTTGGCCAGTTCAGTTTTGCCTACCCCGGGCGGGCCCTCCACCAGCACCGGCTTGTGCAACTGCGCAGCAAGATAGATCGCCAGGGCAATCTGTTCACTACAGATATAGCCCTGCCCGGCAAAACTGCGAGTAATCTCTTCGACGGAATCAATACGGGTTTTCATGGAGGCTCCTGCAACAGAACCCAGAGGGTAGCGCAGGAAGCGCGGGGCGGGAATGACATCTGCACGCATGAAGCATGCGGCAGGTTACCTGGGGCGCGACGCTCAGTGCAGGGTAATATTGTCCGCCAGCACCAACGGAGCGATCTCGGCCACCTCTTCAACAATAGGCTCACCGTCCAGGCTGCTTACATCAAAGCGCGCGGACGTTACATCGCCATCGATCATGTCCGGGATCGCATCCAGAAAGGCATCCACATGCTCGGAACCAAAATGGATTTCCAGCGCATCCAGATCGCTCCACTGCTGCCAGACCACGATCACCCGCGGCTCATCCGCCTGCAGGTATACCTCGTAAGCCAGACAGCCGTGTTCGCCCCGGGAGGATTTCGCCAACGCCTGCACCAGCTCCAGCGCCTCTGGTTGCTGGTCTTGTTTCACGGGGAAAGAGCCTTTGACGATGATCATGGGGGTCCATTGCGCTGGGAAAACGATCATTGTACCACAAACCCGCTCCTGCTGTCCGCTCAGGCCCCACCGCAGAAGCGTACCGAGTCGCCCAGCGGCACTCGCCCCACCCGGGTGCGGTTGGCCGCCACATCGGCGTTTTCGTAGCCGAAACTGATGCCCAGCACGATGGCGGTGCTGTCCGGAATGCCCAGCAGCTCACGCACATCATCCGGATAGTAGCGCATGCTGCCCTGGGCACAGGCACCCACCCCATGAGCGGTCATGGCCAGCAGCAGAGACTGCACGTACATGCCCACGTCCAGGGCCACGGTAACGCCGAAATCCCGCTCCATGCCGACAAAGGCCACATGGGGGGCATCGAACAGTTCGAAGTTGCGCAGCTCCGCGCGGCGGCGACCCTCCCGGTCTTCCCGGGCGATGCCCATGTTGCCGTAGAGGGCCATGGCGCAATCCACCTGTCGCTCCCGATAGATCCCCTGGAAGCGAGGCAGGCTTTCATAGTCCGGCGCAAAGGGGACGCCCCGGCTGACCTTGTCCACCAAACGCTCGCGCAAAGCGTTACGGGTTTCGCCACTGGCCACCCATACCTGCCAGGGCTGGATATTGCAATTGGAAGGGGCGTGCTGGGCCAGTGAGAAAATCGCTTCAAGCTCTGATTGCGATACAGGCTTGTCGAGAAAACCGCGCACGGAACGGCGCTCAGTCATAGCGTGATAAAGGGATAGGGAATCGGCGTTCATGGGTAACTCCTCAGAATTACCCGCCAGTCTAACCAGACACGAAAAGGGCGACGATGACAGAAACGCTCAGGCCGCTTCGCCGGAAGCCTCACGCATGGCCTGACAGATCTGGTCAATCACCGGGGCCGCAAGCTCCATGCGGCCATCGCAGCCAGCCACGCCAAGACGCCGCGCACAGGCCGGGCAGAGCACATTGAACACCAGCTCATCCCCTTTGCTGCGGGCAGGCAGTACCGCCCATTTGTCGCGGCGCGCCTGCTGCCCGATGCGGTGGTAGTAATCCAGATTGATGTCACCACCGGGCTCGAAATCAAAGGTGGCAGGACAGCGGCTGCAATTGAGCCACATGTCATACAGGGCTGCCGCGTCGTAGGGATCCCTGGGATCAAATGACATCGCCACCTCCTGTGGCAATCAAGCGAATGTGAGTCAGTAGTTTTATGCATTTTTTGTCAAAAACCCACGAATCACGTCACATTTGCCTGTTTTTTACACTCCTCAAAGAGCCGGTGAAGGCAGTTAAAGACGCGTGCCCTGAGCCATCATTCGCCCCCCCAGGGCCATCATTTCCAGCTGCAGGCAGGCATGGTCCGCCAGCACCCTGCGCGCGGTTACCGTGTTATCGAGCATGGAAATGCCAGCGCCGAACATGATGGCAATGGCGGCTTCCGCTTCCTGCTCCGCCGGCACCGGTTCTCGCCCCTGGGACGCCACCGCCTGGCGCACGTCCTCGGCCAGCTCGTCCACCAGTAACTGCAGTTCCCGCTGGATACGCATCCGGTAGCGGTCATGGCTGCCCAGCCGCTGCTGCACCAGCAGGCGGAAGTCGTTTTCATAGTCGTTCAGGTAGCGCACAAAGCGCCCGACCAGCTCTTTCACCGCCCGGGCCGGGCCGATTTCGATCATGCTGCGCCGCTCGTATTCCATGGCCGAACGCAACCGGAAACAGCAGGAGTCGATCAGTGCCAACCCCAGTGCATCCATGTCCGGAAAATGATTGTAGAGAGAGGTGGCGGCAAGCCCGGACTCCCGGGCCACTTCCCGCAGGCCCAGGCTATCCAAGCCCCGGCCGCCAGCCATCAGGGTACGGGCGGCTTCCAGAATGCGCTCCCGGGTTTGTCGTTTCTGGCGCTGTCGCGTGGTTTCAGCCATAACATTATCACTAACGAGTGTTAGTTAAATATTCCCATGAATACCAGTCATCGCGCAACTACATGCTGGTTACATAATAATCTTTGACAAACAAGTGTTAGCTGAAAGAGAATTCGCCTTACAGTTGTAAGGCAAGAAATTTGGCTCTTACCGATCTCACGGCGCATCATCAACTAGCGCTACAACACAGACTGCCCGCTTACAGCGGGCAGCAGGGAAGCAAAAGGGGAAAGCAATGAACTACTTCGTCACCGGTGCCACCGGCTTTATTGGTCGTTTTCTGGTTGGTCGTCTGCTCAAGCGTGAGGACAGCCGGGTATTTGCCCTGGTTCGCTCCGGCTCGGAATACAAGCTGGACGCCCTGCGCCGTCGCCTGGGTGTGGATGCCGACCGTCTGGTGGCCATCCAGGGTGATATCAACGAAAAATTGTTGGGTGTCAGCAAGCGGGATCAGGATGACCTGAACGGTCAGGTGGATCACTTTTTTCATCTGGCCGCCATCTATGACCTGACCGCAGACGAAAACACCCAGCGCTACACCAACATCGAAGGCACCCGACAAACGCTGAAGTTGGCGGAAAAACTGCAAGCTGGCTGTTTCCATCATGTCTCCTCCATTGCCGCCGCAGGTCTTTATAACGGCACCTTTACCGAGGACATGTTCGAAGAAGCAACGGGCCTTAACGACCCCTACCTGCTCACCAAGCACGAGTCCGAAGCGCTGGTGCGTCAGGAGAGCAAACTGCCGTGGCGCATCTACCGTCCCTCCATGGTGGTCGGCCATTCCGAGACCGGCGAAATGGACAAGGTCGACGGCCCCTACTACATGTTCAAACTGATCCAGAAGCTCAAGGATGTACTGCCCAACTGGATGCCATTAATCGGCGTGGAAGGCGGTCACTTCAATGTGGTGCCAGTGGACTTCGTCGCTGACGCCCTGGACCACATTGCCCACCAGCCTGACCACGATGGCCAGTGTTTCCAACTCACCGCCGATCGCAGTTACAACCTGGGCGAGCTGATGGACATCATTGCCGGTGCCGCTCAAGCCCCCCGCTGGCCAGTGAAACTGGATAACAGCCTGTTCAATGTGGTCCCCGGCTTCGTCAAGAAGGGCGTCAGCGCCATGACCCCCAAGCTGGTGGTCAACACAGTGCTGGAGAACCTGGATATTCCCCCGTCTGCGCTGCAGTTTCTTACCTTCCCCACCGAGTACGACAACCGTCGGGCCCGGGAGGCTCTGGCCGACAGCAACATCCAGGTACCGGACCTGGAAGGCTATATCCAGCAGCTGTGGGATTTCTGGGAAAACCATCTGGACCCGGATCGCGGCGACCGCAAGGATGAATTGCAGCCCCTGCCCACCCTGCCGGAGCGAGTGGAAGGCAAGGTAGTGATGGTTACCGGCGCCACCTCCGGCATCGGCAAGGCCACCGCACTGAAGCTGGCCCGTGCCGGCGCCACCGTGCTGGTGATTGCCCGTACTGCCGAAAAACTGGAAGAGACCCTGCACGAAATCGACCAGCTGGGCGGCACGGCCCAGGCCTACAGCTGCGACGTGTCAGATCTGAGCAGCGTGGATGATCTGATCCAGCAAGTGACTGCAGACCATGGCCATGTGGATGTGCTGGTCAACAATGCCGGTCGCTCCATCCGTCGTTCCGTGGTGCATTCCTTTGAACGCTTCCACGATTACGAACGTACCATGCAGCTCAATTACTTCGGTGCACTGAGACTGATCATGCAGCTGATGCCGGGCATGATTGAGCGTGGTGGCGGCCACGTGATCAACATTTCCAGCATCGGCGTACTGACCAATGCGCCGCGTTTCTCCGCCTATGTGGCGTCGAAAGCGGCATTGGATGCATTCACCCGTTGCGCCTCCAGCGAACTGGCCCATGAGGGCATTCGCTTTACCACCATCAACATGCCGTTGGTACGCACCCCGATGATCGCACCCACCAAGATCTATAATCATGTGCCTACCATCAGCCCGGCCCAGGCAGCGGATATGATCTGCGATGCCATCGTGCGCCAGCCCAAGCGCATCGCCACCAACCTTGGCGTGATGGGTCAGGTGATGCACTTCCTGACGCCCAAGGTCACCGAGACCATCATGAATACCGGCTACAAGCTGTTCTCGGATTCCTCCGCGGCCCTGGGCGACAAGGAAAGCTCACCGAAGAAAATTCGCCGCGAACAGGCAGCCTTTTCACGCCTCTTCAAAGGAATCCACTGGTAACAGGCAGGAGACACTACACAGAGCACGCACCTCACCAGTTGCATGAATGCGTGCCGTAAATAAAGAAAAGCCCCAGAGACCGGGGCCAAAGAGTTTCCGGAGACAACCGGAAGCATACGCAGCGGGATCATATCCCGCTGCTATCCTCTCTCCTTGCCCCTTTCCTCGCCTTGATCGACATCAAGGTTTTTGCCCGTAGCCACAATCTGCAGCTGTCAGTGAAGACAAGCACGCATTCCCAAGCTGACTACACTGAAGCCATGGGACAACTCACGCTTCGCCATCACCCCACCGCCATCGCCCTGTGCCGCGCGCTTTTTCCCGCAGGGGAAACACTACCGGCAGCGGATACCGATGCCCTGCTCGGCAAGATGGATGCGCAACTGGCCGGCCACCCGGCCCTGCAGCGCAGCCTGAAAGCCGGTTTACTGTGGCTGAATAACCGCCATCGACTGGTACGAGGCCAGGCCTTCCATCGAGCCAGCGCGGCCCGCCAGGCCCGCTTTCTCGACAAACTGGCCGCTACGACGGTGTCCGGCAAACTGCTGCGCCTGCTGGCCCTGCCCTTCAAGGCCGCCTATATACTGGATGATCGGGTAGAGCAAGCCACCGGCTGCCGGGAACCAGTGCAACTGCCCGCCCAGACCGAAACCTTTCGCTGGCAACAGCAGATCACCGCCGCCCGGGACTGCGAGGAGGACCTGACCCTGGAAGCGGATGTGGTGATTCTGGGCAGCGGCGCCGGTGGCGCCGCAGCGGCCTACGAGCTGGCCTGCCGCGGCTTGGCAGTGGTGATTATCGAGGAAGGCCAGTATTACGACCGCAGCCACTTCACAGGCAAACTCACCGAGGTGATCCCCAAGCTCTACCGCAGCTGGGGCGCCACCGTGGCCACCGGCAACGCCATCATCCCGGTACCGGTGGGCTGCAATGTGGGCGGCACCACCACCATCAATTCCGGCACCTGCATGCGCACCCCACCATCGGTGCTGGCCCGCTGGCGGGAGCAGGGGCTGCATGATTTCACCGAACAGAGCCTGGCACCCTGGTTCGAGGGCGTGGAGCGCATGCTCTGTGTGCAACAGGCAACGGCAGAGACCGTCGGCCCTATTGGCGACATCATCGACCAGGGCGCCGCCGCCAACGGTTTTTTGCAACGCCAGCCACTGATGCGCAATGCCCAGGGCTGTGACGGGCAGGGGCTGTGCCAGTTCGGCTGCCCCACGGATGCCAAGCAATCCACCAACGTGAGCTACATTCCCCGGGCTCTGGAACGGGGCGCCTTCCTGTTCAGTGGTTTCCGGGCCGAACGACTGCATCGCCAAGGCAGCCGCATTACCGGCGTCACCGCCCGCGGCACCAATGCCGCCGGGCACCCGGTAACCCTGCGACTCACCAGCCAGCGCACCATTGTTGCCATGGGCAGCCTGTTCACCCCCCTGTTCCTGCAACAGCAAGGCGTGCGCAATCGCCATCTGGGTCGCCATCTGACCCTGCACCCGGCGGGGGTGGTCAATGCCCTTTTTCCGCAACAGGACCTGGCCAACGGTCGCAGCATTCCCCAGGGCTACGGCGTATCGGACTGGGAAGAACAGGGCCTGATGTTCGAAGGCGGCACTATCCCCCTGGCCGGGCACAGCCTTCTCAACCCCCTGTTCGGGCGCGACTGGGTGCGCTTTACCGAAGACTATCCGCACACCGCCTACTTCGGCTTCATGATCCGCGATACCAGCGAAGGACGGGTGCGCCGGGGCCCCCATCGGGGCCTGCCGCTAATCCGCTATCATATGAACCGGCAGGACTTTACGCTGTTCAAACGCGGCATCCATGCCCTGGCATGCTGGTATCTGGATGCCGGTGCCGAGCAGGTGTTAATCCCCGGCCTTAACCGCATCGTGCGCATTCACAACCGCGCCGAGCTGACGCGCTTTCTGCGCTCCCCCCTGAAACCCACGGATTTTCTGATCAGCGCCTATCACCCTCTGGGCACTGCCCGCATTGCCGCCTCTCCCCGACAGGGGGTCTGCGACAGCAATCACCAGGTATTCGATAACCCGGGCCTGTATGTGATGGATGGCGCCAGCGTGCCCACCAGCCTGGGCGCCAACCCCCAGGTCACCATCATGGCCATGGCCAGCCGGGCCGCCGACATCCTTGCCCGGGAACTGCTCGACGATATGGATTCCACCCACACACCACCACAAGGAGAATGCGCATGACTTTGGGCCTGTTACTCAAGGAACGCATGAGCGGCTGGCTGCAACTGGACAGTCAGGGCCACCAACAACCCTTCGCCTTCCAGATTCGCGCCTTTACCACCCGCATCTTCAGCGTCAGCGCCCCGCGTTACTTTCGCGGCACTGTCAACCTGGACGGCGAGGACTTCGCCTGCGAAGGGGAACTGACCATTCATCTGAACGGCCCCCATTACTGGCTCACCTTCAACCACCCGGAGCAGGGCATGCTTCGCGTGGAAGGCAAGAAGCAATATGGTCGCAACGGCCTGCTCGCCTCGCTGATCACCTGCCCGATGACGGTCTACCGGAACCAGCAGGCCATCGGCCAGGCGGAAGTGGCCTACCGGGAAAGCATGCTGGCCTTCCCGTTCACCGCCCTGCGCCTGGTGGACGAACAACAGGCTTACCAGCAAGATCATAGCGTCAGCTCGCCCCGCTAATCGGCCAGACCCAGGAGCCACGCATGATTCCCTACTACGGCCTGCAGGCACCCGCCAAAGGCGGCCACTACGAATCCTGGTTTGTGCGCGCCAACCACCCGCATAAACCCCAGGCCATCTGGATTCGCTATACCCTGTTCCGCGCCCGGGACCGGCGCCCTGCCCTCGGCGAAGTGTGGGCGGTATGGAGTGATGGTGCCCGGCAATGCACCCACGCGTTCAAGGAAGAGTTCCCCCTGGAAAGCTGCCGTTTCAGCACCTCACAGATGCAGGTGGACGCCGACGATAACCATCTGCAGCCAGGTGCCCTGCAGGGGCAACTGCGCCGGGACAGCGAACAACTGAGCTGGGATCTGCACTACGATGACGGGGAATCCCCACTGCTGTTTCTGCCTGAGAGCTTCTACCTGCGCCCCCTGCCCAAGGCCAAATCCCTGGTCAGCCGTCCCCATATCCGCCTCAGTGGCACCCTGACGCTGAATGGGGAAACCATCGTGCTGGACCAATGGCCAGGGAGCGAAAACCATAACTGGGGAAGCCAGCATACCGACCGCTATGCCTGGGGCCAGGTGGTGGGCTTCGACAATGCGCCGGACGCCTTTCTCGAATGCGCCACCGCCCAGGTGAAGGTGGGGCCGCTGTACAGCCCACAACTGTCCATTGCGGCCCTGCGACTGGACGGGGAAACCCTGCTGTTCAACAGCCTGTCCCGTGCCCTGCGCGCTAACGCGGACTACCGCCCTTTCCAGTGGGCCCTGCAGACCGGTAACGGCGATGCTCGCTTAAGCATCAACATGACCACGGTGGCAGACAGGGTAGCTGCCCTGACCTATTACAACCCGCCCGGCGGCAACAAGATCTGTCTGAACAGCAAACTGGCCAGCGTCACCGTTAGCCTGTCCCGGCGCGGGCAACCGGAACGGATGCTGCACAGCGCCCATGGCGGGGCGTTTGAAATTCTGACGGACCGATTGCCTGCGGGGATGGCTCTGCAGATCTAGTCTGAGCCGTTCGCTGCTGAAAACGCTCCAACGACTCGCCGGAAAGTGGCTGGCAACGCAAACCCACAGGGCAAAACGAGCCTCACTCATTATTCCGGGTCATTACCGCTCTGACGGGCCAGCACCGGAGCCAACGCCGGCGGCGAGTAGGCTGGCCCCTTGAGGACCTTGCCACGAGCATCCTTCACCGGTTTGCCGTCAGCGCCCAGCTTGCTCATATTGCTGCGATGCACTTCCTCGCAGGTGGCATTCAGGTCTATGCCAAAGGTATGCCCGGCACCATAGGTCACATAATTGATATCGGTCAGCGCATCGGCCACCTCTACCATATCCACGCGAAATGACTTGAGCGAAGCCAGTTGTTCCCTGGCCGTCGCCAGAGTATCCAGAAAGGTCTGTTGATCCGCATCGGGCTGCTGGCAGGTAGCTTCGGCCAGTTCATGAAACTCTTCTAGCAGCAGGGCCAGACGCAAACGAATGGTGGCATCGTCCGGCACCACCGGCTGCGGTTCCACCGGCAGGGAAAAAGCGCGATGAAATTCGGCCACCCGGTGAAAATTGCTGGGTTGCTCAGCCTTTGCCATCCACTTCCTCCAGGAATGCGATCATTTCACGGTTAACCTCGGCGGCCTGCTCCATCTGGATCCAGTGCCCACACTGGTCCAGCATCACCGTGCGCAGATCCGGAATATAGTCGGGCATCCGCTGCAGGGCTTTTTGACCAAACACGATCACCGGGTCCTGCATGCCACCGATAAACAGCGTGGGCATGGGAAGCTGCCAGTTATCGTCGTCACGGCTTTCTTCCCAGGACGCATCCATGGCCCGATACCAATTGATCGGCCCGGTAAAGCCGCTGTGCTGGAAACGTTCCACGTAATAGGCCAGATCCTCTTCACGCATCCAGCGCGGCTGCTCGGCAGGGGTAGACATGGATTGCAGGAAACCAGTGTCATCCGGGTGTGCCCGGAAATCAGCGATGCCATCCGCTGACAGGCTGTGGAAGATCTTGCGCAGACTGATGGGTACATCCGCTTCCAGCTCCTGCTCCGGCAATTGCGGCTGCTGGAAGTAGAGCATGTAGAAGAAGCGGTCCTCGAACAGCCGCTGCATGGACACGGTGGGGGCCTCCGGGGCCGGCCCGCCATAGGGGACCGACATGCCCACCACCGCACGAATCATTTCTGGATAGCGGCGCGCCACCTGCCAGGTCAGCGCACACCCCCAGTCGTGGCCAATCAGGATGGCCGACTCATGGCCGAGCGCCCTGATCAGGGCGACCACGTCCTCCGCCAGCACGCTTTGCCGGTAGGCATCCACCTCCGCCGGGCCACCGGTATAACCATAACCGCGCAGATCCGGCGCCACCGCGTGGTAACCGGACTGGGCCAGTACCGGCAACTGGTAGCGCCAGGAGGCCCAACATTCCGGAAAGCCATGCAGACACAACACCAGAGGGTTTCCCGGTTCCCCGGCCTCCGCCACGAAAAAATCCAGACCATTGGCAGCCAGCTGCCGCTCACGCATAAATGCCATACTCACTCTTCCCGATTCCGATTCAGCCGGTCTCCGTAGACAACTACTTACCCGACACGACGAAAGTGCTATTGTTAGCATATTCGTCTGCTCATTGTTGTGATGTCGGCGCAGGTGTAAAACCAACAAGAACTCTGCGCCGTATCGGCGGTCCTAGCCGAGGCAGCGCCACTCCGGGCCCACCAAGATTGCCCGGATTGACCTGTGAATCTGACAGCATGACCCGCCGCTGACAAGCGCGCAAAGTGACCGTTACGACTCAAACAGGGAAGCATCGTGACCGAGCCGCAAGGACAAGCCCGCCCCACGAAGCCCAGCCGCATTGGCGAGTGGCTGGCTCCCTATGTGCCGGAATACTTCCCGGTGGCCTGGAAGCTGGGCTTGTCTATTTCCCTGCTGATTCTGTGCGGCATGACCATTCTCGGTTCCCTGCTGCTCAACAATCAACTGGACCGCATGCGCGATCAGGCAGACACCTTCGGTGAAGCCATTGCCCTGCAACTGGCCAATACCGTGCGCGAACCCCTGCTGGCCGATGACACCTTCCTGCTCAAGGTCCAGCTCAATAACCTGACCCGCAGCGACAGCGTGCACGGCGCTGCCTTATTCGACCGCAGTGGCAACCTGGTCGACAAGGCCGGCATATTACCTCTGGCCGCCAACCCGCTTCAGGAACAGATCAAGCACTGGGAGCTGCAGGGTGAACCCATCACCACTTACTACGCTGCCGTGGATGTGAGCGACACCGTCGCCGGTTACACCGCCATTTCCCTGTCCGACCGTCCGATCATGGCCGCCCGGGAGTCAGTACAGGGCACCATGATTAATGCCACGCTGATCATGAGCGTGATCGCCATCATCGCCTCTTTCCTGATCAGCCGGCGGCTGGCCCGTCCTATTCACGATCTACTGGCGGCCACCAGCGCCATGCGTCGTGGCGATCTGAATTACCGGATCCAGGATCGCCGCAATGACGAAATCGGCGGCCTCATCGAGGCCTACAACACCATGGCCCACGGCATGCTGGAAAAAGATCAGGTGGAGCAGGTACTGAAGCGTTTTGTCAGCCCGTCTGTGGCACACAACATGATGGCAGACCTGGACCAGGTGCAGCTGGGTGGCCGCGATGTCCATGCCACCGTGGTGTTTGCCGATATTGTCGGCTTCACCCGGCTGTCAGAGACCCTGCCCCCGGATGCCATTGCCGACATACTCAATGTCTATTTCGATGCCATCACCACCGCCACCACCTTCTACCGTGGCACCATCGACAAGTACATGGGCGACTGCGCCATGATTGTCTTCGGAGTGCCCGAGAAGGATGACGAGCACCTGTTCCATGGGCTGTGCTGCGCGGTCATGATCCAGCGAATGGTAGAACGACTGAACGAGCAGCGTCGCGCCCAGGGCCATACCACGGTGGAATTCCGTATCGGTATCAATTCCGGAGCCATGCTGGCCGGCAACCTGGGCTCCCGTGAGCGCATGCAGTACACCGTGGTCGGAGATACCGTCAACCTGGCCTCGCGCCTGTCCAACATGGCCGGCGGCAATGAGATCATTGCTGCCTCGCCACTGCTGGCCAACCCCAACATCGCGTCACGGGTACGCGCCACCGAATACGGCGCCATGCGCATCCGCGGCAAGGCCGAACCGGTGGGCACGTTCCGCATTGATGGCGTGCACGCCCTGTCAGAAACCCTGATGGAACAGCGCATCGCCCAGTTCCTGGCAAAACTGAATACGGAGTCGCAACGTGCGTAAGGCCGGCCTGGTAATGGCAGCCCTGCTCGGCGGCTGCGCCACCCTCGGCGACCCGGAACGGCGGGTCAGCGAGGCCCTGGCGGAAGATAATTACGCCAGCGCAGCGGCCATCATTGAAGATACACACCCGGATCACGACCAGTATGCCCTGCTGCAAGAGCAGTACCCGGGCATCATTCTGGCCAGCGACCAGTACCGTCAGCGCCTGATTCTTGAAGCCGAGGCGATGAGCCGTAAACAGCGCTGGCAACAGGCCCATACCCTTATTGAGGCCCATCGCGACAAGGTAGTGGACCCCTCTGCCCTGGACGAACTGCTTACTGCCCTGACCAGCCTGGAAGAATATCAGTTCAACCAACTACTGGCTGAACGGCGCCGGGCCCAGGCTCTGGCCCTACGGGAAAGTACCGGCCTGACAGACAAATTAAGCGGCTTTCACCTGCCCCGCGCCAAACAGGAACGACAACAACTGGCGAACGAGCGCTTTGTGGTGGTTGAGGATCTGACCCGGCTGGGGGAGTACTTTGCCCAGCGTCAGCAATGGCTGCTAGCGCGCGACCTGCTGAGTGCAGCTCACCGACTGGCACCGGATCAGCCTCCGTCTGCGCAACTGGCCAAAGCACAACAGATTCTCAATGACGCCAGCCAGCGGGCCCGGGCCCGGCACAATCGCGGCCTGCTCACAGAAGCGGAACAACTGATGGCTCGTTACCAGCGAAATGGTCAGCTGGAATCCTTGCTGGCCGCCCGCCACTTCCTCAAACAGCATCAGAACAATCCGGTTCTGGTTGACCATCGAGAGCGCCTGGAGCAATGGGCGCGACGCCGTTTTAGCGAAGAGATGAATACTGGCGAGGCCCTGTACGCCCGCGGCCAATACCGCGAAGCCTATCGGATCTGGAAGCAGGTAGCCCCCCTCTACCCGGACAATGAAGAGCTGAACAAGAAGCTGGAGCGCAGCCGGCGGGTGCTGGCTAACTTACGCAACCTGCAAGACGACTAGGCAGCCCCCCGAAACATGGCGCCGCGCAAACGACTGGCTGTCGATAAACAGTCATAAAAAAAACGCGCCATGACAGGCGCGTTTTTTTATGACTTGTTAGCGGTGAGGGAATTATTCCTCCTCGCTGTCAGCATCCTCAACCTCAACGTTCTTCGGGGAATCGTTTTGCTCGGCTTCATAGGCATCACGGTATTCCACTGATGCGCTACTGCGGCCCTGGAATACTTTCTCAAGACTCACCGGCAGCGGGTTGCGCACTACCTGCTCCAGCTCCCCCTTTCGATTCAGCTCGAACTGCAAGGCAGTAATACCCATATATTTCTGCCGGGTCATGCTCAGCAGCCGTTCGTTATCCGGCAGGATAGTGGGCCGCAGAAAGACCATCAGGTTACTCTTCTCTCGCGAGTTACTGGTCGAGCGGAACAGGATACCCAGCAGCGGGATGTCACCCAGGATCGGCACTTTACGTACCGTCTTGGTGATGTTGTCGCGAATCAGGCCGCCCAGGGCAATGGTCTCGCCATCGTCCGCCAGCACCGTACTTTCCAGCTTGCGAGTGGTGGTAACGATGTCCGCGGCTTCACCGACAGAATCCTTCACCTGGGAATTTTCCTGCTCCAATTCCAGGCGGATGGTGGAGAGCCCTGCCACATGGGGAGTCACCTTAAGACTCAGGCCCACATCTTCACGCTGAATGGTCTGGAACGGATTGGACACGCCGGAGCCGGTACTGGTACTGGTGCCGGTAATGAAGGGCACGTTCTCCCCCACCACGATGGAGGCTTCCTGGTTATCCAGAGTAAGAATGCTGGGGGTGGAAAGCAGATTTACGTCGGTGGACGTGGACAGTGCCTGGATCAGCGCCCCCCACTTCAGATCCCCGTTGGAGTCCTGCTCCCCGAAACCCATGGTAATGCCGTCGCCCAGGGCCAGGCCTGACGGATCATCGGTAGCCAAGGCCTGAACGATGGAGTTAATGGTAAGCCCCGCGTTACCGAAGTTGATGGCGCCGACGCCGCTTTCGTCACTGCCGCCCACATACTGAAAGCCCAGTGCCTTGCCGGTATCACCGGACACTTCCACGATGGCAGCCTCGATAAGAATCTGCGCCCGGCGCACATCCAGCTGGCTGATCACCGACATGATTTCCTTCATCATCGCCGGCTCTGCGCGGATCACCAAGGCGTTGAGAGACTTGTCGGCCTGGATGGAAACCTTGTCACCGGTAATGGATGCCGCTGCGGTCTTGCCATCTGCACCCGGCTTGGCCGCCGAGGCGCCCTCGGCAAAATTCTTCAGCAGCTCGGCCAGCGCTTCCGCGTCACCATGACTGAGGCGCACCACCTGCACGCCGCCTGTGGCACTGGCAGGGGTGTCCAGGTTGCCAATCATCTGTGCCATGCGCTGGCGGGTAATCCGGTCACCCTTGATGATCAGCCGGTTGGTGCGTTCATCCGCTACCACCGTCACACCCCCGTCCTTGGTCTTGCCGCGACGGCCGCCGGTCTGCGGCGTCAGGCTTTCCAGCATTTTCACCATGTCGCCGGCAAAGGCATGCTCCAGCTTGATCACCTGCACGTCCTCAGACTCGGCATTGTCCAGACTGGCAATGATCGCTTCCATACGGCGAATATTGTCCATGTGATCACTGATGATCAGGGCATTGGCCGAGCCCACGGCGGCCAGGTGGCCGTACTGGGGCACCAGCGGACGCAGTACCGGTACCAGCTCTTCCACTGGCGAGTTTTCCACCGGAATCACCCGGGTCACCAACGCTTCGCCTCCAGATTCATTCTTGCCTACCAGCGGCAGGTTGCTTTGCTTGGCGGTGGTGTTGGGAACGATCTTGATAATGTCACCGGACGGCACCGCCGCGTAGCCATGCACCTGTAACACGGAAAGGAACAGCTCGTAGACCTCTGCGGCAGACAGCGCCTTGGTGGACACGACGGTAACGTCCCGGGCACGAACGCGGGGGTCGACCACGAAGTTCTTGCCGGTCATGTCGGCAATCTGGCTAATAAACGCCTGGATATCCGCATTGCGGATATTCACCGTCCAGCTCTTGCCGTCTTCACTGGCCGCAACCTGGGCCTGGGCGGAAAAAGCCATTACCGACAACAGCACCACAATCAGTGTTCGACGTGCCGAGGCTTTGAAAAAGGACATCATAAAACCACTCACTATGGCGGATAATTCACGGTGAATTGCTGATTACCCCGCTGTACCACAATACTGGCCTGCCGGGTTTCCTGGAATGAGCGCAACGCAGCCATATCACCTTCCTCCGTCCCCAGCGAATGGCCGTTGACCGAGAGGATGACATCACTGCTTTGCAAGCCGACCTGACTGATCAACTGCTTGGGGGCCCGCTTGCCCAACTGATAGCCCTGGTTATCCCCCTGAGCCACCGGCTGCAACCCCAACTGACCAATAATGGCCTTGCGTTGACGCTGCATGTCTTCCTCGCTACCTTCCGCAATCTGCGATTGCTGGGGCTCACGTTCCACCGCTGGCTGCCGGGACACCTGACTGACCCCGCCCAGGGAGCTGTCCGACCAGCGCAGGGTTTCCAGGCGTCCAGCCCGGCGCAGGATCACCCGGTCCGGGTACACCTCTTCCAGGCTGGCATTACCGGGGATACTGTCGCCGATACGGTACAACTCACCTTCCTTGCCCTTTTCGGCAATGATGGCGGACGCTTTTTCGGTATCAGCGGTCTGGAACACGCCAAGTAGTTCCAGACGCAGGCGGGTTTCCGGAGCGTCAGTGGGCTTGTCAGACTGGGGGGCTACCTGCTCGAAGCTTCCGAACAATTGCCAGCTGTCCACCTGGGATTGGCTCAGGCTCACAGTCTGCCCGGCGGAAGCGACCTGCAGGCGGGTCTTGCTGTTGGAGGGGATCGGCTCGTTGGGTCCGTACCACAACAGCCAGAAGGTCTGGGCCAGCACAAAGGCCAAAGCAATCACCAGCAAAACGGCAACTAACCAGCGCACCGGCTTGCTCCACTGCTGATACTGACCCCACGCTGCCCACTGCGACATAACTGTCCGCTCTTCCTTTATCGTTATTGCCGGACTGAAGATACCGGATTTTAAGGCAAATTATTGCAATATAGTGTTACCGGAACAGTTATTTCATGTTCTCGGCCCAGCCAGCCAGGCAAACCTGTACCGACTGTCGCTACCCCCGCGTCAGCGAGAATGGCTGGGACATCTGGAATACCACATCATCCGGGCTGCCACCCTGGCTGACGCCCAGCAACAAAGGCCAGGCGCGCATGACTTCCAGATGGAAACGACCGTCGCTGATTCGCGCCTGAAGCAGGCGCTCCCCCTCAGGATCAGCCAGCCGCAGTGTGGGCACCGGACCTTCCATGCTCAAACGGCCTTGTAATTCCGGCACCAAGGCTGAGCCATTGTTCCCCCAGGTCACCCGGCCACCACTGTAATCCAGGGTGCCCTGTAGTTGCTGGATAGTATCATCGGCAATTTGCAGCGCCATCAGCACCGCATCGACGCGGCCATCGGCACCGCCCTGGGGGACATGTTCCGCCACCAACGCCACCGGCAGGGACAAGCGCGCCTGCTCAACCTGCCAGTCACCCCAGTCTGCGCCGACCCAGCCAGACAGGTTTGCCTGCTGGCCCTGATCACTGCGCAAGGCCAGTTGCGCGCCAGGCACCAGGCCATGCCAGTCCAGGGTCCAGTCCAGCGAGCCCTGCAGTTGCTTCCAGCGCCAGCGTGCCTGCCCCTGCCACCAACGGCCACGAGGTTCGGACAGAGTGAGCGCAGCGCCGCCCAGCCGCACGGCGGGCACTCGCTCCACCACCACGGCAGCGGGCATGCTGACAATCAAAAAGACCAGCAGACTGGCAATAAAGACCAGTGCCAGCGTCAAAGTACGAGGCATGGCGGTTCTCAGAACGGGATATCGTCGTCAAAATCATCTGCCGGGCCACTGAAGCCGCCCTGATTTTGATTCTGACCGGGGTTCTGGTTCTGATTCTGCTGCGGCGCGGCACTGCCGCCACCGTAATTCTCGTTCTGGTTCTGGTAACCACCCTGGTTACCCTGAGGCGCATAGCCGCCACCCTGGCCACCGCCGCCGTCACCACGGCCATCCAGCATCTGCATTTCGTTGGCCACGATTTCGGTAGTGTAGCGATCCTGACCATCCTGCCCCTGCCACTTGCGGGTACGAATGGAGCCTTCGATATAGACCTTGGAGCCCTTCTTCAGGTACTCACCGGCAATTTCACCCAGCTTGTTGAAAAATACCACCCGGTGCCATTCAGTGCGTTCCTGCATCTGCCCGCTCTGCTTGTCCTTCCAGGTTTCACTGGTAGCCAGACGAACATTGGTGACCGCGCCACCGCTGGGCATGAAACGGGTTTCCGGGTCTGCCCCCAGGTTACCAATCAGAATTACCTTGTTAACGCCGCGCGCCATGTTTCTCTCCGTGACTCTCTAGGTCAGTACTGTTGTAGCCGGCAATGCCCTGTCAGGTAAATCACCGGTTTCTCAAATGCATGTCAGATCAAGCCAAACATTGTGTCAGCTTTGCCCGGCTCCGGCGAGTCCCGCAAGCCGGGCCTCATCCAGTTCCCCGGCATCGACCTTGAGCAGAGCCAGGGCCTGCTCCTCGACGATGACGGTTTCCACCACACCGGGCACCGTCTGCAGCTCACGGGCCAGTTTCTGCCAGTCTTGGCCCGGGGCCAGCATCAGCACCCGGTTATCGAGTTTCGGCAGTTCCCGCAGCCCCGTCAGCACCACCAGCCAAATCGCCGCCAGCACCGCACAACTGTAGAACACCGCCTCGGCGCCCACCCACTGGTACAACGCCCCACCCAGCTGCCCGCCGACAAAGACACCCAGGAACTGGCTGGTGGAGTATACCCCCATGGCCGTGCCCCGAGTCCCCGCCGGCGCCGCCCGGCCCACCAGCGAAGGCAGCAGGGCTTCAAGCAGGTTGAACGCCGCAAAAAACACCAGCAGCGCCAGCACAAAGTGCCACAGCTCGGCACCGGCCAGGGCCAACAGGATCTGTGACACCGCAAGCAATACCACAGCCAATCGCTTCACCGGCACCGCACCACGCCGTTCGGCGCGGATAATCAGCGGCACCATGGCCACAAACCCGGCCACCAGCACGCCCAGGTAGATCAGGCTGTGGCTGCGCAGCCCCAGCCCGAGCCGTTCGCTGAGCAGGGCCGGCACCACCACAAAAGAAGCGGTCATGATCAGGTGCAGGGTAAAAATGCCCAGGTCGAATCGCAGCAATGTTTTATTGGCGAGCACCCGACGGAAGCGCACGCCCACGGGCAAGGCCTCCCCCTGCAATGCCCTGGGAGCCGGTACCACCAGGGCCACCAGCAAGGCAAAGACGCCCATCACCGAGGTCATCCAGAACAGGCCGGACAGGCCCAGCCAGCTGGCCAGTAACGGGCCGAGAATCAGGGCCAGCACAAAGGAACCACCCACGGACATGCCGATCAGCGCCATGGCCCGGGTGCGATGCTTTTCACTGACCACATCACCGATCAGCGCCATGATCACACTGGCAATGGCGCCGGAGCCCTGCAGGGCACGCCCGGCAATGACACCATGGATATGGTCACTCATGGCCGCCACCACACCCCCCGCCACAAACAGCAGCAGGCCGATCAGCAACAACGGTCGCCGGCCGAAACGGTCGGAAAGCATGCCAAATGGAATCTGCAGCAGGGCCTGCATCAGCCCGTAGGCGCCGATGGCGGTACCGATCAGCAGCGGTGTCGCGCCTTCCAGCGATTGCCCGTAGACGGCGAAAATCGGCAAAATCATGAACAGGCCGAACATCCGCAGCGCAAAGATGGTCGCCAGATAGCCGGTGGTTTTCAGCTCTGTCCGCTGTAGGACACGGGAGGAAGATGCCGACATGAACGCTTGTTGCTCCAAAACGGGTGGCCGAAAGTCACGGCCGCTACAAAAAGGCGGGCAGTGTATCAGATTCCCCACGGGGCCGGACCAGGACACAGTGCCCCACTTTGAGGCCCGGGAATCGTGAAATCAGTAAAACCGGGCAATGGTAAATTGAACCCCGGTCAAAGCGGTGATAAATTCACATGCTGATCAGTTTTTTTTCTTAGGCTCCGCCTGAGACATCATGGACGGCATCGATGAACAGCCCACAACAAACTAAGCAAGTTTACGTAGTAGGCAGCCAGCAACTGCAAAACGCCCTGCTCACCGAATTTCTCGTCAAGGAAGAAGTGGCTACCAAGAGCATTCCCTCGGTTGAGACCATCTCAGTGGAGACCCTGCGGGAATTTGACCAGAACCTGTTTCTGGTGGATTACCACAGTGTGGATGTGAATGAGGTCATCGCCCATCTCCTGGAAGCAGATCAGGAAGTGGACAACGACGTTCTGATCGCCCTGTTCAATGTGGACAGCGACGACTCCCTGTCCCGACTGGCTGGCCTGCCCATGGTCAACGGCGGCTTCCAGCATGACTGCCCCCAGGCACTGCTGAGCAAAGGCATCAAGGCCATTTTCGACGGCGAGTTGTGGTTCCCCCGCGCCGTGTTGCAGGCTTATCTGATGAAAAGCCGCACCTTCAACAAGACCTTCTCCCGCAGCGAGGTGAACCTCACCGACCGGGAAGTGGAAGTGCTGAAAGTGATGGCCACCGGCGCCAAGAACTCGGAAATCGCCACCAGCCTGAATCTGAGCCCGCACACCATCAAGACGCATATCTATAACATCTTCAAGAAAATCAATGCGTCCAATCGCCTGCAAGCGGTGAACTGGGCACAGGAAAACCTCTAGCAACGTTTCATACAACACGCACCTTGCTGCACGCCTTGCGGGCAGCAAGGTGCGTGTTGCGGTCAGCGACCACATTCTTTTGCCCTTCACACGAATTCGCCTATACTGCCCTGTTCATTTTGACAGTAGTCAGGGGTAGTTGATGGATACCATACTGGTTCGCGGTGCACGGACTCATAACCTGAAGAACGTGGACCTGGATATTCCCCGGGACAAGCTGGTGGTGATCACCGGTCTGTCCGGTTCAGGGAAATCCTCACTGGCCTTTGACACGCTCTACGCAGAAGGCCAGCGCCGCTATGTGGAATCCCTCTCCACCTATGCCCGCCAGTTCCTGTCGATGATGGAAAAACCCGATGTGGACCACATCGAAGGGCTCAGCCCGGCTATCTCCATCGAGCAGAAATCCACCAGTCATAACCCGCGATCCACCGTCGGTACGATCACCGAAATCTACGACTATCTGCGCCTGCTGTTCGCCCGGGTGGGCGAGCCCCGCTGCCCGGAGCATGAAGCCCCGCTGGCCGCCCAGACCATCAGCCAGATGGTGGATCAGGTGCTGGCCATGGAAGACGGCAGCAAACTGATGCTGTTGGCGCCAGTGATCCGCGAAAAGAAAGGCGAACATCTGCACCTGTTCGAGGAGCTGCGTGCCCAAGGCTTTATCCGTGCACGCATCGACGGGCGCATCTACGACATGGATGATACCCCGGATCTGGACAAGAACAAGAAGCACACTATTGAAGTGGTAGTGGACCGCTTCAAGGTCCGTGACGACCTGCAGAACCGGCTGGCGGAATCCTTCGAAACCGCTCTTAATCTGGCCGATGACATCGCCATCATTGCCCCCATGGACGGCGACGGCGAGGAAGTGACCTTCTCCGCCAAGTTTGCCTGCCCGCACTGCGGCTATTCGATTCCCGAACTGGAACCGCGACTGTTCTCCTTCAACAACCCGGCCGGCGCCTGCCCCAGCTGTGATGGTTTGGGCATGAAGCAGTTCTTCGACGAGGACAAGGTGATCAATTCCGACGAGCTGTCCCTGTCGGAAGGTGCCATTCGCGGCTGGGACCGCCGCAACGTCTACTACTTCCAGATGCTTAACTCCCTGTCACAAAGCCTCGGCTTCGATATGGACGTGGCACTCAAGGAACTGCCCAAGGACATCCGCAAGAAAGTCCTTCACGGCACCGGCAAGGAAAGCATCGAATTCCGTTACCTCAACGACCGCGGCGACATCATCAAGCGCAACCACCCGTTCGAGGGCATCATCCCCAATATGGAGCGGCGCTACCGGGAAACCGAATCCGATGCGGTGCGCGAAGACCTGCTCGGCTACATGTCCACCTCCAGCTGCCCCAGCTGTAATGGCTCGCGACTGCGCGAGGCGGCCCGTCATGTGTTCATCGAAGAAACCACCCTGCCGGAAGTGGTACGACTGGCGGTGGGCAAGGCCCACGGCTATTTCAGCGACCTGAACCTGCCCGGCAGCAAGGGCGAAATCGCCGACAAGATTCTCAAGGAAATCCGCGACCGCCTGCAGTTTCTGGTCAACGTGGGGCTGGAATACCTGACCCTGGAGCGCAGCGCCGAAACCCTGTCCGGCGGCGAGGCCCAGCGTATTCGTCTGGCCAGTCAGATTGGTGCCGGCCTGGTCGGCGTCATGTACGTGCTGGACGAACCCTCCATTGGTCTGCACCAGCGCGACAACGAGCGCCTCCTCAGCACTCTCACTCGCCTGCGTGACCTGGGTAATACCGTGCTGGTGGTGGAGCATGACGAGGAAGCCATCCGCCTGGCCGACCACGTGATTGATATTGGCCCCGGTGCCGGCGTCCATGGTGGCCGTGTCGTCGCCCAGGGCAGCGCCCAGGACGTATCCGACAACCCGGACTCTCTCACCGGCGACTACCTGTCCGGGCGCAAACAGATCGCCATCCCCTCGCAACGGCGACAGAATCAGGACGACAAATGGCTGACCCTGCACGGCGCCACCGGCAACAACCTCAAGGGCCACCCGTTGAATATCCCGGTGGGGCTGTTCACCTGCGTCACCGGTGTCTCCGGCTCCGGCAAGTCCACCCTGATCAACAGCACCCTGTACCCGCTGGCGGCCACCAAACTGAACAAGGCCACCACGCTGACTCCCGCCGTCCATGAGTCCATTGAGGGGCTGGAGCACTTCGACAAGGTGGTGGATATCGACCAGAGCCCCATTGGTCGTACCCCCCGCTCAAACCCGGCTACCTACACCGGCATCTTCACCCCGGTGCGCGAATTGTTCGCCGGCACCCAGGAAGCCCGCGCCCGCGGCTATAAACCAGGCCGCTTCAGCTTCAACGTGAAAGGCGGTCGCTGTGAAGCCTGTCAGGGCGACGGCGTGATCAAGGTGGAAATGCACTTCCTGCCGGATATTTATGTGCCCTGCGAAGTCTGCGAAGGCAAACGCTACAACCGGGAGACCCTGGAGATCACCTATAAGGGCAAGAACATCTTCGAGGTACTGGATCTGACCATCGAAGATGCCCGGGAATTCTTTGATGCAGTGCCTTCACTGGCTCGTAAACTGCAGACCCTGATGGATGTGGGTCTGAGTTACGTGAAACTGGGCCAGGCCGCCACCACCCTGTCCGGCGGCGAAGCCCAACGGGTGAAACTGGCCAAAGAGCTGTCCCGCCGGGATACCGGCAACACCCTCTACATCCTCGACGAACCCACCACCGGGCTGCATTTCCACGATATCCAGCTGCTGCTGGACGTACTCAACCGACTGGCGGACCACGGCAACTCGGTCGTGGTGATCGAGCACAATCTCGATGTGATCAAAACTGCCGACTGGATCGTGGACCTGGGACCGGAAGGTGGCGACGGCGGCGGCGAGATCATTGCCGAGGGCACGCCGGAGGAAGTGGCCAAGGTAAAAGGCAGTCACACGGGGCACTTCCTGAAAAACATGCTGGCCTAGCAACACCGTGAACGGCAACACACTTCCCGGCACTGTCACACAGCCGACCTGTGTTACCCACTTGACCGTCACACTGCGCGGACACACTCAGCCTCATCACTCACTGTGGAGGCTGACCATGAAACGGATCTGGGCATTGAAGGGACTCATCGCCACTGTTGCCATCTGCACGGCAACAGTGGCTTGCGCCAACCACGACCCCAAAGGCAAAAGTAAAAGCAGTGTTGAGTTGGGGCCACGCCCCTATTACCTGCTTGCCGACATGGACGAAGGGCCACTCAAGCAAGCCCTGCAGGACTGCGCCAACCAGCCGCGGCCGCAACAGGCCAGCGACTTCTCCATTGGTCATCGCGGCGCCCCCCTGCAATTTCCCGAGCATACCGAAGAATCTTACCGGGCAGCTGCACGCATGGGCGCCGGCATCGTGGAATGCGATGCAACCTTCACCAAGGATCGCGAGCTGGTCTGTCGCCATTCCCAGTGCGACCTGCACACCACCACCAACATTCTCGACACCGATCTGGCCGGCCAGTGCAGCGAGCCCTTTACCCCCTTTGATGGCAGCAACCCGGCCAGCGCCCGCTGCTGTACCAGCGATATCACCCTGGCCCAGTTCAAGACGCTCAAGGGCAAGATGGATGGCAGCAACCCCCGCGCCACTACCGTGGAGGAATACCTGAAGGGCACGGCTGGCTGGCGCACGGATCTCTACAGCCAAAGTGGCACCCTGCTAAGTCACCGGGAGAGCATCGCCCTGTTTCAGCAACTCGGGGTAAAGATGACGCCCGAACTGAAAGCGCCACAAGTATCCATGCCCTATGAAGGGGACTACCGCCAGCAAGACTATGCCAACCAACTGATTGAGGAATATCGACAAGCCGGCGTACCACCGCAAGATGTTTTCCCCCAATCCTTCAACCTGAAAGACGTGCGCTACTGGATCGGCCACCACCCGCGCTATGGCCAACAGGCCGTATATCTGGATGGTCGCGATAGCCAAGGCCTGGATCCACAGAAACCCGGCACCTGGCAACCCGATATGGACACCCTGGCCGGTTATGGCGTAAACATTATCGCTCCGCCCCTGTGGATGCTGGTCACCGTCGATGGGAGCAACCGCATTGTGCCCAGCGCCTACGCCCGGGCCGCCCGCGCTGCCGGCCTGGATATCATCGCCTGGTCCCTGGAGCGTTCCGGCCCATTGGTCAACGGTGGCGGCTGGTACTACCAGAGCATTCAACCTGCCATCAATAATGACGGCGACACCTTCACACTGCTGGATGTGCTGGCACGGGACGTGGGTGTTATCGGCGTCTTTTCCGATTGGCCGGCCACCATCTCCTTCTACGCGAGCTGCCAGAAATTTCTGCATGGCAAGCGTCCCGCACTACCTTAGCGCACGTGCACCACAACAGCAGCGCCCTGTTCCACAGCGGGGCGCTGGCACCCATAAACCGGGTCATGACAATGGCACGCTTTCTGCTTTGATAGATCTGGGCTGAGGCCTTGTTTCAGCCAACGTCAGCTTCCCAGGGCAACCATTCAGAGGAGTACATGAAATGGACGCCACCACCGACCATCGCTGGTTGATGCAGTACAACATCGTCAACCTGGTTAATCAGTGTCGACGTTTGATTCGGGCTGAATTTGACGAAAGCCTTTCGCTAACCGACCCGGCACTGCGCCAGAAACTGGCCCATTATGCTGGCCACACGCGCTCTCAGGGTATGCAACGGCTGTACGGAGAGATTCGCCTGGCGCTGCTGGAGCTGGAAGGCGAAGACCCACCATTGCCTCCACCGGCCAAAGGATCAGTTCGCCTCTATCGGGGCCAACCGGTGGAAAGCCGCAACACTCAAAACGAAAAGGATGAGAGCCGCTCGGTGCAGCGCCAGCGAAAGGGCTTGATGTACCGGGGGCACAAAGTAGCGCAGGGTTAGTTAGCGGGTTGAGTCAGGCAATCAGGCAGAAAACTGGAAGATACTCAGATCCAGCGGCAGGCTTTCACCGAGCCACATCACTAACTCAGTGTGATCACGTAGATCATCACCGCTAAGCCCATGCACAAAAACGGTCAGCCCGTTACGGCTGGCCATCAACCAAGGGATCACATCACCGGCCAGGCGCCGCGGAATGGACAGCTGGCAGCTCCAGAACGGGTGTGGGCCCACCGGCTTGCGGTGCATGTGCCCCATGGGAATATCGAAATGCTGGTGGGCGGCCTGGCACAGCGCTGCCGCCTGGGAAAACGTGGATTCATCGAAATAGACGTGTGCATGAAAGCCGTTGATTGCCATATGCCCTGCCCCTGAGATCTGCTCCGCCTCTCCTGACAGCATAGTACAAGTGCGCCGGCTTACGACAGACATAAAAAAACCGGGCAAGATGCCCGGTTTTTTTGAAGCTTCGACGCTTACTCTTCGTCAGCGTCCGCCAGCTCAGGACGGTCAACCAGCTCAACATAGGCCATCGGTGCATTGTCACCGGCACGGAAACCCATCTTGAGGATACGGATGTAACCGCCAGGACGGCTCTGGTAACGCGGACCCAGGTCATTGAACAGCTTGCCGACCACTTCCTTGGAGCGGGTACGGTCGAAAGCCAGACGACGGTTCGCTACCGAGTCTTCCTTCGCAAGAGTGATCAGCGGCTCAGCCACACGACGCAGCTCTTTAGCTTTCGGCAGAGTGGTCTTGATCACTTCGTGCTCCAGCAGAGACACAGCCATGTTACGGAACATAGCCTGACGATGAGAGCTGTTCCGATTCAGTTTTCTGCCGCTTTTGCGATGACGCATGATTCTGTTCCTATGTTCAGGGGCGCTTCACAGCGTCCACAACAACTAATTAGCGCAATTTGGTGTTCAGCCGGTCATCATCACGGAGGCTGACCGGAGGCCAGTTCTCGAGACGCATGCCCAGTGACAAGCCCTTGGAGGCCAACACATCTTTGATCTCGGTCAGCGACTTCTTACCCAGGTTAGGGGTTTTCAGCAGCTCCACCTCGGTACGCTGTACCAGATCACCGATGTAGTAGATGTTTTCCGCTTTCAGACAGTTAGCGGAGCGAACAGTCAGCTCAAGATCATCCACCGGACGCAGCAGGATAGGATCAATTTCCTCACGCTCCTGCTTCGGCTCAGGCTTGGCATCCTGTTCCAGGTCTACAAACACCGCGATCTGCTGCTGCAGAATTGTTGCTGCACGACGAATCGCTTCTTCCGGATCGATGGTACCGTCTGTTTCCAGATCGATGACCAGTTTATCCAGGTCAGTACGCTGCTCTACACGAGCGGCTTCAACCACGTAAGCCACACGACGAACCGGGCTGTAGCTGGCATCCAGCTGCAGACGGCCAATACCGCGGGTTTCGTCATCATCTGACTGACGAGCATCAGCGGCCACATAACCGCGACCCTTCTGAACCTTCAGCTTCACACGCAATTCGGTGTCGCCAGTGATGGTGCAAATCAGATGATCCGGGTTGACGATCTCAACACTGTGATCACGCTGGATATCGCTCGCGGTAACAACACCCGGGCCCTTCTTGACCAGTTCGAGAGTTGCTTCTTCGCGATCTTCCATCTTCAGGGCAACGCCCTTCAGGTTCAGCATGATGTTGATTACATCTTCCTGAACCCCTTCGATGGAGGAGTATTCATGCTGTACCCCGTCGATCTCCACTTCGGTGATCGCACAGCCGGGCATACTGGAGATCAGGATGCGACGCAGCGCAGTCCCCAGGGTGTGGCCAAAGCCACGCTCCAGCGGTTCCAGAACCACCTTTGCATGGTTCTGATTGATCGCGTTGACCGCGATCGAGCGGGGCGTGAGAAAGTCGTTCACGGCGGTCATAGAGATCCCTCAGGCAGTCCTTACTTGGAGTACAGCTCGACGATCAGGTTTTCGTTGATCTCGGCAGGCAGGTCGATACGCTCAGGCTTCGCCTTGTAGGTACCTTCCAGCTTTTTCTCGTCAACTTCGAGCCAAGGCATAAAGCCACGCTGCTGAGCCAGCTCCATGGCGTTTTTCACGCGCAACTGAGCTTTGGACTTCTCGCGAACGGTGATGATGTCACCCGGCTTGACCTGGTAGGAAGCCACGTTGACAGACTGACCGTTGACCAGAATCGCACGATGACTTACCAACTGACGCGCTTCAGCGCGGGTAGAGCCGAAGCCCATGCGGTAAACCACGTTATCCAGACGACCTTCAAGCAGCTGCAGCAGGACTTCGCCAGTTGCACCCTTGGAGGAAGCCGCTTTCTTGTAGTAACTACGGAACTGCTTTTCCAGCACACCATAGGTACGACGAACTTTCTGCTTCTCGCGGAGCTGCACACCATAATCTGACAAACGAGCCGGACGACGACCGCTAGCGCCAGCTGCCTGACCGGGTGCCTGCTCGGCTTTACACTTGGATTCCAGAGGGCGGATACCGCTCTTCAGGAACAGATCGGTGCCTTCACGACGGGAAAGCTTGCACTTGGGACCGATGTATCTTGCCATCTTGCTTTAACTCCCGTTACACGCGACGCTTTTTGGGCGGACGACAGCCGTTATGCGGAATCGGCGTAACGTCCTCAATATGGGTAATCTTGTAGCCACAGCCATTCAGAGCACGAATGGAAGATTCGCGACCTGGGCCCGGGCCTTTTACCCGTACTTCCAAATTTTTGAGACCGTAGTCCTTGGCAGCATTGCCCGCGTTTTCAGCAGCCACCTGGGCAGCAAACGGGGTGCTCTTACGGGAACCACGGAAACCAGCGCCACCGGAGGTCGCCCAGGACAACGCATTGCCCTGACGATCAGTGATGGTGATGATGGTATTGTTGAAGGATGCGTGCACGTGGGCGATACCGTCTGCAACGGTACGCGTTACCTTCTTACGACGTGCGCCACTATCTTTCTTTGACTTAGCCATAATGCCTATCCAAATCCAGCCGCTGACGTTTCAGCTTATTTGCGAATCGGTTTACGCGGACCTTTACGAGTCCGAGCATTGGTCTTGGTACGCTGGCCACGCAGTGGCAAGCCGCGACGATGACGGATACCACGGTAGCAACCGAGGTCCATCAGACGCTTGATGTTCATTGTGATTTCCCGGCGCAGGTCACCTTCGGTAGACAACTTGGCTACTTCGCCACGAATGACGTCAAGTTGTTCACCGCTCAGATCACGAACTTTCGCGGTCTGATCAATACCGGCCGATGTGCAGATTTCTGCTGCACGGGTACGACCGATCCCGAAGATGTAGGTGAGAGAAATCACCGTGTGCTTATTTTCCGGGATGTTAACGCCTGCAATACGGGCCATCCGAATATCTCCGATTCACAAAACGGGTGGCGCCAGACTCTAGGGCGCCGAAAGGCGGCAGAGTCTAGCGCTACGCCGACTGAATTTCAACCAAACACTTAAAAGAAGACGTAACCTTAACCCTGGCGCTGCTTGTGCCGGGGTTCGGCACTGCAGATAACCATGACGCGACCCTTACGACGGATCACTTTGCAGTTTCGGCAGATCTTCTTCACAGAAGCCTGAACTTTCATCGCACTCGCCTCGTTCGTTAACGCACCAGACCGGTGCCACCATACCCTTTCAGGTTGGATTTCTTCATCAACTTCTCATACTGGGTGGACGTCAGGTGCGAATTAACCTGCGACCAGAAGTCCATCACTACCACCACTACAATCAGCAGGGAGGTGCCGCCCAGATAGAAAGGCACGTTGGCAACTGCTTGCAGACCCAGCGGCAGCAAGCACACCAGCGTCATGTATACCGAACCGATCAGGGTCAAACGTCCCATCACTGTGTCGATATAGCGAGCAGATTGCTCGCCCGGGCGAATACCCGGAATATAAGCGCCGGATTTCTTCAGGTTGTCGGCGACATCCTTCGGATTGAACACCAGCGCAGTATAAAAGTAGCAGAAGAACACGATTGCCAGGGTAAACAGCAAGATATATAGCGGCGTACCCGGCAGCAGAGCATCACTCACGTTTCTCAGTGCCTGGCCCCACCAGGAATCCGGATTGGAATCACTGAACCACTGGGTCAGTGAAGCCGGAAATAGCAAAATGGAGCTGGCAAAGATAGCCGGAATAACACCTGCCATGTTCACCTTCAGCGGCAGATGACTCTGCTGCGCTGCGTACACACGACGTCCCTGCTGACGACGGGCATAATTCACCGTAATACGGCGCTGTCCACGCTCCATGAAGACCACCCCGAAAATCACGGCGAGGGCCACCAGGAACACAAACAACATCATGATCAGACTCAGGTCACCAGTACGTGCAGACTCAAAGGTCTGTGCAATGGCGCCAGGCAGGCCTGACACGATGGAAGCGAAGATCAGCATGGAAATGCCATTGCCGATACCACGCTCGGTAATCTGCTCACCCAACCACATCAGGAATACGGTACCGGTCAGCAAGGTGGTTACAGCGACAAAATAGAAGCTTGCAACCTGCATAGTGCTGGCCGTTTCCGGCAACAGCGTAATGCCCTGGCTGTTCAGTCCGGCCACCATGCCGAAAGACTGGATGCCACCCAGAACCACCGTCAGATAACGGGTGTACTGGGTTATCTTGCGCCGACCCTGTTCGCCTTCCTTTCGGAGCTGCTCCAGGGTGGGCACCACTGCTGTCATCAGCTGAATCACGATGCTGGCAGTAATGTAGGGCATGATGCCCAACGCAAAAATACTCATGCGTTCCAGGGAACCCCCGGAAAACATGTTGAACAGGCCAAGAATGGTGTCCCGGTTGTTGTTGAACATCTGTTGCAACGCTTCCGGGTTCATGCCCGGGACCGGGATGTGTGCCCCGATCCGGAACACCACCAGGGCGCCCAACAGAAAACCGATACGCCGCCACAGCTCACGCATTGCGCTGCTGTCAGCTTTGGGCGGACCACCATTCAGTGTCTGAGCGCGATTCTTCGCCATAAAGCGCTGCCTTATTCTTCGACTTTACCGCCAGCTTTTTCGACCGCTTCACGGGCGCCTTTGCTGATCGCTACGCCGCGAATGGTCACTGCACGGTCGATTTCACCCTGCAGAACAATCTTGGCGCGCTTCATGTCACGACGCACAACATTGGCTGCTTTGAGGGCGGCCAGGTCAATCACGTCGCCGTCAACTTTGGCAAGTTCGGCCAGGCGAACTTCCGCGGTGCCCATAGCCAGCTTGGACGTGAAACCGAACTTCGGCACACGACGCTGCAGCGGCATTTGGCCACCCTCGAAACCGGGCTTCACAGTACCGCCGGAACGGGACTTCTGACCCTTGTGGCCGCGACCACCGGTCTTGCCCAGGCCGGAGCCGATACCACGACCAACGCGCTTGGCGTCCGGACGGGAACCTTCAGCGGGATGCAGATCATTCAGACGCATCACTTATTCTCCCTCTACCTGCACCAGATACGCGACCTTGTTGATCATGCCGCGTACTGCCGGGGTATCTTCAACTTCCACAGTGTGGCCAATGCGGCGCAGACCGAGACCGCGCACAGAGGCCCTATGCTTTTCCAGCCGGCCGTTGATGCTCTTAACCAGCTTTACCTTGATCTTATCAGCCATCGTAACGATTCCGTTATCTGCGCTTAGTTCAGAATGTCTTCGACAGACTTGCCACGCTTGGCAGCCACAGACTCCGGAGAAGCCATGGACTTCAGGCCATTGAAAGTAGCCCGAACCACGTTTACCGGATTGGTGGAGCCATAACACTTGGCCAGTACATTCTGAACGCCTGCGACTTCCAGCACGGCGCGCATGGCACCGCCGGCAATTACACCGGTACCGTCATCGGCCGGCTGCATATACACCTTGGAGGCACCGTGACGGGCCTTCATGGGGTGCTGGATGGTGGTGCCATTCAGCTCCACCTGAATCATGTTGCGGCGGGCAGCTTCCAGGGCTTTCTGGATAGCGGCAGGCACTTCACGGGCCTTACCACGACCAAAGCCGACCTTACCCTTGCCGTCACCCACTACGGTCAACGCGGTAAAACCGAAAATACGGCCGCCTTTAACAACTTTAGCAACCCGGTTTACCTGAACCAGCTTTTCCTGCAGACCTTCGTTGGGATCAACCTTCGCCATAACCAAGCACCCTTAGAATTCAAGACCGTTTTCACGCGCGGCATCCGCCAGCGCTTTAACACGGCCGTGATATTTGAAACCAGAACGGTCAAAGGCTACGCGCTCAATGCCCGCTTCCTTGGCACGCTGAGCAATCAGCTGGCCAACTTTAACCGCTGCGTCAGCATTGCCCGTCGCGTCTGCACGCAGGTCTTTTTCGACCGTGCTTGCAGATGCCAGCACCTGGTCACCAGCGACAGAGATCACCTGCGCATAAATATGACGCGGGGTACGATGTACGCAAAGGCGAACTTCGCCCAACTCGCGAATCTTCAGGCGAGTGCGCTTGGCCCTGCGTAGACGTGAAACTTTTTTGTCTTTCATGGCATCAATCTCGACAATTATTTCTTCTTGGCTTCCTTACGGCGCACTTGCTCATCAGCATAGCGCACCCCTTTGCCCTTGTAGGGCTCAGGCGGACGGAAGGCCCGAACATTGGCAGCAACCTGACCAACCAGCTGCTTATCAATGCCTTTAATGACAATTTCGGTCTGGCTCGGGGTTTCAACGGTAATCCCTTCGGGCAACTCGAAAGCTACCGGATGGGAGAAACCGAGGGTCAGGTTCAGTACCTTGCCCTGAGCCTGCGCGCGATAACCCACGCCGAGGAGCTGAAGCTTACGCTCGAACCCTTCGGCAACGCCAGTCACCATGTTATTCAGCAGAGCACGCGAAGTTCCTGCCAACGCCCATGCCTTCTGGGAATCATCGTGCGGCTTAACAGATACCACACCGTCATCCAGGGACACGGCTACCAGCTCGTGTACTTCGTGCTCCAGGCTGCCTTTGCCACCTTTAACGGTGACTTTCTGGCCGTCGACTTTGACTTCGACGCCCTTCGGCAGATTTACCGGACTTTTAGCTACTCTAGACATTGCTGCACCTAACCCGTCTACGCCACTTCTGTTAGGACACTTCGCAGATCAGCTCGCCACCAACATTGGCTTTGCGCGCTGCGCGGTCAGAAATAATGCCCTGATTGGTGGATACGATCATGATACCCAGGCCACCTTTGACCTTAGGAATCTCACCCGCGGCCTTGTAGACCCGCAGACCAGGACGACTTACCCGTTTGATAGTGTCAATCACCGGGCTGCCTTCGAAATACTTAAGCTCAACCGTCATTACCGGTTTCTTGTCATCGCTGATCTTGTAATCAGCAATGAAGCCCTCTTCCTTCAGTACTTTGGCTACAGCTTCCTTTGCCTTGGAGGCAGGAATCTCGACCTGTACTTTCTCGGCCATCTGGGCGTTACGGATACGAGTTAACATATCCGCCATGGTATCTTGCATGCTCATGCCGCAATCGCTCCGCTTAACTTTGCTTACCAGCTGGCTTTAACCAGACCGGGAACATCACCGCGCATCGCTGCTTCACGCAGCTTGATCCGGCTCAGGCCGAACTTGCGGTAGTAGCCGTGCGGACGACCGGTGATACGACAGCGATTACGCTGACGAACCGGGGAAGAATCGCGCGGCAATTTTTGCAGCTGAAGCTGAGCATCCCACTTCGCTTCAGGTTCTGCATTGGGATCCTGGATAATCGCCTTAAGCGCTGCACGCTTGGCGGCAAAACGCTTAACCAGCTTAGCGCGTTTTGCTTCCCGGTTTTTCATGGATTCTTTAGCCATGATAAATCCTCTTAGCCCTTCAGCGGGAAGTTGAAGGCGCGCAGCAGCGCCCGTGCTTGATCGTCGCTTTTCGCTGTGGTGGTAATGGTGATATCCATACCACGCAGCTTGTCGACTTTATCGAAATCAATTTCCGGAAATACGATCTGCTCGCGCAGCCCCATGGAATAATTACCACGGCCGTCAAAGGATTTCGGATTCAGACCACGGAAGTCGCGAATACGCGGAATGGCGATAGAAACCAGACGCTCGAGGAATTCATACATTCTCTCGCCACGCAGGGTTACCTTACAGCCAATCGGCCAACCTTCACGGATCTTGAAGCCTGCTACAGACTTGCGCGCGTTGGTTACCAGGGGCTTCTGACCAGAAATTGCAGTCATGTCCGCCAGGGCACCATCCATCGCCTTACGATCCGCGGAAGCTTCACCAACACCCATATTCAGGGTGATCTTGGTGATCTTTGGCACTTCCATGATATTACCGAGGCCAAGCTCTTCTTTCAGCTTGGGCACGATGTCGTTTTGATAAATCTTTTTCAGATCACTCATGGGTCACCTAACCTACAGCGTTTCGCCGTTGGACTTGAAGAAACGCACTTTGTTGCCGTCTTCAAAACGGAAGCCCACACGATCCGCTTTCTGCGTCTTGGGGTTCCAGATGGCAACGTTGGAAGCGTTTAGCGATGCTTCCTGTTCTACGATGCCGCCTTGAGTACCACGGTTAGGATTGGCTTTAACATGTTTCTTAACCATGTTGACGCCAGCAACGATGAGGCGGCCATTGTCCAAAACCTGCTGAACAGAGCCACGCTTACCTTTGTCCTTTCCCGCAATTACGATGACTTCGTCATCACGCTTAATCTTGAGCATTACCTTCACCCGCCTTTACAGAACTTCAGGTGCCAGGGAGATGATCTTCATAAACTGCTCGGTACGCAGCTCCCGCGTTACCGGGCCGAAGATCCGGGTACCGATCGGTGCTTTATTGTTGTTCAAAAGCACCGCGGCGTTTTCGTCGAAACGAATCAGTGAACCGTCTGGACGACGCACACCCTTACGGGTACGCACGACCACAGCGGTCATTACATCACCTTTCTTTACACGGCCGCGCGGAATTGCTTCCTTCACTGTGACCTTGATGATGTCACCAATGCCTGCATAGCGGCGGTGAGAACCGCCCAGCACTTTGATGCACTGTACCCGACGGGCGCCGCTGTTATCGGCGACTTCGAGCATGCTTTCGGTCTGAATCATCGCTAAATCTCTCCAACTCTGCCTTTACAGGCAGCCACAGCAACGGTCCGTCAGGCTTCGTTCGCCTGTTCAACTACGTTTACCAGCATCCAGGTCTTGCGCTTGGACAGCGGCCGGCACTCCTCAATGGTGACCAGGTCACCTTCACGACACGTATTTTCTTCATCATGCGCCATCAGTTTCGTGGAACGCTTGATAATCTTGCCGTAAATCGGGTGCTGGACCCGGCGCTCTACCAACACAGTGATAGTTTTGTCACCTTTATTAGAGATGACTTTGCCGGTAGCGGTCCGGCGCATTGTATTCGCCTCTGCCATGACTAGTTACCCTGCTTCTCTCTCAGAATGGTCTTAACGCGCGCAATATTGCGGCGAACCGTCCCAAGCTCATGGGTTTTAGAAATCTGACCGGACGCGCTCTTCATACGCAGCTTGAATTGTTCTTCAAGCAGCTCGATTTGCGTCTGCTGCAGCTCTTCGACACTCTTTTCTTTCAGCTCGCTCGCTTTCATGGCTTACATCACCGTCCGAGTAACGACACGGGTGCTTACCGGCAGCTTGGCCGCGGCCAGACGGAACGCTTCACGCGCAACGTCTTCTGACACACCTTCCATTTCGTAAAGCATCTTGCCCGGTTGAATCTGGGCTACCCAATACTCTACAGAACCCTTACCTTTACCCATCCGCACTTCAAGAGGCTTCTTGGTAATCGGCTTGTCCGGGAAAACCCGGATCCAAATCTTACCACCACGTTTGATGTGGCGGGTCATTGCACGACGGGCTGCTTCGATCTGGCGCGCAGTAATACGGCCACGACCGGTAGCTTGCAGTCCAATAGTGCCAAAAGACACTTTGCTGCCCCGCTGTGCCAGGCCGCGGTTACGGCCCTTCATCACTTTCCGGAATTTGGTACGCTTCGGCTGCAACATCGTTCGTTACCCTTTAACCGCGGCCGCGCTTCTTCGCGCCCTTGGACTGCTTCTGCTGCTCTTCCTTCTGAACCTGCTCCATGCCACCAAGCACTTCGCCACGGAAGATCCACACCTTGATACCGATAGTGCCGTACGTAGTTTCAGCACGTACGCTTGCGTAATCGATGTCGGCACGCAAAGTATGCAGAGGCACTCGGCCTTCGCGGTACCATTCGGTACGCGCAATTTCTGCACCACCCAGACGACCGGACAGCTGAATTCTGATACCTTCAGCACCGGACTTCATGGCGTTCTGAACCGCACGCTTCATGGCGCGACGAAACATCACTCGGCGCTCCAGCTGACCAGCGACATTGTCGCCTACCAGACGCGCATCCAGGTCGGGCTTGCGCACTTCCTCGATGTTGATGTGAACTGGCACACCCATCTGGGCGGCCACATCGCGGCGCAGGCGTTCGACATCTTCGCCTTTCTTACCAATCACGATGCCCGGTCGAGCAGTAGCAATAGTGATGCGCACGTTCTCTGACGGACGCTCAATCTTGATACGACTCACCGACGCATTCTTCAAACGCTTAAACAGGAACTCTCGTACCTGCAGGTCGGTAACCAGGCAGTCTGCGTAAGACTTCGGTCCGGCATACCAAAGCGAGTTGTGCTCTTTGACAATGCCAAGGCGAATACCGACCGGATGAACTTTCTGACCCATCTGGTTACTCCTGACCTTCTGAGACTTTCACAGTAATGTGGCAAGTACGCTTGAGGATTCGGTCAGCGCGGCCTTTGGCGCGCGGACGAATACGCTTCATGGTCATGCCTTCATCCACGCAAATCGTGGACACCTTCAGCTCATCAACGTCAGCGCCGTCGTTGTTTTCCGCATTTGCAATCGCGGACTCCAGCACTTTCTTAACGATTTTTGCCGCCTTCTTCGGGCTGAATTCCAGAAGATTCAGCGCCTTCTCGACTTCCAGGCCTCGGACCTGGTCCGCTACGAGGCGGGCTTTCTGAGCCGAAATTCTTGCGCCGCGCAGACGGGCTGCAACTTCAGTAGCCATGGCTGTCACCTTATCGCTTAGCCTTTTTGTCCACGATATGCCCGCGGTAGGTGCGGGTCAGGGCGAATTCGCCCAACTTGTGGCCCACCATGTGCTCGGTAACCATTACCGGTACATGCTGTTTGCCGTTATGCACAGCAATTGTCAGACCCACCATCTCCGGAACAATCATGGAGCGACGGGACCAGGTTTTAATCGGCTTACGGGAGCCGGCTTCCACCGCATCTTCCACCTTGCTTAGCAGGTGGTGATCCACAAAAGGACCTTTTTTCAGTGAACGTGGCACAGCCTGAACCTCTCTTTATCCCTTACTTACGACGGTCACGCACAATCATTTTGGTCGTGCGCTTGTTTGTACGGGTCTTGTAGCCCTTGGTCGGAACACCCCAGGGTGTTACCGGATGACGGCCACCAGAAGAGCGCCCTTCACCACCACCATGTGGATGGTCGACCGGGTTCATCGCCGCACCGCGAACAGTGGGTCGAACACCCCGCCAGCGCGTTGCACCCGCTTTACCCAGTGAGCGCAAACTATGCTCACTGTTGGATACTGCACCGATGGTGGCCTTGCAGTCAGCATGCACCTTGCGCATTTCGCCGGAGCGAAGACGCAGGGTTACGTACTGGCCGTCTTTCGCCAGAACCTGCACGGATGTCCCTGCAGAACGAGCGATTTGACCACCTTTACCAGGCTTCATTTCCACATTGTGGACAGTGGAACCCAGCGGAATATTACGCAGCGGCAAGGCGTTACCCAGCTTGATCGGCGCATCTTCGCCGGACTGGATACGGTCTTCCGCTTGCAGGCCCTTGGGGGCCAAAATGTAACGTCGCTCACCGTCAAGGTACTTAACCAGCGCAATGTGCGCAGAACGGTTCGGATCGTATTCCAGGCGCTCAACAATGCCTACAACACCGTCCTTATTGCGACGGAAGTCGACCAAGCGATATTTCTGCTTGTGACCACCGCCTTTATGACGAGTGGTGATACGACCATTGTTGTTACGACCACCGTTTTTGCTCTTGGCTTCCAACAGCGGCGCGTAGGGAGCACCTTTATGCAGATCTTCGTTGACCACCTTGACTACAAAGCGGCGGCCCGGAGAAGTCGGCTTGCACTTTACAATCGCCATTATTCCTTACTCCCTTCCTTACTCTGCGCCCAGGAAGTCAATGTCCTGGCCTTCCTCAAGGGAAACATAGGCCTTCTTCCAGTCAGCGCGCTTACCAGCTACGCGACCAAAGAATTTGGACTTGCCTTTCATGTTGGCGGTACGAACAGCCTTCACTTTCACTTCAAAAAGGGCTTCAACTGCCTTTTTGATTTCCAGCTTGTTCGCATCTTTAGCCACTTTAAACACGAAGGTGCCATTCTGATCGGCAAGAACTGTTGCCTTCTCAGAAACGTGCGCAGCACGCAGCACTTTCAAAATACGTTCCTGGTTCATGCCAGCGCCTCCTCAAGCTTCTTAAGAGCCGGCACAGTAACGAGCACCTTCTCGAAAGCAATCAGGCTCACCGGATCAACGCCGTCAGCATCACGCACGTCGACTTTAGGCAGATTGCGCGAACCCAGATACAGGTTCTCGTCAACGCTGTCAGTCACGATCAGGACGTTAGTCAGATCCAGCTCTTTCAGCTTGGCTGCTACAGCCTTGGTCTTCGGCTCGTCTACGGTGAATTCATCCACCACAATCAGACGCTCCTGGCGAACCAGCTCAGACATGATGCACTGCAGCGCACCACGGTACATTTTACGGTTCACTTTCTGAGAGTGATCACGCGGTACCGCTGCAAATGTCTTGCCGCCGCCACGCCAGATCGGGCTACGAATCGTACCAGCACGGGCACGACCAGTCCCTTTTTGACGCCACGGCTTACGGCCACCACCACTCACATCAGAGCGGTTTTTCTGTGCCTTGGTCCCCTGACGGGCACCAGCCAGAAACGCAGTCACAACCTGATGAACCAGAGGCTCGTTAAAGTCCTTGCCGAAGGCGACTTCGGAAACGGTAACGGTACCTCCAGAGGCAGTATTGAGATTCATCCTCTATTCCTCTTTCAGGCCTTCGCCTTCACTGCCAGACGCACGATCACATCACCACCGGTAGCACCGGGGACCGCACCTTTAACCAGCAACAGATTCTTTTCAGCATCTACGCGAACCACTTCCAGATTCTGGACAGTGACGCGCTCAGCACCCATATGGCCAGCCATCTTCTTGCCTTTGAATACGCGGCCCGGAGTCTGGTTTTGACCAATGGAACCCGGAGCACGATGAGACAAGGAGTTACCGTGGGTCATGTCCTGGGTGCTGAAGTTCCAGCGCTTCACGCCACCAGCAAAACCCTTACCTTTGGAAGTGCCGGTCACATCAATCATCTGACCTGCTTCAAACCCTTCGACGGTCACTTCAGAACCCGGCTGCAGCTCACCAGCCTCAGCACGGAATTCCCAAACGCCACGGCCCGCTTCTACACCAGCTTTCGCGAAATGACCGGCTTGCGCCTTGGTCACGCGGCTGGCACGGCGCTCACCGACCGTAACTTGCACGGCCTGGTAGCCATCTGATTCTTCGGCCTTGAGCTGGGAGACCCGATTTGGGGTCACTTCGATGACAGTCACGGGAACACTGATACCTTCCTCAGTGAAAACCCGAGTCATCCCACATTTCCGACCGATCACACCAATCGCCATTGTTTACCTCTTCACAACCTGTCGCGGTAATACCCGCCCGTTGTTAACCCAGGCTGATCTGCACATCCACACCAGCAGCCAGATCCAGCTTCATCAGCGCATCCACGGTTTTATCCGTAGGCTCGACGATGTCCACCAGCCGCTTGTGGGTGCGGATCTCATACTGATCTCGCGCGTCTTTATTTACGTGCGGAGAGATCAGCACTGTAAAGCGTTCTTTACGCGTCGGCAGCGGGATAGGACCCGTCACTTGCGCGCCTGTCCGTTTGGCCGTATCCACGATCTCTTGGGCGGACTGATCAATCAGACGATGATCAAAGGCCTTGAGCCGGATGCGGATTCTTTGGTTAGCCATAGCTAACAAACTCCAGACTGTTTCGAACCATATTTATATGGCAAAAAGCCCACTTACCTAATCGCTTATGGATAGGTCAGTGGTGTCAAAACAAGCCCGGGAACAATGCCCCGGTTGGTACTGCTCGTAAGCAGGGCGCAGATAGTAGCCATTCCCCCCGGGCATTGCAAGGGCCTTTTGCCCCAAACCCGGGAAATCCAGCAAAAAAGTGAAAATAAAGAACTATTCGCTCTTCTACCCACTCCTCTACCCGCTCCCGGCATCCCGAGAGCACGCCGGCACACGCCCAAAGGCCTGACACCAGCATCAAATAGGGGCCGCCAGGCGGCCCCTATTTACACCAAGAAAGAACTTACTCGGTGATTTTGGCAACCACACCGGCGCCAACGGTACGACCACCTTCGCGAATAGCGAAGCGCAGGCCGTCTTCCATGGCGATCGGAGCGATCAGCTCAACGTCCATTTGCACGTTGTCGCCCGGCATTACCATTTCGGTACCTTCCGGCAGGGTACAAGCACCCGTTACGTCGGTGGTACGGAAGTAGAACTGCGGACGGTAGCCATTGAAGAACGGAGTATGGCGACCACCTTCGTCCTTGCTCAGCACGTACACCTCAGCGATAAACTTGGTGTGCGGCTTGATGGAACCCGGCTTGGCCAGAACCTGACCACGCTCAACGTCATCACGCTTGGTACCACGCAGCAGAACACCAACGTTCTCGCCTGCACGACCTTCGTCGAGCAGTTTGCGGAACATTTCCACACCGGTACAGGTGGTCTTGGTGGTGTCGTGGATACCGACGATCTCGATTTCCTCGCCCACCTTGATGATGCCACGCTCTACACGGCCGGTTACTACGGTACCGCGACCAGAGATGGAGAATACGTCTTCGATCGGCATCAGGAACGGCTGATCGACAGCACGCTCCGGCTCCGGGATGTACTCGTCCAGGCACTCAACCAGTTTCTGCACGGCAGGCATGCCGATTTCACTGGTATCGCCTTCCAGCGCCTTCAGGGCAGAGCCCTTGATGATCGGCGTGTCGTCGCCCGGGAAGTCATAGTCGCTCAGCAGTTCGCGAACTTCCATTTCCACCAGCTCGAGCAGCTCTTCATCGTCAACCATGTCCGCTTTGTTCAGGAACACAACGATGTAAGGCACGCCAACCTGACGGGACAGCAGGATGTGCTCGCGGGTCTGCGGCATCGGGCCGTCAGCGGCGGAACATACCAGGATCGCACCGTCCATCTGCGCGGCACCGGTGATCATGTTTTTCACATAATCAGCGTGACCAGGGCAGTCTACGTGGGCGTAGTGACGAGTCGGGGAATCGTATTCCACGTGAGAAGTTGCAATAGTGATACCACGCTCACGCTCTTCCGGGGCATTATCAATACCATCGAAAGCAATGGCGCTACCGCCCCAAACTTCTGCACACACGCGGGTCAGCGCGGCGGTCAGGGTGGTTTTACCATGGTCAACGTGACCAATGGTGCCTACGTTTACGTGCGGTTTATTACGTTCGAACTTTTCCTTTGCCACGGCTCAATACCTTTAACAAATTAACCGTAAATTTAAGATTTCTTGCCGCTGATGACTTCATCAGCGATATTCTTCGGTGCCTCAGCGTACTTCAGGAACTCCATGGAGTAACTGGCACGACCCTGAGACATGGAACGCAGATCAGTAGCGTAACCGAACATTTCAGACAACGGCACCTCGGCACGAATAATCTTGCCGGCCATGGTGTCTTCCATGCCCTGAACGATACCGCGACGACGGTTAAGGTCGCCCATCACGTCACCCATGTAGTCTTCCGGGGTTACCGCTTCTACCTTCATCATCGGCTCAAGCAGTACCGCGCCGGCCTCTTTCGCTGCGTTCTTAACAGCCAGAGCACCCGCCATGCGGAAAGCGTTTTCGTTGGAATCCACCTCATGGTAGGAACCATCGTAAAGGGTCGCCTTCACACCAAGGATCGGATAACCAGCAAGCACACCGGACTGCAGCTGCTCGTCGATACCTTTCTGGACTGCACCGAAGTATTCCTTCGGAACTGTACCGCCGTGAATCTGCTCCTCAAACTGGAACTCTTCATCACGATCGATGGGCTCGAACTTCACCTTCACGTGACCATACTGACCACGACCACCGGACTGCTTGACGAACTTACCTTCCACATCGGCAGCACGGGTAAAGGTTTCACGGTAGGCAACCTGCGGCGCACCGATATTGGCTTCAACCTTGAATTCGCGCTTCATACGATCCACGAGGATATCCAGGTGCAGCTCACCCATACCGGAAATGATGGTCTGACCGGTTTCTTCATCAGTCTTCACTCGGAAAGACGGATCTTCCTGTGCCAAACGCCCCAGTGCCAGACCCATTTTTTCCTGGTCAGCCTTGGATTTCGGCTCTACCGCTACGGAGATTACCGGATCCGGGAACTCCATACGCTCGAGAACGATGATGTTGTTCAGATCACAAAGAGTGTCACCGGTGGTGATATCTTTAAGGCCAACACAGGCCGCGATATCACCCGCCAGCACTTCCTTGATTTCTTCACGGCTATTCGCATGCATCTGCAGCAGACGACCCACACGCTCTTTCTTCTGGCGCACGGAGTTCATCACGCTATCACCGGAGTTCAACACACCGGAGTACACGCGAATAAAGGTCAGGGAGCCAACAAACGGGTCGGTGGCAATCTTGAATGCCAGCGCAGAGAATGGCGCCGCATCAGAAGATTCACGAGCCTCGACGGTTTCACCATCTTCCAGCACACCCTGAATCGCCTTCACTTCATCGGGAGCCGGCAGGAACTCGATGACCGCATCAAGCAGAGCCTGTACACCCTTGTTCTTGAACGCAGAGCCGCACAGACCCAGTACGATTTCATTGGCCAGAACCTGCTGACGCAGGCCCGCCTTGATTTCGTCATTGGTGAGTTCGCCGTTATCCAGATACTTTTCCATCAGCTCTTCAGAGCCTTCGGCGGCCGCTTCAGCCATCTGCTCGCGCAGCTCTTCACAGCGCGCCAGGATGTTTTCCGGGATGTCCCGCTCTTCATAGGTCATGCCCATGTCGTCTTCGTTCCAGAAGATCGCTTTCATCCGGATAAGATCGACAACACCCTTGAACTCATCTTCCGCGCCGATGTTGTACTGGATCGGTACAACCTTGGCACCCAGACGCTTGCGAATCTGCTCGCACACGGAATCAAAGTTTGCACCGGCACGGTCCATCTTGTTGACGAACACAATCCGCGGCACTTCGTACTTGTTGGCCTGACGCCATACAGTCTCGGACTGGGGCTCAACACCGGAGGAACCGCAGAACACAACAACGGCACCATCCAGTACACGCAGGGAACGCTCTACCTCAATGGTAAAGTCCACGTGTCCGGGAGTATCAATGATATTGATACGGTGCTGGTCGTACTGCTGATCCATGCCCTGCCAGAAGGTGGTGGTCGCAGCGGAGGTAATGGTAATACCACGCTCCTGCTCCTGCTCCATCCAGTCCATGGTGGCAGCACCGTCATGCACCTCACCAATCTTGTGAGACACACCGGTGTAGAAAAGAATACGTTCGGTAGTGGTAGTTTTACCCGCATCTACGTGGGCGCAGATACCGATATTACGATAGCGATTGAGAGGAGTCTTACGTGCCACGCGGCTAACCTCGATTCACTGATTCAAATATAGAAACCGGCCTGAACACAGACCGGTTTCACTCGACTGCCTTCTGCCTTAGAAGCGGAAGTGAGAGAAGGCCTTGTTAGCCTCGGCCATGCGATGCACGTCTTCACGCTTCTTCATCGCGGAGCCTTTGCCTTCGGCGGCATCCATCACTTCGCCGGCCAGACGGGCAGGCATACTCTTCTCGCCACGCTTACGGGCAGCGTCTACCAACCAACGCATTGCCAGAGCGGTACGACGGCTGGGACGAACTTCAACAGGAACCTGGTAAGTGGCACCACCAACACGGCGGCTCTTTACCTCAACGGCAGGACGGATATTGTCCAGCGCCTTCTCGAACATCTCCAGGGAATCAGCCCCTTTGCGTTCGGCAATGATGTCCAGAGCGCCATAAACAATACGCTCGGACACAGATTTCTTACCACTAACCATTACGTGGTTCATGAACTTGGCCAGAATCTGGCTTCCAAACTTCGGATCCGGGAGGATCTCACGTTTGGCGACAACGCGACGTCTTGGCATCGGATGTGTTCCTCTAACGTTCCCGCTTAGGGCGGGGAAATCTTCAGGTAATTCCGGAACGGCATTCCGTCCGGACCTTACTCATCCCTCCGCAGCCATACAGCTGCGGCATTCAGAAAAGGGGCTCGGTTACTTCAATTACTTCTTGGGACGCTTGGCGCCATACTTGGAGCGACGCTGCTTGCGATCCTGCACACCTGCCGTATCCAGAGTTCCACGAACAGTGTGGTAGCGCACACCGGGAAGGTCTTTCACACGACCGCCACGGATCAGTACTACGGAGTGCTCCTGCAGGTTATGACCTTCACCACCGATGTAGGAAGATACTTCATAACCATTGGTCAGACGCACACGACACACTTTACGCAGTGCGGAGTTCGGCTTCTTCGGAGTAGTGGTATACACCCGAGTGCAAACGCCGCGACGCTGGGGGCAGCCCTGCAGGGCTACGGAGTCGCTCTTTTCTACCTTGCTTCTGCGCGGTTTGCGCACCAGCTGGTTTACAGTTGCCATGAAACTACTGCCTCACGCTTACAGTTCTGTGACAGAAACCGTCATCTGACAGCTCTGACACCCATTTACTGCCCATTGAACAGGGGGGCAGCGATTGTAGGGACCCCCCGGCATCACGTCAAGATGCCGGGGATTCCGTCACTCGCCAGCAATCACTCGTCTGAGGAGCTGAGAGCCTCGGACAGGGCGGCTTCCACCTCGTCCATAGTGGGCGCTTCCGGCCCGCGTGCCTCGGCACGCTGACGGCGACGCTCCAGATGGTGAGCATAGCCAGTACCAGCCGGTACCAGACGCCCCACCACCACGTTCTCTTTCAGGCCGCGCAAATCGTCTTCCTTGCCGGTGACCGCTGCCTCGGTAAGAACCCGGGTGGTCTCCTGGAAAGACGCTGCAGAGATAAAGGACTCGGTAGCCAGGGATGCCTTGGTGATACCCAGCAACTGACGCTCGTACTGCGGCAGCATTTTGTCCTCGGCCTTGAGGTGTTCGATCTCTTCCATCACACGGGCATATTCCGCTTGCTCGCCCTTGATGAAACGGGACTCGCCCACTTCCAGTATCTCTACTTTACGCAACATCTGACGGATGATCGTTTCAATGTGCTTGTCATTGATCTTCACACCCTGCAGACGGTAAACCTCCTGCACCTCGTTAACGATGTAACGAGCCAGTTCAGATTCACCCATCAGGCGCAGAATATCGTGCGGGTTGAGCGGACCATCAGAGACCACCTCGCCCTTCTCGACTTTCTCACCTTCGAAGACGTTCAGCTGACGCCACTTGTGAATCAGCTCTTCGTAGACATCACCACCGTCATCCGGGGTGATTACCAGGCGAACCTTGCCTTTGGTTTCCTTACCGAAGGACACGGTACCGGACTTTTCAGCCAGGATTGCCGCTTCTTTGGGGTTCCGCGCTTCGAACAGATCGGCAACACGAGGCAGACCACCGGTGATGTCACGAGTTTTGGAGGATTCCTGCGGAATCCGCGCAATCACGTCACCCACCGAGATGTTTGCACCATCTTTCAAACCACACAGTGCACCGCCCGGCAACAGGTACTGGGCCGGCATATCGGTATTGGGCATCAATACCGGTTTGCCCTTGCCATCAACCACACGCACCACTGGGCGCATGTCCTTGCCAGCGGCAGGGCGGTTCTGGGTGCCAAGCATTTCGATGTTGGTCAGACCGGTCAGCTCGTCGGTCTGGTGATTTACGGTGATACCTTCTTCCATATCACCGAACTGCACCTTACCTTCCACTTCCGCAATGATAGGGTGGGTATGCGGGTCCCAGGTAGCAACTACCTGACCGCCATCAACCTGATCACCTTCACCCACGGTCACGGTGGCACCGTAAGGCAGCTTGTAACGCTCACGCTCACGGCCAAGCTCATCCGCTACCGCCAGATCGGCAGAACGGGAAACGATCACCAGACCGTCCTTGTGCTGCACATGCTTGGCGTTGTGGAAACGCACCTTACCACCATGCTTGATCTGAATGCTTGATACCGCAGAAGCCCGGCTCGCCGCACCACCGATGTGGAAGGTCCGCATGGTCAGCTGGGTACCCGGCTCACCAATAGACTGGGCAGCGATAACACCAACCGCTTCACCGACGTTGACCTGATGGCCACGGGCCAGGTCACGGCCGTAACAGGTGGAGCAGACACCCCAGCGAGTAGCACAGGTGATCGGCGAGCGCACCAGCACTTCATCCACACCCATGGATTCCAGCTTGTTGACCCATACTTCGTCCAGCAGGGTGCCAACTTCGGCCAGCACTTCATCCTGACTGAGCGGGTTCATCACATCACGGGCCACAACACGACCCAGTACGCGCTCACCCAATGCCTCAACCACGTCACCGCCTTCGATCAGCGGCGTCATCAGCAGGCCTTCTTCAGTACCGCAATCCTCAGCGGTAACCACCAGATCCTGGGCCACGTCGACCAGTCGACGAGTCAGGTAACCGGAGTTCGCTGTCTTCAAGGCGGTATCGGCCAGACCCTTACGGGCACCGTGAGTAGAGATGAAGTACTGGAGTACGTTCAGACCTTCACGGAAGTTGCTGGTAATGGGCGTTTCGATAATGGAGCCATCAGGCTTGGCCATCAGACCACGCATACCAGCCAGCTGACGAATCTGGGCCGGGGAGCCCCGTGCACCGGAATCGGCCATCATAAAGATGGAGTTGAAGGAACCCTGCTCTTCATCTTCGCCGTCACGGTTTTTCACCACTTCGACGCGCAGGTTTTCCATCATTGCCTTGGCGATGTGGTCATTGGTACGCGCCCAGATATCCACCACCTTGTTATAACGCTCGCCGCGGGTCACCAGACCGGAAGCAAACTGCTCCTCAATCTCGCGCACTTCGTCTTCGGCAGCATCAATCATGGTGTACTTGGCATCCGGGATCACCATGTCTTCCACACCGATGGAGGAACCGGACAGGGTGGCTTCGCGGAAGCCCAGATACATCAGCTGGTCAGCAAAGATACAGGTCTCTTTGGTGCCGAGAATCCGGTAGCAAGTGTTAAGCAGCTTGGAGATGGCTTTCTTGGTCATGTTCTGGTTGACCATGGCAAAGCCCAGACCCGTCGGCACGATATCCCACAGCTTGCAGCGGCCGGGGGTAGTATCGGCAATAAAGGTGCGCTCTTCCACGCCGCCTTCCAGATCTCTTACCACTTCGTGAACACGCACTTTCACCCGGGCATGCAGATCTACCTGCTTGTTGGCCAGGGCGCGCATCACTTCTTTGGTGTCGGCAAAAATCTGGCCTTCACCCTTGGCATTTACCTTGTCACGGCTGATGTAGTACAGACCCAGCACCACGTCCTGGGTCGGGCCGATAATCGGCTCGCCGTTGGCCGGGGAGAGGATGTTGTTGGTCGACATCATCAGCGCACGGGCTTCCAGCTGGGCTTCCAGGGTCAGCGGCAAATGCACCGCCATCTGGTCACCATCGAAGTCCGCGTTGAAGGCAGCACACACCAGCGGATGCAGCTGGATTGCCTTACCTTCGATCAGTACCGGCTCGAACGCCTGGATACCCAGACGGTGAAGGGTCGGCGCCCGGTTCAGCATCACCGGGTGTTCGCGAATCACTTCGGCGAGGATATCCCACACCTCGGCGGTTTCGCGCTCGACCATCTTCTTGGCAGCTTTGATCGTCGTGGCCAGGCCACGCGCTTCCAGCTTGGCGAAGATAAACGGCTTGAACAGCTCCAGGGCCATTTTCTTGGGCAGACCGGTCTCGTGCAGCTTCAGAGACGGACCTACCACGATCACGGAACGACCGGAGTAGTCGACCCGCTTACCCAGCAGGTTCTGACGGAAACGACCCTGCTTACCCTTGATCATGTCAGCCAGGGACTTCAGCGGGCGCTTGTTGGAGCCAGTGATGGCGCGGCCACGACGACCGTTATCCAGCAGCGCATCCACAGATTCCTGCAGCATGCGCTTTTCGTTGCGCACGATGATGTCCGGAGCGCTCAGGTCCAGCAGACGCTTGAGACGGTTGTTCCGGTTGATCACCCGACGGTACAGATCGTTCAGGTCGGAGGTGGCAAAACGACCACCATCCAGCGGTACCAGCGGACGCAGATCCGGCGGCAGAACCGGCAGCACGGTAAGGATCATCCACTCCGGCTTGTTACCGGAATCCTTGAAGGCTTCCATCAGCTTGAGACGCTTGGACAGCTTCTTCAGCTTGGTATCGGAGTTGGTGGATTCCACTTCCTCACGGAGGATCTTGATCTCTTCGACCAGGTCCAGCTCCATGAGCAACTGCTGCACGGCTTCGGCACCCATTTTGGCTTCGAATTCGTCGCCGAATTCCTCCAGGGAGTCGAAGTATTCTTCGTCGGTCAACAGCTGGCCACGCTCCAGAGTAGTCATACCCGGCTCGGTGACCACAAAGGATTCGAAGTACAACACCCGCTCGATATCGCGCAGGGTCATATCCAGCATCAGGCCGATGCGCGACGGCAGCGACTTCAGGAACCAGATGTGCGCGGTAGGGCTAGCCAGCTCGATGTGACCCATGCGCTCACGGCGAACCTTGGAGAGGGTGACTTCCACGCCACACTTCTCACAGATCACACCACGGTGCTTGAGACGCTTGTACTTGCCGCACAGACACTCATAGTCCTTGATCGGACCAAAGATGCGCGCACAGAACAGGCCATCCCGTTCCGGCTTGAAGGTACGATAATTAATGGTTTCCGGCTTTTTCACTTCGCCGAAAGACCAGGAGCGGATCAGATCCGGCGGTGCCAGAGAGATCTTGAGTTTATCAAACTCCGTGACTTGTCCCTGACTTTTAAGCAGATTCAGCAGGTCTTTCAAGGCCAGTCCTCCGTAGCGAGCTTTACGCTCTCAATTCTTTCCTAAACCCGGGTAACAACACGAGCCGCTCTCCTCACGGGAGAGCGGCGCACATTGCTTCAGTCGTTTTCCAGCTCGATATTGATACCGAGAGAGCGGATTTCCTTCAGCAACACGTTGAAGGATTCCGGCATACCCGGGTCCATACGGTGATCACCATCCACGATGTTCTTGTACATACGAGTACGGCCATTCACATCATCGGACTTCACGGTAAGCATTTCCTGCAAGGTGTAGGCGGCGCCATAGGCTTCCAACGCCCACACTTCCATCTCACCGAAACGCTGACCACCGAACTGCGCCTTACCACCCAGCGGCTGCTGAGTTACCAGGCTGTAGGAACCGGTGGAACGGGCATGCATCTTGTCGTCCACCAGGTGGTTCAACTTCAGCATGTACATGTAGCCCACGGTGACCTTGCGATCGAACTTCTCACCGGTACGGCCATCCCAGAGTTGCATCTGACCGGAACGGTCGTAGCCGGCAAGCTCCAGCAGTTCCTTGATCTCGAATTCCTTGGCACCGTCGAATACCGCGGTTGCCATGGGAACGCCACCAACCAGGTTCTGGGCCAGCTCGATGATTTCGTCATCATTAAAGCTGTCCAGATCTTCCGGTGAACCACCGGCACCTGCCTTGTTGTAGATCTTGTCGAGGAAGCTGCGGACTTCCGCCACTTTCTTCTCTTCGGCCAGCATTTCACCGATGCGCTCGCCCAGGCCCTTCGCAGCCCAACCCAAATGGGTTTCCAGGATCTGCCCCACGTTCATACGGGACGGTACACCCAGCGGGTTCAACACCACATCCACCGGCACGCCGTGCTCGTCGTACGGCATATCTTCTTCCGGCATGATTACGGAAATCACACCCTTGTTACCGTGACGGCCAGCCATCTTGTCACCAGGCTGGATGCGACGCTTGATGGCCAGGTAAACCTTGACCACTTTCAGCACACCGTGAGCCAGATCATCGCCACCGGAGATCTTGGCCTGCTTGTCCCGATAGCGCTCGTCCTGCTCTTTCTTGTGCAGTTCCAGATACTGCTGGGCGCGCTCAAGCTGCTCAGCCACATCATCGTCGGCCGGGCGCAGTTCGAACCATTTTTCCGCGTCCAGGTTATTCAGGGCGTCGGCAGTCAGCTCAGTACCACGCTTGAAGCCGGCGCCGCCGTTGACCTTCTTGCCCACCAGCACGGTGCGCAGACGCTCCATGATATCCTGCTGAACAATACGGAACTCGTCCTTCAAGTCCTTGCGGAACTGGTCCAGGGAGTCCTGCTCGATCTGCTTGGCACGCTCGTCTTTTTCCACGCCATCGCGGGTAAAGACCTGTACGTCAATCACGGTACCCTTGACGCCGGAAGACACTCGCAGGGAGGTATCTTTCACGTCAGAGGCTTTCTCACCGAAAATGGCACGCAACAGCTTCTCTTCCGGGGTCAGCTGGGTTTCACCTTTCGGTGTTACCTTGCCCACCAGGATATCGCCGGCACCCACTTCCGCACCGATGTAAACAATGCCGGACTCGTCCAGCTTGGACAGTGCGGCCTCGCCCACATTGGGAATATCGGCAGTAATTTCTTCCGGGCCCAACTTAGTATCACGGGCAATCGCGGTCAGCTCCTGAATATGGATGGAGGTGAAGCGATCTTCCTTCACCACCCTCTCGGAAATCAGGATGGAATCCTCGAAGTTGTAGCCATTCCAGGGCATGAACGCGACGCGCATGTTCTGACCCAGAGCCAGCTCACCCATGTCCACGGACGGACCGTCAGCCATGATGTCCCGCGCGGCAACCTTGTCGCCCACCTTCACCAGCGGACGCTGGTTGATGCAGGTGTTCTGGTTGGAGCGGGTGTACTTGGTCAGGTTATAGATATCAACGCCGGCTTCGCCTTCGGTGACTTCATCGTCGTTAACACGGACGATGATGCGCGAAGCATCCACCTTGTCCACCACACCGCCACGCTCGGCAACCACACAAACACCGGAATCGCGCGCCACATGACGCTCAAAGCCTGTACCTACCAGCGGCTTGTCGGCACGCAGGGTGGGCACAGCCTGACGCTGCATGTTGGAACCCATCAAGGCACGGTTAGCATCATCGTGCTCTAGGAACGGAATCAGGGACGCCGCCACAGACACCACCTGGCGAGGCGAGACATCCATATGGGTAATGGTGTCGCGCTCCATCACGGTAAATTCGTAACGGTGACGCACAGTCACGAAGTCTTCTTCGAAACCGCCCTCTTCCGTCATCTTCGCGTCCACCTGTGCAATCACACACTCGGCTTCTTCGATAGCTGACAGGTATTCAATTTCTTCGCTGACCTTGCCATCAATCACTTTCAGGTAAGGCGACTCCAGGAAACCGTACTCATTAGCGCGAGCGTAGGTGGCCAGAGAGTTGATCAGACCGATGTTCGGACCTTCAGGGGTCTCGATCGGACACACACGACCATAGTGAGTCGGGTGAACGTCGCGCACCTCAAAGCCGGCACGCTCACGAGTCAGACCGCCTGGGCCCAACGCGGAAACACGACGCTTGTGAGTGATCTCGGACAGCGGGTTGTTCTGATCCATGAACTGGGACAGCTGGGAAGAGCCAAAGAACTCTTTAACAGCAGCCGCCACCGGCTTGGAATTGATCAGATCCTGAGGCATCAGGCCTTCGGATTCCGCCAGGCTCAGACGCTCCTTGACCGCACGCTCCACACGCACCAGACCCACACGGAACTGGTTTTCGGCCATTTCACCCACGGAACGCACACGACGGTTACCCAGGTGATCGATATCATCCACCACACCGTTACCGTTGCGGATATCCACCAGGGTGCGCAGCACTTCGATGATGTCAGAGGTCTCTTCGCCCATCTGTGCGAAGTACTGCTTGCCTTCCTCGTCACTACGGGCACTGAAGTAGCGACCGTCATAGAGGATGCCAGGACCGGTTTCATCTTCGCGACCGAGACGACGGTTGAACTTCATCCGGCCAACGCCAGACAGGTCGTAACGCTCGTCGGTGAAGAACAGGTTCTTGAACAGGTTCTCTGCCGCTTCCTTGGTCGGCGGCTCACCCGGACGCATCATGCGATAGATCTCGACCAGCGCCTCCAGCGGAGTACGGGTCGGGTCGGCACGCAGGGTGTCGGCCATAAATGGGCCGTTGTCCAGATCGTTGGTATACAGGGTTTCGAAATAGTCGATTCCGCCCTGCTCGAGCTTTTCCAGCGTTTCCGCAGTCAGCTCGGTATTACACTCCACCAGGATCTCGCCAGTGTCCTGGTCGATAATGGATTTGGCCAGGTACTTGCCCTGCAGGTATTCAGCAGGAATCTCCAGGTACTCGATATTGGCCTTTTCCAGCTGGCGGATATGGCGCGCAGTAATACGACGACCACGCTCCACCACGACCTCACCGTCAGCCAGGATATCGAAGGTCGCGGTTTCACCACGCAGACGCTCCGGCACCAGCTTCATACGGTAAACGCCGTCTTCCACTGCGATTTCGTTGGTCTCGAAGAACATCTCCAACACTTCGTCGGAGGTATAGCCCAACGCACGCAGCAGGATAGTCGCCGGCAACTTGCGGCGACGGTCGATCCGTACGAACACCTGGTCCTTGGGATCGAATTCGAAGTCCAGCCAGGAACCACGGTAAGGAATCACCCGAGCGGAATACAGCAGCTTGCCGGAAGAGTGAGTCTTGCCTTTATCGTGATCGAAAAACACACCGGGTGAACGGTGCAGCTGGGACACGATGACACGCTCGGTACCATTGATCACAAAGGTACCGTTTTCGGTCATCAGGGGCATTTCGCCCATGTAGACCTGCTGTTCACGGATATCCTTGATGGCGCCACTGGATTCCTTGTCATAAATGACCAGACGAATCCGTACGCGCAGCGGCGCAGCGTAGGTGGTACCACGAACAGTACATTCTTTTACATCAAAAACAGGCTTGCCGAACTCATAGCCGGCATACTCCAGCGCTGCATTCCCGGAATAACTTGAAATCGGAAATACTGACCGGAAAGCGGCTTCCAGACCCTGGTCCAGACGCTCTTCTGCACTTTTATCTTGCTGCAGAAATTTACGGTAAGAATCGAGCTGTATGGCCAGAAGGTACGGAACCTCCATAACCTTCGGAAGCTTGCCGAAATCTTTGCGGATCCGCTTTTTCTCAGTGAATGAGTATGCCATCTGCGTTCCTCAGCTGTTGATCTATCACCCTTGGGTGATATTCCTGTATGAAACCTCTCACACAGAAACGACAAAAGGCTGGCAGCCCTCAAGCTGCCAGCCGGTGCCTTTCCGCATTATTGTGGAAAGACATTGCGCAAATGCGCTTACTTGAGCTCGGCAGTACCGCCAGCCTCTTCGATCTTTTTCTTGATCTCTTCGGCTTCGTCCTTGGACGCGGCTTCTTTAACAGGCGCAGGAGCACCTTCTACCAGCTCTTTGGCTTCTTTCAGACCCAGGCCAGTTACTTCACGGACAGCCTTGATCACGCCAACTTTCTTGTCACCGAAACCGGTCAGAACAACGTCGAACTCGGTTTGTTCTTCAGCGGCAGCAGCTTCGCCACCAGCAGCTGCAGGAGCAGCAGCAACAGCAGCAGCGGCAGTAACGCCGAATTTCTCTTCCATGGCCTCGATCAGTTCAACGAGGTCCATAACGCTCATATCGGCGATAGCGCCGAGGATATCTTCTTTGGAAACGGCCATTTTCAATCTCCTAAATCACCACACGGGCGATCCGATTGGATCGGGTAGTTACGCAGCCTGACAAATCAGGCGGCACTCTGTTTCTGGTCCTTGACTGCAGCAACCGTACGAACAAACTTGCCGGGCACCTCGTTGAGGGTACGTACAAATTTGGCCACCGGGGCCTGCATAACGGACATGAGCTGAGAAAGTGCTTCGTCGCGAGTCGGCAGCTTGGCCAGGACATCAATATCCTGAGGACCATACGCTACACCACCCACAGCCAGAGCCTTAACTTCCAGCGCGTCATTGTCTTTAGCAAAATCCTTGATGAGACGAGCAGCTGCACCCGGATCATCCTGGGAAAAAGCCAAAACAGTGGGGCCAACCAGTACGTCGTTCAGACACTCATAATCAGTGTCTTTCACGGCGAACTTCGCCAGCGTATTACGTACCACTTTCAGGTACACGCCGGTTTCACGGGCCTTACTACGCAACTCAGTCATCTGAGAAACAGTGAGACCACGATAGTCAGCAACCACAGCAGACAGCGCTTCAGTAGCTACAGCATTAACCGAAGCAACAATCGCCCGTTTGTCCTCCAGATTCAAAGGCATGTTTACCTCCTGGATTCACAAACATTAACCGTCAAAATCGACTGCAATCTGATTTCGAGGCGGTCGCCAGGGTCGGTTTCCCGACCATTATCGCGGAGCCACAACCTGAACAGATCAGGAAACAACTACCGCGCCTGCGCAGGCGGTTACCCCTTAATCCCGGCTTGTTACTTGCCTCATAAAGGCAGACTCCAAACAGAACCGGAAACCTGCGGTCTTTGACGCCCCGACAAGACACTCATAAAGAGTGAGTCATCGGGATCAAAGCCCTTGCGAGCCTGGCCAACTGCTCCAGGCTCAAATTACTTACATCGCCAGAGACGCCGGATCGATATTCAGACCGGGGCCCATGGTGGTGGACAGGGTTACTTTCTTGAAGTAAGTGCCCTTCGCGGAAGACGGCTTGGCTTTCTTCAGGTCAGCCAGCAGTGATTCCACGTTTTCCTTGATCGCATTGGAGTCGAAACCCACTTGACCCACGGTGCAGTGCACAATGCCACCCTTGTCGGTGCGGTAACGAACCTGGCCACCCTTGGCGTTTTTCACTGCCTGGGCGACATCAGGAGTCACAGTACCCACCTTCGGGTTAGGCATCAGACCACGGGGACCCAGGATCGTGCCCAGCTTGCCAACAACACGCATGGCATCCGGGGACGCGATCACTACGTCAAAGTTGATTTCGCCGCCCTGAACCTGCTCGGCCAGGTCGTCAAAGCCGACAACATCAGCACCAGCTTCTTTCGCTTCTTCTGCCTTGGCGCCCTGAGCAAACACCGCTACACGAACGGTTTTGCCGGTACCATGAGGCAGCACAGAGGCGCCACGAACATTCTGGTCAGATTTACGCGGATCAACACCCAGGTTGACCGCCACGTCCAGAGATTCCTTGAATTTCACCGTGGACAGCTCGGCCAACAGGGCCACCGCTTCTTCCACTTGATAGAGCTTGCCAGCTTCTACTTTTTCCCGGATGGCACGGGTACGCTTGGACAACTTAGCCATTGGTTAACCCTCCACATCCAGACCCATGGAACGGGCAGAGCCCGCGATAGTGCGCACGGCAGCATCCAGATCCGCAGCAGTCAGATCAGGCTCTTTGGCCTTGGCGATCTCTTCCAGCTGCGCACGGGTTACCTTGCCCACTTTCTTGGTGTTCGGCTCACCGGAGCCGCTCTTGATACCGGCCGCTTTCTTCAGCAGGTAAGACGCTGGCGGCGTCTTCATGGTGAAGGTAAAGGAGCGGTCGCTGTATACGGTGATCACAACAGGAACCGGTGCACCGGCATCCAGCTGCTGAGTCTGGGCGTTGAACGCCTTACAGAACTCCATGATGTTCACACCGTGCTGACCCAGAGCGGGACCAACCGGCGGGGACGGGTTAGCCTGAGCAGCTGCAACCTGCAGCTTGATGTAGGCTTGGACTTTCTTCGCCATCGTAAGACTCCTTGGGTGCAAACGCCGCGCCAGATGCGGGCTCCCCTCAGGTTGTCAAAACACCCCGGCCACTTTTCAGCGACCAGGGCACCTAAATTAATACTGCCGAAACAGGATCAGGTTTTTTCGACCTGACCAAACTCCAGCTCTACCGGCGTGGAGCGACCGAAGATCATTACAGCCACCTGCAGGCGACTCTTTTCGTAATTCACTTCTTCAATCACGCCATTGAAGTCAGCGAAGGGACCGTCGTTGACACGTACGACTTCGCCAGCCTCAAACAATGTCTTCGGCTTCGGCTTCTCTACTGCATCATCCATACGACGCAGAATGGCATCCGCCTCTTTCTGGGTAATTGGTGAAACACGGCCCGGATTTTTCGGGTCCTCACCAATAAAGCCCATCACTTTCGGGGTTTCTTTTACCAAGTGCCAGGAGTCATCACACATCTCCATCTGCACCAGCACATACCCTGGAAAAAACTTACGCTCGGACTTGCGCTTTTGGCCGCCCTTAATCTCTACCACTTCTTCGGTAGGAACCAGAATCTCGCCGAAAAGCTCCTCCATAGAACGCAATTTAACGCGCTCTTCCAGGGCGCGTTTTACGTGCTTCTCGAAACCCGAATAGGCATGTACCACATACCAGCGCTTTGCCATGTTTACCCCTTAGCCAATAACCCAGGACATGAGCCCACCGAGGATCCAGTCGAGCACAAACAGCAACAGGGCCACAATCACAACAAAGACAAGAACAATCATCGTGGTTTGCAGGGTTTCCTGACGCGTCGGCCACACTACCTTGCGCAGCTCAACCATGGAATCCTTGCGTAGCTGATTGAACGCCTTGCCCTGCTCGGTCTGCAGAGCAAAAAACACTGCGACCAGGGCAACAGCAACAACACCGACCACCCGGTAAAGAGTGGGCTGCTCGGAGAAGTAGCCATTACCGACAACAGCAGCGGCCACCAGACCAACTACCAGCAACCACTTCACCGCCTCGAAGGCGGCAGAGCCGGAACGTGCTTCTGTTTTCTCGCTCATCTTACGATGCACCCCACCACCCAAGCGGCAGCCTTGGGAAAATTGGCAGGCCAGGAGGGACTCGAACCCCCAACAGCCGGTTTTGGAGACCGGTGCTCTACCAATTGAACTACTGGCCTGTAACTCTGAAACCTTTAAATAAAACAGGGTGGCAGGCTAGCCCGCCACCCTTTTTCACCGCGATGATTACTCGGTGATTTTGGCAACCACACCGGCGCCAACGGTACGACCACCTTCGCGAATAGCGAAGCGCAGGCCGTCTTCCATGGCGATCGGAGCGATCAGCTCAACGTCCATTTGCACGTTGTCGCCCGGCATTACCATTTCGGTACCTTCCGGCAGGGTACAAGCACCCGTTACGTCGGTGGTACGGAAGTAGAACTGCGGACGGTAGCCATTGAAGAACGGAGTATGGCGACCACCTTCGTCCTTGCTCAGCACGTACACCTCAGCGATAAACTTGGTGTGCGGCTTGATGGAACCCGGCTTGGCCAGAACCTGACCACGCTCAACGTCATCACGCTTGGTACCACGCAGCAGAACACCAACGTTCTCGCCTGCACGACCTTCGTCGAGCAGTTTGCGGAACATTTCCACACCGGTACAGGTGGTCTTGGTGGTGTCGTGGATACCGACGATCTCGATTTCCTCGCCCACCTTGATGATGCCACGCTCTACACGGCCGGTTACTACGGTACCGCGACCAGAGATGGAGAATACGTCTTCGATCGGCATCAGGAACGGCTGATCGACAGCACGCTCCGGCTCCGGGATGTACTCGTCCAGGCACTCAACCAGTTTCTGCACGGCAGGCATGCCGATTTCACTGGTATCGCCTTCCAGCGCCTTCAGGGCAGAGCCCTTGATGATCGGCGTGTCGTCGCCCGGGAAGTCATAGTCGCTCAGCAGTTCGCGAACTTCCATTTCCACCAGCTCGAGCAGCTCTTCATCGTCAACCATGTCCGCTTTGTTCAGGAACACAACGATGTAAGGCACGCCAACCTGACGGGACAGCAGGATGTGCTCGCGGGTCTGCGGCATCGGGCCGTCAGCGGCGGAACATACCAGGATCGCACCGTCCATCTGCGCGGCACCGGTGATCATGTTTTTCACATAATCAGCGTGACCAGGGCAGTCTACGTGGGCGTAGTGACGAGTCGGGGAATCGTATTCCACGTGAGAAGTTGCAATAGTGATACCACGCTCACGCTCTTCCGGGGCATTATCAATACCATCGAAAGCAATGGCGCTACCGCCCCAAACTTCTGCACACACGCGGGTCAGCGCGGCGGTCAGAGTGGTTTTACCATGGTCAACGTGACCAATGGTGCCTACGTTTACGTGCGGTTTATTACGTTCGAACTTTTCCTTTGCCACGACTCTTCACCTCTTAACTTGGCTGTGCTTCCTCGCCATATGGCGCGCATACACCCGATAAAGACACATTTAAGGACTGTATTGATAAACACAGACCACCTTGGCACCATCAAGACACATGAAGCCGGACCCAGGATATACCTGGGCCCGGAAATTGGAGCTCTTGACCGGATTTGAACCGGTGACCTCACCCTTACCAAGGGTGTGCTCTACCTACTGAGCTACAAGAGCATAACCTTCACGCCATCTTGCGATGACCAAACCCTGCCGGAGCTGGAGCGGGTAGCGGGAATCGAACCCGCATCATCAGCTTGGAAGGCTGAGGTTCTACCGTTGAACTATACCCGCACACTTTCCGATGCCTGCCAGCCTTCCGGCCACTCAAGCCATTCAATGAACGACTTGCTTTTAATCTGGTGGAGGGGGGAGGATTCGAACCTCCGAAGCTTTCGCGTCAGATTTACAGTCTGATCCCTTTGGCCACTCGGGAACCCCTCCAGAAAAGGGCCTACATTTTCTTTACGGCCCAACCACTTGTCAACCTGTTTTCAAGTAGTTAGACACGTTTAAAAGCTGGAGCTGGCGAGAGGAGTCGAACCCCCGACCGGCTGATTACAAATCAGCTGCTCTACCAACTGAGCTACGCCAGCTCACAAGGGTTGCGAATTCTATAGAAAGGACCATGGCGGCGCAATCCACTTGGAGATCAAACGCCTAATAATTACCCAGCAATTCAGGAGCAGGCCACCCAATCCAGCTTAAGAGACTGATTTGCCTGAAGAAAGATATTGAGCTCCGGTTTTTCTTCTGGCTTCTGATCGGCCAGATAAACCCAGTATTCGGTCACCGCTCGCGATGTTTCACGCACAAAGGCCGGATAACCCGCATTGCGCATCTTTACGCGCAAGCCTTCTGCCGATTCAGCACTGGAGAAATAACCCAGAGAAATGGCGTTTGCATCTTCACCATCCTTGACGACGAAGCTGTCGACACCATGGTCTTGCAGCTCGTGCAACACCCTCAGCGCACGATCCCTGTCCGCATAGGGCGGCAGATACACCCAGTTAAGGCGATCCTTCTGGATGGTCAGCGCTCGCACCCGACCAGGCAAGCCGGCAGCCTTGAGCTGCACTGCGCCGGCATGGGCCGCATCACGGGACTCCCAAGGCCCTACCACTGCACACAAGGACCCGCTTTCCGGCCTACGCGCCCCCTCTCTGGTCGGCTGGGATCGCTCCGAAAGCAACACCAGAGGATCTCCTCCTGCAGACTGAGCCGGCGCACGCAGTGATACCGCCGCCTCCCCCGGCGCCAGACTCTTTGTGAGCTGCACCCCCAGATAGACCAGATTCACGACCAGCAAGCTGTAAAATATCCACCGCACCGGTGTTCCCCCACCATTATTGTTGTCGGGCTGCCACGCGCTCAAGGCCATCAAGGACCAGGTCGGGCATATGCAGAAACTCGAACTGGAAAGCACCTGTCAATTTCGGGGCATCACCGCCAGTCACCAGCACTTTACAAGTATCTTCAAGCACTTGGCGCAGTTCAACCACCACCTCCGTGACGAAGGCCACAGACATGCGCAACAAACCATTATGCACACACTCCCCGGTCGACCGGCCCAGGGCCGGCCGGGCCGCGGCAGGCTCAATATGCACATCAGAGGTATCACGCAACAGGGCCGTACGCAGCATGCCCAGCCCCGGGACAATATACCCCCCCAGAAACCGCCCCTTGCCGTCTACCGCGTCAATGGTCAGCGCACTACCGCAATCGATAATGATACTGGCCCCGTAACACTGGTAGCCCTCTATCATCGCCACCCAGCGGTCCACCCCCAACTTGCGAGGCTCCGGATAACAGCTACGCACCCCGAAATCTTCCGCGCATGAATAATAAAAGCACGGAGACACCCCGGTGCGCTCAGCCAACAGATTAGCGATCTCGGCATCTGCCGATGGCCCCGCCACCGACGCTATCCAGATTGACTCGATGTGTCCGCCATCTTTCAGCAGGGTGTCGATAACCACAGGCCAGTCTCTGCCATGACGACAACCTCCCTGCTCAACCTTCTCGCCCTGGCGAAACCGCCATTTCAGGGCGGTATTACCCACATCCACAAACAGTTTCATCGAACTCTCAAACTCACTTCACCGCCATACACTTCACGCACACCTTGCGCGGTTTCCACGCGCAACGCTCCATCTGCCAGAACACCCGCAGCCTCACCCAGAATCATCTGATCACCGGACTGGACCTGCACCGACTTTCCTCGCACCCCATCATAGCGATCAAAGGCATCCAGAAAAGCGGCAAAACCTTGCTGCGAAAAACGCGGCAGCATATCCAGCAGATGAGATAACACACAAGCAGCCAACACCGTCCGCGATGGCATCTCTACAAGCTCGCTGGCCAGATCTGTCCACACCTGATCAATACCGCGGGCCTGATGGCCCGTCATGCGGCCATTCACCCCGACACCAATGACCACATCCACCTGACCATCCATCTCGCCGGCAAGCTCAATCAGTACACCGCCCACCTTGGCGCCATTGATCAGCAGATCATTGGGCCATTTCAAGGTTACCGGCAACTGCGGATCCAGCTCCTGCAACGCCTGAGCCACAGCCACACCAACTGCCAGGCTCAGCCCGCCGAGAGCGGCAAACCCGCCACTAACAGGGAAACGGATGGAAAAATACAGGTTGGCTGCAAAGGGAGACTGCCACTGCCTGCCCCGCCGGCCACGGCCAGCCGTCTGGCACTCGGTGACAAATACCTGTGGTCGGCGCACCGGTCCAGCCAACGCCAGAGCATCAGCATTGGTGGATTCAGTCACCCACTGGTAGTGCAGCTGCGCACGTTCACCCAATTCTGCTTGCAGGGAAATCTGGTCAATCAGGTCGACAGACTGGGCCAGCCGATAACCCTTTCCCTTGACGGATTCCAGCGCCATGCCGAATTCCTCAAGACGCTGGACGCGCTTCCAGATGGCAGCCCGGGAAATCCCCAGAGCCTGACCCAATTCTGAGCCGGAACGGAACTGCCCATCAGAAAGAAGGCGGATCAATTGCTGATCCGCCTCTTTGAGAGTGCTCAAGCTTCCCAAACCACCCCTTTGGTTTTCGCCCACTTGGGGATGTCATCCGCATAACGTTTTTCAATTTCGTTACGCTTCAGCTTCAAGGTAGGAGTAATCAGGTTGTTTTCGACGGTCCAGGCGTCCTTGCAAACCACCAGAGTCGTCATGCGCTCATGGGGATCAAGCTCATGATTCACACGGGTCAGCAGCGCCTCAAGTTCCTTGGTGAAATGTTCTTTTTCACTGCCTTTGGAGAGCTTTTCCTGCTCTTCCGGGGTAATGTTCAGCAGGGCAATCGGCTGGCCCATGCCCTGCCCGATAACACAGGACAACTCCAGACCTGGCTGTGTAGAAAGGCGGTTTTCAATCGGTGCCGGCGCCACATACTTACCTTTTTCCGTCTTGAAGATCTCTTTCACGCGACCGGTGATGCGTAACCTGCCCTTCTCGTCGATCTCGCCCACATCACCGGTATGCAACCAGCCGTCTTCTGTCAGGTCTTCAGCAGTCTTGTCGGGCTGCTTGTAGTAGCCCTTCATGTTACCCAGGCTACGCACCAGTATCTCACCGCCATCACCGATGCGGCATTCCACGCCGTCATTGGGGGTGCCTACCCAACCGATTTTCTGATCACCCTCTTCGGTGGTATGCGACCAGGCCAGGTTCTCGGTCATGCCATACACTTCGAGGATTTCCAGATCCAGCTTCTTGAACCAGGTGATAATGTCTGGAGACAGCGCGGCAGCGCCGGACAGCGCGATACGGCACTGATCCAGGCCCATCGCCCCCAGCACTTTCTTCTTGATCACTTTGTTCAGGAAGGGAATCTTCAACAGTTTGTTCAGCTTCTTGGGCGGCACCGCCTCAGAAGCCTTTTGGTAGAACTTGGACCAGATACGCGGCACCGCGAAGAATACTGTCGGCTGGGCGCGCTTGATGTCTTCGCCGAAGGTCTCCAGAGACTCGGCAAAGAATATCTTACCACCCACATATAGCTGGGCAATTTCCACCGCCACACGCTCAGCCACGTGGGAAAGCGGCAGATAGGAAATCATGCGCTCTTCCGGCGTCAGGTTATACACCTTGATCATCTTCTCTCCGACGATGGAGAAAGACTGGAAGTCATGCATAACGCCCTTGGGCATGCCCGTGGTGCCCGAGGTGTAAATAATAGTCGCAATATCCTCCATGGCAGGTTCGGCCACTTGTTCAATCGGTGCCGTATCGCGGATGATATCGCCCCAGTTGGGGAAATCGTTCAGCGCATCGCGGGGAGCGAGGGTAAAGGCCACTCGCTTGACACCCTCCGGCACACCTTCTTTCATGATGTCCCAGTCATCCAGCTTGCCGACGAAAAGGAATTTGGACTCGCTGTGCTCCATGATCTGGCGGACCGTTTCTGCAACCAGTGTCGGGTACAACGGCACGCTGACTGCGCCTGCCATCCAGATTGAAAGGTCGGCAATAATCCATTCCGCACAGTTTTTGGAAACCAGCGCCACGTGGTCGCCCTTCTGCACCCCTTGCGACTGCAGGTAAGCCGCCATTTTGCGAGCTTCATCATTGATCCGGGCCCAGGTATAGTCCTGCAGCTCACCACCACCCATGGGCTGAACCATGGCCACTGATTGGCCCTGTTTCTCGCAACGCTGCTCCAGCGCCTTGAGCGGGCTCATTACTGCTGCCTTATTATCCATTGTCATAATTCTTAACCTTTTCCCAAGTCCAAACGTATCGATACAGCCCGTTTTCGCGGGTCTGGTGCAGGCCTGCCCTGCAAAATCGCAATAATCATTGCCCCGGTGCCGGATGCCGATCCAGCCACCGCCGTGCTGGCGCCCTGTTACGCAGCGCCCAGCTTGATTCAATAAACCCCAACCATACCACTTTCATCGCTAGCGATGGAGCCTTTACAGCAGCAGATGGCACGGTTATCACCACGCTTATCGCTGGTGGCGTCCAGCATAGAATGGCCGCCAGCGTGGATAAAGCCCCTCTTGGTTTAATAATGTTTACGGCCTTTCTCTTGCCAGAGCTGCCCCCCTGATCGCACCCTGAAAGTTACCGAATACACAGGGAGCAGAGAGCATGTTTCTTAAAGAGCGGAAAAGTGGTCATCTGGTGCAGGTTGTCAACCTCACGGAACTGGTCAACCCTTTACGTAGCCAAGTCACAGGGCGTTACCACCACGGCGAAGAAGCACAGGAAGCAGAGCCATTCAACAAGGGAGACCTGGTGTTCCCCTCTGGCGAGACATTGCCAGGATGCTGGGTGGATTCACATTATCGGGATGACGAGATTCCAAGTACCGGGATGGGGGTCTAGACGCGGCCTTCTATCCAGGCTGAGCGGGCTGGATTCGGGGCGGGGGTTTGGCGCGGCGGTCTGATCTGCCGATGTTATGGCTGCGTGGCGAGAGGAGCTCGTAGCTCGTAGCTAGAAGGATGACCTACTTAGGTAGCAAGCAAGCTTGCTATCCCTTCGGGACGCCTGCGGCGCCTAACCCTGGCACCTGCGGTGCATCGGATGTCACATGGCGGTTTCGCCGCGAGG
>Ga0207878_100085_pt1 | contig 112539 bp, 91 predicted proteins | sample LinPmetageLP41_FD_184053 | JGI IMG/M metagenome (GOLD analysis project Ga0207878, IMG submission 184053) | Marine viral communities from the Pacific Ocean - LP-41 (SPAdes) | ecosystem: Environmental > Aquatic > Marine > Oceanic | place: Pacific Ocean | collected 2010-08-27
TCACAAAACCAAATTTATAGATGGTCAAATAAAGGCGATTACATAGACTTTGCAGCCCTTGGTGTAAATGTTGTTACAAGCCAAGGCAATGGAAAATTTGGAAGGGAGTCGGGTACGTCAATGGCGGCGCCGCATGTAAGCGCGGCATTAAGTTGTTTATTGTTAAAGCATGGTAATAATAAAACCAAAGCACTTAACGAGCTTACATCGCTTGCCATCGACTTAGGCGAGCATGGCAAAGACACCACCTTTGGTTATGGTGCCATTTACCCACCTAAAAATGCACTTTAACTGACGCCGATAAAACCGATTGCGTATAGGTATTGCTACTAAGCTTTGATTGATAATCGCCATATTCAGCCTCGGCTATTAATGTTACGTGCTCAAATAAAGCTAGGTTATAAAACGCATTAACGACATTTCGGTGCTCATCTCGCGACGGTATTTGCTCAAAAATATCATCCGTTGTTTGCTCATCGTAATCTTTATTTTGATAACGCCAGCCAGCCCCCACTTTGTTAGCCACATTAAAGGCCGTAAATTTGTGCGTAACTTTAGTAGTAAAACCGTAGCCGTTAAAGTCGTATTGGTTGTCGTCGGCGTTTTCTTTATCGGCACTTAGCGCTGCCATTAGCATGGTTTGGCCATTATTTATAAAATGATAAAGCGCTACATCGCCGCCTACGCCGTCGGCATTACGTGCTTTTGCAGTAGCAAAACGTTTAGCTTTGGTTTTTACACTCATACGCAAATACGTATGCGGGTTTAAAAAATGGCCATAGTAGGCGCTGGCTTGATTAAAATGTAAAAATGTATCGCCATCTACATTTGCTTTTGCGCCATCGTAACGAACCCCTACCTCATGGCTATTAAAGCTGTAGCTGCCATCTAAACCATATTGATGCAGGTCTAAATCGTATTGATCAAATTCATCGTAGTCTTGTTGTTCAAACTTATAGCTTGAGGTTAATTTAGTGCTTTTGGTTACTTGCCATTTTGCACTAACACCGGCTGCGGTTTTTATGCCGCTGTCGCTTTGCGACGAAATATCATCAAGCTCCTGAACCGACAACGCCGAATTACTTAATACCCCAACTTCTGCATCTGCATTTACCTCAAGGCTACTTTTAAAGGGTTTATTTTGCTCAGCTGTTTTAATGTGGTTAGTTTGTGCAAGCACCGCTTGGGCACTAAAAACACACAATGTGGCGGTTATAACTGCTTTCATATTTATTCTCCAACAGGCCGAATAGGTTTCCCCATTCGGCATTTGTGCAAGTACTTGGCGTATTAAAGGCCTAGGTCTAAATCGTTAGTAATGTTGGTTACTACTTCACTTGCGGTGCTAAGTGCTACATCGTTACTAATTTGATCCGTGACCGCTGCACTCACCTGCCCACTAACACTTTGCTGTACCGTGCTTTGTAAACTGCTAACCGTACTATCTTGCACACTGGCAATTAAAGATTGCTGAACATTGCTTACTACTTCATTACTGGTATTAATTGCATCACCCACTTGCAGTGCAGAGCTCACTGAGTTTGCAGCCGTATTAGTAATTGCTAATTGGTTTGTAAGCTCACCCGCATTAAGCGCATTAGTTGCATTAGTTGCATCAGCTTGTGTAACTGAATCGGTAGCGCTACTTACATTTGAAAGTAAAGAGGCATCGGCTGGTGTATCTGTGGTGTCTGGCTGAGCGCCTTGTTCAGAGGTAACAGAAAGTAATGACGACTGGCTCACAGCGGTTGTTAAATTACCCGCCGATGAGGTTAACTGCGTTGTTGCATCAAGCGCTGTATTGACTGTGGTATTGCCTGAGGTATTTAAAGACGAGGCCGATGCATTTAATGCATTATTTAAAGATCCGCTTGCAGATGCAACTAATGTATTTGCAGGCTCTGCGGCCTCACTGCTTTCTTGCGCTGGAGTTTGCGTGTTACTAGCCGTTGAATCTGTATCTTGCGAATCATCAGCCGTTACTTGTGTATCGTTAGATACGTCTGACTCGTTGCTACCACTGGCTGTTAAACCATTTTGTGAAAGCGTAATAGATGTAGATGTTTGTTGCTGCGCCGACGTTGACTGAGATAGTTCAATATCAGCGGCGTGCACTGCACCTGTAAAAGTACACACACCGCTTAACATCATTACGCTTACAATTTTATTTAATTTAGTCATTGTTTTGTCCTCTAGTTTGTCGGATTGACATAAAGAAGACGATTTACAAAAACACTTTATTCCAAAATAAATTAAAAATTTATAATAAAGCTACTTATTATTTAAATTTCAAATACTTAAAAATAAGATAATAAGCTACTGCGTTAGCGTTTCACTTTTTTGTATCAGCAATAACAGCTCGGCAGTGGCAGTTGCATCAGCCAATGCGCGGTGATGGCTGGTTAAGTTTAAATTAAAATGCGCGCTAAGGTTACCAAGCGAATACGACTTTAACCCTTTAAACGCTCTGCGCGATTCAACCACGGTGCACATTTTTGGCATTTTAAAAAAGTGCCCTGCAACCTCACATTCTTTTTTAATAAAACCGTAATCAAAGTTCACGTTATGGGCTACAAAAATACTGCCTGCGAGTTTATCTAGTAGTGGCTGTGCTATATCGGCAAATACAGGCGCGTTGTACACCATGCCATCGCTTATGCCGGTCAATTTAGTAATAAAGCTTGGGATATGGCGCTGCGGATTAATAAGTGTCGTCCAGGTATCAATTACTTTACCGTGCTGCACTTTAACAATGCCAATTTCGGTAATGCGGTTACCGCCTTTTAAGCCACCCGTGGTTTCTATATCAACCACGCTGTAAATACGGTTAGGATCTACAAACCACTTAACTGCAGCAATATGTACTGTAAAGCCTACATTTTTTAAATTATCAATGGTAGTTAATTGGTTGCGCCTAAGTTTATCGCCTGGGGCTTTTACCTCTTCAAAATGTACTTGGCCATTATTAATAACCATTAAGTCGGGGTAACCATCTTTTAACTGTAAATAGTGTTTGCTCATAGCCGTTAAGTGCGCAATTAACGCTTCAAGCGGGCTGTTTAAAATAAGTGCCTCTAGTGGCTCTAATAAATTGCTGCGCCATCTAAATAAACCATTGGGCTGCTCAAAATACTGCGCGGCATGCTTACATACCAAATTAAGCAGCGCCTGATTAGTGCTACAGCTTTTTAAACGTGCGTCAATTTGCGTGCTTTGTGCTTCATAAAAATTACCAAGCTGTAAAACTTGCGGGTAAATATCAAATTCATTACACGGTGGGTAAGGCGATTCAATAAATAACTCGTGCCAAAATACTAAGCCAAACAAGCTTTGCCATAAGGTGTTTTCGGTGTTAAAAACCGTTAACCCTTTTGCACTGTAATGCTCATTTACACCTTGCTCTACATCGCCTCGGTAAATTTCGTCAATTTCAAGCACACACTGGGTGTCGGCCAGCATGGTGCTTAAGCGCGAACGCGTTTGTTTATTAAACTTACGCATTAAAAAGTCATCAGCAAAGTACAGTAAATCGTCGGTGAGCGGGTTTTCTATAATTTGCTCTAGCTGCGCTTTAACCCACTCTTTATTACCTAGGCGGTATTGCTCTCTTATTTGAATTTCTTGTGCTTCGGCGTAATCGGTGCAGCCTTCAAGTAGGCTAAAGGCAAGTTCGCTATCGGTATTTTTAAGTTGTTTGTACAGCCTAACCAGCAGTTTGTTTTTAATGTCGTGCGCTTGTGCGCCATGCGCCGGTTGCGCCAATACTAAATGCGCAAGCTCGGTGTAAGGTGTTTTATCATCCAAGGTTTCAGCTTTTGCATTACCACCCGTTTTGCCAATGTTTTTAAACGCTAAACGGTAACGATTTAAAGCGTAATTAGATTGCGCCTCGGCCAATGTATTAAAGCGCGATAAGCTCTCGCTGTGCCCTTCGCGGGTAGCGGTTAACCCTAAATCGCGCATAACAAAGCGGTTTTGATGGTTTACATCGCCACTACTTAAGCGCCCTGCAAATAAAAACTCAAAATACTCGTAATAATCTTCACGGTTATTTATCACATATTGGCTATATAAAGGGGCTAAATCATCTGCGTGAACACTAAAAAACTGACACGCAATAGTGACCAACTCCCCTTTAGCTGCGCTTTTCTTAAAGCTTACTTGCTCACTGTAATTACTGAGTAACTCCATCAGCATGGGCTTGGTTAAATGCGCTATAAGCTGCTTGTAATGCTGTGCGTTTGGCTCATATAAAATACCCGCTGTTTTTAGCGTACAAATAGCCTGATGCGGCGAGATTATTTCTTCATAATTGAGCGATTGCGCCTGCACTAAATAAGGTTTGCGCGAATACACACGCGCCAACATGCATTGGCTTTGCTCATCAAGCTGGTTAATTTTACTAATAAATTGGCTGTGCTTGGGCTCAAGTAAATGCATACATTTACTTGTTACAAACTCAATAAGCTCTCTAAAATGCGCTAAATAGTATTTTGCTGGTAATTCTTTTTTCATAACATCGCCACAACTGTATATAAAAACAGTATCTAGCATTTGTGCTTATTATTCAATCTTAAACTTGTAACTAAAACACGCTATAGTGAGTGTATAAAAGTAAATTTATTAAAAATAAAGGACTTACCATGAGCGCGCACCCATACGATGTTTTATCACTCAATAACGGCGCAAATATTATTTTTACGCCTTGCCCTGGTACAAAAACGCAAAACCTAGCGGATTCAATAGCTACATTAAAAGCCGCTGGCACTCACATGCTACTTTCGCTTATGCCGCAAAAGGAGCTTGAAAAAAACAACGTACAAACAATTAATAGTGAGTGCAAAAAGCACGATATAACCTGGTTTCATTTACCTATAAATGACGACGAAGCACCCAGACAGCCTTTTACATCAAGCTGGAACACCCACAAAACAGACATACTACAAGCCATACAGCAAAAACAAACCATTGCCATACATTGCAAAGGCGGCACTGGCCGCACAGGGTTGGTTGCTGCGCTTATTTTAAATTCAGCAGGTTACACAAAGGATGAAGTGTACAGCTTAGTACAAGGTATTCGCCCTAAAGCACTGACTATAGAGCTGCAAAAAGAGTACTTTGAGAATTTTAGCGGGTAATGAAAAACTAACGTAAAACAGCAAAGCTACTAATAGTTAAACGCCCATTAATTGGATCGCAGGCATAACCGTTAGCTGCATTTATATTCCCGGAATGCAATAAGTTGCTTGGATATATAACAACCCGGTTTAACTTTGCCTCTACACTGAAAATTTGCTCAAACAAAGCTGTACTGCCATTTATATAATGTGGGTTTTTGTGAAGCCTTTGCGCCATGGCTTGTTGCTTTATAGCTTGCCTAAATGGCATAAGTCGCTCTTTTGTTATGCGTTCATACCCCAGGGCTTTATGTTTGTAAAATGAAGTACCCCCATGTGTTTCATCACATAAAAAATGCACCATAGCAAGTTGGTTCATATTAGGTGTGTCAAAATGGGGAAGCATCTGTATTGGCCTGAGTTTATCAGGCTCTGTGCATGCAATTGAAAAGGCAGAAAGTATTACATCAAACTCGCTTTTATCTGCCATATTAAAGTGTGAATTAATAATTGGCGACAGTGCTTTTAGCTGCTCTATATAACTAAGCGGTGCTGCTTTTCTTACTCCTGGGTAAAAGTCACTTTCTTGTGCGCAAAATGTTTCTCTGGCGTTTTGAGAAAACACAGCAAAATTAATTAGCGCATCTACATTATTAACAAAATCATCAATAACAATTATTGGGGTTTGCTCTTCCCCAACAGTGTGTATGTGTAACACCATATTTTTGTTAAGTGTAAAATCAATCATCGGCTAAATTAAGCACCGCATTTTTACGCTCTATTAATGGGTATATCTGACCAAGTGAGGTTATTACTGTATAAATGGCAGGTAATAAAGCACTTTGATGTAAAAGCGTAATTTGATCACTATTAAGTTGTGAGAGCTTTTCTTGATTAATAGTGTATAGGCCGTTTAACTTTGTTTTTTTGTTATTTTCAAACGTTACTTCAAGCGATAATGGCTGTAGTAGTTCATACTTTAACAACGCATCAATTAACTTTTTATTGTCTATTTCGCCTTGTAGTAAATGCCCTAAACACTGCTTTATTTGTTTAAAATAGCCACTTTCTTCTGCGCTTTGGGTATAAATTGGTTCTAAATTATTTTCGCTTTGCGCAGAGTTATCAACTACTGCAGGGCTGTTTAAATTAATACACACAGGGTATTGCGTCTGCTGCGAATGCGTATCACCAACAAAAAATGGCTGACGCTGTAACTGAAGCGGTAAATATACGCCCTGCCACTGTGATTGCTGATAAAACAAGTTCTCATGTTGCTCAAAGCCTAATAAAGCATTGAGTGTAAACTCGCCTGTTTCTGAGTTTTTTGCAAAAACTATAGGCTGCTGAACGGCAATTTGGCTAAGCTCCACCATAACTACGGGGATCATATTAAGATTTTTAGCGTGTGATTGTGCTTTTTGTGTATCTATTTTTATATGCTGATGAGCACTTTGCTCTAATGCGACTAAATTTTCCATGCGTGTCTCTTTATTGTTTTTATGTGTAATTTTTTAAGCTAGATAACACTAAAACCATGGTGCTTAATTTTATTAAGCAGCTCTCGGTTACTAGGTAAGTTAGTGACTGCTTGATTTATCATGCTCTTATTTTTATCAAACTGACTTTTAGCGAAAACAGTGTCTTTAAGCATATAGGCAGTTGTGCTGTAATCACTTTTAAAGCCCATGCCGTATAAAACATATTGATAACTGGCCGCTGGAAACACCTCATTATTACTTGTAAAGTCGTGATCAGCAGGAGCGCGGTATTGCCACAACTTCATTAGATCTTGTAAGCTTTGAGGAATCGTTTTTGGGTCTCTGTTGTCGCGCCAAAATGCGTTATCGTCACGGGTTGATAAAATATAATGCAGTTTTAAAAAATCGATTATTTTTTCCCACCTATAGGTAAACGTCTCGTTAAAGCGTTTGGCGGTAATATCCATAATATCGCGAGTCTGGGGGAGCTGTTCGCTGATCATCTGTGCTGACATTTCTACTAACACCAATGCAGAAGCTTCAAGTGGCTCTAAAAAACCAGCCGAAAGCCCAACTGCAACACAGTTGTTCTGCCAAAAGTGTGAGCGATGGCCACTTTTAATAGGGATTTTTCTAATTGTTAACGACTCTATTTTATCGCCAACATACGCTTTGAGCTTTTCTCGTGCTTGAGCTTCGCTACTATATTTACTCGAATACACGTAACCTACACCACGGCGGTGCTGTAATCCTATATCCCATATCCAACCTGCTTCTTGCGCTGTTGAAATTGTGTGAGATGCAATAAGCTCATCTTCATTATCATAAGGGACTTGCACTGCTAAGGCGGTATCAATGAATAGCACGTCATCGCACGGCTTAAAAGGAACCTTATAATGCTCACCTAATAACAATGAAGAAAAGCCGGTGCAATCAACAAATAAATCACCGCTAATTTCACCTTGTTGCTTTGTGATAACGCTTGCAATATCGCCATTATCAGCACTATTAACCTGCGTCACATCGGCTAAAATATGTTTAACGCCAAGCTGCTGCGTACAATGCTTTTGTAAAAAAACGGCAAATTTTGCCGAGTCTAAGTGGTAGGCATAGTTGGCTATAGCTGCGTATTCTGGTGTGCGAATAGTTTTAGGGGCAAGTCCTTGCTCACAAATAGCTTCTTGGTAACACACTGCGTTTGAAAAAGACGTTGACTCAGCGGTGTTATTTAACCAGTGGCCAGCCATATCTGTTTTTGAAAAGCCCTGTGGCAAAACTAATGGGTGATAATAAAAATCATCCTCGGATCCATCCACCCACTTGGCAAATTTTGCTCCTTGCTTAAAGCTTGCTTCACACTCGCGTATAAAATCAGTTTCGCTAATACCAAGTGCTATTAATGTACTGCGCATGGTAGGCCAAGTACCTTCCCCAACACCTATAATTGGTACATTTGGAGACTCAACGAGAACAACATTAAGGCCATCCGGGGTATTACTTTTGTGGTGCGCCGCTAATCGTCCGGCTGTTAGCCAGCCCGCTATACCACCACCAACGACAACCACTGTTTTTATTTTTTTATTTTGCTGGTTCATACTTGTTACCTATAAAGGCATATTGAAAAAGTGGCTATTACTAATTGTAAAAGCCACTTTATTAATTAAAGTTAAAAACTACCGCGAATGCCTAACGCAAAACGTCGTCCGCTATCTTCAACCAACAATAATTGATTAGAAAAACGACCACGCTTGTGCACGTATTCTTCGGTTAAGTTAATACCTTCAAAAAATACCGATACATTTTCGGTAATGTCATAGCTGCCGCTAGCATCAAGTTGTGCGTAATCTTCCACAATTGTCACACCATCACCATTTAGCTGTGTAAGTGACTGAACAAAGCTATCGCGCCAGTTATAGGCTAAACGCGCTTGAAATGGTCCATTCTCATAAAAGCCAACCACATTATAAGAGTCGCTTAAGCCAGTTAATGCAAATACTTGAGTTATATCTGCAGAGTCTAACTCTGCATCGCTGTCTACAAATGTTGCATTAACCATAAAACCAAAGCCACTATCAAAACTATGTTGTAAGGCGACTTCCCAGCCATCAACAATCGCCGATTCGCTATTATTGGGCAATGTATTAGTAAATACAGCCGTTGAGTCGCCAGCATCAGGGTTGTCTACATCGTTACCTGTAGAGGGGTCAGTTAACAATCCGCCGCCAGACAATTCAAAGGTTAAGTCTTCGGTCGTATTAATAATGAAGTTAGCAACATTTTTTCTAAAGTAACCCGCTGATAAATAACTGGCATCAGCGTAATACCACTCTAATGATAAATCTAAATTATCAGAGGTAAATGGCTCAAGCGCTGGGTTACCAGAGCTTGATGTTAAATTGCCGCCTTGGCGAGTTGTTTCAATTACTGTTACAGGCGACATACTGTCGAGTGTTGGCCGTGTAATTGTTTGTGATACCGCAGCACGTGCTATTAGCTCATCGTTTATTTCAAGCTTTACACTAAAGTTAGGTAAAATCGCTTCGTAATCTGAACTTGCTGAAATATTTTCTACAGCGCCAAAGTTAGCGAGCATTTCTGTTTTATCTAAAATGGTTAATGCACTAACCGGCTCATCTGTGCCCTTTACTTTTACATCAGTGCTTTCGTATCTAAAGCCCGCTGTTGCGTATAAAGGCATGCCTGCAAGTTCAGCTTCAAAATCAAACTCAGTATAAAACGAGAACGTATCTTCAGTTATCTCAAACGACTTATTACGTTTAACTGCGTCAAAACTAATAGGCTGACCATTCGCCGCAGCTATTTGCTCAAGGTACGCAAAGTTTGCCTCGCCATCGTGTGCAAGCCATGACGTTGGCATACGACCGCTGCCGCTTACATCGCCTAAAAAGTCATCACCTGCATCAAATACAAATTGTGCTAAGCCATCCATACTTGGGTTATCCGGGTAACCACAAAAAGTACAGTGAATACCAACACCTTCGTTATCCCAACGATCAAGATTTTTAGTTTCAGTTGAATACATAGCACCAAACTTGACCGAAACTAGGCCTGAGCTACCATCGTTATGCCAAATGCTATCCCAACGAAACTGATCCACGGTATCTTCTACAGCCCAACCACGACGTAGCATTACGTGTGCTCGACTATTGGCGGTATCTAAAAGATTTGATACGCCATCAGGTGCAATCGCAGGGTTATAAGCAACCCCATCAAGTTCTTGCTGACCGCTATAAATATTAGGATTAGCAGAAGCAAACTCACTTGCGTAAGGTAAAATACCGCCATCTACTTCAAATCGAACTCGGTTAGCATAGCCAATCAACGATAGCTGATCGCCACCACCGTTATTAGCCTCACGCTCAGCCTTTGAGTGGCTTAAATCAAATTTCATATTTAAATTATCGTTTACATGCCAATCAAAGTTTAAACCTAATGCGCTAGAGCTTGTTAAGCGATCAAACTTTTTAGCGTGCATATCGGTAGCAAGGCCTACCTCTTGATATAAATCAACCACTGTGCCATTTTCGTCTACAGTTGGCCCTGCAGCCCCGCCAAAGCCTTCTAGGTTTGGCGCTGTAAACCAATGCCCATAAGACGTGGTGTCAGCTTCAACATCAAAATCAGAATAAAGCCCATCAGCTGTTATAACTAAATCATCTGAAGGTGCATACTGTATAACTAAATTTGCATTAGTACGTGTACGTGTTTCTGTAGTGACTTTATGATCGTAGTTACGCGGCGAAAAAATATTACCGGTATATGCTTGCCCGCTTTGAGTTTGCGGATTTGGGACGCCCACGTTTTCTAACCAACCGTCTACCTGTGCCTGGTTTAAGCGTGTTTCGCGCTCCTGGCGAGAAACAGCAAACAACACACCTAGTGTGTCATCATTAAACGTATTGCTAATTAAGCCAGAAATCTCAGGTGTAGTTTCTTCACTATTTTCATCGTAAATACCTTTAACACTGCCCGCAACTTTAAAACCGCTAATTGCAAATGGTCGCGCTGTATTTACATTAACTGTTGAACCAATACCGCCTGACTGCTTTGTGGCTGTTGAGGTTTTAAATACGTCTAAGCTTTTAACCAGCTCTGATGCAATAGTATCAAAGCTAAACGCACGGCTTTGATTTTCAGATGCCATTTGGCGTCCATTTACAAGCACTGTATTAAACTGCGGGCCAAAACCACGTACCGTAATGAGCTGCCCTTCACCGCCTGAACGGTCTATTGAAACCCCTGTAATACGCTGTAAAGACTCAGCTAAATTTGTGTCAGGAAATTTACCAATATCTTCAGCTGAAATGGAGTCAACCACGCCACCCGCTTCTCTTTTGGCATCCATAGCTCGGCCAAGCGAGCCTCTAATTCCGCGTACTTCAATTATTTCTGGTTCTTGTGCTGCTGTTTCTGCTATTGCAGGGAGCGTTGCCATTGTGCTTAGTACAGCTAGTACAGCACTCGACACGCCATTTTTTTTATAGTTAGCCATGTTGTCAGTTCTCTCGAAACTTGGGTCTATTAAAATAGATATTTGCCCATCTTCGCTAACTTGCGGTCGCAAACCTGTGCCATCGAGTAAAATCTGTAACGCGTTTATTATTGAATACTCGCCAGCAATAGTATTTGTTTGTAACTGCTGAATTTTATCCAGCGGAAAAAGCAAAGTAATATCGGCTTGCTCGGCAAAATTTATTAGCGATAAATCGGCCCTTTGTCTAGGAATATTAAACACTGCTTTATCGTTTACAGGGCTCGCTTTTACCTCGGTGGTGAATAAGCTAAAAACCAGCACATAAATTGGTAAACAAAGCGGCAAATGCACATATTCCTTGTGTATAGTTTTTGGCCATACACTGAATAAAGACGAGTGACTTTTTATTTTCCTCCATAAATATTTTTTATTTTTTTTAAATAAATTATTTTTTTGACTTGCCATGCTAATTTGTTTTTGCCTTGATTATTTTTATTGTTAGCGTTTTTACTTGTATTTTTAAACGATTAAAAATACAGTCCAAATTGCCATTTTTTACTTATTAATTAAAAAGTTAAAGTTTTTAAAATGAATAATCAGTACCTGGTGAGGTATTTGTAATGAAAAAACTGTAGTACACTTCGCCTTTACATTACAAGCTTTATGCCCCGTGCGGTTAATGAACATTAAATTTATAAAATATAATGCTGATTTATTTTTTAAATTTAATGGCGGATTTTTTCTTACCATTCGTCTTAGTTTGAAGTGGCAAAACAATAACAATAATTGCCGTAAACACACACACGAGACACACACTCAATGACGAAAGACACACTTTTTTATAAGGTCTATTTGGCCTCGCGCAAAAGTCTCTCAAATGTAGTTGCACGCATAGTGCCGCCACATGAAATTGAAGATATAGTGCAAGAAACTTATGTGCGAATTTGTCAGATTAAAAACACTGAAAACATAAGCTCACCAAAATCTTTTATTTATAAAACGGCGCGAAATTTAGCGCTCGATTATCAAAAGCAAGCCAATATACGCCTAGTCGATGGGATCGACAACATGGAAGCGTTAGAGCAACTCTTAGCGGAGCATCAGCAAGACGAAATGTATGAAAAAGCACTAACCGATAGTGAGTTTTCTAATTTTTGTGAAGCCATACGGCTTTTACCCGTGCAATGCCGCAAAGTGTTTGTATTAAAAAAAGTGTATGGTTATTCGCAGCGAGAAATTGCTGCTCAATTAAACATTAGTGAAAGTACCGTGGAAAAACATATAGCAACAGGCATGAAACGTTGTACGCAATTTATGCGTCAATCTAAAAAAAGTGTTTATGAGCAACCAAATACTTCTTCCCAGCTAAATGCAGGAGGTAGGAATGACTAATATTCATCACATAAACGAGCGAAACACTAGCGACGATTTGCGCCTTGATGAAGCCAGTGAGTGGCTGGCTAAACTTGAACGTGGATTGACTAAATCTGAAGAGCAAGCGCTAAAGCAATGGTTAGCACAATCTTATAAAAATGTAGAAGTGTTACTTGAGGTAGCAAAGCTGTGGGATAAAATGGACGATCTCAGTCGTTTGTCAGATCTATTTCCACAAACACCAGTAAAACAAAAACGTCTCCCTATGTGGTTGAGTGCAACAGCTGCTTCTATTTTATTAGCGGTTGCACTTAGCCTTTTTCAAGAAGCATTTAACTTTTCATTTTTTTACCCAGTTAATCAGTCAGCAGTGGTTGCTAAACAACTTAATTTTCAAACCGACGTAGGTGAAAGTAAGGACATACTGCTTTCTGATAAAAGCAAAATCACCTTAAACACAAATAGCTTCGTTCAAGTGAGGTATACCCAACACTCTCGCGTAATAAATTTACTGCGTGGTGAAATTCATATAGACGTAGCTCACGATAAAATGCGTCCTTTAAGTGTTATCGCTGGTGATAAAGTTATTCAGGCTGTTGGTACTGCATTTAATGTAGAAGTAGGTCAAAAGCAAATAGAACTCATTGTGACAGATGGCAAAGTCCTTGTTGCAGAGCAAAAAGCCGAATCGTTACCCAACCTTTCCCTGGGGACTAATAAACAAGGACAGTATTTATCAAATAGTTCAACTTCGGTGTCAAAGGGAGAAAAACTTGATTTAAGCTTTAAAGGTAAAATTGCTAAAGCGGTCGAAAAAGTTGATCCTATGGATGTAGCCGCAAGATTATCGTGGCGCAAAGGTAGCTTAATATTTAGAGGTGAATCACTTGCTGAAGCCATGGCTGAAATCGGCCGCTATACAAATATAGATTTTGAGCTTTCAGAAGATGACCGTCTCAAACAAGTACAAGTAGCTGGCATGTTTAAAACGGGCGATATTAAAGGACTATTAGAAGTATTAAACAATAATTTTAATATTGATTATGAGAGAGTTAGCCCAGATAAAATTCGCCTAAAATACGCTGCACCACACGTCTCAATTTAGTAAAGTACACAATAATAAAAACCAGGACACACAATTATGACATCACCTATCTCGCCGAGCAGTAATAGCTCGGCGCACACATTGGGCACATGCTCTCTTTTTTATGTAATTTTTATATCGGCCGTGGCTGCTATTGGTGGCTTTTTATTTGGTTTTGACTCGGGCGTTATTAACGGCACGGTGTCGTCACTCGGTAATGCTTTTAATTCAAGCAGTGTGGCTACGGGATTTAATGTTGCCTCGGTATTATTAGGGTGCGCCGTGGGGGCACTTGCTGCGGGGCCGCTGGCTGATAAGTTTGGTCGCCGTGCAATTATGATCATCACCGCGATTATTTTTGCCATTAGTGCCTTTGGCTCAGGCATTAGCGAAAGCTCGGCCGAGTTTATTTTTTACCGCTTATTTGGTGGCTTAGGTATTGGTGCTGCATCGGTATTAGCGCCGGCTTATATTGCAGAGGTTGCACCACCTGCCCTTCGTGGTCGTTTAGCTACATTACAACAACTCGCTATTGTATTGGGCTTGTTTGCTGCGTTTTTAAGTAACTATTTAATTGCTGATGCAGCAGGTAGTGCGCAAAACATTTTAATGCTTGATATAGCCGCTTGGCGCTGGATGTTTTGGGTTGAGCTTGTGCCTGCAATACTGTTTTTAGTGGGTGTGTTGTTTATTCCTGAGTCGCCTCGTTATTTAGTGGCGCAAGGTAAAGTAGACGATGCAAAAACGGTATTTAGTAAAATTTCGAACGACAGTGCTGATGCGCAAATAAGCGATGTTAAAAGCTCTTTGCATAGCAATAAAAAGCCGAGTATTCGTGATTTATTTATTGATGGCAGTAAAAAAGTACACCCAATTGTTTGGGCAGGTGTTGCGCTGAGTGTATTTCAGCAATTTGTAGGTATTAACGTGGTATTTTATTACGGCTCTGAGCTTTGGCAAGCTGCTGGGTTTGACGAGTCGCAATCGCTATTTATAAATGTATTAGCGGGTACTACTAATATTGTATCGACCTTTATTGCTATTGCCCTTGTTGACAAAATTGGTCGGAAACCACTTTTACTTGTGGGCAGTGTGGGTATGTTTATTAGCTTAAGTGCGCTTACTTATATATTTGGCAGCGCAGGCCTTGATGAAGCAGGCAAGCTTGCACTTAGCGATAACATGGGTACGTTTGCGCTTATAATGGCTAACTTATTTGTGGTATTTTTTGGTTTAAGTTGGGGCCCGGTTGTGTGGGTGTTATTAGGCGAGATGTTTAATAACCGTATTCGCGGCGCAGCGCTTGCAGTTGCTGCAAGCGCACAGTGGATTGCTAACTTTGCCATTACCATGACCTTCCCTATTATGCTGGCTAATATTGGCCTTGCAGGTGCGTACGGCTTTTATGCGTTATCGGCACTTATTAGTATATTTTTTGTTGTTAAATACATTAAAGAGACCCGAGGTAAAACACTTGAGTCTATGTAATTAGCCCAATAAAAAGCGGTGAACCCTCTCACCGCTTTGTGTTTTTTAGTTAAATGATTGATTCAACAGTTGTATGCAAGGATTAAGAAGTTACTGCGCTAAATATTGGATTCACTACCCACCCTTAATATTCTTTTTTACTATAAGTAATCGATTTAAATTCCTTTTTTGAATATAGAAAATTAGCTATTGTCCGCCTTTTCCAACTACGTATGTCTGTCAAAATGAAAAATAAGTTAGTATCTGGTTTGGCCCTAACCTTTACCCTAGGTTCTTTTAACGTACTTGCTACCAATGGGTATTTTACTCATGGTTATGGCATGACCCACAAAGGCATGGCAGGTGCGGGTGTTGCGCTATCGGAAGAGTTGATGTCGGGTGCAAATAATCCTGCTAGCTTTAATGTAAATGACACTGAAATTTCAGTTGGGTTAGAGTTATTTTCACCTGATAGAAAATACACAGCTTCATCTGTAGATACGTTTTATCCTAATGCGCTTTATCTTGAAGCAAAAACCCAAAAAAGTGATAACACGTTATTTGCCATTCCTGAATTTGCCATTGGCCACCAGCTCAATGACAAAATAAATATTGGCTTATTAGTTTACGGCAATGGCGGCATGAACACCGACTACAACGCCGAGTCAGAACCCGAAGGCACATTTTATGCTGGCACGACTGGCGTTGATTTAAAGCAGATGTTTATTAGCCCAACTATTAACTACCAGTTAAATGAGCAAACAAAAGTGGGGGTTCACCTATTTATGTTGTGCAACAGTTTAAAGCGACAGGCCTTGGAAACTTTGCGCCTTTTTCGCAATCGCCCCAAGCGCTTACAAATAATGACACCGACACCAGCACAGGTTTAGGTGTACAAGTAGGTATAACTCAAACCGTAGGCACATCGTTTAGCTGGGGTGCCAGTTACCGCTCATCGGTGTCTATGGAAGAGTTTGATAGCTATAAAGGTTTATTCGCAGAAAACGGTGGCTTTGATTTACCAAGCTCGATTCAAATTGGTGCCGCTTATAAGTTAACGCCTACAAACCAAGTTGTATTTGATTGGCAAAAAATAAACTACAGTGAAGTTAAAAGCATTGCCAATCCAATGAGTAACTTAATGTCTGCACCTTTAGGTGCAAGCGCAGGTGCAGGGTTTGGCTGGGAAGATATGGATATATATAAATTAGGCTATCAGTGGCAGCGCACTGCAAAACAAAAAATTCGCTTTGGTGTTTCATACACGCAACAGCCTATTCCATCGTCTGAGGTGTTATTTAATATTTTAGCGCCGGGTGTACAAGAGTGGCATTTTACAACGGGTTTTAGTCATGAAGTTAGCGAAAAAGTACAATTAAACGCTATGGCTTTTTACTCGCCAGCTAAAAAAGTATCGGGTGCAAACTTTTTAGCGCCTAACCAACAATTATCAATTGAAATGCAGCAGTCTGGTGTTGGTGTATCTATTGTTTGGGGGATTTAAAATGGTAACCGAATTTACGCCCATTTCAGCCGCTTTAGGCGGTGCTTTAATAGGCATAGCCTGCGCACTATTACTGGTTTTATTTGGCAAAGTAGCCGGTATTTCAGGATTAGTTAAATCGCTGTTCACCCCATTAAAATCCGATAATGTATGGAAAGTATGCTTTATTGCAGGCTTACTAATTGCAGGCGTTGCTACCTCATTTATTGCACCTGAATTATTAGAGGGCGATTTAAATATACCCTCTTGGTTAATTATTGTAGCGGGACTTTTAGTGGGTGTAGGTACTTCACTTGCTAATGGTTGTACAAGCGGGCATGGCGTGTGTGGTATGTCGCGTTTTTCTACTCGCTCTTGGGTTTCAACATGTGTGTTTATGCTTGTTGCCGTTATCACTGCTAACTTAATTGGATAAAACATGAAAGCAATTACATCGGTGTTTTTAGGCTTTATTTTCGGCATTGGTCTTATTATTAGTGGAATGACTAACCCTGATAAAGTACTCAATTTTTTAACCTTTGGCGAGAACTGGGATGGCAGTTTAATTATTGTAATGGCTGTAGCCATGGGAATAATGATGTTGGCGTGGTTTTGGGTTTCTAAAAAAGACAGCCCTTTATTTGGTGAAACATTTAGCCTGAGTAATCTAAAAAATGTAGATCGTAGATTAATTACGGGCTCTGTTTTGTTTGGTTTAGGGTGGGGATTGAGTGGTATTTGCCCAGGCCCAGGCTTGGTTCAGTTAGTGTCACTCAAAATGGAGTTTTGGCTGTTTTTTGCCTCCGTGTTGAGTGGAATGTGGTTGGCTAAAAAAATATAAGCGACTATTGCCGAGCTTGTCTCGGCAATACACTTTTTTTATTCTAAACATAGGTACATAACTTGCTGTAATAAATATAAATATATTTATTAGGTTTAAGTTATGCTCAAAAATACGCTTGATGTTATTAATAACACCCCTTGGTTGAGTACAGTAGCTTACCTTTCAATCATAACTATACTCTTGTTTTTTATTCGTTTTTTTATAATGTATTGGTTACAAAAGTGGACATCAAAAACCACTTTTACCTTCGATACCCTACTTCTTGATTCAATATCTAAACCACTCACACTTTGCACATTTATTGTGCTAATCACCATTTTGGAGCACGATACATTCGTTATTGACCCCGAGTTAGCGAACCGAATTCCGTTCAACAGCATCAATATTGTATTAGCTTTACTTGCACTTATTTTCTTTTTAAATCACTTTATTATTGGCACGGTTAATCACTACGCTAAACAATCTGCCGTTATATTCAATTCTCAAAGTATTATTAAGGGGGTTATTCGCGTTACATTGTTTTCAGTAGGGTTGTTGGTTTTATTAGGCACATTGGGTATTTCAATTACACCTATTATTGCATCTCTTGGTATTACGTCATTGGCGGTGGCACTTGCTCTGCAACCCACCCTTGAAAACTTTTTTTCGGGCGTACAGCTCGTTATAGATAAACCCATACGCGTAGGTGATTTTATTGAGCTTGAGTCAAAGGAGCAAGGCTTTGTAGAAAAAATTGGTTGGCGCTCTACGTGGGTTAAAATGCTGCCAAATAATATGATTATTATTCCTAATAGTCAGCTTTCTAAATCGCGTATTATTAATTACTTTTACCCCGAAAAAGAGCTGAGTGTACCTGTTGATGTAAGCGTACATTACAGCTCAGACCTAGAATTTGTAGAGCAAGTAACGCTTGAAGTTGCGCGCCAAGTACTGATTGACCATGAGTGGGGCGTTGATGATTACAATACCTTTGTGGTGTATCACACCTTTGATAACTCAAGTATTAATTTTACCGTAATGCTGCGCGCAAAAGAGTACTTTAATCGGTTTTGGGTTAAATCTGCTTTTATTAAAGCGCTCCATAAACGCTATAACCAAGAAGGCATTGTGATCCCCTTCCCTATTACAGCCATTAATACATCGCAAGAAGCCGCTATTTTTAATAGCGATAAAAAATAAGCGCGAGATAAATTCGCGCTTAATTTGCTTTAAAATTTATAGGTTACTTGGCCTACTATTTCACGTGGGCTGCCCGGGAAGTGGCCGTTGCGCTCACTAAAGCCACTTACTGCATATTCTTTATCAAATATATTATTAATATTTACACTTAATAACACATCGTCAAAGCGGGTGGTCCAGCTCATATCAAATACAGTAAAAGGTTTAACTTTTTGGCCATCTTGGCTTATTTGCTCGCTTACGTAATTAGCGCCAAATGCAATAGACGAATCTATGTTATCAAGCGCAAAACGCGACCATAAACCAGCCTGATGGCGCGGCGCATTAGCAAAACGAGAGCCATCACCGTAGGTGCTTGAAATAGTATCGCCCGTTACCCCCTCAACAACTAGCGTATCGTTATAGGCGTAGTTTGCAGTTAGCGTCCAGTATTCGGTTAAATCGCCCACCAGCGTTGTTTCAAATCCGCGGCTTTCTACCTCACCAATATTTAAAAGTGCTGCAATGCCATCACCCGCGCCAGTGTCGTCAGGGTTGCTCATTACTACGTTTTCTTTATTAATTTGGTAAATAGCAAAGGTGCTCATAATTTTGCCATTAAGCCATTGGTTTTTCATACCAATTTCGGTTTGTTTACCGGTTTCTGGGGTTAAATTACCCTCGCCCTCTACATCTTCTTGATCGCCTGATGATGCAGGGTTAAAGCTTTCTGAGTAATTTATGTATACCGATGTGTTTTCAACAGGTTGGTATGTAACAGCCACGCGCGGTGTTACATCGTTATCTGAGTAACTGTAACCGGTTTCTTTGTTTAGCTCTTTAAAATGGTCATAGCGCAGGCCTGCAATCACGGTCCATTGCTCGTTAATACTTACAACGTCTTGTACGTATAGGCCAAAACGGTCGGTTTCAACACCATCACGGTTCATGTCGGTAAGGTTATAAGTACGTGGGTCGGTTTTGCCGTAATTTAAGTCAAATATGTTTAAATTAGCCACACCGTCTGCTTCATAACGGGCGCGTAAGTAATCGTACTCGGTATCCACTATGTGGTAGTCGCCACCAAATAATACTTGGTGTGCTAATTGGCCTTGCTCAAAGCTATAAACAAAGTCGGTGGTTAAGCTTGTTTCTTCGTTTGCGCGGTATTGCTTTCGGTATTCGCGTTTAATGGTTTCGTCATCAATGTTGGCTTCACCATCGCCGTTTACATCTACCCAGCTTTGCGACTCATGGTAGGCTTGGTCGCGTTCGTTATCCATGTAACGAAGTGTGCTACTTACAGAAAAATCATCATTAAAGTAATGCTTTAACTCGGCTTGCAGCACTAACGCTTCCATGTCTTGGTAGTCAAATGCTTCGTTTGCGTTGTAACTTGGGTCAACTAAAAAATTACCGTTATCACCTACTGGTACACCACGTAAACGGTTACCGCCTAAGTCTTGTTTGATGTAGTCAATACTTGTGGTTAGTGTGGTTGAATCTGTTAAATCAAATAATAAACCACCGGTAAACTCACTGTTTTTTGAATCTGCATTATTACGAAAGCTGTCTTGCTCTTCGTAATAACCACCTATACGATACGCCATGGTGTCGGTTAAACCGCCGGTCATATCAAGTGAGGCACCACGCGTGTTGTAATTGCCAAGCGTTAGTTTTAGCTCTTTACTTTGCGTATAACTTGGCTTTTTAGTCACATAGTTGATCATACCGCCTGGCTCACCACCACCATATAACGCAGAGGCTGGGCCTTTTAATACTTCTACACGCGCTACATTAAATAATTGCGGTACACCAAAGCCCGAATACGGATCGCCACGTACGCCATCGTAAAATACATTGGCATCGTCTCTAAATCCGCGAAAAGTAACGCCTGAATAACTGTACTCACTTACCCCTGCTATTGAGCGGTATAAATCGGTAATGTCGCGCGCGGCTTGGTCAATAATAAGTTGCTCGGTTAATACCTGCGCAGATTGCGGTAATTTAATAAGATCTAAATCCGTTTTAGTACCAATTTTACTTTCGGTTTCTAGGTAAAACTGCTGAGCGCGGCCTGTTACTTCTATTTTTTCAATCTCGTTATTTTGCTCGGCAAATGCCACATTAGAAAAAGCAGAAAAAGACGCAGCAATACTAAGCGCCAAGTATTTTTGGTTAAACATGTTGATCCTGAAAAGAGGTGTATAAAACACCGCGAATGATAACGACTATCATTAACATGTGCAATGTAAATAATTTCATATTCATCCTTATTTTTCGAATGAAGAGTATTTAAGCAACACACTAAATTGGCAGCTCAGCTTTGAATAAATTAAGAGCATTACTGGAATACAGTATTGATATAATATAACATATCTAAAAATACACTTTAGTAAGATTATTAAATGATAAATAAACTGCCCGTCACAGTGTTATCAGGTTTTTTGGGGGCTGGTAAAACCACTGTACTTAGCCATATTCTTAATAACAGACAAGGTAAAAAAGTCGCCGTTATAGTAAACGATATGAGCGATATAAATATCGATGCAGCCACTATTAAAAGTGGTGTATCGCTTAATCACAGTAACGAAAAACTGGTCGAGATGAGTAACGGTTGTATTTGCTGCACCCTACGAGAAGACTTACTTATTGAAGTGGGCAAACTTGCCAATGATGGGCGTTTTGATTACCTCGTCATTGAATCTACAGGCATATCTGAGCCCCTCCCCGTTGCCGAAACATTCACCTTTGCCGACGAAAACGGGGTTTCACTTAGTGATGTTGCCACCCTCGATACCATGGTAACAGTGGTTGACGCGGTTAACTTTTTAAACGACTACGAACAAGCAAATGATTTACAAGATACCGGCGAATCGTTAGGAGAAGACGACGAGCGAAGCGTTGCCGACTTACTTGTTGACCAAGTTGAATTTGCTGATGTTATTTTAATTAGTAAAACTGATTTAATTACAAACAATGAATTAAATAAACTTACTGCCATTTTAAATACGCTTAACACTCAAGCTAACATTATTCCTATATCAAACGGGCATATTAATATTAACGAAGTGCTAAACACCGGCTTATTTAATTTTGAACGTGCCCAACAAGCACCGGGTTGGCTTAAAGAAATGCGTGGTGAACATATTCCCGAAACCGAAGAGTATGGTATTGGCAGTTTTAATTACACTGCGCGCCGCCCATTTGATCCTGAAAAGTTTTATAACTTTTTGCACAACACCGAGCAATTTGGCAAGCTCATTCGTTCTAAAGGATATTTTTGGTTAGCAACACGTCCTTTATTTTGCGCGCAGTGGAGCCAAGCTGGCGGTATAGCGCATTACGGGTTTGCAGCCATGTTTTATAAAGCTATACCTAAAAAAGACTGGCCCACAGAGCCCGAACTACTTGCTGATATAAACAGTAAATGGGTAGAGCCCTTTGGTGATATGCGCCAAGAGCTTGTTTTTATTGGTCAGTCGTTAAATAAACACGCCATGATTAAAGCGCTTGATGACTGCCTACTCCCAGTAGATGCTGTTCTAAAAGGTAAAGATTTTTGGAAAACCTTTAACGACCCGTTTCCTATTTGGGAGGAAGAGTAATGAATGCCCTAGCCCCAATAACAGCGCAAGTAAAACCGGCGGAACCGCTATACCGAAGAGCAGCTATAGAGAGTAATGCCAATGTATTGCCACAAATTTATAACCAAGACACTAACATTGTTATTTGGCAAAGAGACCTTGAGCAAACATTAACAAATGCAGTCAATACACTCATTACCGCCAACGCTTTAAAGCCACTTGAACTTGCGGTATCACCTGATGATGCGTTTGATCAATTAATAAAAGCGCTTAAGCCAGAAGATAATAACAGCGATGAAATTAAAGCTCTGTGTGAAGACATTGCACTGTTGGTTGAAATGTTTTGCTGCCTATTTGATTTAAAACACGCCGGTTTAAGGCTAAAAATATTAGATAGACCCATGTGCCCGCGCTTTCACGTAGACAAAATTCCGTGTCGATTAGTGACTACCTATCAAGGTGTTGCTACGCAATGGTTAAATCACAGCGATGTAAACCGCTCAAAGCTAGGTACTGGTAATTTAGGTAAACCCGATGAAGAGTCTGGTTTATTTAAAAGCCTAAATAATATTAATCAACTCCAGCAAGGCGATGTTGCCCTGCTTAAAGGCGAGTACTGGGATGAAAACGAAGGTGCAGGGCTTGTACATCGCTCACCCTCGGTGGCTGAAAACGAGCAACGCTTATTACTTACGCTCGACTTTATCTAAAATTTGTTGTGGTGATAAACGCTAAGCTAATGCGCGTTTATCACCCTAGCGATTACTTCGTACAAACCTTGTGTGCTTACAGGTTTAGATACAAAGTCATCCATACCTACACTTAAACAGCGCTGTTTATCATCTTCGTAGGCATTAGCGGTAATTGCAATAATGGGCACATGTGCCTTAGTGTTTACTTCGTTAGCACGTATGGTTTGGGTACATTCGTAACCATCCATATTTGGCATTTGGCAGTCCATTAAAATTAAGTCAAAGGTGTTACCCTTAAGCACTTTTAACGCTTCAATTCCATCGTTAGCCATTGTAAGTTGTATATGAGTTGGCTCTAACATTTTTGCAATTACTTGGCGGTTTATGGGGTTGTCTTCTACCAATAGTAATTTTTTGCTACCAAGATCAGGTACTGATTGCGACTTTACTGCGGCTGTGGGCTCTATAAACTCAGCTTTAGGCGCATTAATGTAAAACTTGAGCATGCTGCCTTTACCGGGTTCACTATTTAAAGATATTTCACCCTGCATTTTTTTAATTAACCCTTGGCTAATGGCCAAACCTAGCCCGGTACCGCCATATTTACGCGCAACACCTACATCAGCTTGAGTAAACTCACTAAACAATAACGATTGCTGATCTTTTTCTATGCCTATGCCGCTATCAGACACACTCACAAATAATTGCTGGCCACTGTAATCAAACGATAAACGCACAAACCCGCGCTCAGTAAACTTATACGCGTTAGATAATAAATTAATAATAACTTGGTTTAAGCGTAAATCATCTACGTTAATACAATCTGGCAAGGTGTTACTGCACTGAACTATAAACTGCACGTCGTCAGAGCTTACAATGGGTGAAAACAACGATTTAATATTTTCGATAAAAGGCGCTAAATTTGTAGGACGCGGGCTAATTTGCATTGCATTAGCCTCAATTTTAGAAAAATCTAAAATATCGTTTAAGATTTTTAATAAGTTTTGAGCACTTTTTTGTTGCGTATCTAAAAGATCTCTTTGCTCGTCGGTTAACGAACTATCACGCAGCAATACCTCACCCATGCCCAAAATACCGTTCATTGGGGTGCGTAGTTCATGACTCATATTTGCTAAAAACTGCGATTTAGCCACATTAGCTAAATTAGCACGCTCCACTGCTTGCTTAAGCTTATTGGTTTGCTCAGCAACTTGTTTTTCTAGCTGCTGATTAAACTCACTGAGTTGTTTGTTTAGGTCTTGGTTTTTTATATTTGACGCTTGCAGGTTTTCTATTGAATGCTGCAGCGCAGTGGCTAGCATTTCAAACTGCTGTTGTAGTTGCAATACTTCTTGCCAACTTGAATCTGTATTAAAAGTATGTTTTTTTGATTTATTAAAGCTTTGCATTAAATTAGTTAAACCACTAATTGGCTGCACTAATAAGTTTGCAAGTTGGCGTACAAACAGCACCACCATAATAATTAGCATAGCGCCTAGCAAGATACTTGGCAGCCATGCTTTGGCTACAGCCATACTCAAATGTTTACGATTATAAAAAGTGATTACTTGCCATTTGCTCTGCGGATTAACATATTTAGAGCTATGGTAAACCTCGTTATTATTAGAACGAAATAAATTTTTATCGCCCATATTACGCGCATTAAAACCATCTTCGTTAAAGTCGGTTAATATTTTAAACTGCTCAAGCGAGCTAAAAACCACTTTTTGTTTATCATCCAGTACAACTAATTCACCAGTGTTTTCAAATAAATTAGGAATAAACTGTTCTAATCGTCCAAGCTTTAACGACCCCTCTACAACGCCGTAAAACTCGCCATCACGATAAATAGGCGCAGACAGCGCAACAATGGCTTCATTGCCAAGCCCTCGTCCTTGAAACACACCACCGCTATAACCAAGAGGATATTGCTTAGCCTGATTAAAGTACTCGCGATCAGTGACATTACGCTGCGCCTTAGTTAATCCCGCTATAAGGTTATTAGGCGACGTTATTTCAACAAAGCCGCTAGGGTTGGCATACAAGCTTGTAGTAAACCCAGGAAATAGATTCATTAGCCTTTTTAACTGCTGCTCACTATCTGTGCCCGCGCTTATGGCGTCGCTACTCATTACAATGGCATTTTTATGAAACGTTAAATAATCACTTAATTGAGCACTGATATATTTGGCTTTTTCTTCAAGCTGAGCGTCTACCTCATACTCTAACCGAGAGTGATGATCGTTCACTAAAATTACACTGGTAAGCAGTATAACTAATATAATAATAACACTTACAACATAGCTAAGAATGCGAGCAAGAGGCCTGCCCTGATAAGCACGGCTGGCATGGGGTACAAATACACTAAATAAATCAACTAAAGCTAAGCTAATTAACGCATTTATGAGGTACTTTGATATTGCAACAATTAGCGTTAACCATGGCAGACCAATAAGAAACTGCCCTATTCCCCAAATTATAGGTAAACCAACTAACAGCCAAAAAACAGTACCCAGAGGGAGTATGGGTTTAGAGCGGCGTAAACAAAAAGTGTAAAGCCAAAAAAGCTCGAGTAAATACACAATACTCGGCCAGCAATGCCCCCACCTATAAAGCAAAAAGCCAGATACAATCGCAAGGCTTAAGCACGCATAACGCAGCCCAATAAACACTAAGCTACATAATACAAATACTTGCCCAAATAAAAACTCAGAACTGTCGAAAAAATATAACGGCGAGAGGTTAACTAAACCCCCTAGCAACCCTAATAAAACAGCGAGTGTCCACTTACTTCTTTGAGGCATTACTTCAACCCTAGAGTACTTTGTTAACACGCAGTGTTAAATTAATATAATTGCTACATTATTGCGTACAAGTTAAAAGTTGTCTAGCGAGAAAAGGAGCCGGAAACTATTAGGTATTATGGATTAATTTAGTGAAAGAACATAAATATTAAGGAGTTAGAGATATACACCCAAATGAGGAATTTGGGTGGCAGTCTTACCAGCCACATCTCGGCACACACGTCACAAACTGTGGCTGCTCCCTTCCGGGCCTGACCAGGTTCGCCTGCTAGTGTTGCGAGAGGACCAATAAGACTACCATTGAGGGCCTTGGTTGGCGCGGGAGGGATTATCTCTACTTTTACTGTGTTATTCAAGGGATAATCAAAAAAGAAAGTGCGATTGCATACTTCATATACAATCGCGGCATATTTAGCTGTTTTAGTGCGTATTAATTGCTCTCTAACTGCGCTTTTATATTGCGAAGTGCTGCTTTTACTTTTTTCATGTTTTCTGGGCCCATGCGTAAAAGTTGTTTTTGTGCAGCAGGAAGTTGCTCCCATTCAGAAAATGCATACTGATAAGTAACCGAGTCACGTAGTAACGGCAAGTCACCTTCAGGTTCTGGCGTATCGAGTAATAAATCGATAGCATCTTCCAGCGTTTGATTAAACTCATCATCACCGTAGCCAATTTCACTGTAAGCATTATTTATAAGTGGTTTATATTCTTCGTACATACGCACAGCTTGTGCTGCACTCATACTTGTAAACACTTTTACATAAGGGGTGTAACGCTCGTAGCTATTAGGGTCGATTGTTAAAATGTCACCTTCGTTAACACTAAACTCTTCTTCTGGCTTAACTACTGGTGTGTGCTTGTTAGCAATTTTACCTTTGGCTATGTTATCTATAAATACAACGCCACGGCGAATTACGTCGTCGGTTACCATTAGGCTCATTACTGAATCACTTAGGTATTCGTCGATTTTTGCTACTACTACGTCGTCACTTTCATCAAGCGTTGGTAGTGGCTCTACTTCAGGCTCTGGCTCAACTGGGCGCTGTGCTGGCACTTCTAGGTTTTCTGGTTTTTCTGGCATAACCGATGGTGCATCAACAACAGGGTCATTTTCTGGTTTAAGCTCCATCATTGGCTGCTCTTTTGGTACTTGCTCTACCTCTGTGCGTTTTTGTGGCTCGTCACTTGGTTTTAAAAGTACAAATGCGGCAGCACACACCACAATAATTAAAATAATAACGGCGAATAAAAAGTTGTTATTAGGCGGACGTTTTTGAACATCTGACGCTTCTGGTTTATCTGACATACAAACTCCATAAAAATTAAAATGCATTATCACTCAGAGTGCTCTGAATGGAAAAAATTCATTATGAGTAAAAACTATTACTGTAACTATCTTAGCTTACAAATATAAATGTAAGCTTACTATACTTAGTAACTCAGTTATCCTTTGATTCTTCTAGCTTAAAGACTTACAGTTAATAAATAAAGTAAAGACGTTGAACAGTTTAAACACCAATATGAAAATCAAGCAAGTCGATCCAGAAAAACCAAAAATTGCTCTGTTATTAACAGGGGGTGGCGCACGAGCTGCTTATCAAGTGGGTGTTTTAAAAGCCCTTGCGCATAGTATGCCACGTACTGCTCCTTTGCCGTTTAGAGTAATAAATGGCACTTCAGCTGGAGCAATTAACTCAGCCGCTTTAGCGTGTTATGCCTCTTGTGCGCATTTAGCTGTGCGTAAACTTGAGTCGGTTTGGAAAAACTTTTCGACCTCTATGGTGTATAAAAGCGACTTTTTAAGTGTATTTGGCCATATTGCACGTAATATTTTAACCAGCTTTCAGTCTGAGCATATAAACCATCCTCCTGCGAGCTTATTAAATAATCGCCCTTTGCGAGGGCTGTTAAACGAAATTTTAGATTTACACCGAATTGAGCGTAATTTACACCGTAATTACCTAGATGCATTGTCGATTACGGCCTCTAGTTACACGACCGGCGATTCTGTGGCGTTTTTTCAGTCAAACACACAAACATCGTGGCAGCGTGCTAAGCGCGAAGGCCAAGCAACGCGTATTAATGTAGAGCATTTAATGGCATCAAGCGCCATTCCTATGGTGTTTCCTAGTGTGAACATTTATAACCATTATTTTGGTGATGGCTCAATACATCAGCTTTCGCCTTTAAGCCCATCTATTCATTTAGGTGCAGAGAAAATATTTATTATTGGGGTCGATCAACCTAAAGAGCTTCATCCTCCGGGGTATTCTCCTCATTACCCGGGCCTTTCGGCTGTTGCAGGGCATTTACTCGATAGCGTTTTTACCGACACCATGCAATCGGATTTAGAGCGTTTAGACCGTATTAATCGCACTTTAGGGCTACTACCCGCTCGCGATAAACACCAAGAGCTTAAGCAAATTGATACGTTTGTAATTAATCCATCGCAAAACTTTAATGCCATTGCCGCGCAATATTACAACGACATGCCTTGGGCTATTAAAGTACTACTGCGCACTATTGGTGTTAAAAAGCATTCGCAATCGAGCTTAACTAGCTATCTATTATTTGAAAAACGCTACACCCAGCATTTAATGCAAATAGGCTTTGAAGACGGTATGAAAAAATTACCGGAGATACGCAAGTTTTTAGAACTAGATTAAGCCTAAACAGACACGTTATTCTATTCCATCGAGCAGGTAGTGCTCTACCCGCTCTACCCTCCTTGGTTTACCTTGTAGTACGAGTACATCGTTAGCGTAAAGCGTTATTTGCTCATCGGGCGTATCTATTTCTTGCCCTTCTCTGCGCAGTGCTTTAACTATTACTCGGCGTTTAGCTAAATTTAACTCTTCTATAGCTTTATTAACTGCAAAGGCTTGCGGCGGTAGTGCAACCACATGTAAATATTCTAAACGGTCAGTTGAGGTTTCTTCACTGTCTTTAAAGTAGCCCGCGTAAAAGCTTTGCATTAACGGGTAACGGTTTCTACGTTCTTTACTCACTCGGCGTACAATGCGTGTCATGGGTACGCCCGACATAGATAAAACATGCGAGACAAGCATTAAGCTCGCCTCTAGTGACTCAGGTACAACTTCTGTTACACCTAACTCTTTTAAGTAATCTAGCTGGCTGTCGTCACGGGTTCTTATCAGTATTTTTACATTGGGGGCGAGCTGTTTTATGGCATCTATAACTACTTGTGCGTGCTCAAGCTCTGTAAAGGTAATAATAACTAAACGCGCACGTTCTACGCCTGCACATTTTAAAATATCTTTTTGCTTAACATAGCCAAAGATTACAGGCTCACCAGCGGCTTTACCTTCTTGAACCAAAATAGGGTTACTTTCTATTGCTACATAATCTATGGCCTCGGGCTTTAAAAACCGCGCTATAGTTTGCCCAACCCGAGAAAAACCACAAATAACAACATGATCGTTGTAAAGCGTACTGCTTTGTGGCTCACTTTCCCAAGTCATACTTGGGTGCTCTAAAATGCCTAATTTGTTTAAAATAAAGGGCGTTTTATCAATTAAAAATGGCGTTATTGCCATAGATAACACGCCAAGTGCAATTAAAAACGAAGCCTGTTCAGAGCTTAATAACTGGTGCTGCCCAGCAAGGGCAATTAACACAAAGCCAAACTCTCCCATTTGCCAAAGCATAATGCCACACGCTAAGGAGTCTTGGTTTCGCTCATGCATAAGCCGTGCACTAAGCGCAACCACGGTAATTTTTAATATTAATAAGCCAAGTAAGGCACCAATAATAAGTAAACTGTGGTTAAGTACAAATAAAATGTCGAGCTGCATACCAACGGTTACAAAAAACAGCCCCATCAAAATATCGCGAAATGGTCTTATATCAGCTTCTAATTGGTGCCTGTAATGGCTCTCGCCTAACATCATACCCGCTAAAAAAGCCCCTAAGGCCATAGATAGCCCAAACATATAAGTTAATAACCCAGCAAACAGTGCAACCAAAATAGTGGTCAGTACAAATAGCTCATCGGTACGTACTTGGGCTATTTCGTTAAATACTTTAGGTAGCACCCACTTGCCAATTGCCCACAATAAAACACATACAAATGCCCCTTTAGTTAAAGCAAAGGCTAATGCCCAGCCAATACTTTGCGAGCCACTTGAGGCAAACAACGGAAGAATAATAAGTAAAGGGACTACAGCTATATCTTGAAACAGCAACACACCTACGGCAAGTTGCCCGCGGCGTTGGTTTAATTCACCGGTTTCTTTTAATAGCTTTACCACTACAGCCGTTGAAGAAAGGGCCATTATTGTGCCAATGGTAAAACTGGTAAGTAAGGAGAAGTCTAAACAATATAAGATTATAATGAAGAGTAAGCTGGTAACGCCCACTTGCAAGGAGCCAAGCCCAAATACGAGGTTGCGCATTGCCATTAGCCGCGAAATAGAAAACTCTAATCCCAAGCTAAATAGTAAAAATACAATGCCTAGTTCTGCTACAAATTCAATTTCATGCGATTGGGCAAGCCAACCAATGCCATGGCTGCCCGCTAAAACGCCTGTTGCTAGGTACGCTAAAATAGGTGGCAACCCAATGCGCTTAAAAAACCACACAAAAAGCACTGCCGCTACTAACAAGCCAAAAATTTGAGCATTTATACTTTGCAAATTTGGGCTCCGGCGTCAATTAAACTAAGGAATGTACTCTAAATATAGCAACCATATGTTTATCAAGCAATTTTAAAATATGGCATAAAAATCGCTTAGTTACTGCAAAGCAACACCCTCGGGGGAGATTTTAATGGAAAACGTCCATATTTTGACACAACGTGTATCTGGTCGCGGCGACTTTTTGCCGTTTTCAGCTGAGCACACACAAGTTAATGAATCTGCGGTAACGCATGATCTAGTTACTGAGTTACAAACAAGCTTAGTTATTGAAGATGTTTTAGCTATTTATGCAAGATTTGCTAAGCAATTGCTCAATTTTTCTGGGCTGCAGTTTCAATCAACGCTAGGCACTGCACAAACATCAGATAGCAACACTAATACTACGCCTTATATATTTGACTTATCTATTGGTAAAGAGCACTTAGGCCAGTTAATTTACTTTAGCCAATTTAAGCTAAATGCAGCGATAGAAAGTAAATTACGCACTTTACATTCGGCACTCGTTTATCCGCTTCGTAACGCAATGATGTATAGTCGTGTGTTAAAACTTGCTACAAAAGATGCATTAACGGGTTTAAATAACCGTAGTCAATTTAATGACTTTTTGCTTCAAAAGCTCGAAAACTGCCGCCGTTATCAACGCCCATTTAGCCTTATGCTGCTTGATTTAGATAACTTTAAGCAAGTTAATGATAACTTTGGCCATAAAGTAGGTGACGACATGCTCAAGGAGTTCGCAAAAGTATTATGTAGCAGCATAAGAGGCACTGATTCGGTGTTTAGATTTGGTGGAGATGAGTTTGCATTACTTATTGAAGACCCTGAATTTACGACCAATAAAGTAATTGCTGAACGTATTATGCGCCTAGTAAGAAAATCGCCTTTAATGTCTCAATACAAAGTAACAACCAGTATTGGCTTTTCTTTGGCAAGCAGCCAAGATTGCGAAAACGAAATATTTGCTAGAGCCGATAAAGGTCTATACAAAGCAAAAGCATCTGGACGCAACTGCGCAAAAGCATATTAGTATTTACTTAACTGCATTGAATAAAAAAGCCTAGCTTCCCCCGCTAGGCTTTTTTATTGCTAAAATGGACTCACCAATTTATAAATAAACAACGCAGCACAAAAGCCAAAAAAGAAGCCGCTCACTAAATTAAGTAATGCGGTAATACTCGCAAGTGGAGTAAATAGCACTAAAACCAGTGGTAAGCTTACGCCTAAAATAAAAAATAGCCCGCCTTTTCCTAACCAGTAGGCAAGTAGTAATGCCGCAGATACCACACCACCAGCAACAGCATAGCCCAAAGTAATAATATTAAGCTCTAGCAAAACATTTGCTATAACAGCAACTAAAGCAGTTAAAAGCATGCCCATTGGCGCTTTATTAACTAACGACAACCCTACATGCGGCTGCTCACTCATTATTTACACTCCCAAAAAATACCGTTTTCATCTTTGTGTTTCTCACTTACAAAATAACCCACTGCTTGCACAAGCTCATCGTTATAAAATATTAATGGCACCTGCGCTCTCAGCCAAGGCGCTACTTTTGCATCTTTAAACCAATGTTTTAGGGTGTTACTACCTGGTTTTTTTAAAGGCTTTATACGAGCACTATTACAATTAAATCGCACGCTTACTTGTTCATTAGTAAATGGCTCACGCATACCTTTACCGCGTTGTTTTAATAATAAACGGCCATCACAAAGTGTTAGCTCATCAGAGATTAAAAGTTCATTGCTTAATGGTTTACGCGGTATAACAAAATATAAATATTCTTGATGACGACGTATTTGCCCATCGGTTAAATCAATCTGCATTTGCGAATCAGTTTGAGCATTAATAGCTTGATTTATTATTTGCGACAACTGTTTTTGCGAAGGCATAACTTGAGTAAATAATTCAAGCCAAGCACGCACAACATTTGCTATTCGTACATCGCTATAGTGAATTATTTGGCTAATACACAAACCTTGCTGCTCATTTAAACTTTGGCTCAAATCAATTTGTGTATACTCATCAAGAAGCGCTTGCTGTTGCTGTAATAAACTTATACTTCGCCCCGCACATTGCTCAAAGCCATTAAAGCGCTCAGCTAGTATCGGCACTACACTTGCGCGTAAAAAATTACGATCAAAGCGTTCATCCGTATTTGAGTCATCAGTAATGTGGTTAATATTAAACTCAGCGGCAAAGGCTTCAATATTACTACGCGTTACATTTATAAGCGGCCTAAAACATATACGCCCACTACTAAGAGTGCGAGTTTGCTGCATAGCGCCTAAGCCTTTTAGGCCCGAGCCACGTTTTAAGCGCAGTAAAAACGTTTCTATTTGATCGTTTAAATGCTGGCCTAATAAAATAACACTTTCAGGTGCGCTTAGTTCATCAAGTGCTTTATAACGCTCATCGCGAGCCTGCGCTTCAAGGCTTGTACGTGTTTTTTGCTCTATATGCACGGCAGCTGCGTTAAAAGGTACGTTAAGTTTGGTACACACTGTTTGGCAAAACTGTTGCCAGTCTTGTGCGTATTGGCTTAAACCATGATTTACATATATAGCACTTACATTTAATGTTGGTATTTCTTGCCTTAGCAAGTGCATTACATGCAGCAATACAACAGAATCAACCCCACCCGAAAGCGCCACAGTAAAATTATACTGTTGTTGCTTAACAAAGTGCTCAAGTGAATGTTTAACTTGTTGGTAAATGGCTGATGATTGCATGCAATACGCTATAAAATTTGTGTTGGTAGTATTTTAAAACAAAAAAGCCGCATAAGCGGCTTTTTTTAGCATTTAATGTAATAGCTACTTTATTAGCAGTAACCAAACGACATTAAACGTTTGTAACGTTGATCAAGCATGTCTTCAAGAGAAAGCGCTTGTAAGTCTGCTAAATCACGTTTTAAACGCGTTTTTAAGTTACGCGCCATAGCATCGTAATTACGATGTGCGCCACCTAAAGGCTCGTCAACTAAGTTGCTGATCAAATCAAGCTCTTTAACACGCTCTGCCGTTACACCCATAGCTTCTGCTGCTAGTGGTGCTTTGTCTGCGCTTTTCCATAAAATAGATGCACAGCCTTCAGGCGAAATTACCGAGTACGTGCTGTATTGCAACATGTTAACTCTGTCGCCAACACCAATCGCTAATGCACCACCTGAGCCGCCTTCACCAATAACCGTACAAATAGTGGGCACTTTAAGCGCCGCCATTACTTTTAGGTTACGTGCAATTGCTTCAGACTGACCGCGCTCTTCAGCGCCAACACCAGGATAAGCACCTGGTGTATCGATAAAGGTCATAATTGGCATTTTAAAACGCTCAGCCATTTCCATTAAGCGTAATGCTTTACGGTAACCTTCAGGCTTTGGCATACCAAAGTTGCGTTTAATTTTTTCAGCTGTATCGCGACCTTTTTGTTGGCCAATAACCATTACTGGTTCGCCATCTAAACGTGCAACACCGCCTAAAATAGCCGGATCGTTAGCAAAAGTACGATCGCCTGCAAACTCGTCAAATTCCGTGAAAATGCGCTCGATATAATCTCGAGTGTAAGGACGCAACGGATGACGCGCTAACTGCGATACTTGCCAAGCGCCTAAATTTGAGAATATTTCCTCTTTTTGCTTAGCACTTTTTTCTTTTAATTTGCTGACTTCCTCTTCTAACTCAAGGTCTAATTCGCCAGCGCGGCTTATACTTTGTAATTCTTCAATTTTTGCTTCTAATTCTGCAATCGGAAGCTCAAAATCAAGATAATTGAGGCTCATGCTCTAAACTACCTAATCAGTTAAATTCTAGTTCTACATCTTGTGCCGCCATGAGTGATAACTTATGAATTAAGTCGTCGCTCGGCGTAACACACCATTCGATCCCTAGGGTTAATTGCGCCAACGCATCGGGGCGTTGGTAATAAACCTTGATCGGACACGTTCCCATTTTATAAGGTTCGAGTACTTTTTGTAATTTATCGAAGAAACCTGCCTCGATTTGCACCATGTTCAGCGTCATTTTAATCGCTTTAATACGTTTTTCACGCGCTTGAGCAATGGTGTTTATTTCTCTGGCGGTCATTGTAATGCCACCGGAGAAGTTATCAAAGCTGACCTGTCCAGATATTACCAAGATATTGTTAACTTGAAGCATTTCTTGGTACATTTCGAACTGTTCTGGAAACAAGCGTACATCAATACGGGCGCTCTTGTCATCTAAAGTTATTAACCCCCAACGATTTCCTTTTTTATTAATTAAGGTTCTCGCTGAAATAACTAAACCAGCCGCTGTAGAGAGTACATCACGATTAGTTGGCTGTAAATCCACCAGCTTACCGCTGGTATAATACCTAAGTTCTTTTCGGTACTGATTTATCGGATGCCCTGTTAAATAAAGGCCTAGTGTATCCTTTTCACCTTCAAGCCATTGGTTATCTGTAAGACCCGTGGCTTTAATAAAGGCTTGCTCTACTTCATCAGGCTCGGTGGCTAATAAACCAAATAAATCGCTTTGCCCAAGCTGCTCTGCCTTGTTGTGCTGATCGGCTGCACGCATGGCATCTTTCAAACTTGCCAGTAAAGTTGCACGCCCTGCTTGGGTTTTTTCTGGACCGAGCTGATCAAGCGCACCGGCATAAATTAATTTTTCGGTAACACGTTTATTTAAGCGTTTTAAATCTACACGGGCACAAAAATCAAATAAGTCTTTAAATGGGCCGCCTTTTGCGCGTGCTTCTAAAATAGCATCTACCGGCGCTTCACCTACGCCTTTAATTGCGCCTATACCGTAAACAATTTCGCCTCGCAGGTTTACCGTAAACTTAAACTCACCAGCGTTTACATCTGGCGGTAATAAGGTAAGTTTCATGTTTTCACATTCATCTACCAAAATTACTATTTTGTCGGTGTTATCCATATCGGCCGACATTACCGCAGCCATAAACTCAGCTGGGTGGTGCGTTTTCATCCACAGCGTTTGATACGATACTAATGCGTATGCCGCTGAGTGAGATTTATTAAAACCATAACCTGCGAACTTTTCTACCAAGTCGAAGATTTTAATGGCTAGCTCGCCGTCAATGCCGTTATTTCGGGCGCCATCTTCAAACGTTGAACGCTGTTTTGCCATCTCTTCGGGTTTTTTCTTACCCATTGCACGGCGTAACATATCGGCGCCACCAAGCGTATAGCCTGCTAGTACCTGCGCTATTTGCATTACTTGTTCTTGATACAAAATAATGCCGTAAGTAGGATCGAGTATTGGTTTTAAGCTTTCGTGCTGATACTGCGCATCGGGGTATGAGATTTCTTCTCGGCCGAGTTTTCGGTCGATAAAGTTATCTACCATGCCTGATTGCAGTGGACCTGGACGAAACAAGGCCACGAGTGCAATCATATCTTCAAAACAATCGGGCTTAAGGCGACGTACTAAGTCTTTCATGCCGCGCGACTCTAGCTGAAACACTGCCGTTGTTTCGGCGCGCAGTAATAGCTCTATACTTTTTTTATCATCCAGTGGGATGGTATTTATATCAACTGGGTCCTTACCTTCGCGCTGCATTCGCACGTTGGTCATATCCACAGCCCACTGCAAAATGGTCAAGGTACGTAAACCCAAGAAATCGAACTTAACAAGGCCTGCGGTTTCTACGTCGTTTTTATCAAACTGGGTAACCGGAAATTTACCTTCGTCATCGCAATAAAGTGCAGCAAAGTCGGTAATAGTGGTTGGCGATATTACTACGCCACCCGCATGTTTACCTGCGTTACGTGTACACCCTTCGAGGATGCGGCACATGTCGATTAAATCTTTTACCTCAGAGTCGCCATCGTATGCTTCTTGTAAACGCGGCTCAACTTCAAACGCTTTGGCAAGGGTCATACCTGGATCGCCAGGGATCATCTTCGAAATACGATCAACAAACCCATACGGATGACCAAGTACACGCCCTACATCGCGAATTACCGCTTTTGCCGCCATGGTACCAAAGGTGATAATTTGCGATACCGCATCACGGCCATACAATGCCGATACGTGATCAATTACTTCATCGCGCCTGTCCATACAAAAATCGACGTCGAAATCGGGCATTGATACACGTTCAGGGTTTAAGAATCGCTCAAAGAGTAAATCAAATTCAAGCGGGTCGAGGTCGGTAATTTTAAGTGCGTATGCTACTAACGAGCCTGCACCTGAACCACGCCCAGGGCCTACCGGTATATTGTTATCTTTACTCCACTGAATGAACTCCATTACGATTAAGAAGTAACCCGGAAAACCCATTTGGTTAATTACGCCAAGCTCTATTGCTAAACGTTCGTCGTATTCAACGCGTTTTACTTTTCTATCTTCTTCATCTGGGAATAAAAACTGTAGTCGCTCTTCAAGGCCGTCTTCTGAAACTTTAACTAAAAAGTCTTCAATTTTTAGTGAACCAGTAGGGTAATCTGGTAAAAAGTAAGTCCCTAATTGCACCGTTACATTACAGCGCTTGGCTATTTCTACGGTATTTTGTAGCGCCTCTGGAATATCGCTAAAAAGCTCAGCCATTTGCTCAGGCGTTTTTAGGTATTGTTCTTGTGAAAATCGTTTAGGGCGGCGTTTATCATCAAGGGTGTAGCCATCAAAAATGGCCACTCGGATTTCGTGCGCTTCAAAGTTCTCAGGCTTTAAAAATACCACTTCGTTAGTGGCTACAACCGGTAACTGTTCTTTAGCGGCAAGCTCTACTGCCATGTGCAGGTAGTCTTCTTCGAGCGGGCGGTTAGTTCGTACAAGCTCTAAATAGTAATGATCACTAAAGTGCAGCTTGTAAAAGCTAACAACAGATTCAATAACGCCCGGGTTGCCTTTTAAAAGCGCTTTACCTAAATCGCCATCTTTAGCGCCTGAGAGAATAATTAACCCTTCTTTGTGATTTGCTAACCATTCACGGTCAATCACCGGGCGATGAAATACATGCCCCCGCTGATACGCTTCAGATATTAATAAAGTTATATTTTTATAACCATCGTTGTCTTTAGCTAAAATAGTTATACGGCATGGCTCATCTGGAAATTCAGGGCTGCGCAGCCAAAAATCAGCACCTACAATCGGCTTTATACCCGCATTGTGCGTGGCGCCATAAAACCGCACTAAACCACAAAAGTTCATTTGATCGGTAATAGCAAGTGCAGGCATTTCAAGCTCTTGCGCTTTAGCGACTATTGGCTTGGTTTTGGCCAGGCCGTCAACCATCGAAAAGTCTGAGTGAACCCTTAAATGTACAAACTCTGGTGCAGCCATGATTTACGCCTCACCCTTAGCTTGCATTAATACGCGCTGCACAGGTTTAAAGCTTTTACGGTGCTCATCTATTGCGCCATATTGCTCAAGTGCTGCAAAGTGCGCTTTCGTGGGGTAACCTTTGTGCCCTGCAAATCCATATTGTGGGTAGCGTGCATCCAGCTCAATCATTTCATCATCACGCGCTACTTTAGCTAAAATAGACGCCGCTGATATTTCGGCCACTAGGCTATCGCCCTTAACAACAGCTTGCGCGGGCATAGTTAACTTAGGTAAACGATTACCATCTATAAATACAAATTCAGGCTGTGTGCTTAGCCCCTCAACCGCGCGACTCATAGCAAGCATGGTGGCCTGTAAAATATTTAACTCGTCAATTTCAGTTGGGCTGCAACGGCCATATGCGTAACACAGTGCTTTTTCTTTTATTTCTAAAGCAAGTGCTTGGCGCTTTTTGTCTGTTAGCTTTTTAGAGTCAGCTAAACCTGCAATAGGTTTAGTAGGGTCGAGTATTACCGCAGCGGTAACAACATCACCTACAAGCGGGCCGCGCCCTACTTCGTCTACACCGGCAATTAAGGTTACGTTAGGTCGTTCAATTTGCATTTATTAACTCCGCCACAGCATTAGCTGCTTGTTTGCTGGCATTTAATCTAATTTTTTCGTGAATAGCTAAAAAGCGTGCTTTTAATTCTTTGTTATCGGTATTTAGCATAGGCGTAAGTGCACCTGTTAAATTGGCTACGTTACATTCGCTTTGTAAAAATTCAGGCACAAGCTCTTCATCGGCTAATAAGTTAGGCAGTGAAAAATACTTAATATTAAAGGTAAATAAGGTTTTAAAAATCCAATAACTCATCGGCTTTATTTTATAACCCACTACCATTGGCTTTTTATAGAGCATGCCTTCAAGTGTCGCGGTGCCCGATGCAAGTAATATGGCGTCTGCCGCTTGCATAGCGAGTTTTGATTGCCCATCTAGCAAACTAATATTAAGGCTAGGTGCTGTGGCATTTAAAATATCAGTAAACTGCGCTTTGCGCTTTTCGTTTACCAGTGGCACCACAATTTTAAGGTCTGGGTTTTGCGCTTGTAACTGCGCAGCTGTTTTTATATAGGTTTCGCTTAATAAGCCTACTTCAGAGCCTCGGCTACCTGGTAGTAACGCAAGTACTTTGTCATCAAGGCTTAAACCTAGTTCTGCACGTGCTTGGCTGTCGTCGTGCTCAAGGGCTATATCGTCAGCTAATGTGTGCCCTACAAATGTACAAGGTACTTGGTGCTTATCGTAGAATTCTTTTTCAAACGGTAATAATGCAAGCACTAAGTTAGTAGCAGCACTTATTGTATGAATGCGTTTTTCACGCCATGCCCACACAGATGGGCTCACGTATTGAATAGTTTTAATGCCTGCATCTTTTAATGGTTTTTCAACGCGTAGGTTAAAATCGGGGGCGTCTATTCCAATAAATACATCGGGTGGGTTATCAACAAAATGCTGTACGAGCTGTTTGCGTATTTTAAGTAATCGAGGCAGGCGTCCTAATACTTCAACAAGCCCCATTACCGATAGCTCATCCATATCGTAAAGTGTTTTACAGCCTTGCGCCTGCATTTTTGGCCCAGCAATCCCTTCAAAAATAGCATCAGGGAAATGTACTTTAAGTGCTTTAATTAAGCCTTCACCTAAAATATCGCCCGACAGTTCACCTGCCACAATACCAATACGTAGTTGTTTTTTCTCTTTATTCATTTGATTTTATTTCACAAGTAAACCAGGCGTTCATAAGGGTTAGTTTACCGTGTTTTAGTGTTTGGTTAAACGCTTTAAATTAACCACTTTTTATAGCTTAAATTACACCTAAACATTGTTTGTTTTTAATACTGATGTAGCATGTGTAATATATATTAACTTTTCCTAATATATATATTGACAAAAATTGTACAAGCGTAAATAATATTACAAACTTTCAGTAATTACTGAAAGTTCATTAAATCTAACTTTGCCAATTTTGTATTGCCTTGTTAACCCGTCACCCTCAAGGAGCTAAAAATGATAGATGAAACCTTTGTGGATCTATCGCGATTACAGTTTGCTGTTACCGCACTCTTCCATTTCTTATTCGTACCTTTAACCATAGGTATGACCTGGATCTTAGTCATTATGGAATCGGTTTATGTTATGACCGGCCGCGAAATATACCGCGATATGACTAAGTTTTGGGGTAAGTTGTTTGGTATTAACTTTGCAATTGGTGTGGCAACGGGCCTAACCATGGAGTTTGAGTTTGGTACTAACTGGTCTTATTACTCACATTATGTGGGTGATGTTTTTGGTGCGCCGCTCGCTATTGAAGGCTTAATGGCATTCTTTTTAGAATCGACCTTTGTGGGTATGTTCTTTTTAGGCTGGGACAGGTTAACTAAACGCCAACACTTAGGCGCAACATTTTTAATGGCGCTGGGTACAAATATGTCGGCGCTTTGGATTTTGATTGCTAATGGTTGGATGCAAAATCCGGTAGGGGCAGAATTTAACTATCAAACTATGCGTATGGAAATGACTAGCTTTGCAGAGCTTGTATTTAACCCTGTAGCACAAGTTAAGTTTATTCATACTGTATCGGCAGGTTATGTAGCAGCCTCTATGTTTGTGTTGGGTATTAGTAGCTGGTACATATTGAAAGGCCGTGATTTAGCCTTTGCTAAGCGTTCGTTCTCGGTGGCATCGGGCTTTGGTTTGGCTTCAATACTGTGTGTAATTTTATTAGGTGACGAGTCAGGCTACGAAGTCGGCGAAGTTCAAAAAGTAAAACTAGCAACAATAGAAGCTGAGTGGCATACAGAAGAGGCCCCTGCTGCATTTACAGCTATTGGTTTTCCTGATTCGGACGAACAAGTAACCCACGCGGCGGTAAAAATTCCTTACGCACTGGGTTTAATTGCGACACGCTCTTTAGATGAGCAAGTAATTGGGATTTCTGATTTAGAGAAAAAACACGAAGTACGTATTCGTAACGGCATGATTGCATACGAGTACCTTGAAAAACTAAGAAGCGGTGACGATACCCCACAAAACATTGCTAAATTTGACACTTTAAAAGCCGATTTAGGCTATGGCTTATTACTTAAGCGCTATACACCTAATGTGGTAGATGCGACAGAAGAGCACATTCAAAAAGCCGTTAAAGACTCCTTCCCTAAAGTAGGCCCTATGTTTTGGTCGTTTAGGATAATGGTCGCCTGTGGCGTAGCTATGCTTGGTGTATTTATATTAGCGTTTTACTACAATGCACACCGTATTATTGAGCAAAAACGTTGGTTACTGTGGGCTGCGGTATTGAGTATTCCACTCCCTTGGATTGCAATTGAATTTGGTTGGATAGTTGCTGAATATGGTCGCCAGCCTTGGGCAATATCTGAAATTTTACCAACCTTTTTAGCGACCTCGTCACTAACGGTAAACGATATTTTAATTAGCTTAACTGGATTCATTATTTTTTACACTGGCTTGGCTATTGTTGAAGGTTGGTTGATGGTTCGCTTTATTAAACAAGGGCCAAGCTCATTACATACTGGTAAATACCACTTTGAGTTACCAAACAAAGCAGATAAAGATGCAGGAGAGCAATTATGATTTTTGATTATGAAACATTAAAAATGCTGTGGTGGTTGCTCATTGGTGTGTTGCTTATTGGCTTTGCTATTACCGATGGTATGGATATGGGCGTGGCTATGCTGCTACGCCTAGTAGGTAAAACAGACTCAGAACGTCGCACAGTAATTAATACCATTGGCGCACACTGGGATGGTAACCAAGTGTGGTTTATTACCGCTGGCGGTGCTTTATTTGCAGCGTGGCCTATGGTGTATGCAGCCGCATTTTCGGGTTTTTATTTTGCTATGATGCTGGTGCTATTTGCATTATTTTTTAGACCTCTTGGTTTTGATTACCGCTCTAAAATAGATTCTAAACGCTGGCGCAACAACTGGGATTGGGGCTTGTTTGCAGGCAGTGCAATTCCGGCTTTAGTATTTGGTGTGGCGTTTGGTAACTTATTTTTAGGCGTGCCGTTTAATATTGATAACTTACTACGTGTAAGTTACCAAGGCTCGTTTTTTGGTTTATTAAACCCATTTGCATTGCTTGCAGGTTTAATTAGTGTGGCTATGTTAATTGCTCATGCTGGTATGTGGTTACAACTTCGTACCGCTGATGCAGTAGCTGAACGTTCAGGGCAGTATGGCCGCTATGCACTGATGGTATTTATTGTGCTTTTTGCTGGAGCTGGTGTTTGGGTGGCTAATATCAATGGCTATCAAATTATCTCTATGCCAGACACGCAAAGCCATGCCGACCCTTTAGCTAAAGTGGTAACTACAGCAAAAGGTGCTTGGCTTAATAACTACAGTGAACGACCATGGACAATGACCTTCCCTATTTTAGGGTTTGTAATGGCACTAAGCGCATTGTTTTTCTCAAAAATTAATAAACCTGCGCTTGGCCTTATTTCTACAAGTATAATGTTAATAGGCATTATTATGACGGCGGGCGTATCACTATTCCCATTCATTATGCCTTCAATTAATAATCCTGATATTAGCTTAACTATTTGGGATGCCGTATCTAGTCATAAAACGCTAAATATTATGTTTGTTGCCGTAGTTATTTTTATACCGCTAATACTGGCCTACACCACGTGGTGTTACGTAAAAATGTGGCGCAGAGTAACGGTAGATGAAATTGAAAACAACACTCACGGTAGCTACTAAGGAGACTAAATTATGTGGTATTTTGCTTGGATTTTAGGTGTACTTTTAGCCTGTACCTTAGGTGTAATAAACGTAATGTGGTACGAGTTTCACCAAAATAAAAACAGCATAGCTGATGATGAACAACCTATGCATGATTTATTAAACGAGAAAAACTCAGCTAAAAATGACGACTAACCCTCGATTAGATCGCGCGCAGCAGCAGTCTCTGCGCGCTTTTTTAAAGCTACAAAGTAAACCCGCTGCAATGTGGTTAAAGTTAAGCATTGCACTGGGTACTTTTAACGCTATTTTAATGATTGCAGGGGCTTACTTACTCGCCCAAACTATTCATAATGTAATGTTTGAAGGTGAAAGCCTTGCTCAAGTAACACATTTCCTTTGGCCACTTGCAGGCATTATTTTACTACGAGCGCTTTTTTTAGCGCTAAGTGAAAGGCTAAGTGCCTTTGCTGCACTTAAAATCAAATCGGCTATGCGCCAAACGTTATTAACCAAATTAACCCAGCTTGGGCCTAGCTACATTGAACAACATGGTCAAGGAGCAACGCTTAACACCTTGCACGATGGCGTTGAAGCATTGCACGACTATTACGCTAAATACTTGCCTGGTGTTGCTTACAGTGCCCTTATTCCTATAGCAATATTGGTGGTGATTTTTCCAACCGACTATAAAGCGGGTTTAATATTTTTACTAACCGCTCCGCTTATTCCCTTTTTTATGATTTTAGTTGGATCTAAAGCTGAAGATTTAAATCAAAAACGTTGGAAACAACTTGCCGTTTTAGGTAACTACTTTTTTGACCGCATACAAGGTTTAACGCAACTAAAACTATTTAATGCCACCCGCACTGAGCTTAAACATATTGCTAAAATTTCTGATGATTTTAGACACGCCACACTCGATGTATTAAAAATTGCTTTTTTATCGTCATTTGCGCTGGAATTTTTAGCCACTATTAGCGTGGCACTCGTTGCGGTAATAATTGGCTTTAGGCTATTTTTTGGCACGCTAGATTTTGCAACCGGTTTTGTAGTGCTGCTACTTGCACCTGAATTTTATTTACCACTTCGCCAATTAGGTAGCCACTACCACGCTCGCTTGCAAGGTATTAGCGCTGCAGCCGACATGGTAACTATTTTAAATGCGCCGCTTCCTGAACAATCACAGCAAAACAACGCCGACGTTAGCGAGCCTATAAATACAATAAGCATTAACAACTTAAATTTTACATACCCAAACAGTAATGAAGGTATAAAAAATATAAACTTAGCCCTACCCAATAAAGGCCTAGTAGCTATAGTTGGGGCGAGTGGCTCAGGTAAAAGCACTTTATTTGATTGCATATTAGGGTTTCACCCTCTGGTGGTTGGGCAAATCAGTATTAATGACAAGCCACTAGATGCAACTAATATTAATACGCTACAAAATAAAATTGCCTGGATCCCACAAACGCCAACGCTATTTTATCAAAGCATTAGCGATAACATTAAAATAGCAAAACCAGACGCTTCACAATTAGAGCTTGAGCAAGCAGCACACCAAGCTGGCGCTTTAGATTTTATAAACACGTTGCCTAATGGCTTTAATACATTGATAGGCGAGCAAGGCGAAGGGCTTTCTGGCGGACAAAAGCAACGTATCGCCCTTGCTCGTGCATTTTTAAAACAAGCGCCTATTTTAGTACTCGATGAACCAACGGCACATCTTGATAGCCAAACAGAGCAGCTTATTCAGCGTGCAATAAACGATTATGCAAAAACACATTTGGTACTGGTTATAGCTCATAGACTCAATACAGTAAAAAATGCCAACAATATTATTGTTATGCAAAATGGTGAGGTAGCACAGCAAGGCACATACTCACACCTTGCTAAGCAAAATGGTGCGTTTAAAACACTGCTAAGCACTCAAGTGCAAGGAGCTAATAATGACTAATTTTATTAGGCTATTAAAGCTTTGCCGCCCGCACTATAAAGCTATGTTGCTGGGCACTTTTTTAGCCACTTTAACTGTACTTGCAAACGTGGGCTTACTCGCTATATCGGGTTGGTTTTTAGCTTCAATGGCAGCTGCAGGTATTGCTGGCGTGCAAATGAACTACTTTACACCCGCAGGGACTATTCGATTTTTAGCGATTGTTCGAACCGCATCACGCTATGGTGAGCGTTTAGTAACACATAACGCGACGTTTTTATTGCTTAGTGAAATTCGCGTAAATATGTTTGCAACACTAAGTAAGCTAAACAATGTAGATTTAGCAATGAGCCGCAGCGCCGATTTAGTAAATCGCCTACAGAACGATGTTGATGCCCTAGATAAATTTTACTTAAACATATTACTGCCTATGCTAGTAGCGCTATTAAGCATACCTATTATTATGGTGTTTATGGCGGCCTATAATGCAAACGTTGCACTTATTTGTTTTACTGGCATTTTATTAATTGGTGTTGTTTTACCAGCTCTATTAAGTGCTAAATTAAACAAAAATAGCCACAAAGAAACACAACTAAGCGCTCAACTTAGAGCCGAACTTTCTGACACACTAACAGGCCTTAGAGAGCTTAGTATTTATCAAGCAGGTGGCGATCAAATTTCAAAATGTGATGATTTGAATGAACAGTACAACCAGCAACTTTATAGTCGCCATAAAGCACTGGCAAATAGTGATGGCTTAAGCTTGCTGGTAGTGCAATTAGCCATGCTAGGCGCCATTGTTACTATTGTGCCATTAGTTTACAGCGGGGCCATGGTAAATGTAGAGCTTGCTATGCTAAGCCTATTTGTATTGGCAAGCTTTGAAAGTGTATTGCTCCTCCCTAATGCCTTTATAGAGTTACCTAATGTGCTAAAAGCCGCAGAGCGACTATTTACACTTCAAGATAAAGTATCTGCTCAGAGCAACAATCACAGCGCTTTAATTGATACTCAGTTTGATAAAAATAATACCGCACTAACACTTAATAACATTAGCTATAAATACGATGAGCATAATGCATTAACTGATGTGAGCTTTATGCTAAAAGCGCAACAAAAAGTAGCCATTGTAGGTAGAAGCGGGAGCGGTAAAACCACGCTTGTAAATTTGCTAACTGGGCTATGGCCACTTCAGCAAGGCAGCATTACGTTGGGTGATCAAAATAACTCGCAAGAACTACACTCACTAAGCAATGACACCCGCGCAAGCGTTATAAATATATTAGCGCAGCAGCATCATATTTTTGATGGCACCCTAAGTGAAAATTTACGCTATGCTGCACCAAGTGCTACAAAAGAAGAAATGCTTGAAGCCATTAAACTTGCGCAGCTAGAGCCTTGGTTTAATGATTTACAAAAGGGTTTAAAAACACGTTTAGGTACCGGTGGGCGAAGCGTATCCCAAGGGCAATCAAGGCGTATAGCCATTGCTCAGGCTTTATTACAAAACCCCGCTATATTAGTACTTGATGAGCCTACCGAAGGACTAGATAACCAATCTAAGCAAACCGTAATGAACGCCATTATGCAGGTAATGGGTAACGCAAGCGTACTTACAATTACCCACGACCCAGCTCTTCTTACTCAAATGAATAATGTTATATGGTTAGAAGACGGTAAAGTGGTTGCACAAGGCTCTCATAAAGAGCTCAGTAGCGCTTATCCAGATTATGTGGCACTAACTACCCGGTTTTAATACCTTTACAGACACGTCAATAACGCCGACTTTAGGGTCGGCTATCTTTTTAAACATGCTTTTTGATAAATCGATAATACGGCCACGTACATAAGGGCCTCTGTCATTTATCCTTACTATTACTGATTTATTATTAGCGAGGTTAGTAACAACCACCTTAGTACCAAAATCGAATTCTAAATGAGCAGCTGTTGCAGCTTGCTGGCTAAAGCGCTCTCCATTAGCAGTTGTTCTTCCGTGGTATTTATCAGCATAAAAAGATGCTTTTCCTACTTGAGTTATTTCTCCTATAGATGACTTAATGAGTGGCTGGCTACTACAAGCGGCTAAAACTGAAGTAATAAAAAGAGTGACAACTAACTTAGGTAAACGCATAGAATGGCTTTTATTATAAAAATTAAGCGCATACTAACTTGAGTACCCTGAGTATTAACTGAATTGGCTTTAAACTTTGGGCAATAAAAAACCACCTTCGATTTATCATCTAGGGTGGTTTTTAATGCTCGAAGCAAAGCTTGTAATTATCTTACAATGCCGCGCTCAGAGCCTTTAACAAAATCTATCATGGTTTGCACTGCAGGATACTTTGCAGCGTCTTCACTTAGTGATGAAATTGCTTCATCAACACCTAAGCTCTTACGATAAAATGCTTTATAAGCACGGCGTACTGCCATTATTTCATCGCTTTCAAAGCCACGGCGTTTCATACCTTCTTTATTGATTGCTGCAGGGCCTGCAGGCATACCAATAGTAGTAACAAACGGAGGTACGTCTTTATTAACACCCGAGTACATGCCAATAAATGCGTGATCACCAATTTTACAAAATTGATGCACTCCTGAGTTACCACCTAAGATAACCCAGTCACCTACGTGCACATGCCCTGCTACACTTGCGTTGTTAGCAAAAATAACGTTATCGCCAATTACTGCATCGTGAGCCACGTGGGTATAAGCCATAAATAAGTTATTGCTACCAATTTTAGTAACACCTTGGTCCTGAATAGTACCTCGGTGAATGGTTGCACACTCACGAATAACGTTGTTATCGCCCATAATTAGCGTAGTAGGCTCGTTGTTGTATTTTTTGTCTTGGCAGGCTTCACCTACAGACGCAAATTGAAAAATATGATTTCCAGAGCCAATGGTAGACGGCCCTTTAACAACAACGTGAGACTCAATAATACAGTCATCACCGATCACAACATCATTGCCAATATAACTATACGGACCAACTGAGACATTGTTGCCTAGTTTAGCGCCAGGTTCGATTATTGCTGTAGAATGGATCACTATTAAAACTCTCTTCTCGCACACATAATTTCGGCACTACATACTACTTTGCCATCGACTCTTGCTTCAGCAGCAAATTTCCATATATTGCGGCGTTCTTTTAAAAACTCTACATGAAGATGCATAGTATCGCCAGGAATTACCGGCTGCTTAAAACGAGCATTATCAACCGCTGCAAACAAATATAATTCGTTCTCGCTGCGATTCTCTACTGTTTTAAAACCTAGTAAACCCGTTGCTTGCGCCATGGCTTCTAATATTAGCACACCAGGAAAAATTGGCTGATTTGGGAAATGACCAGTAAAAATAGGTTCGTTTATAGAAACATTTTTAATAGCATGTAAAGACTCGCCAGGTGTAAAATCAATAACACGATCAATTAGTAGCATCGGGTAACGGTGCGGTAATAAACTTAAAATCTCTTGAATATCAAGGCTATTTAATTCGTTTGCCAAAATAGCATCCTTATTAGTGTTCAACGTTATGACTTAGCCAATGCTTCAAGCGCTTTAAGACGAGATTTCATGTCCGAAAGGTTACGCAAGTGAGCAATTGATTTACGCCATTCTTTGTTAGTTGTATGGGGCATACCTGATGAGTAAATACCCGGTTCGGTGATTGATTTAGTCACCATACTCATACCGGTAATTATAACACCATCACATACAGACATGTGACCATTAATTGCAGTCATGCCGCCTATTTGGCAGTTTTTGCCAATGGTAACGCTTCCTGCAAGTACGGTGCAGCCAGCAATTGCTGTGCCCGAGTTAACTTCAACGTTGTGTGCTATTTGACACTGGTTATCAATAATAACATTGCTATGAATAATCGTGTTATCTAGTGCGCCGCGGTCAATAGTGGTACTTGCCCCTATTTCTACCTTGTCGCCTATAATCACTGAGCCAAGTTGCGGTATTTTCACCCACTGCCCGCGCTCATTGGCATAGCCAAACCCATCACTTCCTACAACACTATTTGCTTGAAACAAACAATCTGCGCCAATCTCAACATCGTGATAAATAGTCACACTAGGCCAAAGCTTAGTGCCAGAGCCTATTTTAACACGTTCTCCGATAAAACTGTTCGGACCAATTTGCGCGTTATCACCAATCACTGCATCAGCTTCAATTACTGCATTAGCGCCTATAGCGGCACTGTCGCTAACAATAGCTGATGAATGAATAGTTGCACTTGGATGAATGCCTGTAGAAGCAGAGCGAGGTGTGGTATCCATAAATTGCGCTAGTTTTGCGTAACTCACATATGGATTGCCAACAATAACTTTACTGCCTTGAAAAAATTCAGCATCAGCTTGGCTAACTATTACAGCACTGGCTTGAGTGGTTTCAAGCTGCGTACGATATTTTGAGTTCGCTAAAAATGCAATATGCCCAGAACGGGCATTTGCAAGTGTCGCTATTTTTTTTATTTCTAAAGCGCCATCACCTTGAAGCTCGGCGCCTAGAAGTTCCGCAATTTGCGAAAGCGTATAATTTTGCATAGATAGATTATTTCTTGCTAACAGCTGCTACAACTTTAGATGAAAGATCAGTTACTTCTTTAGGGTTAAAGTAAATAGTTGTGTCTTTAACTTTAACTTCATCGAAGTCGCCATCTTTAGCAATTTCTTCAATTGTTTTGATGATCACACCTTGAACTTTAGCAAGTTCTTGGTTTTGGCGTGCTTTAATCTCTTGCTCTAAAGGACGGCCCTGTTCAGCAAGATTTTTTTGCATGCCCTGAATTTTGTCACGTAGTGCATCTTTTTGAGCTTGGCTCATGGTTGTGCTTTCACGCTTAAATTTTTCTGCTTCAAAACGAATATCGCCTTGTAACTTCTCAAGCTCTTGGCGACGCTCTGCAAACTCAGTTTGTAAAGACTGTTCAATTTTAGCCATTTGAGGAATTTGCTTGTAGATTTCTTGCATATCAACGATACCTACTTTGTGTGCAAATGCACTCGCTGAAGTACCCATCATTAATGTTGCTAAAACTGCTACTGCTGTTGATTTAAATAATGTTTTCACAAAAAACTCCTTTAAAAAGTGTTACTAATGTTAAAGCTGATCGTTTTCGTATCGTCATCTTCTTCTTTTTGCAATGGATACGCAAAACTAATCAACATTGGACCCATCGGAGAGATCCATTGTAATGAAAGACCGGTTGAAACCCTAAAGCGCATTGGGTCTGAATAGTCATCTAATTTAGCACGCTCATCTGGCGCTAAGTTTTGATAGCGGTCTACGCTAAATTCAGTATCCCATACGTTCGCAGCATCTACAAAGAAGCTAGTACGTACAGAACTGGTATTTTCTTCATCTAAGAACGGTGTAGGAACAATTAGCTCCATACCTGCAACCGCTTTAGCGTTACCACCAATACGGCCTTGTGGGATTAACACATCAAATTCGTCTGCCCCACCAATACTACCTGTAGTTGTACCATCTGCGCCTGGTGTACCAGGAATAGACTGCGGTATACGTGATACAGCACGAGGTAATATTGTATTACGGTCAAAGCCACGTAGTTCCATTTCCGTTATACGGAAGAACTCTTGGAATGGTAATGTTTGCTCATAACCATTTGTTGACCCATAACCATTACCGTAACCAAGCGCTGCACGCGTTGAGAACACCCAACGGTGATCATTTGAGATTGGCCAGTAAAAACGCGAATCATAGTTCAGTTTAAAGTATTGAAGGTCTGAGTTAGGCGTAGTTGCTGTTAAATTTAATGTTTGGCGCGAACCCGCTGTTGGGAATAAACCACGGTTAACGGTAACACGCGACCAACCTGCACTTAGCTCATATTTGGTAAAGTCAAAGCCAGCATCTGGGTTTTCTGGATCTAAGAAAGTCTCACGAAGTACACGAGTTTGTTCGTACTCAGCTATATCTGAAAGCTCTTCTTTTATCCAACGAACACCAAAGTTAACACGATTTACAGCATCAATTGGGAAGCCAATATTAGTGCCTAAACCATAACTTTTCGATTTGTAATCTACTAAGCTAAACTTACTTGCATCATAGTTAGTGTAAAAAATACTGCTACCTTGCGATACACCATCAGGTGTGAAGTAAGGGTCGGTGTAAGATAAGCTAATGCTTTCAGAACCTGTTGAAGTATTTAGATTTAAACCAATTTGATTACCCGTACCTAAAAAGTTAGATTCGGTCACACCAATATTAAACTGCAAACCAAGGTAAGAGCCATATGCAAGGCCTGCATTAAAGCTACCTGCTGATTGCTCTTTAACTGTAAAGTCTACATCTACTTGGTCATCAACACCTGGGACTGGTACTACGTTAAAATCAACACTTTCCATGTATGCTAAACGCTGTATTTGTAGTTTTGAACGTTCAAGGTTTTGATTAGATAACCATGCACCTTCTAGCTGTGTCATCTCACGGCGAAGTACTTCATCAGCGGTGTTTTGGTTACCACCAACAATAATACGACGAACGTATACACGTTTACCCGGATTTACCGAAAGCGTTAACTGAACTTCTTGCTTTTCGTCGTCAATTTCAGGAATTGTACGTACTTCAGCATTTGCATAACCAAAACGTGCTAAGTAGCTTTTAATAAATTCTTCAGAAGAAGTGACTACTGAACCGTTATATAACTCGCCTGCACGAAGTGGAATAACACTTTTGATTAACTCTTCACGGCCAAGTAAATCACCAATAAAGTCAAAGCCTTTAACGGTATATTTAACGCCTTCAGTTAAGTTAGCGGTAACGTAAACAGATTCACGTTCAGGGCTTACAGATACTTGAGTTGAATCGATATTAAAGCGTAAATAACCACGGTCTAAGTAGTAGCTACGGATTTTTTCTAAATCGCCTTCAATGGTCTGCTTTTGGTAGCGATCGCTACCCATAAACTGCCACCAAGGTAAATCTTGTTGCGATTCAGCAAGCTTTAAAAGCTCTTCATTAGAAAAAAGCTCATTACCTACTAAGTTAATTTGACGAATTGACGCGGCATCACCTTCATCAAACTCTAATTTAAGTTTAACGCGGTTACGAGGCAACTTAGTTACACTGATATCTACTTTAGCGTTGTATTTACCAATACTGTGGAAAAACTCAACTAGGCCCTTTTCGATATTATCGATAACGGTTTTATCAAGTGGCTCACCTTGGCGAATATCTTGCTGATCTAGAGATTCATTAAGCTGTTCGTCTTTTATATCTTTATTGCCTTCAAACTCAATAAAGCTAATGGTAGGACGTTCAGTTACTTTAAAAATAACGTTATTGCCATCGCGAAGCGCTTTTATGTTGTCAAAGTGCCCAGAACGATAAAGTGACTTTATTGTTTTTGAAATCGTGTAGTCATCTACGTTATCGCCTACGTTAATAGGAATATGCGTAAGCGCTGCACCAAGTGCTACACGCTGCAAACCTTCAACTTTTAGGTCTTCAACAATAAAGGAGTTTTGGCCTAGGGCTGCAAAGCTTGCACCCAATAAACTTGTTACTGCCAAATGTTTTTTTATAGCCATTTTATTATCTTTATCCTTTACAACTGTATTACCGCATAGCATCAATTTAATGATGCTTTACAATCGTGTTCTAATTAGTAATTGTCACGCTGTAACTACAAACGCGATACATCATTGAACAAAGCGAAACATGTTAGAAAAATGAGCAGCAAGGCGCCCACTTTAAAACCAAACTCTTGTGTCTTTTCAGAGACCGGCTTTTTACGAAAAAGTTCAATTATGTAATACATTAAGTGTCCGCCATCAAGCACTGGTAAGGGTAATAAATTAAATACACCCAAGTTCACGCTTATTAAGGCTAAAAAGCTTAAAAAGGCCACTAAGCCATAGCTTACGCTAGTTCCAGCGCCGACTGCAATGCCAACCGGACCACTTAAATTTTTAACCGAAACCTGGCCTGTAATTAAATTACCAATCATGTCAAAACTTAGGGTAATTAAGCGCCATGTTTCTTTTGTGCCTCGCACGATACTATCGAGCGGGCCGTAATGTCTAGTCTCAACGTAGCCATCTGGCCATTGTTGTACAACAGGGGCAACACCTAAAAAGCCTTGCTCAATACCATTATTATCAACGCGCCCTTTCGGGGTCACTGTAATGGTTTTTATACTATCCTGTCTTTTTACACTAAATTGTAAAGATTTGTTAGCCGATTGCGTAATAAGATTAACTAATTGCTGCCAATTGCTTATAGTTTCACCGTTTACAGCCAATATAATGTCTTTAGCTTGTAAATTTGCCTGTTCTGCTGCTGAATTTTTAGTCACAGCAGCGATTGTGAGTGTAGCTTGAGGCCTAAATGGCACGATACCGAGAGAGCTAAGCGGTGGGACATCTTGCTGATCAAGCTTCCAGCCATCTAAATTAAGCGTTTTAACACGCGTCTGAAGATTTTCATCACGCACAGTAACATCAACACTTTGCTCACCTAAACTAGACATAAGTGAAAATGTAGCATCTTGCCATGTAGCAACATCGTCATCGCCAATTTTTATAATATGTTGTGATGGCATAATACCCGCTTGCTCGGCTCGGCTGCCCTCAGTAATACTGCCAACCACAGGCTTAACCGACTGCACACCCACCATGTACATTGCTGCGAGCGCTACAATTGCAAACAAAAAGTTTGCCACTGGTCCTGCAGCTACAATGGCAATGCGTGCTTGAACCGATTTAGCATTAAACGATAAGTGACGCTCGTTTGCAGGTACTTCATCAACACGCTCATCGAGCATTTTTACATAACCACCAAGCGGAATCGCAGCAATTACGTATTCGGTTTTGTATTTATCGTGCCACTTTAAAAGCGGCTTACCAAAGCCAATTGAAAAACGCAGCACTTTAACACCCATCTTTCGGGCAACCCAAAAGTGACCGTATTCATGTATAGCGACTAAAATCCCTAGTGCTAAAATAAACGAGCCAAGATTCCAAAAAAAATCAAACATATTAGTGAGTCACTTTTGTTATAAATTGCGAAGCGCTAATTCGCGCTAATTTATCGCACTCAAGTATTTCTTCTAGGCTTTTAACATTACTAAATGTTGCGGCTTCAAGTGTTTGCGCGTTAATTTTATAAATATCAGTAAAGCCAATCTGGCCTTTTAAAAATGCTGCAACAGCAATTTCATTTGCTGCATTAACCGTTGTTGTAGCGCCTTGCCCTGCACTACACGCATCTATAGCTAGCTGTAAGTTAGGGTAGCGAGCAAAATCAGGCTTAGTAAACGAAAAATCACATATATCAGAGAAATTTAACGGTTTAACGCCTGCATTTATTCGCTCAGGATAAGCGAGTGCATGTGCAATAGGCGTGCGCATATCAGGGTTACCCATTTGCGCTAAAATAGACCCATCATGGTATTGCACCATTGAGTGAATAATACTTTGCGGATGGATAACAACGTCAATGTCGCTGGTATCGCAATTAAATAGCCATTTAGCTTCAATAAACTCAAGGCCTTTGTTCATCATTGTTGCAGAGTCTACCGATATTTTTTGCCCCATAGACCAATTAGGATGCGCTACGGCTTCGCTAACTGTTACATTTTTTAAGGTATTTACATCACGCGTTAAAAATGGTCCGCCAGAACCCGTAAGAAGAATTTTACTTACACCGTTATCTTGCAGGTTTTTATCGCTTTGTGCATTTTGTAATGAATGAGGTAGGCATTGAAAAATAGCGTTGTGTTCACTATCAATCGGCAATAAGGTCGCTTTGTGTTGTTTTACTTTATCAATAAACAACTGACCTGACATTACTAACGATTCTTTATTGGCAAGCAATACTTTTTTACCGGCTTCTACAGCACTAAGCGTAGGTAGTAAACCAGCAGCACCCACAATAGCCGACATCACAGTGTCTACATCAGGATGAGCACATAAATCGCTCATAGCTTGCCCTGAGTGCATAACTAGAGTTTGGCAAGGCGTATTATTTAAATGAGAACTAAGTTCCTCTGCGGCTACCTGAGTGGCCATAACAGCATAAAGCGGCTCGTGTTCGATACACAGTTCAGCCATTTTTTTAGCATTTTGGCCGGCTGTTAATGCAAATACATTAAATGATTCTTTATTTCGCGCTACTACATCCAATGTACTTAAACCAATAGACCCCGTAGCGCCTAAAATAACCAGTTGTTGCTTTTGGTTCATAAACTCAAGGTCCATGCATAACACATAACAAACATTGGCGCTGCTGCAGTTAAGCTATCAATTCTGTCTAAAATACCACCATGTCCTGGTAAGCAACTACCGCTATCTTTTAAGCCGGCTTCGCGCTTAAACATACTTTCAAGTAAATCGCCAACAGCAGAAAATAAGGCAATAAATGCAGTCATCACAGCGTAAATAGGCCAAACGACTAAATCAACATCGGTAAAGTGGCAAAAAGCTAAAACAAAAACAATTGAAGCAACAACACCACCGGCTAGCCCTTCAATGGTTTTATTAGGGCTCACCTTTGGCATTAGTTTGTGTTTACCAAAGCTTTTACCTGAAAAATAAGCGCCTACGTCAGCACTCCACACTATGCCTAGCACCACTAAAATTAGTACAGAGCCAAAGTGGGTCGATTCAGCATATTGCGCACTACGTAGGGTATTAAGAGCAAGCCATAACGGCACAAGCGTTAGGAGCCCGGCAATACCACGCATAACTAACCCTTCGTTCCACGCTTTAGCCATGGCTGGGTAACGCCAAATTAAGTAACTGGCTACAATCCACCATGCAAAGGACAGTGTAAATAAGTAATTTGCATCCCCGGCTAACTTGCCATTTACCCATAACGATTCGATTGGCCAATGCAAATTAAGTAAGCCAAGCAAAGCCGCTATTAATACCACAAAAGCGCCACGTTTAAGCTTTCCACATAAGCCCATAAATGCTGACCACTCCCACGCACCCAGCATAACAATTGCACCTGCAAAGTAGCTAAATAACGTAAGTGGTGTGTAAAAAACCAGCGCCAGTGCAGATGGTGCTAGCACTAGAGAGGTTAAAATGCGTTGTTTTAACAAAATTGTGACCCTTATTCTATTTAGGTTTGAGCGAGTAATTGTTTTATTTGTTCGCCCGTACAACCAAAACGTCGCTCTCTGGCAACGTAACACGCAATGGCCTCAGCAAAAGCTGCTTCATTAAAATCAGGCCAAAGTGTCTCGGTAAAGTAAAGCTCTGCATAAGCAGCTTGCCATAGTAAAAAGTTACTAATACGAACATCGCCACCTGTGCGAATGAGTAAATCAGGTTCTGCCTGATCTGCCATGCTCATATGCTGCGCTAAGCGCTCTTCTGTAATATCTTCTGCGTTGAGTGTGCCCTGCGCCACTTGCAAAGCAAGCTGTTTAGCCGCATTAGCCATATCCCAACGACCACCATAGTTTGCTGCAACATTTAAACACAGCCCGGTGTTATTTTCAGTTAACTTATGTGCAGCGTCTACTTTGCTGCGCAAGCTTTCTGAAAACCGTGATAAATCTCCAATAATGGTCAGTTTTACATTATTTTTATGAAGCTTTTTTACTTCTTTTGTTAAAACAAATAAGAAAAGCTCCATTAAAGTGTTTACTTCGTCTTCTGGGCGGCGCCAGTTCTCACTACTAAAAGCAAATAAGGTTAACGACTGTATCCCTAATTTAGTACAAAACTGAACTGATTGACGAACAGCGTCCACGCCTTTTTTATGCCCGAACACACGAGGTCTATTTCTAGCTTGAGCCCAACGTCCATTCCCATCCATGATGATGGCAACATGCTTAGGTAAACTTTGCTGTGAAATTGTGTCAGCGTCTAGAACCATAAATATTGACTATTCCATAAAAAAACGCCGCCTAGTATACCCCAGACGGCGTTTCAAAACTAATAAAATTAGCTGTTTAGATTTCCATCAATTCTGTTTCTTTGGCTGCTAATTGAGCATCCATTTCTTTGATAAACTTATCTGTAAGCTTTTGAATTGCATCTTCGGCTTGACGCGCTTCATCTTCAGAAATATCTTTTTCTTTAAGTAGAGATTTAACATCACCATTTGCATCACGACGAATGTTACGAACAGCAACACGGCCGCCTTCTACTTCACCGCGTACAATTTTAATTAAATCTTTACGACGTTCTTCCGTAAGCGGAGGAAGAGGTACACGAATAACGGTACCTGCTGACATAGGGTTTAAGCCTAAGTCAGACGCCATAATTGCTTTTTCAACAGCTTGCGCTAAAGATTTATCGAATACGCCAATGGCAAGTGTACGTGAATCTTCAATCGTCACGTTAGCTACTTGGTTAAGTGGAGTATCTGCACCGTAGTACGACACCATGATGCCGTCTAAAATTGCAGGGTGAGCACGACCAGTACGGATTTTAGATAATTGGCTACCTAGTGCTGCTACACTCTTTTGCATGCGCTCTTGCGCATCTTTTTGAATATCGTTAATCACGGTTTAATCCTAATTATTTGATTACTTCATCTGAGGCTTGTGAAGAGATAAGTGTTCCTTCTTCTTCACCCATAATTACGCGTTTTAACGCGCCTGATTTATTCATGTTAAATACGCTCAATGGCATATTATGATCGCGGGCTAATGTAAACGCCGCTAAATCCATAACTTTTAATTCTTTATCAATGATTTCATTGTAGCTTAAGTGACGGTAAAGCGTCGCTTCTGGGTTTTTAACAGGATCATCACTGTAAACGCCATCAACTTTTGTTGCTTTAATTACTGTGTCAGCTTCAATTTCGATACCGCGTAAACACGCTGCAGAATCGGTAGTAAAGAAAGGGTTACCTGTACCGGCTGCAAAAATAACAACACGGCCAGATTTTAATAAACTAATTGCTTCAGCCCAGTTGTAAGCGTCACATACACCGTTTAGTGGGATTGCCGACATTAAACGACAGTTTACAAATGCACGGTGCAGCGCATCACGCATTGCAAGGCCATTCATAACGGTTGCAAGCATGCCCATGTGATCGCCTACTACGCGGTTCATACCTGCTTCAGCAAGCGATCCGCCTCGTAAAAAGTTACCGCCGCCGATAACCAAACCCACTTCTACGTCGAGTTCTACCAGCTCTTTAATCTCTTGAGCCATACGATCTAATACTTTTGGGTCGATGCCGAAGCCTTCGTCTCCCATTAAAGCTTCACCACTTAATTTGAGAAGAACACGTCTAAAAATAGGTTTACGATTGATAGTCATAGTATTGGGGCCAACTTTTATTAAAATATGGGTAAAAAATAACCGCGCTTATGATAAACATAAAAGCGCGGTTATTTTAAAGAATTTCTATGCGTGACGCAAAACCAAATAGTACTTTAATTGCATCTAATTTCCTTATGCATCACAAATAGTTAATCTTACTGACCTTTAGCGGCTGCAATTTGAGCAGCAACTTCAGCAGCAAAATCTTCTTCTTTCTTCTCGATACCTTCACCAACTTCTACACGTACAAAGCCAGTAACTGTTGCGTTTTTCTCGTTAAGAACTTCGCCAACAGATTTTTTAGGTTCCATGATGAAAGCTTGACCAGTAAGAGAAACCTCACCAGTGAATTTTTTCATGCGTCCAACAACCATCTTCTCAGCGATTTCAGCAGGCTTGCCTTCGTTCATCGCGATGTCGATTTGAACTTGCTTTTCTTTTTCTACAACGTCTGCAGGAACATCAGCAGGCGTTAAGTACTCAGGGCTTGAAGCAGCAACGTGCATTGCAACGTGCTTAAGTGTTTCTTCGTCAGCAACACCAGCAACAACAACACCAATACGCTCACCGTGACGGTACTCAACTAGGTTTTCACCAGCGATGTACTGTAAACGACGTACGTTGATGTTTTCGCCAATCTTAGTAACTAGCTCAACACGGTCTTCTTCAAACTTAGCTTGTAAGTCTTCGATAGAGATTGTTTCTGCGATTGCAGCGTCAGCAACTTTGTTAGCAAATGCTAAGAAGCTTACGTCTTTTGCAACGAAGTCTGTTTGACAGTTAACTTCAACAAGTACAGCAACACCAGCATTTTGCTTGATGATGATAGTACCTTCAGCAGCAATGTTACCTGCTTTTTTAGCAGCTTTAGCAGCGCCACTTTTACGCATGTTTTCAATCGCTAACTCGATGTCGCCATCAGTTTCAGTTAACGCTTTTTTACAATCCATCATGCCAGCGCCAGTACGCTCGCGTAATTCTTTAACTAGGGCAGTAGTTACAGCCATTAGTAAATCCTCAAATCTGAAATCAGGTTAGATAAGCGGGTTACCCGCTCGACAAGAATAGCAAGTCTTCACCTTAAAAAGATGAAGACTTGATGACAGCTAATTACTCAGCTTCTACGAAGTCGTCTTTCTCAGCTTGAGCAACAATGTTGTTCTCACGACCTTCAGTGATAGCAGTAGCTACAGCACTTGTGTAAAGGTTGATTGCACGGATAGCATCATCGTTACCAGGTACGATGTAATCAACACCGTCTGGGTTAGAGTTAGTATCAACGATTGCAACAACTGGAATACCTAGGTTGTTTGCTTCACGGATAGCAATGTGCTCGTGGTCAGCATCGATAACGAAAAGCGCGTCTGGAAGACCGCCCATGTTTTTGATACCACCAAGGCTCTTTTCAAGCTTTTCCATTTCGCGGTTAAGCATTAACGTTTCTTTCTTAGTTAATTTCTCGAAAGTACCGTCTTGGCTTTGTACTTCAAGGTCTTTAAGACGCTTGATTGATTGACGTACAGTTTTCCAGTTAGTCAACATACCACCTAACCAACGGTGATTTACGAAGAACTGGTCGCTTTGTAAAGCGGCTTCTTTAACTGCGTCGCTTGCTGCGCGCTTAGTACCAACGAAAAGAACTTTACCTTTGTTTGCAGCAGCACTTGATAAAAACTTAAGTGCGTCATTGAACATTGGTACTGTTTGCTCAAGGTTGATGATATGTACACGGTTACGTGCGCCGAAGATGAAAGGCTTCATCTTAGGGTTCCAGTAACGTGCTTGGTGACCAAAGTGAACACCAGCTTGAAGCATATCGCGCATTGAAACGTTTGCCATTTTATAGATCCTCTATAGTTGTTTAGGGTTAGGCCTCCACATATCCCATAGCACCAACACCGAAGTATTTAAACTTCAAATGCACCCAAGTGTATGTGACGATACGTGTGTGTGTTAAAATAAAATTGTGTTTGCCTTAAATACAAAAAATCATTTAAGAATTTATTTGTAAAAAGACGGCGCGCTTTATACCATATTAAAATTAAATACTCAACGTCGCGTGCAAAATTTGTGCGACGATAAATGTTAAAAAACGCAACTTTGGAGCCTCAATGAGCGCTGTGATCAAGACCCCTGAAGAAATTGAAAAAATGCGTATAGCCGGGCGTTTAGCGGCAGACGTGCTAGAAATGATTGGACCACATGTAGTGCCAGGTGTGACTACTGATGAGTTAAATACAATTTGTCATGATTATATTGTAAATGTGCAAGAAGCGATTCCTGCTCCGCTAAATTACCATGGTTTCCCTAAGTCGGTTTGTACCTCTGTAAATCATGTAATTTGTCACGGAATTCCAAACGACAAAGCTTTAAAAGATGGCGACAGTGTAAATATTGACGTTACCGTTATCAAAGATGGTTACCACGGCGACACCTCAAAAATGTTTCACGTAGGTACACCAAATATTCAAGGAAAGCGCCTTGCAGAAGTAACACAAGAAAGCTTATACCTTGCTATTAAAATGGTAAAACCAGGTGTACGTTTAGGTGATATTGGCGAAGCTATTCAAAAATATGCAGAAAGCTTTAACTACTCAATTGTTCGCGAATACTGCGGCCATGGTATCGGTAGCGAATTTCACGAAGAGCCACAAGTGATGCATTACGGTAAAGCGGGTACGGGTGAAACGCTAAAAGCGGGTATGTGTTTAACTATTGAGCCAATGGTTAATGCGGGTAAGCGCCAATGTAAGCTGCTTAAAGATGACTGGACTGTTGTTACACGTGACCGTAGCTTGTCTGCGCAGTGGGAACACACATTATTAGTGACTGAAAATGGAGTTGAAATTTTAACGCTTCGATCAGATGATACTATCGAGCGGATCATAGAACACTAATAAAACCAAAGCACTTGATAAGAAAAACCTTATCCGTGTGAAAGGTTCAACAAGGAGCCAGCCCACGTGGCATTACCCAACAAAGTAAAAAAGTTGCTTAGCGATGCTGAGCAACTTACTGATTATCGCGATTGTTCTAGCTATTTTTATAAATGGTTACATAACGAATTTTCTAAACAACCGGTTGGTAATTTAATTAATGCCCGGGCTGAGTTTATTGACCGCCTACTAATAAAGTTATTTCATGTTTACGATTTAGCGCGCGAACCTGATTTAGCGCTTATCGCTGTAGGCGGGTACGGCCGTGGTGAATTACACCCCTACTCCGACATCGACTTTTTATTGCTAGTAACTCAACAACCTAGCGAAGAAATATGCGAAAAAATTGGCCAATTTGTTACCATGCTTTGGGATCTCAATTTAGAGATAGGCCACAGTGTGCGCACCATTGAGCAAGCCATTGAGCAAAAACGTGAAGACGTTACATTTGCCACCAGCTTGCTTGAAAGCCGCCTAATTTTTGGTAACCACATTGAGTTTGAAAAACTCAAAACGCATATTATCGAAACCCCAGTTTGGCGCTCAGGTGAGTTTTTTGTTGCTAAAGTGCAAGAGCAAAATCTTCGCCACAAAAAATGCCACGGCACAGCGTATAACCTAGAGCCAAATATAAAAGAAAACCCAGGTGGCCTGCGCGACTTACAAACTATAATTTGGGTTGCTAAAAAGCACTTTAGAGCCGAAACACTGCAAGAGCTAATAAGCCACGGCTATTTAACTCATGAAGAGTTTCAGGAGCTTTCAGAGTGCTTAGAGAACTTATGGAATATTCGCTTTGCGCTACATTTAGCTGCGGGTCGCTCAGAAAACCGATTATTGTTTGATCACCAACCCAATGCTGCAGAAATTTTAGGTTTTGGTAGTGATGGTAAATCGTCGGTTGAGCGCATGATGAAGCGCTTATTTAGAATAATGAGCCGCGTGCGCGAGCTTAATCAAATGCTACTTTCGTACTTTGAACAAAGCATTATTCCAGAAACCATAGAAGCGCCAGTTGTAGAACTTGATAGAAATTTTGAACGCGTTGGCCATCAAATAAGAGTAAAAAATCCATCTGTATTTTTTAGGCGCGACCAGCTGTTTGTTTTATTTGAACACATAGCCGACAACCCTGAGATCACTCATATTTACCCAAGCACCATACGCACCATTCGCCAAGTTCGTAGGCGCCTATTGGGCGATTTACAAGATTACGCTGCGTGTCGCGAAGCATTCTTACGCCTGGTAAAACACCCTAATGGCATGGGCCGCGCGTTTACGCTTATGCATAAACACGGCATGTTAGCCGCATATTTACCACAGTGGCGTAATATATTTGGGCAAATGCAGTTTGATTTATTTCATGCCTACACAGTAGATGAGCATACCCATAAGCTTATTAAAAATATTTACCAATTTTTTGATAAAACCGGTATCAGTGAGTTTCCTATTTGTAGTGAAATAGTGACCCGTATGGATAAGCCCGAGCTACTTTATTTAGCCGGAATATTTCATGATATTGCTAAAGGCCGTGGTGGAGATCATTCAGAGCTTGGCTCAGTGGATGCCATTGCTTTTTCTAAATTACATGGCTTCCCATCGTCAGACGGCAAGCTGATATCTTGGCTTGTTGGTAACCACTTACTAATGTCGGTAACCGCTCAGCGTAAAGATATAAACGACCCAGGTGTAATTAAAGACTTTGCATCACGCGTAAAAACAGAACGCCAGCTCGACTACCTATATTGTTTAACCGTTGCCGATATTCGCGCAACCAACGACAACTTATGGAACGACTGGAAAAACACTTTACTGCGCGAACTCTACTTACATACTCAACGTGCGCTACGCCTAGGGCTTGAAAACCCAATGGATCAACGCGACCAAATTCGCGATAAAAAGCACCAAGCTAAACAGCGCTTACTTAATTTAGGTCATTTTGAAGAACAAATAGACTTAATTTGGAGCCGTTTTAAAGCAAATTACTTTACCGCTTTTAGTGAGCAACAAATATCGTGGCACAGCGAACATCTGCTTAAATGCACCGATTTAAGCCAGCCAAGTGTCGTTGTATCAGATAAAGCCATGCACGGTGGAACACAAGTCTTCGTATACAGCCCCTATTCTGGGCCGTTGTTTGCTCGCCTAGTGAGTGTAATTGGTACTAAAAAAGCACAAATACAACATGCTCAAGTACTTACCACCAAAGACGGTTACGTACTATTTAACTTTGTAATACTTGAAGTAAATGGTGAGCCTATCGCAAGCAGCCGCGCGCAATCTATTAAACGCGGCCTTGAACAAGCACTTAGCGATCCACGTAAAAAGATTCGATTTAAAAAGAATCGCTCACAACGATTTAAAGACTTTAATATCAAACCGAAAATTGTGCTGCGCCCTCATGCACGCAAAGACCGCAGTTTAATAGAAATACAGGCCGTAGATATACCTGGCTTATTAACCAAAATTGCCGAAGTTTTCCAAGCGCATTTATTACACATTCATGCTGCCCGCATTACAACGGTAGGTGAACGTGCTGAGGATTTCTTTGTTGTATCAAATAACGAATATCAAGCGCTGACTGATGAAGAGCAAGTTAAAATTCATCAGGCATTACGTAAAAAATTCAACGCCGAAACAGAATAAGGACACACCATGTCAGATTTAAAAACCATGATAGAAAACGCGTGGGACAACCGCGACAGCATTAGCCCAAGCACCGTATCTAGCGATGTTAAACAAGCTATTATCGACGCACTAGAACTACTTGATAGCGGCGCTGCCCGCGTTGCAGAAAAAATATCAGGCGAATGGGTTGTACACCAATGGCTTAAAAAAGCCGTATTACTGTCGTTTCGTATTCGCGACAATCAACCACTGGACGACGGCGTAAACCAATTTTACGACAAAGTACCGCTTAAATTTAGCGACTACACGCCGGAGCAATTTCAGCAAGGCGGCATGCGCGTAGTACCAAATGCGGTAGCCCGCAAAGGCAGCTTTGTAGGTAAAAACGTCGTACTTATGCCATCGTACGTAAACATTGGCGCATACGTTGACGAAGGCACCATGGTTGATACATGGGCCACTGTAGGCTCATGTGCACAAATTGGTAAGAACGTACATTTATCTGGCGGCGTTGGCATAGGCGGCGTTTTAGAGCCACTACAAGCTAACCCAACCATCATTGAAGACAATTGTTTTATTGGCGCACGTTCTGAAATTGTTGAAGGCGTAGTAGTAGAAGAAGGCGCTGTAATTTCAATGGGCGTTTACATCAGCCAAAGCACCCGTATTTACGACCGTGAAACCGGCGAAATTCACTACGGCCGTGTACCAGCAGGCGCCGTAGTTGTACCAGGTGCACTACCGTCAAAAGATGGCACTCACAGCCTTTATGCTGCAATCATCGTGAAAAAAGTAGATAAGCAAACACGTGAAAAAGTAGGCATAAACGCCCTACTTCGCTCGATTGATGATTAAAAAGAAGCGATAAACTTTCAGCTGTAAGCCCTAAGCTGATTGGTGTTAAACGTAGGTTGAGTTGAGTGAAACGAAACCCAACGACACATTAAAGCTTAGTGTTTTAGCAAAATTTAGAAAGCTCTAAGCCCTTTGGGTTTAGAGCTTTTTTTGTTTAGATTAGAGTTTATCTCTTAAATAGCTAAACCGTTGGGTTTCTCTGTGCTCAACTCAACCTTAATTCAAAGCAATATACGTATACAAACAAATGACTGAATTAGCCAACTCACTCTAGATATAATAAGGTAGTAAAGCATAATTGAAAGTTAGCAATTAATATTAAGGATTAATATGACAAAAACTGCTTTACGCTCAACTATTTTGCTACCGGTATTTTTGCCTGCAGTGTTTATTATTCTGCTCTTGGTAATTGGTACAAGTAGCAATCCTGAACTTGCAGGGCAAGCATTTAGTGTCACCCTCAAGTGGATAACAGAAACCTTTGGCTGGTTTTATATGCTATCAGTCGCGATTTTCTTAGTTTTCATCGTTTGTGTTGCAACCTCCAGCTGGGGCAATATTAAGCTGGGCCCTGATCATGCGCAGCCGCAATATAGCTTCGGTGAATGGTTTGCCATGCTATTTTCGGCCGGCTACGGAGTCGCATTACTATATTTTGGTGTAGCAGAGCCCGTACTCCATTATGCATCTCCGCCCGCGGGCGCAGCAGAAACCGTCGATGCTGCCAAGCAAGCTATGCAAATTGCATTTTTTCATTGGGGTTTTCACATATGGGCAATCTATGGGATTGTCGGCTTAGTCCTTGCTTATTTTGCATTTCGCCATGGCCTTCCACTGTCGATTCGCTCAGCGTTGTATCCACTTATTGGTGATAAAATATATGGCCCTATTGGTCACACTGTTGATGTGTTTGCCATATTAGGCACGCTATTTGGCATTGCTACAACACTAGGACTTTCCGTTACCCAAATTAATGCTGGGCTGCATTATTTATGGCCGAGTATTCCTATTAATACCACAGTACAAATTACTGCTATTGCCATTATTACCGCAGCGGCTACGCTCTCTGTAGTGGCAGGTATGGATAAAGGTGTAAAACGCTTATCTATTGTAAACATGACACTTGCAGTGTCGTTAATGGCTTTTGTATTTTTTATTGGCCCTACTATTCATATTCTTGAATCGTTTTTACAAAATACCGGCAGCTACCTTAGCGGTATTGTTGAGCGTACTTTTAATTTACAGGCGTATAGCCGTAGTGATTGGATTGGTAACTGGACACTATTTATATTTGGCTGGACTATTGCTTGGGCGCCATTTGTTGGTATGTTTATCGCTAAAATTAGCCGCGGCAGAACCATCAGGCAATTTGTTGTTGGCGTGATGCTAGTCCCAACTATTTTTACCTTTTTGTGGTTTTCTGTGTTTGGTGATACCGCGTTAAATCTAATAATGAATGAAGGGTTCAATACTTTAATTACTGATGTTCAAGCAAACCAAGCTGTTGCATTGTTTCAGTTATTTGAGGTGTTACCGTTATCATTTATTATTTCGCTACTGACGGTTATTTTAATCATTACCTTTTTTGTTACTTCGTCTGACTCAGGATCATTAGTTATTGATTCCCTCGCCTCTGGCGGGAGTATTAATACGCCTGCATGGCAACGCGTATTTTGGGCTGTGCTAGAGGGCGCTGTGGCTGCTGTTTTATTAGTAGCAGGTGGGTTAAGTGCGCTACAAACTATGACTATAGCCAGTGCCTTACCCTTTGCGATTATTATGCTTATTGCAACCGCCGGGCTTTGGCGAGCACTCACCATTGAAGGCCATCGCGATACTAGCTTACAAGCACATGCGCTTAATGGCCGTAATGTTAACTTATCTCATTGGAAGCGCCGTTTAGCCGCCATGGTTAATTACCCTAATAGAGAAAAAGTACACACCTTCATTAGTAGTGTGGTGGTACAAGCAATGCAAGCCGTTCAGGCTGAATTAAAAGCACGACAATGGCATGCAGAGGTTGATTTTGATACCGACTTAGGCCGTGCTCATTTAACTGTGCTACGCCATGAGCATGTTGATTTTGTGTATGACATTCGTCTAACCGAACACCCTATGCCAAGCTTTGCCTATTCAGAGCTGAAACCTGAGATTGATAACATCGAAATGTATTACAAGGCTGATGTTTTCTTACGCCGTGGTGGGCAATCTTACGATGTGTATGGTTACAGTGAAGATGATATTGTGAAGGATATTCTTGATCAATTTGAGAATTACTTACACTTTTTAGGTAACAGCCCAGGTGAGCTACCTTGGGATATGGCCGAGCACGATGACATGTTAAATAGCGATAAATCTTAAATAAGCATCGTATTCAATACACAATTAATGCAAAAAAAAGGCACTGAAAAGTGCCTTTTTAGTTTGCTCAATTAATTTTTAATTACAGTGCGTTAAATACGTCGTCTGTTTTAGCTGCGCAAATAAAGTCGTTTTTGTGTAGGCCTTTAATTGAATGGCTCCACCATGTAACCGTTACTTTGCCCCACTCGGTTAATAAACCAGGGTGGTGTCCTTCATCTTCTGCCATGTCGCCCACTTTGTTAGTAAATGCGATAGCTTGTTTAAAATTTTTAAATTTATAAACACGTTCAAGCTGCATAATGCCGTCGCGTACTTCTGGTACCCAGTCTGGGATTTTAGTAATTAATTGTGCAAGCTCTTCGTCAGATACTTTTGGTGCATCTACGTGGCAAGCTTCGCATTTTTGTTCACTTAATGAAGACATCTTAAATCCTTACTTTAGCGTTTCTTTTAAATTAAAGTTAACTAGCTAATTTTTCTTTTGGTGGAAATTTTGGGTCATGCAAGCCAAGCTCTTTAGCTTGCTCAACCAAAGTCATAATGTCCATTTGCGATATATCAAACAGATCATGAATCGAATTAATGGTGTAGTACTGTGGTTGCATAATATCAATACGGTAAGGCGTACGCAGCACATCAATTACGCTCATAGGCGTTATTTCTGGTGTGTCTGAATACACGTATTGCGTTTCACCCGGGCTTGATAAAATACCGCCGCCGTAAATACGCAGGCCGTTTTCGGTTTGCATTAAACCAAACTCAACCGTAAACCAATACATACGTGCAAGGTACACGCGATCTTTTTTCTGTGCTGCGTAACCTAGTTGGCCGTATTTATGTGTAAATTCGGCAAAGTCAGGGTTAGTTAGCATGGCGCAGTGGCCAAATATTTCATGGAAAATGTCAGGTTCTTGAAGGTAGTCAAACTCTTCACGGCTACGAATAAACGTGGCTACCGGAAATTGTTTGTTTGCCAATAACCTAAAAAACTCATCAAAATCAATAAGCGCAGGTACTGGCGCTACTTGCCAACCGGTAGTGACTAGTAACACTTCGTTTAGTTCGCTTAACTGCGGAATTCGATCGTGTGGTAGGTTTATTTTTTTAAGCCCCTCCATGTACTCATCGCACGCCTTGCCTTCTATGCACGCAAGTTGGCGTGCTACAAGCTCAGACCAAATTTTATTTTCTTCTTCGCTCCAGTGTATAACACCATTTTCGTCTGGTGTTTTGGATGTGTATTTACTTGCTTTAGCCATAATAACCTTCTTGGGGTTAAGCCCTAAATGTGTGTCAGTGTGATACTCAAGATTAGTGAATATCTAATGCAGCCATACTATGCAAAAGTGAAGAAAAGTTTAATAGTTAAGCGTATATCAACATTTGGCATGATCACTTAAACTGTAAATTTAAAATTACACAAAAGGAGAGAATTATATACACCGCCATTTATAAAGGCCCTAAAGACCAACTTTAATGTACACAAATAAATACACTCAATAAATTAACGTAAAAGCTTGATTTAAGTCATCAATAATATCGTTAACATCCTCAAGCCCAACAGAGAGCCTAATTAGGCCGTCGCTTATGCCTGCGGCTGCTCGCTCCTGTGGTGTGTAAGGAGAGTGCGTCATTGATGCGGGGTGCTGAATGAGCGTTTCTGCATCACCTAAACTTACAGCGAGAGTGCAAAGCTTCATGCTATCTATAAACTGCGTTCCTTGGGCAAGGGTGCCTTTAATTTCAAATGCAATAACGCCGCCTGCGGCTTTCATTTGATTGCCTATGTATTTATTACCTGGGTGCGATTTAAGCCCTGGGTAATAAACAATATTAACTTGCGGATGCCCCTCTAAGTATTCAGCTACTGTTTGTGCGCTTTGGCAGTGACGCTCCATGCGTATAGCTAAAGTTTTCAAGCCGCGGTTTATTAGCCAAGCGTCGTGCGGGCTTATGGTTGCACCAATATCTTTAAGTACCGTCATTTTTATTAAGGTAATGTGCTCAAGCGACCCACACACAAGCCCTGCTACAACATCACCATGGCCGTTTAAATATTTGGTGGCGCTGTGCATAATAATATCTATACCGTACTGCTTAGGTGATTGCAGTAACGGGGTTAAAAAGGTGTTGTCGACCACACTAATTAAATTGTGTTGTTTAGCGAGCGCGCCAATTAAGGCTAAATCAATAACAGCCATTGTCGGATTTATCGGGGTTTCGACAAAAACCATTTTGGAATTAGGTTTAATGGCAGCGCGTAGTTCGTCCTCGCAGGTCATATCAACAAAAGTGACTTCAATTCCCCAGCGCGGCAACATGTGTGCAAAAAACGCGAACGTACAACCGTATAACGCGCTTGATGCAACAAGGTGATCGCCTTGCGATAAAAAGCTCAATACCGATGCCGAAACAGCGCCCATACCTGTGGCGGTGGCAGCTGCAGCTTCGCAGCCTTCTAACTGTGCTACTTTTTGCTCAAGTTCGGTGGTGGTTGGATTACCTAGGCGGGTGTAAATATAACCTGGCTCTTCGCCTGCAAAACGTGCGGCGCCTTGTGCTGCATTTTCAAAATGAAAGGTAGAGGTTTGATACAAAGGCGACGTGAGTGCGCCGTGAGGATCGTTTGCTTTTTGTGGGCCATGGATACATTGGGTATTAATATGATGCTTGCTCATTGTGTGATCTCGTTTTTATTATGTGTGTCAATTACATAAATAAAACGCACCGCACTTTAAATCACAAGCATGCCGGATGCTCAGATGGCTATTTGTGCAAAAACCGTTCAGTACGATTTTGTACACAAATATTGCCACTTTTTTATTGCGTTGGCTTGCCCTTATTACGGTTCATAATTTTACTGGCAATACTTTGCACTGTACCTTTTAACAAGCTGCGTTTGTTTTCAAGCCTTGGCAGTGGGCGGCTAAGCTCCATTGCTTTGTAACCAATACGCGCTGTAAAAATACCCGCGCTTACGCCCTGTGCAGCCCGTCCCGAAAGTTTACCTAAAAGCTCAGCACTGAGTGCTGTGGCTGCTAAATCAGATACAAGCTCAGCACTACCTACAAACATCACTTGTTTTATCAGCATACGGTATAACTTTATACGGCTCGCGTAACCAAAACCAATGCCATAAATTTTACCTATTTGTTCTATTAACTTAGTACCGCGCCAAAGCACGGCCATCATATCCACCAGCGCAAGTGGGCTTAAGGCAACTAGCAGTGCAGATTCAGTCGCAAAACGATTTATAAGCTTTTTAGCTTTGGTGTCTTGCGTTATGAGTAAGCTATTCGCGTAAAGGGTCATTATTTCTTTATCGCTATGATGGGTAGCTACTTGGTTTTTAAACGCTTCGAAGTTGTCGAGTTGTTGGTGCTTGTTTAGCTTTTCAAGCCACGGCAATGCGCCGCCTACTTGCTCGCTATTTAAAAGCCTATCCGCTTCATGACGGTGTAACTGATTGCGCTTTAAACTGCGCAGCATTCTATATTCGCGCCAGAGCATGCGCCCAATTAATAGCACACCACTTACCACGGCTGTTAAATATACGCCGCCTAAAATTACCGATTGCTGAAATGCAAATACTAGCGAATAAGCAAACTCAAGTAGCACCAGTACTAAAAAGCTGACAACAAACACACCTTTAAGCGTTTGCCATTTTGACTTTTTATATACCGGCTCTAACTCTATTTCATCTTCAAGAAGCTCATCATCAGGCTCTTCAATGTATTCACTTTGACCTTGAGCAACTATTTTTGCAGGGGCAAGTTTAGGCTCAGTCTGCTCATCTGCTTGGGTATTAATACGTCTACCCGCTTGAAATGTTTGGTGTGTATCGTTCATGATAATTTGTCTCCTAACAGGTACTGCATCACATGATCAAGGCGAATATGTTTAAGTTGCTTATCGGGGTTTGGCATAGGCGCAAACGACAAAAACTCAAACCCCTGCGCTGGCCACTCATTTTTATTAAGCATGCGGTTAGGTGGCTGTGGTGGTAAGTAAGTTAGCCAGTCTTGCTCGTTAAGTGGTTTGCCATAAATGCAATCTAACGTTTGGCCTTTATCGGCAACTTGGCGCGGCTGCGTTGCAGTAATTGACGACATAGCCATGGTTTCTATTTGTACGCCATCAAACTTTAAGTGATTGCTTTGCTCATGCACTAGCGAATCAAGCAGTAGTGCTAAGTCTTTGTGGTGCTTAGCACTTATATGATCTGACTTATTGGCAGCAAAGAGTATTTTATCTATGTTGGGTTTAAATAAGCGCTTAAAAAATCCCGACTCGCCGTAATTAAAGTGTGCGAGCAATTGATTAATTACACTACTTTGCTCTTGGAGTGTTTCGTGGCCTTCGTTTAAAGCGCTGAGTACATCTACTAGCACAATTTGACGGTCAAAGTGTTTAAAGTGCTCATTATAAAATGGCTTAACTACTTCTTTTACATAGGCGTTAAAACGCTTAATTAAATGCGCTAAGTTAGAGCCAGGCACCACTTCATCGCTTTTTATATGCTGTGCATTTACCGGAAAAAATAATAAAAGCGGCGCACCTTGTAAGTCGCCAGGCATAAGCATTCGCCCAGGTTGTAACATGGCAAGCTTGGTGTCTTTTTTAAGGCCCACCAGCATACTTTGATAAAGCGCTGCAATGTGCGCAAGCAACCCTTCATCTACGGGGGCATTTAAATCAAGCTGTTCAAGCGCATTTAAAAATTCAGTAGAGGTGTTCACACGCGGGTGCTGTAACAATAGCGGATATTGTTGCTCGCACCACAAGCTATAGCTTTGCTCAAGCATAGGTAAATCAAGTAGCCATTCACCTGGGTAGTCAATAATATCTAAATACAGCGTAGATTGCGGCGAAAAATGCCCACGTAACCCTGAGGCACTTTGGTATTTAATAGCCAAACGCAGGGTGTTAATACGCTCGGTTGATGCAGGCCATGTAGGCTCCCCATCGCTTGGGAGTAATGCGTTAAGTGCTCGTGGGTAGTCAAACGTAGGCACCTTTAACGCCTCTTGCGGAACAACTTTAGTGGCAATGTGGCGGTGCTCTCGCATTACATCAAAAAAGGGTAGGTTTTTATCATCACTTTGTGTGGTTAAGTGTTTAACAAGCGCGGTAATAAACGCCGTTTTACCACTACCACTTAAACCCGTTACGGCTAATTTTACGTGTTGATCTAAACTACGATGAAGGGCTTTTTGGGCTGAACCTTTAATGCTTTTAAAGGTTTTTTTGGCAAATGAAGTGCTACTCATAATGGGCTAGCACTTCATTGATGCTTAATCACCGAACAAAGTGCTATTAAATCCTTTAAAGTTTGTTGATTTCACGGCTAACCGTAAACTCGCTTGAAGTAACATGGCGTTCCATATCTTGAAGGCGCGAATCTACTCGCCCTAAACGCTCTTTTAAGTCTTGCAATGCGCGGCGCGGAGGCTCGCCTTTTTGCCATACTTTAAATTTAACTTCTAGCGGATCGTCAGTTTTAGTTGCGCTGCTTGTATGTGTAGTTGTGGGGTCTTTTTTATCTAAAATAAACCACGCTGCAATATACGCTACCACAAATAATGGGCCACCTGTTAGCAGTACCGCACTAACAAATATAATGCGAACTAACCATAACTCCATATTAAAGTAGTCACTTAATCCCGCACATACACCTGCTATTTTACCGCGTTGTGGGTCTCTTAATAATTCGCGTTTGGCACTCATACTTTGCGTCTCCATTGTGGTGACTCTTGATCAAGTAATGCTTCAAGGGTTTCTACTCGGTCAGCCATTTTTTCGGCTTTTTGAGCAAGCTCAAGTAATTGGCGGTGTTCATGCTCACTTAAACCTTGGCTTACTTGTTTTTTGCTACGGTAGTGTAAAATTAACCACAGTGGCGCAACAAAAATCATAAACAAGATAAATGGTGCAACTAGTATCTCTGGATCAAACATAATCCTCTCCTGACAATCCGTATTCGATGTTTTAAGCAGTGGGGCACTTTAAGTGCCCCTTTATAAGTTATTTATCAGCTAGCTTCTTTTTAAGTTCGGCTAACTCATCATCTATCTTTTCATTTTTTTGTAAGTCTGCAATTTCGTCTGCTAATGTTTTCTTGCCTAAGTCGTACGACTCTATTTGAGATTCTAGTCCATCAATTTTAGTTTCGTAGCGTTCAAAGCGATTAAGTGCATCTTCTACTTTAGAGCTATCAAGCGCTTTTTTCACTTCAAGGCGCGACTCAGCCGAGCGTTGACGTAAAATAATTGCCTTTTGACGTGCTTTAGCATCAGCTAGCTTTTCTTGCAGCGTGGTGACTTCTTGCTGAAGTTTCTCAATATGAGACTCTACATGCTCAAGCTCACCTTCTACAGCAGCTGCGGCTTCAGCCGACTTTTGCTTTTCAAGCAATGCTGAGCGTGCTAAATCGTCGCGATCTTTGCTAAGAGCTAGCTCGGCTTTATCTTGCCAATCACTTACTTGCGCCTTTAATGCTTCTGCACGACGTACAATTTCTTTTTTCTCAGCGAGTGTTTTAGCTGACGTAGAGCGTACCTCTACTAATGTGTCTTCCATCTCTTGGATAATAAGACGAACCATTTTTTCTGGGTCTTCTGCTTTATCTAAAATGGCATTGATATTAGAATTAACAATGTCTGCAAAACGTGAAAAAATTCCCATAACATTTACCTCTGTAATTTAAACTTAGTTAGTCTGCTGTAACTAGTATCAATATGCTTGCCAACTTTTTAAAAACTAAAATACACTTTATTTTCATTAAGTTAAACTAAATATACAAATTCCTTTAGTTATCCCTAATTATGAAATACACTAACTGTTAGTAAAAATGACCAAGAGTTAGGAAATATGAGCCAATATCGCCAACAGGATAATTTACTCGGCCAATCTGATAGCTTTTTAGCTGTACTTGATCAGGTATCGCAGTTAGCTAATTTAGATAAACCGGTATTAATTATTGGTGAACGCGGTACGGGTAAAGAGCTCATCGCTGCGCGTTTACACTTTTTATCTAAACGTTGGGATCAAAACTACGTAAAACTAAATTGTGCAGCCCTTAACGAAAACCTCCTCGAAAGCGAATTGTTTGGTCATGAAAGCGGTGCTTTTACCGGTGCAAGCAAACGCCATGAAGGCCGCTTTGAACGTGCCAATAGTGGCACTTTATTTTTAGATGAGCTGGCAAACACCTCAGCCATGGTACAAGAAAAGCTCCTACGTGTAATTGAGTATGGCGAATTTGAACGTGTGGGCGGTAAGCAAACCGTAAAAGTTGATACCCGTTTAGTGTGTGCAACTAACGAAGATTTACCGCACCTTGCACAGCAAGGTGAATTTAGAAGCGACTTACTTGACCGCTTAGCTTTTGATGTAATTACTCTGCCGCCACTGCGCGAACGTCAAGACGATATTATGTTACTTGCCGAGCAATTTGCGATGAACATGGCCCGCGACCTAGAGTGGGAGTTATTTAGTGGCTTTACCCGAAGCGCGACCGAAACCCTGTTAAGTTACGATTGGCCAGGTAATATACGTGAACTTAAAAATGTAGTTGAGCGCAGCTTATATCGCCATGGCAGCGAACATATTCCCGTTCACCAGATTATTTTAGACCCATTTGAAAGCCGCTTTAGACCAAAAGCGCGTATTAAAGCCCCTATCCCAGCGCAAGTTGTTGCACAAGAGCCCGCTTTGGCTCCTGCGCCGAGTGCTTTACCTAAAACAGAGCCCGGGGAAGAAATACAGTTTCCGTGTAGCTTAAAAGAGCGTTCTAACGAGTTTGAAATAAATATGATTAATAAAGCACTCGAACATAGCCAATTTAATCAAAAGAAAACTGCAGAAGTACTTGGTTTAACGTATCATCAATTACGTGGTTATCTTAAAAAATACAACTTGTTGGATCAACAATAGTTAGAGGTTATGCGGGTGCATAAATTATTACTTGTTTTGCTTGCCACCACTTTAGTTGGTTGCCTTGATAGCAAAGAAGAAATCATAGAAGAAAAAAACCAAGGGCTAGTTTATTGCGCTGAAGCTAACCCTGTGTCGTTTAACCCTCAAGTAACGACTACAGGTTCAACTATTGATATTATTGCCAATCAATTATACGACCGCTTAATTAGCATTGACCCCGTCACGGCCGAATTTAAAAGCGAGCTCGCTACCGATTGGAAAATTAGTAAAGATGGAAAGTCGGTAACCTTTACCCTTCGTAAAGACGTAAAGTTTCATACTACGTCGTATTTTACCCCGTCGCGGGACTTTAATGCCGACGATATTATATTTACCTTCAGTCGATTATTTGACGTATATAACCCATATCACTTTGTGGGCGATGCTAATTATCCGTATTTTCAAAGTGTGGGGATTGATCAGCTAATTCGTAAAATTGTTCGCGTGTCGGATTATCAAGTGCGTTTTGAACTGTTTAACCCTGAGAGCAGCTTTTTAGCGAATATGGCTACCGATTTTGCCGTGGTGCTTTCAGAAGAATACGCCATGCAGCTTAAAAAAAATAACCAAGAAAACTTATTCGATCAATACCCTATAGGCACTGGCCCTTATATTTATAAAGAGTACCGCCGCGACCATTTAGTGCGTTTTTACCGTAATCCGCTGTATTGGAAGCACGATGTAGCCCTTGAGCAATTGGTTTACGATATAACACCTAATGGCACCACCCGCATTGCAAAAATGCTAACTAAAGAATGTGATATAACCGCTCACCCAAGTAGCGCACAACTCAGTATTTTGGCTCAGCGCGATGACATAAACGTAGAAAAAGAAACCAATTTAAATGTAGGTTATTGGGCTTTTAATACTGAACGAGCGCCATTTGACGATATTCGCGTACGCCAAGCACTGGCGCATGCTATAGACACCGATAAAATAATGCAGGCTGTTTATTACGGAAATGGCACACGTGCACAATCTATTTTACCGCCAACATCGTGGGCATTTGAGCCACAAGAAGATATGCCTAGGTTTGACCCCGAACTTGCTAAAAAACTACTCATAGAAGCAGGCCTACCTAATGGCTTTGATATGACCATTTGGGCAATGCCAGTGAGCCGAATTTATAACCCTAATGCACGTAAAATGGCTGAGCTAATGCAAAGTGATTTACGAAAAGTAGGTGTTAACGTAAGTATTGTAGAGTACGAATGGAACACCTTTATTCAGCGCATTGGTGAACATCGCCACGACAGCGTATTACTTGGTTGGGCCGCTGATACACCCGACCCAGATAACTTTTTTAGCCCACTATTAAGCTGCACCGCTACATTTAGCGGTAAAAACCCTGCAAATTGGTGTAATCCGCAATTTGATTTAATGCTTACACAAGCACTCGACACCACAGATTTAAACAAACGTAAAAAATACTACGAAGATGCACAAAGCTTAATAATTAAAGAGCTGCCATTACTGCCTTTAGCTCATGGTCTGCGTTTTCAAGCCAGTAGTGCCGATGTAGAGGGCATAACGCTTGGCCCATTTGGTGCTATTTCTCTTGCCAATGCGAGGAAAAAATAATGATCGTAGATTATATTTTACGTCGCCTTGGCTTATTGTTTTTTATGATTTTAATGCTCAGCGTTTTTACTTTTTCTCTCGCTTATTTGTTCCCTGGCGATCCATTAAGTAATTTAAGTGGTGTACCTAGCAGCAACTTCGCTCAGCATAGCGAACTTGAAGACAAATATTTATACAACAGCAATTACTTTATGCAGTACATTGCTTTTTTAGGGCGAATATTTCAAGGTGATTGGGGGCTGTCGTTTGCCTCTGGTGGCAGTGTATTTAGTCATATTTTTGATTTATTACCAGCAACGCTTGAACTTAGCTTGTATGCACTTATTGTATCAATTGTGGTTGGTGTACCAGCAGGTATTTTAGGCTCTGGCTATCATAAACGCTGGCCCGATAAACTCATAAACTCAACCACTATGGTGGGTTATTCTATTCCGGTATTTTGGCTTGCACTATTATTAATAATGATTTTTTCATTAAAGCTTGGCTGGTTTCCTATGTCGGGAAGAATGGGCTTACTTTATGAAATACCAGCAAGTACTGGGTTTATTTTAATTGATATTGCTTTAGCGGGCTTCCCCTATAAAGGCATGGCTTTTGTAGATGCTCTGCGCCATTTAACACTCCCCACTATTGTACTGGCAATGTACCCTACAACGGTATTGGTGCGCTTTACACGTGAGTCTATGCTTAAAATAATGGATCAAAACTTTATTAAAACAGCCAGGGCAAAAGGCCTTAACCGGCGTCAACTTATCATGCACCATGCGCTTCGTAATGCATTATTACCGGTTATAAAACAAATAGGTTTGCAATTTAGTACGCTAATTACCCTTGCCATGATAACCGAAGTTATTTTCTCGTGGCCAGGTATAGGCCGCTGGTTAATTGACAGTATTTATCAGCGCGACTTCCCGGCTATTCAAGGTGGTTTAATGGCAGTGTCTTTATTTGTTATATTAGCCACTATTATAGCTGAGCTTACTTACACATTATTCGACCCACTCTCGCGGAACCAGGCCCATGGCAAAGTTTAATTTATTTTCTGAAGAGTCGAATAAATCGCCACTTGCGCGATTTTGGCGAAAATTTAAAAATAACCACCCCGCTCTTGTGGGTTTATGGATTTTTATGGCGTTTGCTTTATTAGCAGCCAGCGCGCCATTTTTAGCGCCTTATGGTGTAAATCAACAACATAGCGATGCCTTACTCATTCCACCTTCGTGGCGTGAAATGGGCGATGTGCGCTTTATTTTAGGCACCGATGATTTAGGCCGAGATGTTCTCTCTCGTTTAATGAATGGCGCAACCTATACGTTTGGATTGTCTGTGGTCGCCGCCTTATTAACAACGATTATTGGTGTTTTAGTGGGTACTTTTGCAGGTATTAGCCGAGGCCTTCGTTCAAGCTTTTTAAACCATTTACTTGATATAACGCTCTCAATACCTTCTTTATTATTGGCAATAATTATAATAGCCATACTTGGCCCTGGTTTAATGAATACCGTATGGGCAATTATATTAGCGCTACTGCCACAGTTTATTCACTCGGTTCGTAACTTAATTGTTGATGAGCTGAGTAAAGATTACATCACCGCGTTTAAGCTAGATGGCGCATCTAACTGGCATATTATATCGCGGGGAATTTTTCCAAATATTTACGAGCACATTGTGGTTATTTTCACTATGGCGCTTTCTACCGCAATATTGGATATTTCTGCCCTTGGCTTTTTAAAGTTGGGTGCACAGCCTCCCACAACCGAATGGGGCGCAATTTTAGCTGAAAACTTAGGCCTGATTTATTTAGCACCTTGGACGGTAGCTTTGCCCGGTGTACTGTTATTTTTAGCCGTATTATCTACCAATTTAGTAGGTGATGGCCTGCGACAAGTGCTTAAAGCACGTAAGGCAGATTAAATGCAATTACTTGATGTTCGTAACTTAACGATTGAACTACGCACCTCTGAGACGGTAATTAGAGCCGTAGACAGAGTGAGCTTTAGCCTAAAAGAAGGTGAAGTACATGCACTTGTAGGTGAGTCTGGTTCAGGTAAAAGCTTAATAGCAAAAGCGATTATTGGCGTATTAAACGAACGCTGGCATATAACAGCCGACCGTATACACTGGCGCGGTGTTGATTTAATGCGCTTAAGCCCAGAGCAGCGCCGTAAAATAGTAAGCCAAGACATCGCCATGATTTACCAAGATCCAAGTAGATGCCTTGACCCTACCGCAAAAATATTTGACCAAATAGCCGAAACACTGCCTGAAGTTGCTCGTAAAGGTTTCTTTTTAAAGCGCAACCGCGAGAGAAAAGATCGCGTAAAAGCGCTTATTCATAAGGTCGGTATTAAAAATCACGAAGCTGTACTTAGTAGTTACCCGCATGAGCTCTCAGAGGGCGTGTGCCAAAAAGTAATGATTGCCATGGCCATTGCTCGTACGCCTAAGCTTTTAATTGCTGATGAGCCTACTACAGCGCTTGAAAGCACCACCCGCGCGCAAGTTTTTAGATTACTAAAAAGCTTAAACCAACTTAAAAACATGTCTATTTTGATGATATCCCATGAACTTGAAGAAATTGCCCATTGGTCACACGGCATCCATGTTTTGTATTGCGGACAAATGGTAGAAGCAGGCCCTACTCATCAAATATTTAAACAACCTAGACATCCATATACACAAGCGCTATTAAAAAGCTTGCCCGACTACGAGCAAGGCTTAGCCCATAAAGAGCCGTTTTATGCGCTTAAAGGTACTATTCCTACATTACAACATTTGCCTATTGGCTGCCGATTGGGGCCGCGTTGCCCACAAGCACAAAAAGCATGTGTCGTTACACCCGCTTTAACTAAGCATCATGGTCATAGTTATGCGTGTCACTTTCCGTTAATTAAGGACATGAAGTAATGCAGCCACTGTTAAAAGTACAAGCTCTTTGTAAAACCTTTAATGTACGCGCAGGGCTTTTTACTCGCAAAAAGTTTGAGGTACTTAAAAATATTTCATTTTGCGTAGGCAAAGGTGAAAGTATCGCCATAATTGGCGAAACCGGTGCAGGTAAAAGTACATTAGCTAAGCTGCTTTCCGGCGCTGATAACGCGGATAGCGGGCAAATTTTACTCGAAAATATTATTATTGAAGATAACGGCGTACGCGATAATCAATGTCGGCATATCCGCATGATTTTTCAAGACTCAGGTGCCTCGCTTAATCCTGGTTTAACCATAGGTGAAATGCTTAACGATTGCCTGCAGTATAATACCGGATTTGATACAGCTCAGCGTGATGAAAAAATAGATGCCACGCTTTCTAAAGTAGGTTTATTAATCGATCATAAACATTATTACCCGCATATGTTTAGTGTGGGGCAATTACAGCGTGTAGCGTTTGCTAGAGCTTTAATTTTAGATCCGAAGGTAATTGTACTCGATGAAGCGGTTTCGTCTTTAGATCCTTCGATACGCGCTCAAATCGTAAATTTATTACTTAAACTACAGCGTGATACAGGCCTCACTTATGTCATGATCACCCATCATCTTAGTTTAGTTCGCCATATTAGCGATTTGGTAGTCGTGCTTGATAAAGGTGAAGTGGTGGAATACGGCCGCACTAAAGAGGTATTTCAAAACCCACAATCAAAAGTTACACAACGTTTATTAAGCTGCTAATGCAGTTTTTTGTAATGTAAGCGCATTTTAGAAGGTCTTGTTATTAACTTTTACTTTTTAACAAGACCGTTTCATGCTCAAGCACACACTACTTTGTATTACTCCCTTATTGCTTTTATCTGCCTCTGCTATTGCCGATACCCCTAACAAAGTTAAAAACTGGGTTGGCGGAATCGATCATTTAGGTTTAACTGTTTCAGATTTAGATTCATCTAAAGTGTTTTTTACTGATGTACTTGGTTTTAAAGTGCTGGGAAATGATCCGACTTATCCTGCTTACTTTTTATCTAACAAAAAAATAACCATTACATTGTGGCGAGTTAAGAACGATAAAAAACGTGTAGAGTTTAATCGAGCAAAGAATGTGGGCCTACACCATTTAGCACTCAGTGTTGAGAGTATTGAAAAGTTAAGCGAGCTGTATAAACACTTAAAAATGCAAAATAATATTACTATAGAATTTGCACCAGAGAATTTAGGTAAAGGCCCTACGCAGCACATGATGATAAGAGAGCCTAGCGGTAATCGGATTGAGTTTATTGCGAGGCCTATCTAGCCCCGTAAAATGATTAGTATTATAGGCCCCCCCTAATTCAAGACAATAAAAAAGGCGCTCAAGGCGCCTTTAGTATGTTTGCTAAAACAACTTATTCAGCCGCTTGCTCAACAAGTGGTAAGTTAAGCTCAGCTTGTGCTTTTAGCGCTTCAATAAATACCATGTAGTTTTTATTAGCTTGCGCCATAGTAATTGTTTGCTTAGTTTGTGCATCAATGTTTTCTGCAACTTGTGCATCAGTCACCGATTTAAGCGCAACAATTGCTGAGTCACCATTATTTAAATCAACAATATCAACCACTGCAGAATCTGCTGGGTGAGCCATTTTAAACGCTTGCGTTACAATAGCTGGCGATACAGTGTAGCTTTGACGCGTTAATTGCGCTTCTTGGCGAACTGTTAAGCTTTGCTCTTGTGCAACTTCATTTAAACTCTTACCTGCTTGTACTTGAGCGAATAATTCACGCGCTTTACTTTTAGCAAGCTCTGATGATTTTTCGTTAACTAAGCGAGTTTTAATTTGCTCACTTACCTCTGTAAGAGGTTTAGTTGCTGCAGGTTTGTGTTCGTTAATACGAACAACAACTGCGTGCTCATCACCAAGTTCAATAACCTCAGAGTTTACTTTATCTTCTAGTAAATCAACTGATGTTAGCGCTGTAATAACCGCAGGGTTATTTAATGGCTCAGGAAGTGCGTTAAGCGCTAAAAGCTCTGTAGATTTAACTTCAACGTCTGCAGCTTCTGCGGCATCATCTAAACGGTCTGAAATTTCGAACGCTAATGCGCCCATTTCAGTTTGCTTCTCGTAAAATGCATCTACTTTTTCAGTTTGCTCAAGCTCAGCACGTAAATCTGCTTTAACATCGTCATACGCTTTTACTTGTTGTGGCTGAAGATCTGTAAGCTTAATAATGTGATAACCAAACTCAGATGCAACAACCTCTGAAAAGTCACCTTTATTTTCAAGTGCAAAAGCGGCCTCTTCAAATGCAGGGTCCATTACATCACGCTCAATCCACTCAAGGTCGCCGCCCATTTCAGCGCTTACAATATCATCAGACGATGACTCAGCAAGCTCTGCAAAGTCTGCACCTTGCTCAAGTTGAGCGTGTAGCGCGTTAGCTTTTTCTTTAGCTGCATCGTCGTCTTCACTGTTATCAATTAAGATATGCGATACACGGCGTTTTTCAGGCTCGATGTACTGCGCTTTATTTTGCTCGTAATACGCTTTTACATCATCCTCAGTTACCGACTCAACGTTAATATCTGACGCATTTAATTCAATATAATTTACTGAAATTAGCTCTGGCGATAAAAACTGTGAAGAGTTTAGGTCATAGTAATCAGAAATTTCTTGCTCTGATACTTCAATGTCTTTTGCTAGTGCTTCTTTGTTAACGACTAAGTAATCGATGCTACGCGTTTGTTGCTGTAGTGCAATCGCACTCTTAAGCTCGCTTTCTAATGCAAAGTCAGTACCTGCTACAGCTGATACTAATTGGCTGCGCGTCATATCTTTACGAAGATATTCACGAAATGCATCTGGTTGAAAGTTCATTTGACGAATTACTTGTAAGTAACGGTCGTTATTAAACTTTTCGCCAATTTGAAAGTAAGGTAGTTCTAAAATGGTTTTACGTACGCTATCGTCGCTCACGCGAAGGCCTAAATCTGCCGCTAATTGTGATTGCAATTCTTGTTGTACTAAGCGGTCAATTACACCTTGACGTATTTGTGCCATATAATTTGGATCGGCTGCAATTTGTGTAAAGTATTCACCAAATTGTTGCTCTAAACGGCTACGTTCGTTTTGATAAGCACGATTAAATTCGGTTTGGCTAATTTTAATTCCATTTACTTCAGCAACGGGTTGTTCTGTGGTTTGACCTAAGTAACTACCGATCCCTGCTAAGGCAAAAGATAAAATCACCGCGCCTAAAATTATTTTGGCTACAGGGCCTTGTGAGCCCTCTCTGATTTTCTCAAGCATTTGTTTATCTCTTTTTGATCAAGGTATTTTACCTTGTCACATGTAAAAAAAGCGTATCTTACCAGATACGCTTTTTCACTTGAAGTAACTGGCGGTAAAGTTACTTAATTCATCTGTTGTGGTGAATCAGTATCTTTACACTCGCCATAACTAATGTGTGTAAAACAGTGATTAGTTTACTGCGTCTTTAAGCGCTTTACCGGCTTTGAAAGCTGGGATATTAGCTGCAGCAATTTGAATAGTTTCACCAGTTTGTGGGTTACGGCCTGAACGTGCAGCACGTTCACGTACTGAGAAAGTACCAAAACCTACAAGTGCAACTGAATCGCCATCTTTAAGCGCGCCAGATACAGATCCGATGAATGAATCTAGTGCACGACCTGCAGCCGCTTTAGAAATGTCAGCGTCAGCTGCGATTTGATCGATTAATTGAGATTTATTCACAATATCATCCTCTTTCATTGTTATTATCAAGAGCGATGGTTTTTTAAACTAACATCACTTTTTTGAAAATTTTAGAGCAAACTTTTAATGCTCACATGATTATATTTTTCTTAAGCCTAGGCCCCATAAGGGCTAGGCTTGAAAACCAGTGCTTAACTTATCATACCGTTTAGATTTGAAAAGCCCTAAAAAGCACTTTTTTTGGGTTTTTTATTGGTTTTTCGGTGTTTCGGGCGAAAAACTCTCAACAGGATGCACTAAAGCAAGCTTTAACACCTCGTCAATCCACGTAACAGGGTGAACATCAAGACCTGCCAGCACGTTATCTGGGATCTCTTTTAGGTCACGTTCGTTAATTTTTGGAATGATGACTGTTTTAATTCCACCGCGATGCGCAGCCAATAACTTTTCTTTAAGGCCACCAATTGGTAATACTTCACCACGTAGTGTTATTTCGCCTGTCATTGCAACATCGGCTTTTACAGGGTTACCCGTTAAGCTCGACACTAAACCCGTAACCATAGCAGCACCGGCACTTGGGCCATCTTTAGGTGTTGCACCTTCAGGTACGTGAACGTGTATGTCGCGTTTTTCGTAAAAATCGCTATTAATACGGAATGTATCAGCACGATTACGTACAACAGTCATCGCAGCCTGAATAGACTCTTGCATTACATCACCCAGTGAACCTGTGTAACTTAACTTGCCTTTACCTGGAACAGCTGCACATTCAATAGTAAGTAAGTCGCCACCTACTTCTGTCCACGCTAAACCAGTTACTTGGCCAATACGGTTACCATCTTCGGCTTTACCATAATCAAAGCGCTGCACACCTAAAAAGTCTTCTAGGTTATCTTGATTGATAGTCACTGTTTTAGTGTCTTTTTCTAGCAAGATATTTTTAACGGCTTTACGGCACAGTTTAGATATTTCACGTTCAAGGTTACGCACACCCGCTTCACGCGTGTAGTAACGAATAATGCCAATAATAGCGCTATCTTCTATTACTACCTCGTTATCTTTTAAACCATTACGTTTAACTTGCTTAGTAATAAGGTGCTCTTTTGCAATGTTTAGCTTTTCATCTTCGGTGTAACCCGATAAACGAATAACTTCCATACGGTCCAATAATGGACCCGGAATATTAAAGCTGTTTGATGTGGCTACAAACATAACGTCAGATAAATCGTAATCAACTTCAAGGTAATGATCGGCAAAATGGCTGTTTTGCTCAGGATCTAATACTTCTAGAAGAGCTGATGCTGGGTCACCGCGCATATCTGATGACATTTTGTCAATTTCATCTAACAAGAATAATGGGTTTTTAACGCCCACTTTAGACATGTTTTGAATTAGCTTGCCTGGCATAGAACCAATGTAAGTACGACGATGGCCACGAATTTCAGCCTCGTCACGTACGCCACCTAAGGCCATACGCACATATTTACGGCCAGTAGAGCGCGCTATTGATTGCCCTAAAGATGTTTTACCAACACCTGGAGGACCCACTAAACATAAAATAGGCCCTTTAAGCTTATTTGTACGCTGTTGCACTGCGAGGTATTCAATAATACGTTCTTTAACTTTATCTAAGCCGTGGTGATCGCTATCAAGGATTTTTTGCGCGCCCGCTAAATCTTTTTTCACTTTAGAGCGTTTTTTCCATGGCACGTTAATTAACGTATCAATGTAAGAGCGTACAACCGTGGCTTCAGCAGACATTGGCGACATCATTTTAAGCTTATTAAGCTCAGTAGTGGCCTTTTCTTTAGCTTCATCAGGCATGCCAGAGTCTTCAATACGCTTTTTAAGCGCTTCAAATTCGTCAGGCACATCATCAAGCTCACCAAGCTCTTTTTGAATGGCTTTCATTTGCTCGTTGAGGTAATACTCGCGCTGAGATTTTTCCATCTGCTTTTTCACGCGGGTACGAATTTTCTTCTCAACTTGCAGTAAGTCTATTTCACCTTCCATCAACGCCATTAAATACTCTAAGCGTTCAGTCACACTTGAGATTTCTAGCACTTTTTGTTTTTCAGGCACTTTAAGCGGCATATGCGCTGCCATTGTGTCGGCAAGACGTGCTGGCTCATCAATACCCGACACAGAGGTTAATACTTCTGGTGGAATCTTTTTGTTTAGTTTTACATAGCCTTCAAACTGGCTAATAGCGCTGCGAATAAATATATCTTGCTCTTGCTCGTCTACCGAATCAGATTCAATAAATTGGGCGTTAGCAACAAAAAAGTCATCGTTATCTACAAATTCTTCAATTTGTGCGCGTTGTGTACCTTCAACTAAAACTTTCACTGTACCGTCTGGTAATTTTAATAACTGAAGTACAGTGGCAATAGTACCAATACGGTAAATATCGTCTTGTTCTGGTTCATCTACAGTTGCATCTTTTTGTGCAACCAAGAAAATTTGTTTGTCTTTGTCCATTGCCGCTTCTAGGCATTTTATTGATTTTTCACGGCCAACAAAAAGCGGGATCACCATGTGTGGATATACCACAACATCGCGCAGTGCTAGGACTGGGATTTCGACTCGGTCGGTTCTCTCAAGCGTCATTATATTTTCTCTTCGCACTTTATTTATTTAAAAGATTACTCAAGTATATGGGGATAAACTAATTAAAGTTCAACAATTTTCCCCTACTCGACTAAATTAATTATAAAAAAAGGAGCCTAAGGCTCCTTTTTTATGCAAATAGCTTAAAAACTACTCAGATGCTGCTTTGTCTTGTTTATTGTTTTCATAAATCAAGATTGGGTCTGACTCACCTTTAATAACGGTTTCATCAATAACCACTTTGCTTACATCGTCCATAGACGGTAGTTCGTACATGGTATCAAGTAATACACCTTCAACAATCGAACGAAGACCACGAGCACCTGTTTTGCGCTCCATTGCTTTGTGAGCAATTGCTGCTAAGGCGTCATCACGAAATTCAAGTTCAACATCTTCCATACCAAACAATACAGAGAACTGCTTAGTAATCGCGTTTTTAGGTTCACTTAAAATTTGCACAAGCGCTGCTTCGTCAAGTTCAGTTAACGTAGCAACAACCGGTAGACGACCAATAAACTCAGGGATTAAGCCGTATTTAACTAAATCTTCAGGTTCTACGTCTTTAAATGTATCACTTAAAGAACGGCTCGCCGCAGACTCTTTTACGTTAACGCCAAAACCAATCCCGGTGTTTTTATGGCTACGCTGCTCAATTACTTTATCTAGGCCTGCAAATGCACCACCACAAATAAATAAAATCTTAGATGTGTCTACTTGTAAAAACTCTTGCTGTGGGTGCTTACGACCACCTTGTGGTGGAACCGAAGCAACAGTACCCTCAATCAGTTTAAGTAGTGCTTGTTGCACACCTTCACCTGATACATCACGTGTGATTGATGGGTTATCTGATTTGCGAGAAATTTTGTCAATTTCATCGATGTAAACAATACCGCGCTGGGCTTTTTCTACATCGTAATCGCATTTTTGCAATAGTTTTTGAATGATGTTTTCTACATCTTCACCTACATAACCGGCTTCGGTTAATGTTGTGGCATCAGCCATAGTAAACGGCACATCTAAAAGGCGTGCTAGCGTTTCTGCAAGTAATGTTTTACCACTACCTGTTGGGCCAATAAGTAGAATATTACTTTTACCTAGTTCAACTTCCTGCTTTGTAGATTGGTTACGCAAGCGTTTGTAGTGGTTGTATACCGCTACTGACAATACTTTTTTAGCATGGTCTTGACCAATTACGTAGTCGTCTAGGTGATTACGAATTTCTTTTGGCACAGGTAGTTTATCAGACGCATTATGCTTAGGAGCAATGTCTTTGATTTCTTCCCTGATGATATCGTTACACAGCTCTACACATTCATCACAAATGTATACTGAAGGACCTGCAATTAATTTACGAACTTCATGCTGGCTTTTGCCACAAAAAGAACAGTATAACAATTTATTACTTTTGTCGCCGTCTGTAGGAGTGTCAGACATTCAGCTACCTCATTTTATACGTTGGCTGCCAAACCGGTTGGCAACTATTCAAATTCGCTTTTAACTATACCAAAATTTACTGGTTTTCGCATAGTAACTCATAGTGGCAAGCAATAGTTTGCTTGCCTACACGCTTACTTGCTATCGCGATTTGTAAATACTGAGTCTACAAGTCCATAGTCTACAGCTTGTGATGCACTCATAAAGTTATCACGATCTGTATCGCGTGAAATAACATCTAATGGTTGGCCTGTATGCTCAGCCATTAAGCGGTTAAGTTTGTCTTTAATAGACAGAATTTCTTTAGCGTGTATTTCAAAGTCAGACGCTTGACCTTGGAAACCACCTAATGGTTGGTGAATCATTACACGTGAGTTTGGTAGACAAAAACGCTTACCTTTAGCACCCGCTGTAAGTAAAAATGCGCCCATGCTTGCTGCTTGACCAACACAAATTGTGCTTACATCTGGTTTGATGAAGTTCATTGTATCGTAAATGGCCATGCCTGCAGTAACTGAACCACCTGGTGAGTTGATATATAAAAAGATATCTTTGTCAGGATTTTCTGATTCTAAAAATAGCATTTGCGCTAAAATTAGATTTGCCATGTTGTCTTCAACTTGGCCTGTTAAAAAGATAATACGCTCTTTTAATAATCTCGAATAAATATCATACGAGCGCTCGCCTTTAGCCGTTTGTTCAACAACCATAGGGACTAATGCGTTTAGGGGATCTGTAATACCAGTGTTCATACTTATTTAATTCCTTATGCGCTTATACTTATCCTTCACTATAAGAAAAGCATAGTTATCATTTTTCGCAAATTAAGAGCCACAAACTAAAATGGCCCGGGCACACTGCATAAACAGAGTAACACGAGCCATTTAATCGTTAGCGAGAGCTTAAGTCAATGACTTATTAAGCACCTTGCTGCGGATTCATGATGTCGTCAAATGCTTTTTCAACGTCAGAAACATTTGCTTTAGCTAAAATAGCTTCAACTGCTTGCTCTTCCATTGCTACATTACGCATTTGCTGCATTAGTTGATCATTACCTTTGTAGTATTCTACTACTTCAGTTGGATCTTCGTATGCAGACGCTACTGTTGCGATAAGTGCTTCAACTTTAGCATCATCAACTTTGATGTCGTTAGCTTTGATCACTTCACCTAATAAAAGGCCAGTTTTAACGCGAGTTACAGCTTGCTCATGGAACAATTCAGCTGGAAGCTCAGGCATGTTTTTAGCGTCGCCGCCAAAACGTTGAGCTGCTTGCTGACGTAGTGCGTCAACTTCTTGATCAACAAGTGCTTTTGGCACTTCAATTTCGTTGTTTTCTAAAAGACCTTTAATTGCTTGGTCTTTAACGTTAGCTTTAACTGCTTGGTCAAGCTCACGTGTCATGTTCTTTTTAACTTCTTCTTTAAGCGCGTCTACGCCGCCTTCGGTAACACCGAATTTAGTTGCAAACTCTTCGCTTAATTCAGGTAACTCTTGCGCTTCAACTTTTTTCACTGTGATAGTGAATTGAGCCGCTTTACCTTTAAGGTTTTCAGCGTGGTAGTCATCAGGGAAAGTTACATCAGCAACTACTTCTTCGCCTGCTTTTTTACCTACGATGTTATCTTCAAAACCTGGGATCATACGACCTTGGCCAAGTTCTAATGGGAAGTCTTCAGCTTTACCGCCTTCAAATACTTCACCGTCGATAGTACCTACGAAATCAACAGTTACACGGTCGTTTTCGCCAGCAGCTGTATCAACATCAGCCCAAGAAGCGTGCTGTTTACGAAGTGTTTCTAGCATGTTTGCTAAATCTTCGTCAGTTACTGTAACTGCTGGTTTTTCTACAGCAATTTTATCTAAACCTTGAACTTCAACTTCAGGGTAAACTTCAAACGTAGCTGAGAATTCTAAATCTTTACCTGCTTCAAGAGATTTTGGAGCAAATGATGGTGCGCCAGCAGGGTTAATTTTTTCAGCAACGATTGCCTCAATGTAATTACGTTGCATTACTTCGCCAGCAACTTCTTGACGAACTGCAGGACCAAAACGCTTGTTAATTACTGAAACTGGAACTTTACCAGCACGGAAACCATCAATACGCTGTGTTTTTGACAGTTGTTGTAAGCGTTTTTTTACTTCGGTCTCAACGTTCTCTGCAGGAACGGTGATGGTCAGACGGCGCTCAAGGCCTTGAGTCGTCTCAACAGAAACTTGCATGATTTACCTCAATATTCAATTTTGGCGACTGTTCGCCTTCCTTACAAACAAAGTACCTTCATGAGTCTTGATAAAATTTAAGCTAAATTTAATGCTTAAATACATCCGTCGCTACCATGAGATATCATTGCTGCTCTGCCCTTCGGGCACTATGTTAAACAATAGACGCGGCATTATAACCTAATAATCATGAGAGTCGAGTGTAGGGGGCAATTATTTAGGCTAGATCGGCACTGATCGCGCACAACCGAATAAAAAACAAACTAATTAGATTGTAAGTAATTAAAATTTTATTAATGAATTTGAATATAAAGATAAGGTATGGAATATAGAGTATTAATTTTCACGTTTCATTATTTGATATAATGAAAGTGGTCGGCGATGCAGGATTTGAACCTGCGACCCCTTGGACCCAAACCAAGTGCGCTACCAAACTGCGCTAATCGCCGATATATATTGTGAATACTTAAACTTTGAATTTAAGACCACTTATAAGAAAGTGGTCGGCGATGCAGGATTTGAACCTGCGACCCCTTGGACCCAAACCAAGTGCGCTACCAAACTGCGCTAATCGCCGATACTCAATGTAAATTGGGGTGACTGATGGGGCTCGAACCCACGACAACCGGAATCACAATCCGGGGCTCTACCAACTGAGCTACAATCACCGCTATATTTACACGTTTTCAACATGGTGCGCCCAGAAGGATTCGAACCTTCGACCCACGCCTTAGAAGGGCGTTGCTCTATCCAGCTGAGCTATGGGCGCATCGAAAACTTCATAGCGTACAAATAAGCTTACTTTTAAAAAAGTGGTCGGCGATGCAGGATTTGAACCTGCGACCCCTTGGACCCAAACCAAGTGCGCTACCAAACTGCGCTAATCGCCGATGCTTACTATTGTTAACGAATGACCTCGTTGACAACGGGGTGCATAATAGTGATTTGACGGGGTTAGGTCAAACGTTTTTTTAAGAAAACCAATCAACTGCTTATTTTTAGCTCACAATGGTTAAATATTGCAATGTAGGGTTTAAAATTTAAACTCTTTTTACGCTTCTTACGTTTTATAGCTTAAAAGCACCTTGGCGCTTTAGTGCTTTTCTGCGAAAATAGCCTCTATATTAAAAAGTGATAATTTAAAGAATAGATTCTTTATAGGCATTACTACCCCTATTTTATGCATTCACTTTTTAAAGTATCGGAATCAAGTTAATTAACCCTAATTAAAGGTCACCCATGACGGCAAACATCATTGATGGTAAAGCAATCGCAAAACAAGTACGTAGTGCAGTAGCAGAACGTGTATCTGAACGTGTTAAAAATGGTTTACGTGCACCAGGACTCGCAGTAGTACTTGTAGGACAAGATCCTGCAAGCCAAGTTTATGTTGGTTCAAAACGCAAAGCCTGTGAAGAAGTTGGTTTTATTTCAAAATCTTTTGATTTACCATCAGACGCTACTGAACAAACGCTTTTAGATTTAATTGATGAGTTAAATAATGATGCTGAAGTAGACGGTATCTTAGTTCAATTACCGTTGCCACAAGGCCTAGACGCTGAAAAGATTTTAGAGCGCATCACGCCACACAAAGACGTTGATGGTTTCCACCCTTATAATATAGGTCGTTTAGCGCAGCGTATGCCAGCGCTTCGTCCTTGTACTCCAAAGGGCATTATTACCTTACTTGATTCAACAGGTGTGCGTTATAAAGGGATGCATGCGGTTGTGGTTGGTGCATCTAATATAGTTGGTCGCCCAATGTCGCTTGAGTTATTACTGGCAGGTTGTACTACAACGGTATGTCATAAATTTACACAAGATTTAGAAACACACGTTCGCCGTGCTGACTTATTAGTAGTTGCTGTTGGCAAGCCTGAGTTTATCCCTGGTGATTGGGTTAAAGAAGGAGCAATAGTTATTGATGTAGGTATAAACCGCTTAGATACCGGTAAATTAGTGGGCGATGTTGAGTACAGTGTTGCTGAGCAAAAAGCTGACTTTATAACACCTGTACCTGGCGGCGTTGGCCCAATGACAGTAGCAAGCTTAATTGAAAACACATTAGAAGCATGTGAAAAATACCACAGCTAAAATTACTTAATATAATTAATATATTAACTAAAACGCAGATTAAATAAAAAGGGTTGCCAATTGGCAACCCTTTTTATTTAAAGCTATTTTTTAAAACATTTACGCTTTACGCCACGTTGTTTTACCGGCTGAATCTTCAAGTATTACACCTAAAGCATTAAGCGCATCACGTGCTTCATCAGCAGCAGCCCAGTCTTTACTCGCACGTGCTTCATTACGCTTTACTATTAAAGCTTCAATCGTTGCAACTTCTTCATCATCTTGCCCGCCTTGTAAAAAAGCCTCAGGTGCTTGTTGAGCAACCCCTAGCACTTCACCAAGGCTGCGCAGTATAAACGCTAACTTACCAGCTTGACCTGTATCAGTATCTTTCACGCGGTTTAACTCTTTTGCAAGTTCGAACAACACAGGTAGTGCTTCTGGTGTATTAAAGTCATCATTCATTGCTTTTCTAAACTTGGCAACGAACTCGTTGCCTTCTAAATCGCATTCTACCAGCTCTACATCACGAAGCGCTGTGTAAATACGTTCAAGTGACGAACGTGCTTGATCTAAATTCTCTTGCGAGTAATTTAATTGGCTGCGGTAATGACCCGATATTAAAAAGTAACGAACAGACTCAGCATCGTAAGCTTTTAATACTTCACGTACAGTAAAAAAGTTATCTAAAGATTTAGACATTTTTTCTTTATTAACTTGCACCATACCTGTGTGGATCCACGTATTTACGTATTTACCATTATTTGCACAGCATGATTGAGCAATTTCATTTTCGTGATGCGGAAACTGTAAATCAGAACCTCCACCATGAATATCAAAATGCTCACCTAGATGCTTTGAGCTCATTGCTGAACACTCAATGTGCCAACCTGGGCGCCCTTCTCCCCATGGAGATGACCAAGATGGCTCCCCTGCTTTGGCTTTTTTCCATAAAACAAAGTCCAATGGGTCGTCTTTATCTTGAGCCACCTCAACACGTGAGCCTGACTGAAGCATTGTTAAATCTTGCTGAGATAGCGCGCCGTATTGCTCAAACGTTGAAACATCAAATAATACATCGCCATCAGCCGCAACATACGCATGACCTTTAGCAACTAAACGCTCAACCATTTCAATAATTTCATCCATATGGCCCGTTACTGTAGGCTCAACATCTGGACGTAACATGTTCAAACTATCGAAATCTTCATGCATTGCTTTAGTCATACGAAGTGTTAAATCGTTTATTGACTCGCCATTTTCATTTGCACGTTTAATTATTTTATCGTCAACATCGGTAATATTGCGTACGTATTTTAAGTCGTAGCCAATATGGCGAAGGTAGCGGACTATTACGTCAAACCCAACAAATGTACGCGCATGACCTATGTGACAGTAATCATAAATGGTGATACCACACACATACATGTCGATTTTTCCTTCGACCATAGGTTTAAATTGTTCTTTTTGTCGCGTGAGTGTGTTGTATATTTGTACCATTTAGTTGGTGTCCTTCACTGTTATCAAGAAAATGTATGTTACCACTTGCAAAGCATGGGCTCTAGCGCTTTGTTAATCTTAGCTAACTAAGATAAAATAGCGCGACTATTTAAACCAGATATAGGAAACCTCATGGTTGTTCTACACACAAACTTTGGTGACATCACCATTAAAATGCACGAAGCGGAAGCACCAAACACAGTTAAAAACTTTTTAGAGTATGCAAATGCTGGTTTTTACAACGGTACAATTTTTCACCGTGTAATTGATGGCTTTATGGTTCAAGGCGGTGGTTTTGTTCCAGGTATGGAACAAAAAGACGTTAACGATCCTATTCAAAACGAAGCTAACAACGGCCTATCTAATAAAGTAGGTACTTTAGCAATGGCACGTACTCCTGATCCTCATTCAGCTACTGCACAGTTTTTTATTAACGTTAACAACAACGATTTCTTAAACCACAGCAGCGAAACATCTCAAGGCTGGGGATACTGTGTATTTGCTGAAGTAGTTGAAGGCATGGACATTGTAGAAAAAATTAAAGGTGTAGCGACAGGTAGCAACGGTTTTCACCAAGACGTGCCTCTTGAAGACGTGATCATCGAAAGCGTTACTGTTAGCTAATAGTACGTTTATCCACGTAATGTGGAGTATCAGCGGGTGTTTATGCAATATACATACGCCCGCTTTATTTATATCGAAAAGACATCCCTATGACTCGTAAGACATACTTTATTGCTGATTTACATTTAAGTGAAAACAGACCTGACATTAGCGCTGATTTTTTTAAATTTTTAGAATCTAATATTCTAAATCAAGACGTTGATGCGCTTTATATTTTAGGTGACTTTTTTGAAGTATGGGTAGGTGATGACTACGTCACTGAACTTGCAAGCGATGTAGCTAAGCATTTAAAAACTGTGAGTAATGCAGGTACGCCAGTATATTTTATACATGGCAACCGCGACTTTATTATGCGAGAGCAATATGCAAACTTAGCTGGCATGACACTTTTAAGCGAACAAGCCGTGATTGATTTATACGGTACACCGACCGTTATTTTACATGGCGATGAAATGTGTACTCAAGATACTGAATATCAAAAATTCCGTAAAAAAAGTCGTGGTTGGTGGTGGCCAAAGCTTATGCTAGCTATGCCGCTTTGGTATAGAAAAAAAATAGCCCGCAACGCACGTGAAAAAAGCAAACTAAGCCAAGCCGACAAGCCAATAGAAATTTTAGATGTTGTAGACGAAGCCGTTCTAGAAACGTTTAAAAAGCATGATGTGAGCAACATGATACACGGCCACACTCATCGTCCTAACGTTCATACATACCCGCTAAACAATAAAACGCTTACGCGCACAGTATTAGGAGACTGGTACACTCAAGGCTCATATTTGGTGGTTACACCACAATCACAAAAATTAATTAGTACACCTTTCGCATAATTTTATTTTCTGACTATCCTTAAATGTAAGGTATTTAAATAGTTAAGGATAATAAATGTTCCGTGTGCTGCTTTTTATAGTTTTAGCTTTCTATGCGAATACAGCTAAAAGCGAGCAAACTTGGCATATAGTGACCGAAAATTTCCCTCCCTACTTCTCCGAAGAGTTACCAAATAATGGTTGGTTATTTGAGATAACTAAACTCGCTTTAAAAAGTCAGAACATAAATACCGAAATAGAATTTACTTCTTGGAATCGCTCTCTTAATCTTTTAGAAAAACAAAAAAAGACAGCCATTCTTGGTGCTTTTCATTCAAAGCAAAGAGGCGAAATTTTTGTATATTCACGCCCACTAGCAGTTGCGCATTCAGGGCTTTTTAAACTTAAAAAAAGTGTAATTAATTACGATGGTTCACTTGAGTCATTACTGCCTTATAATATCTGTAAAGAGGCCGGTGACCCTATAAGCGCTGATTTTTCACACGACCCCAGATTATCTCTGACCTCAACTGCTAACTTAGTTAATAGCTTATTTTTATTACAAAACGAACGAGTAGATTTGGTTGCGGGTACCAAAGAAGTAGGTGAGTATTGGATTAAGCACAGTCCTAAATTACTAAAAAACGAAGAACAAGTAATTGAATACCTACCACCACATTTAGCAATTCATAAGCTTCATTTAATTGTATCTGAAAGCAGTCCTGACAATGACAAGCGGATTGCTCAATTTGAGGCAGGCCTTGAAGCCATTATAAAAAATGGTTCTATTGCTAAAGTATTAAAAAAGCATCACTTTAGTGATGAATACATTAAACACTATTTAAAAGCGTTTGCTAATAATTTTGAGAGCTAACTGGGGTGTTTATCTTTCTAGGTTGAATTATACCAATTTGCTTAATTAAGTGTTCTATTTTGAGACTGGAAAAACCTGTTGGTAGCTAGGCAAAAAATTACTATTTAGTCGTTCTCGGCAATTGCTCCTGCATTGCTCTACCTTCTGCATTCATGCAGTCGTAAATGAGAGCTTTTACCTTAGGTGGCGACACGCTTAGCCCCGCAAAATGATTAAGTATTATTGCGAATTAGTATTACAACAGCATGTTTGGCTTTTATACAAGACAGAACCTGTTCAGTGAGGTTACTGCCTATAAATTGGCAGTAACCTAGCATGAACGCTAACCATGCGCTGCCCATTAGGCCTAATCTAAATGCAATTTTAACTTTTAAATGTAATAAGCCCTAGTAGCAATAATAAGTAATTAGCTATTAGGTGTTGGCGCCCCACTATGAAACTTAAAATCATCATCTGGAGATTGGATTAGATCAGCTTCTATTTTTGCAAAAAAATCGACGCGCTCTGTAATATCAAAATCGGCAATTTCTTGAGCTAGTGTTAAATAATCTTGGTAATGACGCGCTTCAGATCGAAGTAATGAAATATAAAAATCGCCTAAGCGTTTATCTACATGCGGCGCAAGCTTTGCAAAACGCTCACACGAGCGTGCTTCAATGTAGGCACCTACAATTAATTTATCGACTAAAGCATTTGGCTCAAATGTTTTTACGTTGCGTAGCATACCTTTAGCGTATCGACATGGCGTAATACTTTGATACTCAACTCCATACTCATCCATTATTTCGAGCACTTGATAAAAATGATGCAGCTCTTCTTTTATAAGCATCACCATTTTATCTATCAAGTCTTGTCCGTAAGGAGAGTTCGATTTAGGAATAATAGACTTGGTGAGTTTATTTTTTGCAGCCAGGTCACGCCAATCACCTTCACGTTTATAAATAAGCGTTTCAAAAGGCTTAAGCCACTCAAGCAAAGCATCGCTACTTTCTTTATCTACAGCATATTTACGAATTAAAAACATCGCACTTTGCGCCGCCTTTAACTCACAAATTAAGTGATCAATTAATATCACCGATAAGTTTTCTTTTTTTACTGCCTCAATAACCCATTCATTGGGAGTTTCGCACAATAAAAAATTATTAATAGGTGCTAAAAGTTCGCTGTGTGGCACGTTGCTGCTCGTTACTTCAAAAAATAAAAATGCATTTTAACACGAAAAATAACGAAGAATAAAATTTGGTAAAACAAGCTACTTAAAATGTTAATAACGAGTTAACTTGACTTTGTTTATGAACTAAACCATAAATATAGATACTGTATAAAAAACAAACTAACTATAAACAATTAAAACCAACAGTAATACGTTCCTTTTATGGAGTACCGCTATGATACTGAATCACCTTTGGGGCATTTATGCCCACCCACTCGAAGAATGGCAAACAATAGATAACCGTCACGAAAGTTTAACTTATAGCTTATCGCATATACTGCTTATTGCTTTATTTCCCTCAATTATGGGGTATTACTCATCTGTATATTTAGGATGGAGTATTGGTACTGGTGCCCCCGTTTTTTTAACTCACGATAGTGCCCTACTCATTGCAGCTGCGATGTACATAGCATTAATTGGAGGTGTTTTTGCACTTGCCTATTTAGCACATTGGATGGCTATAACGTTTGGCGCTAAACCTACATTTACTCAAACATTAGAGCTTGCCGCTTATACGGCAACCCCTGTATTTATGTCGGCACTTGGCGCATTTTGGCCTGAACTTTGGTTTGTTGTGTGTATAGGAATACTGGCTTTGGCTTATTCTGTTTATTTACTGTATACCGGAGTGCCTATTTTGATGCACATACCTCAAGAACGGGGGTTTATTTACGCAAGCTCAGTGGTGACCTGTGGATTGATTCTGCTGGTAATAATTTTAGCAGTAACAGCAATGCTTTGGACAAATGGGATTGTAAGCCCGATGTTCACATAACCAAATCAATATGTGTTGTTTGATAGAAGTGTTCCCTTCTTTCCTTCGCAAAAAAGGAGCTATTTAGCTCCTTTTTTTATACCTGATGATTTTTAATCACAACTTAATCTGATTCATTTTCATCTTGATTATGAATTTCTAAATTAGCAGACATAGCGTTTTCACGTGTGCTTTTTGCTGAGTCATTTCTTAATTTATCTATTCTGTTTAAGTAATCCTGATCTATATCGCCAGTGATGTATTGGCCATCGAAAACAGATGTTTCGAACTTTGTAATTTCAGGGTTTTCTTGGCTTACTGCGGCTATTAAATCGTTTAATGATTGGAAAATTAAACCGTCTGCGCTAATGCTCGTATTTATATCTTCAACTTCACGGCCGTGAGCAATAAGCTCAGCTGCCGATGGCATATCAATACCATACACATTTGGGAAGCGAATTTCAGGTGCTGCCGATGCAAAGTATACGTTTTTAGCGCCGGATTCACGTGCCATTTCAACTATTTGTGCTGATGTAGTACCACGTACAATTGAGTCATCAACTAATAGTACATTTTTACCTTTAAATTCTCGGTCAATAGCGTTTAGTTTTTGACGCACTGACTTTTTACGCATTTCTTGGCCTGGCATGATAAACGTACGACCAATATAACGGTTTTTTACAAAACCTTGACGGTAAGGCAAATCAAGCACACGAGCAATTTCTAGAGCTACATCGCATGATGTTTCAGGGATTGGGATAACTACGTCAATGTCTTTATCAGCCCACTCACGAGCAATTTTTTCACCTAGTTTAGTGCCCATATTTACGCGTGTTGCGTAAACAGACATGCGGTCGATGGTAGAGTCAGGACGAGCAAAATAAACAAATTCAAAAATACACGGAGAGTATGATGCTTTTTCTGCACAGCTTAGCGAATGAAACTCACCCGACTCTGTAACATAAATAGCTTCACCAGGTGCTACGTCTCGAATAAATTCAAAGCCATCAGGCTTTAACGCTACGCTTTCTGAAGCGAACATATATTCAGTGCCTTTTTCGGTCTCACGCTTACCAAAGACTAATGGGCGAATACCGTTCGGGTCACGAAAAGCAACAATACCGTGACCAATGATCATTGCAATTGTTGCATAACCACCGCTTACTTTATTGTTTACTTCGGTTACTGCTGTAAAAATATCTTCAGGGTCTAAATGTAACTTGTCTGATTTGCTTAATTCATGTGCCATGATGTTAAGCAAAATTTCTGAATCTGAAGTTGTATTTACGTGACGGCGAGCTTCTGAAAATAACTGCTCTTTTAACGCTTCAGCATTTGTAAGGTTGCCATTGTGGGCAAGTGCAATACCAAATGGTGAGTTAACATAAAAAGGCTGCGCTTCAGATGAACTAGAAGAGCCTGCAGTTGGATAACGCACATGGCCAATACCAATTGTACCTTGTAGTCGCTTCATATGACGGGTGTGAAATGCATCTTTCACAAGACCATTCGCTTTGCGTAAGCTAAACGTATTGTTCTCTATGGTAATAATACCCGCGGCATCTTGGCCTCGGTGCTGCAAAACGGTTAAGCCATCATATATCGCCTGATTTACAGGAGACGTTCCGACTATTCCAACGATACCACACATGTAATTTATCCTCGCCGATTAACGGTTTACTGAATTTAAAAAGCTAGAGTTGTTTTCGAGGTACGAAAAAAACCATTCAACAACAAAGCCAAATTCTGGAATCAAAATAGAATTACCCCACCAGTGCGTGCTAGGTGCACCAGTAAAAGCATCAAGAAAGAAGAGTAACGCGCTCACGACCAACACGCCTCGTAGAGCACCAAACACTATGCCAAAAACACGGTCGGTACCCGATAAACCAGTACGATGTACAAGCTCACCTAAAATATAGTTTAGTAAACCGCCTAACAGTAGCGTCGCAAAGAATAATATGGCTATGGCCGCCGCATTTCTTAAAAGGGGTTCAGAAATGGTTGTTAGGAAGGAAGCTAAATATTGGTAAAATAAACTAGAGATGATAAAGGCGCCAGCCCATACCGCTAATGACATTGCTTCTTTTACAAAGCCGCGTATTAAACCGATGATGGTAGACAGTGCAATGATGCCAAGAATGGCGTAATCAACCCAGATCATAAGAACCAATTAGTCGCTAATTTGGGGCGCATTCTATACCCAAACATCGTTTGTATGCAAGTTTAAACGGGAGATTACCATGTTGGCGTTAATACAAATAATTAACATATAAAAATACACATAATGTGCACTGAAGCATTAAAAAAAATAATTGTCTAAAAATAAAAAAGGCTCATTAAATGAACCTTTTTAAATATTATTTTGTCACTTCGTATTGAGTCACTTTACCATTAAGTTTGGTAAGCTTTTTTAGCTCAGGGAGCTGTTTTTGCAGCTCTGCTTTATTGAGCGATGGACCAACAAACACTTTTGTGAGTGTTCCATTTGGGGTTTTTATAGGTTTAGTAAATGTTTTAAAACCTTGAGCCTTTAATTTAGCCTGAAGCGCTTTAACATTAGCAACATGAGAAAAGCTACCTAATTGAATAACATAAGCCATGCTAGTAAGATTTTCATCACTTTTACGAGGTGCAATAGGCTTTGCTTTAACAGGCGCAACGTCTTTAACCTTTGGCTGCTCTTTTGGCTCTATGGTTGCTTCAACAAGCTTTGGTTGCTCAGCATAATCGCTCTCTGTAACCACTGGCTGCTGCTTTAAAATATCATCATCGGCGGTTATATCTTCTATTTCATCTTGCTTTAGCGGCTCTGAATCAGCTACTTTTTCGTCGATTGATTGTTGAAGATCAATTGTTTTGAACTCAGGGCTATCTGGAATAGCTTTGAAGCCTTCTTTATAGTGTACTTTTTCGCCATCTAGAATATTAGGGATAAACACAATTGCTGCGATCACCACTATACTCGTTCCGACTAAGCGATTAATAAAACCTGAGTTCACCGATATCCTCTCTATTTTTTAAAGTAATTAATAGCGCCAGCGACTGTAAAAAACGAACCAAAAACAATCAAAACAGTGTCGTTTTTTTGTTGTGGTAAAATTTCATCTAGGGCTTCTGCAACGCTACTATAACTGTGTATATTATTAGCCTGAGAGATACTTTGAAGTGCGTTATTTAAGTTTTCTGCGCTATCTCCGCGCGGACCACCTAAACTCGCTACCGACCACTGACTTACTAAGTGGCTTACTTCTTTAAGTACACCTGCTTTATCTTTATCAGCAAGCATAGCGGCTAATGCATGAATTTTAAAGCCTTTATCTACGTAGCTTGATAACTTATTAGCTAAATAACGAGCGGATTCCGGGTTATGAGCCACATCAGTAAAAACCAAAGGCACTTCACTTAGTTGTTGAAAACGACCTTCAACGGCTAAGCTAGCTAAGCACTGCTTAATTACTTGCTCTGTAGGTAATAGGTTTAGCACACTTAACGTTGTTAAAGCTGTTGCAGCATTCTGACTTGGAATTGCGGGTTTAACTAGTTCTAAATCAAGCTCTTTATACTGCCAGGTAAAACTGTGCGCATTTTCTTTAAAAATAAAGTCACTGCCCGATAAAACCATATTGGCATTAATTTCATCGCCGTAATCGGTCATGGTGTGAGGTATATTTAAATCACCTATAATTGCGGGAGTGTTTTCACGAAAGATACCTGCTTTATCGTAAGCGACTAGCTCTCGGGTGTCGCCTAGATATTCTTTATGATCTAAATCTATTGTAGTGATGACGCTGGCAAATGGTGTCACTATATTTGTTGCGTCATAACGCCCACCTAACCCCACTTCTAACAACACATAATCAACTTGGCAGCGTTTAAAAATAGCAAGAGCGCCTAAGGTGCCATATTCAAAATAAGTAAGCTGTGTGTCTTTACGCCCTTGTTCTAACAAATGAAATGCATCTACATGATATTGATCATCAAGTTCTTGAGCATTTATGCGGACTCGTTCGTTATAGCGTATTAAGTGAGGTGAGGCGTATGTGCCAACAGAAAAGCCTTGAGCAAGTAATAAAGACTCTAAACAACGCGCTGTAGTGCCCTTGCCATTTGTGCCTGCAATTAAAATAATTTTGCTAGGGGAGTTTAAAAGACCAATGTTATTGGCAACACTGGCAACGCGTTCAAGGCCCATTTCTATGTTAGCCGGATGAACACTTTCTAAATAACAAAGCCAATCATCAAGGCTTGATGATTGGCTAGGGATTGTTTTTGTCATAGCGTGTAATCAGTAAAGCTGAAATTTACGCTACTCTATGCTCTTGTTCAGTAGAAGGCAAGTTCATAAATTTAGCTAAAATACGCGCTAAGGTATCGCGCATTTCACGGCGGTCGATAATCATATCAATTGCACCGTGTTCTAGTAAAAATTCACTACGCTGGAAACCCTCTGGTAGCGTTTCACGAACAGTTTGCTCAATAACACGAGGGCCCGCAAAACCAATTAAAGCCTTTGGCTCTGCAACGTTAATGTCGCCTAGCATTGCTAAAGATGCTGATACGCCGCCCATAGTTGGGTCAGTCATTACAGAAATAAACGGTAAACCTTTTTCGCTCATTTTAGCAAGAGCGGCACTTGTTTTAGCCATTTGCATAAGCGACATTAGCGCTTCTTGCATACGTGCTCCACCTGAGGCCGAAAAACAAATGAGCGGCATGTTATGCTCTAAACATTCATCTACAGCGTCTACAAAGCGTGCACCTACCACAGATGCCATAGAGCCACCCATGAACGAAAATTCAAAGGCTACAGCTGCTATAGGTACGCCTTTTAAGCGCCCTTTCATGGCAACTAGTGCGTCTTTTTCACCACTTGCTTTTTGAGCTGCGCTAATACGGTCTGAGTACTTTTTAGAATCTTTAAACTTAAGTATATCTTTAGGCTCATGTTGTGTACCAAGTTCAACACGATCAGCTTCATCTAAAAAGCTTTCAAGGCGCTTACGGCCACTTACACGCATGTGATGAGCACATTTAGGACATACATTTAATGACTTTTCTAACTCAGCTTTATATAAAATTGAGTCACATGATGTACATTTAGCCCAAACACCTTCTGGGATTTCTTTACGACCTGATGATTTTGTCGTTTTTGGTAAGATTTTTTCTAGCCAACTCATTTGCAACTCTCTTAATGCTGTTCTGTGTCGCGAGCCTGCAAGTAATAACTCACAGACAAATTTTTTCAATTAAAACATGAATTACACTAACACGGTATAAAAAACTGGTCTTAGTAGTTGCTGCTACTTAGTAAATAGCTAAAAGCAGATGCTGATTAAATATCAACATCAGGCAAAAATAAAGGCCCTAATGGCGTTTTAGGTACATTAAATTGTTCAGGGTAGTCAACATCAACTAAATATAAACCTGCGGCTTTTGCAGTGGCGCTGGCTTTTGCTCGCTCTTTAATATCTAAAAGCTCTTTTAGCCATACAGGCTCATGCTTGTGCAAACCAATATCCATAAGGCAACCAGTAATATTACGCACCATATGATGTAAAAAAGCATTCGCTTTTATATCTATAATAACGTAATCACCTTGACGCTGTACCGATAAGTGATGAATTATACGTGTTGCCGTATTTGCTTGGCAATGCAACGCTCTAAAAGAGGTAAAGTCGTGCTCACCTATTAAATACTGGCAAGCTTGCTGCATTTTAGTTTCATCTAAATGATGATGAAAGTGTGTAACACCTTCGTTTAATACAGCTCCACGAAACGGATAATTATAAATAACATAACGATAACGACGAGCGGTTGCACTAAAGCGAGCATGAAAGTCATCAGAAACTGGCTGAGCAAAGCGAATAGCGATATCTTTGGGCATTAACGTATTCATGCCTAAAGTAAATGCAACCATATCGCGCTGAGCATCAGTATCAAAATGTATTACTTGGCCTGTTCCATGAACGCCAGCATCAGTGCGTCCCGCACAGGTAACTTCTACAGGATGATTACAAATACGCGACAACGCCTTTTCAACTTCTTGTTGTACACTATTCACATGTGATTGACGTTGCCAACCACTGTAACGTGCGCCATTGTATTCAACTCCAAGTGCTACTCGCATAATTACTGCTTTACCTACTGTACTAATGAACGGGGCATTTTATGCTATCTCGCGATGCAATAAAAGCCAGTGTGTTGTGATCCAATGAATACCTACAAAAAAACCGCAATAAATTCCTTATTGCGGTTTTTATAATGCCTAAAAACTACTTTAGTTTTGCTTTTAAACTAAGTGCTTCTTCTTGAACATCCTCAGGGCCTTTGTCGATAACCTCGTCAATCACATTTAATGCAGAGTCAAAGTCGTCGATTTCAATGTATGCACGAGCAAGGTCTAGCTTGGCAGAATACCCACCGCTTTCAGCATCTACATCAGTTGGGTTATCACCTGCTAATAATGCGTCAAACTCGCTCAAACCTACATCCATATTTACATCGTTATATGGTTCGTGTTCAAGTTCAGCATCGTCACTTTGCTCAAGCAACGAATCTATATCAACGAAGGCATCCTCTACTGACGTATCTACTTCATTAATTTGCGCATTTTGAGGCTTATCCACGCCTGAATTTTCGCCTAAGTCTTCGCTTAATAAGCTATCAAAATCGACATCAAAATCACTGCTATCATCAACATTTAGTTCTTCTGGCTGTGCTAATTCATTTAATAATGAATCAAAGTCAGTTTGTGTTAAATCAGCCATAAACTCTTCATCGAGTTCATCATCTGAAATAACATTGTTTTGATCAGTAGTATTCGTTTGCGTTAGTTGCGCTTCTCGCTCCGCGTTTGTTTGCGGTGTCAACTCATCAGTAAAGGCTTGTTCGAGTAAACTATCCTCTGTCGTCTGCGTTAGAACATCATCTAATTTTTCTGGTTCAGCAGGCAGCTCGTCTATGGTTTCTGGGCTATCAGGTTCAGCTAAAACTTCGTTATCAAACTCTAGCTCATTTAAAGCCTCTAAATCGTCGTCAAAATCAGAGAAATCATTTTCAATTAATAGTTCATCATCAAAGTCATCATCCAAAGAATTTAAATCAACATCTTGAGAAAGCGCATTTGCTAAATCTTGCTCAGTTTGGCTAGCCGACAGTGGTGTATGTTCAGTTGTGTCAGCGTCTTCTAGCAGTTCAGAGTTATTTAATTCCTCATGTTCTAAAGATGACTGAGTATCTGCTTGTTCAGGTAACTCTATATCTTCAAGCTCTTCAAGTAAGCTATCAATATTTTCATTTTCTAACTCGCTTGGGTTTAATTCATCATTTAATAAATCTGCCTGCTCTTTAGCATCAACATCCAACGCTTGCTCATTGTCAGAGGTTAATTCAGTAAAGTCATTATCAATTAAAAGTTCATCATCAAAATCATCTTCTAGGCTATCTAGGTCAACGTCACCAATTAGTGAACTAGCTAAGTCTTGTTCAGCCTGACTTGGCGACATGCCTTTAGCATCGCCGTCCAAAGAATCTCCTTGTAGCTCCTCAGGAACAAACGAAGGTTCATCTTCGATAGGTTGTGAATCATCCAATTCTAGTTCAGGGTATTCATCAAGCTCTTCACTAGGAGTTACTAATTCATCTTCCTGGCTTTCATCATCTTGCGTCAGATCAGCTTCATCAGCCGCGAGTGGATCGTCACCTAGGTCGACTTCAATCTCCTCCATGTCATCATCAAGCTCGTCTAAAGACCAACCCGGCGTTTCTACGTAATCATCATCTGTTGCTTGTTGTAACTCATTTAAAAGTTCATCTACGCTTTTTAGTGTGTCGTCAGTGTATTCTTCAAGCGAATCTTCTGGGTCTAAAAGCGATTGTGATGTATCAGTAAAATCATCCGCAGATTCAGACTCTTTTTCAAGCTCTGGCTCTGGATCTTCTATAGGTTCCGGCTCCGCTTCAAGCTCTTGATTTTCTTCAATTTCTGGCTCTTCTTCAAGCGCAGGCTCTTCTACAAGTTCTTGCTCTTTTTCAAGCTCTGGCTCTGGCTCTAGTTCTTCTATAGGTTCCGGTTCTGCTTCAAGCTCTGGTTCTGCTTCAAGCTCTGGATCTTCTTCAAGCACAGGCTCTTCTACAAGTTCTTGCTCTTTTTCAAGCACTGGCTCTTCTTCAAGTGCCGGTTCTTCTTCAAGCTCTGGTTCTTCTTCAAGTTCCGGTTCTTCTTCAAGCACTGGCTCTTCTTCAAGCTCTGGCTCTTCTTCAAGCTCTGGTTCTTCTAAAAGCTCTGGTTCTTCTTCAAGCTCTGGCTCTTCTTCAAGCTCAGGCTCTTCTTCAAGTTCAGGCTCTTCTTCAAGTTCAGGCTCTTCTTCAAGTTCTGGTTCTTCTAAAAGCTCTGGTTCTTCTTCAAGCTCTGGCTCTTCTTCAAGTTCTGGCTCCTCTGTAAGCCCCTGCTCTTCGTTTAATGTAGTAGATAAAGATTCGATATCATCAATATCTAACTCTTCTTGGGCATCAGCTAAATCTTCTACCGAATCCGCTAACGCACTATCAATTTCAGAATCTCTTGAACCTTGTTCATCTAATTGATCATTTATGAGGCTGTCTATATCGTCTAAATCAAAATCATCACTTGTGTCTAATGACTCATCTTCTTCAAGCAGCTCATTCTCTTCAAGTAAATTACCACCTAATAAACCTTCATCAGTACTTGTAGGCTCGTTTACTTCATCAATTAAACTATCGATATCGTCTAACTCAAAATCATCACTTGTGTCTAGTGACTCATCTTCTTCAAGTAACTCATTCTCTTCAAGTAAATCGCCGCCTAATGAATCTCCATCAGTATCTGTGGACTCATTAGCTTCATCAATTAAACTATCTATGTCGTCTAAATCAAAATCATCACTTGTGTCTAGTGACTCATCTTCTTCAAGTAACTCATTCTCTTCAAGTAAATCGCCGCCTAATGAATCTCCGTCAGTATCTGTGGACTCATTAGCTTCATCAATTAAACTATCTATGTCGTCTAAATCAAAATCATCACTTGTATCTAGTAACTCGTCTTCTTCAAGTAAATCGCTGTCTAATGAATCTTCATCAGTACTCGTAGTCTCATTTGCTTCATCAATTAAGCTATCTATGTCATCTAAATCAAAGTCGTCACTTGCTTGAGGTTCATCAAGAGCATTGTTCTCGCTATCTAGCTCATTCGATGTTTGATCAAGTAAGTCATCAATATCAAAATCATCTTCACCAGCTAGCTCTTCACTCAATGCCGCCATTTCATCGTGAGTCTCTAAGCTATCATCTTCTGCCGTGTCACCTTTTTGCTCAGCATCAAATTCAGGCAGGCTATCATCTTCATCAAATAAACTATCTAGATCATCATTTGATAAAATCTCGTCATTATTTACAGGTTCATCAGTTAAATCTAAGTCAATATCTTCTAGGCTGTCGTCTGAAGTTTGATCAAAGCCTTGCTGCATAAAAATATCTAGATCATCGTCATCAGTATTTTCATCATCAAAAACAATATCATCACTTAACAAGCTTTCTAGTTCATCCTGATCTAGTAAGTTTTCTCCTTCAGAAAAATCATCTAAACTATCATCATCTAAATCATCGTCTGGCAGCATGTCATTGTCGAGATTATCATCAAGCTGCACACTTAAGTCATCTAATGGGTCTGGTACTATAGGGTCATCATTTAAGCCTGTTACAATGTCTTCGTCGTCAGTATAAGTAGGCGTTTGTGGTAAAAAGTCGTCATCGTTTTGAGTTTCTTCTTTGCCGTCAGCACGTTTTCGTAAAAACATCACCATAGCAAAAATGATCAGTAACCCAGGAATAAACATTAATAAGCCAAGCACTATTGGGTTTGAAAATAACGAATTAAAATCAAATGACTCTTCTGGTTTTATTACTTTTTCTTTTTGTTGTGCAATAATCTCATTTTGTTTAACAATAAGTTCTTTTAATTGCTTTTGGATTTCGCTGTCTTGCCCTAATTGTAACCGGACATTTTCGAGCTCTTTTGAAATTCCTGATAATTGCTTTTTGAGCTGGTTATTTTCAACTAAAATCTCTTCAACGTTGCTTACAGAGTTTTTAAATTGCTCCTGTAAAGCCACTAATTTAGTGCTTTGCTCAGTTTTTATTTCGTTTAATTCTTTTTGAATCTCTTTTTTAGCATCATCTACGTCTATTTTACGTGCTTGTGTAACTTTTGTTTGTGCTGACGTGATTTCGCTTTGCGTGAGCGTGCCATTCTTTTTCTTTTCCCATAAACCATCATCTTGCTCAGAACGTTGTTTGGCTAGTTGTGGGTCGACACTTCTGATTTCAGTTAAAGTAGGTATTTTTAAAAAAGCACCACTTTGCATGTGGTTAAGATTTTGTTCTAAAAAGGAGTTTGGGTTTTTGTTATACAAGGCTTGCATAACTTGATAAATACTAACTGAGTTATCAGGGCGTACTTTCGCGGCAATACGCCACAGAGTATCGGTTGGTTTTATTGGCCCAATTGATCGCCCTTGCGCACCATAGTCAGCGCCCTTTGGCCCCTTTAATTGGGTACTGTCTTGAGAGTAAAGCGGAGTTACTACCAATGCAGACGCTAATATAATAAGTGAAGCTAAACCGCGCATGCTGATCCTTTAATATATAATGCTACGTAATTATCTACCTTTGTAACTACGTAAACACTGATTATTCTTGCCGTTACCAACCAAATGGTTGATTCTAATTTATTATTACAATCTATTTTTATTGCAAGCTCTATTCCAGTTACAAACTATAAACCAGTTGCGGCCTAATATCCATTGCAACGCTTTGAAAATAAATACCTTAAAACTTTTTTCGTAATTCTATTTTAATCAGAAAGATCAAGGTGTTTAGTTTATTAACAAACTAAAGCGGCAATATTTTGACATCCTAAAAACAAAAGCGGCAAACTATAAAAGTTTGCCGCTTATATTAACCTCTTTATTAATTACTAATTTTATAGATAATTTGCAATTAACTCTTCTGCAATCTGAACGCTATTAGTTGCAGCGCCCTTTCGAGTGTTATCACTTACAACCCACATATTTAAACCATGGGGATGTGAAATATCGGCGCGTAATCGCCCAATATAAACTGTATCGTTACCGCTTGCATCAGATACTGCAGTTGGGTAATCACCTTCATCATCAATTAGCTCAACACCAGGTGCATCGTTTAATAATTGCTTTACGTGCTCAAAATCGTAAGGCATGCGTGTTTCTATGTTAATAGACTCAGAATGACCAAAAAATACAGGTACTCGCACACATGTAGGATTAACTGCAATAGTCGTATCACCTAAAATTTTATGTGTTTCGTTAACCATTTTCATTTCTTCGCGGGTATAGCCGTTATCTTCAAAACTATCTATTTGTGGAATTACGTTAAATGCTATTTGTTTTGGAAATATTTCGTTTTCCATAGGGCGAGCATTCATTAAATTGGCTGTTTGTTTGGCAAGTTCATCTACAGCTTCTTTACCTGCACCCGACACAGCTTGGTATGTCGATACATTTACTCGGTCAATTCCATAAGCATCGTATATCGGTTTAAGTGCCAGCATCATTTGGATGGTTGAGCAGTTAGGATTCGCTATAATATTTTTATTTCTAAAGTCAGCTAAGCTTGAAGCATTAACCTCAGGCACTATAAGTGGTACTTCAAAGTCATTTCTAAAGTGTGATGTGTTGTCGATAACTACACATCCAGCCTCTGCTGCAATAGGTGCATATTTTTCTGATACACTGCCGCCGGCTGAAAATAAACCAATATGTGCTTGGCTAAAGTCAAAGCCTTCAACGTCTAGTACTTCTATGGTTTCACCACGAAACTTTATGTCTTCACCAGCACTTCGACTACTAGCAAGTAAAAAAAGTTGATCCACTGGAAACTTACGATCTTCAAGTGTTTCTATGATCTGACGGCCTACTAAACCAGTAGCACCAAGTACGGCAACGTTATATTTTTGCGACATATTTTTTCCTCTATTAGCGGTGTTAAAATAACACCACAGATTAAATTAGTTTGCTGTTGTAAAGCCTAGCTGATTCAACTTTGCCATTAGATCTGGTGCTGCTTGCACTTCTAACGTACTGAACTCGCGCCTTACTGGATAGTTTTTGCGTAGGCTATCAAACCCATCTTTAGCTAAGTGACGAAGTAAAATGCCGTCATCGCGGCGAACATCGTAAATTAAGTGTACTAAACGTGCTATGTCTTCGTCTTCAAAGCTCGGTTGTAAAGTTGCTTGAGTAATTACAGGCTCAGGTAGAAAATCATCGAGTGATTTAACGCCCTTAACATTTTTTAGTTCGCATAATGCTTGATATAACATTTGCGTACCTCGGGCTTTCCCTTCAAGAGTGTGCCCCGCAATATGCACACTGGCATAGCGAACATGATCAAGCAACGGTGTTAATATGTCTGGTTCGTTTTCCCATACATCTAACACTAAATCTAGGTCTGCACCTTGCTCCATTACTTTTAGTAATGCTCGATTATCAATAACTTCACCTCTACAAGCATTAATTAAAATTAACCCAGGTTTAAGTGCTTTTAAACGTGTTTGATCGATCAAATGAAGCGTTTTATGTTTACCAGTTTTGATTAGCGGAACATGTAAAGTAACAACATCGCTTTTAGCCAATAACTCATCAAGTCCTATGTGCTCTTTTAATAAGCCTTGCTCATGTTTTATTGGATCACATAGTAAAACATTAACGTTTAGCGCTTTTAGTTTATCAGCTAGACAGCTGCCTATATTACCAACGCCTACAATACCTATTGTTTTACCGCTAAGTGGCTGTGCATTTTCTTGACTTAAAGCATATAAACTACTGATTACATATTCAGCAACAGCGATAGCATTGCAACCTGGGGCACTACTAAATGCAATGTTTTTATCGCTTAGTAAATGAGTGTCTATATGATCTACGCCAATGGTTGCTGTACCAACAAAACTCAGCTTATTAGCACACGCTAAAAGCGCAGTATCTACTTTTGTGACAGAACGAGTGAGTAGTACATCTACATCAATTAATTGTTCTGGTGTTAATTTGCGGCCATCAAAGCGTTCAACCTCACCAAAGTCTGCAAAGTACTGTTCAACTAGAGGCATATTTTGATCGGCAAGAATTTTCATCTGAGGACTCGTTTGCAATTAAGAGGCGCTATTGTAACGAACAATTTAGCCTATACACAAACTAAAAAGGCCGAATCAAAAGCTGATTCGGCCTATATTACAAAATAAAATAGTCGTATTCGTAAGTTACATACTTTTTAAAAATATTTTAGCTTATAACTCAAAATCTTTTTTGAATTTTAAGCCAAACTCACTACGGTCATTACTGCGCATAACACCAACAAAACCAGATTGTTGTAAGCGACCTACATCGTAAACTTCGTTCAATACGTTTTCACCGTATATCGTAACTTCCATGTCGCCGTAAGGGTTCGTGTAAGATACATTAAAACCAACTAACTCACGTGAGTCTATAGTCTCACTTTCGTTGTAAACCGACTGTCCTTGCATATCGCTACGATATGAATAGTTAGCGTTAAACGCAACGGTTGCACCGCTGTCTAAATCCATAAAGTAAGAAGGTGCAATCATGACAGTCCAACGAGGTGTAAGTGCTGGTGAGTCACCTTTACCAATCCCTTGAACGCCTGCATCGACCTCTGTAATTTCAGAGTCTAAGTAACCAACGGCACTGCGAATGGTAAAGTCGTCTGTTATTGCAACCGTTGTTTCAAGCTCAATACCTTGTGCTTTAGACTGGCCTGCATTTTCTACAATTGTTACGAAGCCACCACCTGCTGTAGGATCTGAAAATGGCAGTGCTAAGTCGGTGTAGTCAGTTACAAATACCGCTAGCATCATAGATACATTTTCATGTACTTGGCCTTTTAAGCCCATCTCGTAGTTAACCGCTTTAGTTTCATCAAATGATACAAACTGATCTGGTCCACCAAATGGGCGAGGAGGGAAACCACCTGTCTGATATCCTTTTTGTATTTGACCATACACATTCATGTTATTACTGATTTGGTAAGATGCATTAACATCCCACGTTACAGCGTCAAATTCAGCACTTACATATTTACGCTCTGCAAATGTTGGGAAGATAGCGTCTGCATCTTTTTCATCTTTTGAGTAGCGAAGGCCGCCACCAATACTTAAATCATCAGTCAAATCGTAACTAGTATTAAAATAAACTGCGTATGAATTAGTTTCTTGGTTAATTTCAAAGTCGCCATAGCCACCAAACGAAGGAGTTACACCATCGTTTAATAATCCATTAGGCGTATTGAACGGGCTAAATACAAATGGTCCTGAACGCGTAAATCCATCTTCATTAAAGAAATAAAGGCCTGATACAAAATCCATATTATCGTAAGTAGCATTGAGTTGAATTTCAAACGAGTATTGGTCAGCTCCGCCCTCTTCTGGAAACTCAGATAAATTAAGTGGTGAGGCATCATCATCTAGACCGCCTTCATATTCAGAAGTACGGTAGCTTGAAATAAACTTAGCTGTATATGTGTCATTAATTGCCCAATCAGCAGTAAATGACGACCCCCAACCTGAATAAGATGTAGACTCAATACCAGCAACAGTAGTACCCAAATCATCAGGGTCTGACGGGATCATGTCTTGTGTAAGTAGTGGAAAGTCACCATTGAATACATCGTTTGCATCTAGCGGCTCAGTTAATTCTATCGTGTAAGGCGATTGACCCGACTCGTTATCAACACCATCGAGAGAGAAAGTAAATGCTAAATCGCTATTCGCTTGCCACTTAAGGGCAACACGACCACTAAATTCTTCTTCCTCACCAATTTCTTTCTCGGGATTTGCTAAATTAACAGCTTCACCAACACCATCACGTGTTTTGTATGATGCACTAGCTGACATGCTTAGTTCATCGTTTAGTGAGTTATTAAAATAAACATCGCCGGCAATACGCCCGCGGCTACCAATTTTTGCCGAAGTAGTAACAATACCTTCGTCACCCGGTTGCTTAGTAATTACATTTACCGCGCCACCTAATGTGTTACGACCATATAGCGTACCTTGTGGGCCACGTAGAACCTCAACACGCTCAACATTAGGAAGTGATAAGTTTGAGCCCATTTGACGACCTAAATAAACGCCATCTAAATAAACGCCTACACCTGGATCAGTAGTGATAATATGATCCTGCAGACCAATACCACGAATAAATACAGACGCATGTGCTGCATTACCAACGCCATAGCGGGTGATATTTAAGTTTGGAACATATTTACCAATATCTTCAAGGTTACTCATATTGGCTTTATCAATAAGGTTCGCCCCAATTGATGTGATAGCGGTTGGAGATTCAAATAAGCTCTCTGTACGTTTACGAGCTGTAACTTCGATTTTTTCAAACGCGTCTTGTTTTGCTGTTGTTTTAGCTTCTTCAGCATTTACTGAGGTAGATAGTGCAGCAACAATTGCTAGGCTTAACTGTGAGAGTGTGCGTAGTTTCAAAATATTCTCCAAAGGATACCGTGTAATTTGTTATGCATTTATATTAAGAAAATATAAATTTTAGGCATAAAAAAAGATGCGTGATAGCACCTTTCCTCTGGAGGGACATTATATGACAATATTGTGAACAAATGTATGTTTTTTTAAATTAATTGAAAATATTATAAAGTTTTAGCAAATACTATTCGCTTAAAATAAATTATCTTTAGCTGAGACAGATATTAAAAAATTAAATAAAACAAATAACCTCTTGTAAATAAAAAGAATCCCTATCATTTAATTTTAAAATCGCTTATAAAACAACCTATTATAAATGTACTAATATGTATAAAAAAAATACAAAAAGGCACAGGCTCATCATTGAAATTAACTAACAATAAGAATATAGTACTAAAATGCAGTCTATGGATAGAAAATTATG
>Ga0207878_100086_pt1 | contig 111801 bp, 108 predicted proteins | sample LinPmetageLP41_FD_184053 | JGI IMG/M metagenome (GOLD analysis project Ga0207878, IMG submission 184053) | Marine viral communities from the Pacific Ocean - LP-41 (SPAdes) | ecosystem: Environmental > Aquatic > Marine > Oceanic | place: Pacific Ocean | collected 2010-08-27
GCTGCGGCGGTTCAAGAAGGTGATGCCACGCGACTACGAGACCGCGCTGCAGGCGCTCGAGGCCGAGCGCGAGGAAGCGGCGATGGAGGCGGCGGAATGATAATTTCGAACCTCATCCACCCTGCCTTCGTCATCGGGAGCGAAGCGAAGCAATCCATAGGCCGGACCATGGATTGCCGCGCCGCCTGTCGGCGGCTTGCAACGACAAGCCAATTCTATTCGTCCGGGAGCAACTGATGGGCAAGCAGACCGGTTTCCTCGAATACGCGCGGCGCGACCGCGACTATCTCGATCCCACCGAGCGGGTGAAGAACTACGACGAGTTCGCAGTCCCGATGGACGAGGCGGAGCTGCGCGAGCAGGCCGCGCGCTGCATGGATTGCGGCATTCCCTTTTGCCACACCGGCTGCCCGGTCAACAACATCATCCCCGACTGGAACAGCCTCGTTTACGAGGACGACTGGCGCAACGCGCTCGACCTGCTCCATTCCACCAACAATTTTCCCGAATTCACCGGCCGCGTCTGCCCCGCGCCCTGCGAGGCGGCCTGCACGCTCAACATCGTCGATGCTCCGGTGACGATCAAATCGATCGAATGCGCCATTGTCGATCGCGGTTGGGCCGAGGGCTGGATTACGCCGCAGCTGCCCGAGCGGCAGACCGGCAAGTCGGTCGCGGTGATCGGTAGCGGCCCCGCCGGGCTGGCCTGTGCCCAGCAACTCGCCCGCGCCGGCCATGCGGTGACGGTGTTCGAGAAGAGCGACCGGATCGGCGGGTTGCTGCGTTACGGCATCCCCGATTTCAAGATGGGGAAGCAGCACATCAATCGCCGCGCGGTGCAGATGGAGGCCGAGGGCGTCCATTTCCGCATCGGGGCCGAAGTCGGGGTCGAGGTCAGCTTCAAGGCGCTGCAGGACAATTTCGACGCGGTGGTGCTGGCGGGCGGCGCGGAAGAACCGCGGCAATTGCAGATCCCCGGCGCCGAATTGCCCGGCGTGCGGCTGGCGATGGAATTCCTCACCCAGCAGAACAAGCGCAACGCCGGCGACGACGAATTGCGCGCCGCACCGCGCGGGACGCTGTCCGCAAAGGGCAAGCATGTCGTGGTGATCGGCGGCGGCGACACCGGCTCGGATTGCGTCGGTACCTCCAACCGCCAGGGCGCCGCCAGCGTCACCCAGCTCGAGATCATGCCACAGCCGCCCGAGCACGAGGACAAGGCGCTGACCTGGCCCGACTGGCCGCTCAAGATGCGTACCTCCTCGAGCCACGAGGAAGGCGCAGAGCGCGACTGGGGCGTGCTGACCAAGCGCGTGGTGGCCGAGAACGGCAGCGTTTCGGGGCTCGAATGCGTCCGCATTCAATGGGACGGCGGCAAGTTTGCCGAAGTGCCGGGCAGCACGTTCACCCTGCCCGCCGACCTGATCCTGCTGGCGATGGGCTTCACCGGGCCCAAAAGGCGCGGGCTGCTCGACCGGGCGGGCGTGACGCTCGACGAGCGCGGCGCAGTCGCGGCCGATACCGACAGCTACGCCACCAGCGAGGCCGGCGTCTATTCCTGCGGCGACATGCGCCGCGGGCAGAGCCTTGTGGTCTGGGCGATCCGCGAAGGCCGCCAGTGCGCGCGCGCGGTCGACGAGGCGCTGATGGGGGCGAGCGAGCTGCCGCGCTGATAACATAGCTCCGGAATGAGCCTGATGCCTTGCCAATCGGCGGAGGTCGGCTAGATTCGTGGCGACGGAATGGGGCGATCAAAGCTCTGGCCCGTCTTGTGGGGGGACGCAATGCGACTTTGGATGTGCGCGCTGGCCGCTGTCGGCCTGGCGCTTGGCGGGCCGTGGGAAGAAACCGCACACGCGGCCGGGCAAGGGCAGGCAGCCTCCGACCCGGTTGCCGGTGAAGCGGCCGTCGCCGGGACCGATCCAGCACCCGCTCCGCCGCCGCCCCTCGACCCGCCAGCGCCTGCCGATCCCGCCAGCATCAAACTGGTCGCAACGCAGTTCCTCGACACGCCGCTGTCGGGCGATTCGCCCAGCGACATCGAATACGGCCTCAAGCTCGATGCCTATATCGATCTCGAGGGCAGCCTGTTCGGGCTCGACGATTCCTTTGCGCTGCACATCCATCCCGAGATGCGGTTGGGCAATTCCAGCAATGGCGAGATCGGGCTGCTGCCGACCAACAGCGCGCTGTTCTATCCCGCCAGCGAGGGCGAACAGTTCGACCTCTCGGCCAACCTTACCAAGACATGGCGCAGCGGCACCTCGCTGACCGTGGGCAAGGTCAATGTCTTCGACCTTTCGGCGCAATTGCCGATCACCGGCGGCGGCGGGATCGAAGGCTTCCAGAACCTCGCCTTCGCGCTTCCGCCCAGCGCCATCGTCCCCGGCTCGCTGGTCGGGGCGCTGCTCAACGTGCCGACCAGCAAGGCGCTGTTCCGGCTGTGGGTGTTCGACCCCAATCTCGCCTCGCGTCGCAGCGGCATTCCGACGCTGTTCGAGGACGGGGTCGGCGCGCTGGCTTCGGTCACCGTTCCCGCGACGATCGGCGGCAAGCAGGGCTATTACGCGCTCAAGCTCGCCGCCAGCACCCGGCGGGGAATAAGCAGCCGCGCCCTGCCGCCAGTGCTGATCCCCGCGCCCGGCTCGGGTTTCGGCGAGAGCCGGGGCGAATTCGCCGCCATTCTCGCCGCCAGCCAGTACATCGCCGGGGGCCCGCGCGACCCGGCGGGCGGGATCGGAATCTTCGGCCAGGTCTATCTCTCGGCGGGCGATCCGACCTTTCTCGATGTCAGCGCGCAGGCCGGGATTTCGGGCAATCCGCCGGGCCGCCCGCAGGACCGCTTCGGGCTGGGCTGGTTCCGCTATTCGCTGACCGACTCTCTGGTCGATGCGCTGGCCACGCGCGTCCCGCTGGAAGACGAGGAAGGCGTGGAAGCCTTCTACACGCTGGGCATCGACGAGACTTTCCGGCTCACCGCCAATCTCCAGCTGATCGACAGCGCCATCGCCCCGCGCGACGAGGCGCTGCTGGCGGGGCTGCGGCTGGTGACGGTGTTCTAGCTCAGGCTTCTTGAGGCAGGCGCCAGTCGATGGCCCCGCGCCCGGCTTGATCGAGAAAGGCATTCGCCTTGCTGAAGGGCTGCGAGCCGAAGAAGCCGCGATGCGCCGACAGCGGGCTGGGGTGCGGGCTGCGCAGCACCAGATGGCGGCCATCCGCGAGTCCCGGCAGCCGGGTGGCCTTCTTCTGCGCATGCGCGCCCCATAGCACGAAGACGCATCGGTTTTCGCCTTCTGCCACCGCAGCCACCACCGCATCGGTCGCCGCGTCCCAGCCGTGCCCGGCATGGCTCCCCGCCAGCCCCGCCTCGACTGTCAGCGTGGTGTTGAGCAGCAGCACCCCGCGCTTCGCCCATGGCGTCAGATCGCCATGCGACGGGATCTCCAGACCGAGATCCGAGTGCAATTCCTTGTAGATGTTCGCGAGGCTGGGCGGCACGCGCACGCCCCGGGGCACCGAGAAGCTCAGCCCCATCGCCTGCCCCGGCCCATGATAGGGGTCCTGCCCCAATATCACGACCTTCACCGCCTCGCGCGGAGTCAGTTCGAGTGCGCGCAAACGGCTGCCGCGCGGGGGGTAGATCGCCTTGCCCGCCGCCTCCTCGGCGCGCAGCCAGCCGCCCAGCCGCCGCGACTCCTCGCTGGCCAGCACCGGTTCGAGCACATCGCGCCAGCTTTCGGGGAGCAGGCCTTCGGGTGGATGGTCCTCGTTCATGCAGCGCACGCTAGGCGGACCGATCTCCGCTCGCCAGCAGGTCTTTCCACCAATCCCCAATGCGCCTAAGGCCCATCGCCATATGACTGTACATTTCCACGAAGAAGACCTCCCCGAAGGCGTGCTCGGCGATGGCGCGATCGCCATCGACACCGAGACCATGGGCCTCGTCACCCCGCGCGACCGGCTGTGCCTGGTCCAGATCAGCGATGGCGGCAAGGACGAGCATCTGGTCCGCTTCGGACCCGACAGCACTTACGACGCGCCCAATCTCAAGGCGATTCTGAGCGATCCGAACCGGATGAAGCTCTATCACTTCGCGCGCTTCGATCTCGCCGCGATCGAGCATTACCTCGGCGTGATGGCCGCGCCGGTGTTCTGCACCAAGATCGCCAGCAAGCTGGTGCGCACCTACACCGACCGCCACGGGCTCAAGAATCTCGTCGAGGAACTGCTCGGCGAAAATCTCTCCAAGCATCAGCAGAGCTCGGACTGGGGCGGCCCGGTATTGAGCGAGGCGCAGCGCGATTATGCCGCTTCCGATGTGCGCTATCTGCACCGCTTGCGCGAGGAGCTGGAAAAGCGGCTTGAGCGCGAAGGACGCAGCGACATGGCGCAGGCCTGTTTCGACTTCCTGCCCACCCGCGCTCGGCTCGATATCGCCGGCTGGCCCGAACACGATATCTTCAGCCACGCCTGAGGTCGCAGCGCATGGTCTCCACTTCCCGACCCGAGAAGCGCAGGGAAACCCAACGGGCGGTGCAGCTGCGGAGCAAGCGCCAGCATTTCGCCGCGCCGGGCGGATCGCACGACAAGCTCGTCGGCTTCCTCGCCCGCGCGCTGCCGCTGGGCGTCGGCGTGGTCGCGGCGCTGATGGTGATCACCCCGCTCAGCCCGCGCGGCGAGGTCAGCTTCCTGCTCGATCGCAACAAGGTGGCGGTGATCGACGAGCGGCTGCGCGTCGACAACGCCATGTATCGCGGACAGGACGATCGCAGCCGCCCATTCTCGCTGACCGCGGGCGAGGCGGTGCAGAAATCCAGCCTCGAAGGGGTTGTGCGGATGAACGACTTGGAAGCCCGTATCCTCCTGCCCGAAGGCCCTGCACGGATCGATGCGAGCGGCGGCGCCTATGATATCGATGCCGAGACGATGATCGTGCCCGGAGCGATGCGGATGACCGCAGCGGATGGCTATCGCATGCTGCTGCGCGATGTCCGCATCGATCTCGACACCCAGCGCGCGGTCGGGAACGACGGCGTCTCGGGCGCCATCCCGGCCGGCACATTTTCCGCCAATCGTCTCGAAGTCGACCTCGCGGCGCGGACCGTCGCGCTGGTCGGCAATGCCCGCCTGCGCATGGTGCCGGGCCTGTTGAGGATGCCGTGATGACCAACCTTCTTGCCACCTCGCGCCGCTGGCTGATCGGCGGTTTCGCCGCCACGCTGGCACTGATGGCGGGGATCCAGCTCAACGCGCAGGCGATCGCCGGGCACAATTCCAACGCGCCGGTGAATTACGCCGCCGACCGGATCGAGCTGCAGGACCGGGAGAACCGCGTGGTGCTGTCGGGCAATGTGGTGATCGACCAGGCCGGCCTGCGACTGACCGCGGCGCGGACGCTGGTCAACTACAGCGATGCCGGCAGCCTGCGCATCCAGCGGATCATGGCGACCGGCGGGGTCAATGTGCGGCGCGGCAACGAGACTGCATCGGGCAACAATGCGGTCTATGATTTCAACCGTCGGATCATCACGCTGTCGGGCGATGTCCGGTTGCGGCGCGGCAATGACACGCTCAACGGCGGGCGGCTGGTGATCGATCTGGTCAGCGGCGTGTCGAGCGTGGATGGCAGCGCCAGCGGCTCGTCCGGGGTGGCGGGGCAAACCACCACCGGCAATGGCGGACGGGTCAGCGGGACCTTCTCGGTTCCCGAAAACTAAACGGCGCGGGTCAGCGGCGTGCCGGTCGGCGCGCCATCCCGGTCAGCGCCTGCGCCAGCAGCAGATGCGCCGCCTGGCTGTTGGCGAGCAGTTCGCGGTGCAGTTCTACCAGCCGCGACGTCAACCGATCGAGCCGCGGCCCGCGCCAATAGGCGTATTGGTTGCGGATCTCGCGTTCCTCGCGAAAGAAGATGCCCAGCTGCGCCTTCTCGCCCTTGCCCAGATCGTCGAAGGAACCGCGCGGGCCCAGCCGCGCCGCGATCCGCGCCAGCTGCGCCGCGCGCCGCTCGAAGGCGAGCAACAGCCCGACCGGGTTGAGCGCCATCTCGCGCATCCGCACCATCTCGGCGGCGAGCTTGGGCTGGTCGCCCGAGAGCACCGCATTGACCAGCGACATGAAGCCGTCCTCGTCGCTCACCGCGCCGATCGCGTCGAGCGCAGCGGCATCGACCTGCCTGGGCGATTGCGGGGTGGCGTCGAGATAGAGCGCCAGCTTGTCGATCTCGGACTGCGCCAGCCGGACATCGAGATTGGCGGCGCGCGCGATACGTTCGGCCAGCCCGCCGCTGAACTGCACACCCGCGCCATCGCCCATCGCCCGCACCGCATGGGTAACCGAGGCAAGATCGGGCGGGTAGAACATCGTCACCAGCGCATCCTTGCGCTTTTCGAGCAGCTTGGCGGTGCGCGACTTGTCGGTCGCGGCGGTTGCGACCACCAGCACCGGGCAGGCCTGCCCCGCGCCCATGTCGCTGGTTTCGAGTAGCGTCCGCAGCGCGTCATGCGCCTCGTCGCCATTGGCGCGCACCAGGATATGACGGCTATCGCCGAACAGCGAGGAGGAGCGCGCTTCGTCGCCCAGCTTGGCGGGATCGGAGCGCAGCTCGCCGCCCGACAGCTCGACCCGTTCGCCCGGATCGGGGAGCAGGCTCACCAGATCGCGCGCTGCTGCCGAGGCGCCCGCCTCGTCGGGGCCGCAGAAGAAGAAGATCGACACCGTGCCCAGCGCCCCACGCGCCTTGGTAGCGAAATCGCGCTGCGTCGCCTTCACTGGGCTGCCCTCACTGGGGCGCCCGATTCTCGTCGCGCAGGGTGAGCGCGATGCGCGTTACCATCCGGTCGGCCACCTCGCGCGCGAGGTTTTCCAGCGCCGTCTGCTCGGCGGCGATGGTCGCGTATTCGCTCGATACGACGTCGATACCCGCATCGGAGCCCGCGGTGGCATCGAGCAGGATCGAGCCGGTGGTGCTGTCTATCAGCTGGTAGCGCGCGCGCAGCGTCCGTCGCTCGCGGCCGATGGTGTCGTCGCCCAGCACGCCGAGCCCCTCGAGCCGGTCGTCGAGCCTGACATCGAGCCGGTAGCGCGGCGTGGCTTCGCCGGCAGCGCCCAGCCGGTCGACCAGTGCGTTGCGGACCAGCCAGCCCGCGCGCCCGGAAATCGCCGGGACCTCGACCGCGGCCAGCCCCTGCGCCACCGCACCGCTGCCGCCACCGGCATACATCGGCTGCAATCCGCAGCCGGGCAGCGCCAGAGCGATAGCAAGGGCGGGGAGAAGGGTGGCGATCCGGCGCATCAGGTGACGATATTGACCAAACGGTCGGGCACGACAATCACTTTGCGGATCGTGGCACCGTCGATCGAACGCTGGACCTTCTCGCTTGCCAGCGCCAGCGCTTCGAGATCCTCCTTGGAGGCCCCCTTGGGCGCGCTCAGCGTGTCGCGCAATTTGCCCATGTGCTGGATGGCGATGGTGACCTCGTCCTCGACCAGCAGAGCGGGGTCGACATCGGGCCAGGGTGCGTCGGCGGCTAGCCCGTCCTGCCCGAGGCTTTGCCAGGCTTCTTCCGCCAGGTGCGGCATCATCGGCGCGACCAGCCGCACCAGCGTGAGAATCGCGCGCGAGCGGCTGTGCGAGGGCGCGGCCTTCTCGACCGCGGCGGTCAGTTCGTAGATCCGCGCGACCGCCTTGTTGAAGCCGAGCGCCTCGATGTCGGTAGCGATCGCGGCGACGGTCTGGTGGGTCTTGCGGTCGAGCGGTTTGTCCTCGCCGCCCTCGGCACTGGCATCATATTGCCCGAACAGGCGCCACAGCCGGTGGACGAAGCGCGCGCAGCCCTCCATCCCGGCGTCCGACCACGGCAGGTCGCGCTCGGGCGGGCTGTCCGACAGCATGAACCAGCGCACCGCATCCGCGCCGTGGCGCTCGACGATGGTGTCGGGGTCGACGACGTTCTTTTTCGACTTCGACATCTTGATCACGCGGCCGATCTCGACCGGGAAGCCGTCTGCCTTCAGCACCGCGCGGTCCGAACTGCGCTCGACCTCCTCGGGGCTGAAGAAGCTCTGCCGCCCGTCCGCTGGGTCGCGCCGGGCGTAGGTCTCGTGCGTCACCATGCCTTGCGTGAACAGCGAGGCGAAGGGTTCGGCGACCTCTAGCCGACCCATGCGCCGCAAAGCCCGGGTCCAGAAGCGCGCGTAGAGCAGATGCAGGATCGCGTGTTCGACCCCGCCGATATATTGCTCCACCGGCAGCCATTTGGCGACCTCTTCCGGGTCGAAGGGCCGATCGGCGGGCTGGCTGGCGAAGCGCAGGAAATACCAGCTCGAATTGACGAAGGTGTCGAGCGTATCGGTCTCTCGCTCGGCTTGGCCGCCGCATTGCGGGCAGTCGACGCGCTTCCAGGTCTCGTGGCGCTGGAGCGGGTTGCCCGGGGTCTTGAAGTCGACATCCTCGGGAAGCCTGATCGGCAGGCTGTCCTTGGGCGCGGGGACCACGCCGCAGGCCGGGCAATGGATGAAGGGGATCGGCGTCCCCCAATAACGCTGGCGGCTGACGCCCCAGTCGCGCAACCGCCAGACGGTCTTGCCCGCGCCCCAGCCTTCGCTCTGGGCGCGGCGGATGACCTCGGCCTTGCCCTCGTCCACATTCATCCCGTCGAGGAAGCGCGAATTGACCAGCACACCCTCGCCCGCGAGCGCGCCATTGCCGAAAGGCTCGCTCGCCTGATCGATGCTGTCGGCGACGACGCGCGGGATCGGCAGGCCGTATTTGGTCGCGAATTCGAAATCGCGCTGGTCGTGGCCGGGCACCGCCATGACCGCGCCGGTTCCGTAATCCATCAGCACGAAATTGGCGATGTAGACCGGCAGCGCCTCGCCGGTGAAGGGATGGCGCGCGGTCACCCCGGTGTCGAAGCCCAGCTTCTCGGCGGTTTCGAGCTCGGCGGCGGTGGTCCCGCCGCGCTTGCACAGCGCGATGAATTCTTGCGCCGCCACATTGTCCTTCGCTGCAGCCTGCGCGACCGGATGATCCGCCGCGACCGCGACGAAGCTCGCGCCGAAGATGGTGTCGGGCCGGGTGGTGTAGACCGCCAGCTGCTCGCCGGTCGACAGTTCGAAGGAGAACTCCAGCCCCTGCGACCGGCCGATCCAGTTCTCCTGCATCAACCGCACCTTGTCGGGCCAGCGCTCCAGCTCGCCCAGCCCTTCGAGCAGTTCCTCGGCGAAATCGGTGATCTTCAAGAACCATTGCGACAGCTTGCGCTTCTCGACCTCGGCGCCCGAGCGCCAGCCCTTGCCGTCGATCACCTGCTCGTTGGCGAGCACGGTCTGGTCGACCGGATCCCAATTGACCTCGCTCTCCTTGCGATAGACGAGCCCCGCCTCGTAGAGATCGAGAAACAGCGCCTGTTCGTGGCCGTAATATTCGGGCTCGCAGGTCGCCAGCTCGCGGCTCCAGTCGAGCGCAAAGCCGAGCCGCTTCAACTGCGCCTTCATGTGCTCGATATTGGCGCGGGTCCACTGGCCGGGGTGGACGCCCTTTTCCATCGCCGCGTTCTCGGCGGGCATGCCGAAGGCGTCCCAGCCCATCGGATGCAGCACCTCGTGGCCGCGCATCCGCTTGTAGCGCGCCAACACGTCGCCCATGGTGTAATTGCGGACATGGCCGATGTGGATGCGCCCCGAGGGATAGGGGAACATCTCGAGGACGTAGCTCTTGGGCTTGGTCGAGCCGCTGTCGGCGCAGAAGGTCTGGGCTTCGTCCCATGCACGCTGCCAGCGTCCGTCGGCCTGCGACGGATCGAAATTGCTCTCGGCCATGGGCGCCCCTGTTTTGTCTTGCTGCGGCTGTTTAGCGCCGGCTTGGTTATCTCACGCGTCTTGTCGCGGGTTCGCGATCAGCCGGCGATCGCCTCGCGGCGCAATTCGCGCGCCTTGGTGAGGATGATGTCTTCCAGCTTCTGCACCGTGGCGGCCTGAACCGGCGCCTCGACCCAGCCACCGCCCTGCGCGACCTGGCGACTCGCGGCGACTCGCAGCGCGTCGGCGCGCAAATCGGTGTCGAGCACCGAGACGGTCAGCTTGACCCGTTCGCCCGGATTGGCCGGGTTGGTGTACCAGTCGGTGACGATGACCCCGCCGGCGCTGTCGGCCTGGAGCAGCGGCGCGAAGCTCACCGCGTCGAGCGCGGCGCGCCAGAGATAGGAATTGACGCCGATGGTGCTGACCTGCGCCGCGGCGAGATCGGCCCTCGGGCGCTCGTTCCCGCCACAGGCCGCCAGCGTGGCCACCGCGGCGAAGGCCGTGGCGATGCGGAAGGCGGAGCGGCGGCTTGCGGGATGAAGGGTCATGCTAATCCTTGGTCTGTCTTATGGCGTCCTATAGCCGCCCCGGCGCGACGGGCAAGGGATGGCGCACTTCGTCGCGACGGGCCGATTAGCCGTGCGGCCGCTGAATAGCCGCTGAATCCCGCTTTGCCGGCAGCGGGCTTGCTTCCGCGGCGGACCCGCTTTGTGTGGAGCCACGGCAACAGTGCGCGGATTTGTGCCTGTCGGGCTGTGGAAAAGCTGGCCCTGCTTTTGTCATCTTCCTATCAACGTGAGTGGAAGAGAGACTCGCCAAGGGCTGCCTTCAGGAACCGTTCACGGCCTGAATGGTCAATAGCGGGTCGAGAGACGGACGGATTTTTCGTCGCATTAGACTTACAGGGGCGCGAAGAGCATGAAACGCAGCACTGGTATTGGCGCAAAGGCGCGGCTCACCGCCGCCTTGCTCGCCGGTGCCGGTCTGGCGCTTGCGCTTCCATCCGCCGGTTCCGCCGTCGTGGGCGAATCGCTCGCCGCGAGCGAATCGGGTGCCGATCTCGAATTCATGCCCTTTACCCCCGCCGGGATGGACGCTTCGCTCATGAGCGAACTGGCCTCCTCGGTCGGTATCGACGCGCTGCGCTTCACCCCCGCAGCCAAGCCCGGGCGGCGTGATCGCACACTGACCGTCGCGGTTCGCGTCGACCAGGCGACTGCGCGTGCGATTTCGGTGCGCAACACCATCGAGGGCGCGACCGAGCCGGGTCGCAGTGCACCTCTGCTCGCGCTCGCGCCGACGCGCTACGACCTGGGCATTGCGCGCGGCTATCAGGGTTTCACCCAGCCGGCGCCCAAGCCTGCCGCCGGGCTTTCGGGTGTGCGCGATATCGCCATGCCCGATCTGGCCGAATTCCGCCCCTCGCAGCCGCAGGGCAAGCCCAGCCGCTTCCAGCCGCGTATCGCGGTCGAGCAGGACGGCTCGCCCGGTCGCGCGCTGCGCCCGCTCGAATCGCTGGGCGAACAGAGCGTCGATGTCGGCGGCTCCTACCGCGTGACCCGCAATCTCGATGTCACCGCCGGCGTCCGGCTGTCGCAGGAGCGTGATCGCCTCGCGCCGCTCACCGACGGGCTCGAGGACAATCAGGCCGTCTATGTCGGAACCCAGTTCCGCTTCTGATCCGGGTCGCCGCACAATTCGCCACGCACAATTCGCCACGAAGACCCCGCTTTTGCGGGGTTTTTCTTTGTCCCGTCCCCGCATTGGCCTAGAGCTTGACGATAGGGAATAGCGCGAGGGAGGATGACGATGGCAAGAGTGGCAGTGGTGACCGGCGGGACCCGTGGGATCGGGCGCGCGGTATGCGAAATGTTGCAGTCCGATGGCTTCAACGTGGTCGCCAATTACGCGGGCAATGCCGAGGCGGCGCGCGCCTTCAGCGAGCAGACCGGCATCCCCGCTTATTGCTTCGATGTCGGCGATCACCACGCGGCCACCGCAGCCTGCGCGCAGATCGCCGAGGAGGTCGGCCCGATCGAAGTGGTGGTCAACAACGCCGGGATCACCCGCGACGGCACGCTGCTCAAGATGAGCTACGAGGACTGGAACGACGTGATGCGCGTCAATCTGGGGGGCTGCTTCACCATGGCCAAGGCCTGCTTCCCGGGGATGAAGGAGCGCGGCTGGGGCCGGATCGTCAACATCGGCTCGATAAACGGCCAGGCGGGGCAATACGGCCAGGTCAATTACGCCGCCGCCAAGAGCGGGATCCACGGCTTTACCAAGGCACTGGCGCAGGAAGGCGCGCGCTTCAACGTCACCGTCAACGCGATCGCACCGGGCTATATCGACACCGACATGGTCGCCGCGGTGCCCGAGCCGGTGCTGGAGAAGATCGTCGCGAAAATCCCGGTCGGGCGGCTCGGCCAGGCCAACGAAATCGCCCGCGGGGTGAGCTTCCTGTGCAGCGAGGACGCCGGCTTCGTCACCGGCTCGACCATGAGCATCAACGGCGGGCAGCATATGTATTGAAACCTGGCGCGGAGTACGGACATGAAGAAGATGCTGGTTGCGCTGCTCGTGCTGATCGCCACTCCTGCACAGGCCGACATCGTCCGCGACCGGATTTATGCGCCGGTTTCTCTTGCCGACACTGAGGTCGAATTCGCGGGCGATGCGCCACTGGCGTTGCAGGCTGTGACCTCGGACGGTCTCGTGCTGGAGGGCTACTACTGGGCTCCAGAAGCGGGAAACCGGCGACTGGTCATCGTTTTCCATGGCCGTGACTATAACCAGCTGGTGATGGCACGAAGGGCCGAAGCGCTGCATCAAGGAGGCAATGGAGTCCTCATCGCATCCTACCGGGGATATGGCGACAACCCCGGGCGACCGTCGGAAAAGGGGCTGATGATGGATGGCGAGGCGTGGTTCGCCAAGGCTGGTGAGCTCAATCCAGATGGCGATACCTACCTGTTCGGATTCTCTTTGGGGGCGGCGATCGCCCTCGAATTGGCGGCACGGCACGAGGTTGCCGGTGTAGCGACGCTCGGTGCCTTCGCTCGGCTGTCGGATCAGGTCCCCGCAATCGCGCGCCCGTTCCTGCCCGATCGCTACGACAACATCGATGCCATTTCTCGAGTTACGGAACCGGTGGTGCTACTGCACGGCTCCGAGGACGATATCGTCGATCCCAAAGCGGCCATCAGCCTCGAGGCTGCGGGTGGCCCCAATGTACGCCGGGTCAACCTCAAGGGTGGAAAACACTTCGTCCCGATATCCAGTTTCGGGGCAAGGCTGTGGGAGTTGTGGGCACTGCTCGAAGCGGAACAGGAAGCGCGCTGACCACCGGCCTGTCCTTCCCTTGGAAGGGGTCCTGGGTCGATACCACGGGGTGACGCGGGGCAGCCCCCGGTTTAGGACCATTCGATGACCGAAACCCGCATCGAGACCGACGCCTTTGGCGAAATCGCCGTCCCCGCCGAGTGCCTGTGGGGCGCGCAGACGCAGCGCAGCCTCGAGAACTTCCGTATCGGCGACGAGCGCATCCCGCTGCCGATCGTCCACGCGCTAGGGACGATCAAGGCTGCTGCGGCGCGGGTCAACGCCGCGCAGGGGCTGCTCGAAGGCCGGCTGGCCGATGCCATCATCGCCGCCGCCGGGGAGGTTGCGCGCGGCGAGCTCGACGATCATTTCCCGCTGGTGGTGTGGCAGACCGGCTCGGGTACGCAGAGCAATATGAACGCCAACGAGGTGATCGCCAACCGCGCCAATCTGGCGCTGGGCGGCGAGCTGGGGGCGAAAAGCCCGGTGCATCCCAACGACCACGTCAATATGAGCCAGTCGTCCAACGACACCATCCCCAGCGCGATTCACATCGCCGCGGTCTGCGAGGTGACGGGGTCGCTGCTGCCCGCGCTGGTGAGTTTGCGCGACATGCTCGAGGCCAAGGCGCAAAGCTGGTCCGGCATCGTCAAGATCGGCCGCACGCACACGCAGGACGCCACCCCGCTGACGCTGGGCGACGAGTTCTCGGGCTATGCCCGGCAGGTCGCTGTGGGGATCGAGCGGATCGAGGCCACGCTGCCCGGGCTCCATGAGCTGGCGCAAGGGGGGACCGCGGTCGGCACCGGGCTCAACGCGCCCGAGGGGTTCGGCAAGGCAATCGCCGCCGAGATCGCGCAGACGACCGGGCTGCCCTTCGTGACCGCGCCCAACAAGTTCGAGGCGCTGGCGGCACAGGACGCGCTGCTGTTCGCGCATGGCGCGCTCAACGCGCTGGCGGCGGGGCTCTACAAGATCGCCAGCGATATCCGCCTGCTGGGCTCGGGCCCGCGCTCGGGGCTGGGCGAGCTGGCGCTGCCCGAGAACGAGCCGGGTTCCTCGATCATGCCCGGCAAGGTCAACCCGACCCAGTGCGAGGCGCTGACCCAGGTCTGCGCGCAGGTCTTCGGCAACCACACCACGCTGACCTTCGCGGACAGCCAGGGCCAGTTCGAGCTCAATGTCTACCGCCCGGTGATGGGCTATGCCTTCCTGCAATCGGTGCGGTTGCTCGCCGATGGCGCGCGCAGTTTCACCGCCAACCTTCTCGCCGGGCTCGAACCGCGCGAGGATAACATCGCGCGCGGGGTCGCCAATTCGCTGATGCTGGTGACCGCGCTGGCGCCGACGATCGGCTACGACAACGCCTCCGCCATCGCCAAGACCGCGCACCAACAGGGTCTGACCCTGCGCGAGGCGGCGGTGGCCAGCGGCCATGTCTCGGCCGAGGATTACGACCGGATCGTGCGGCCCGAAGCCATGCTCGGCCCCGATCGAGAGGCATGAGCGCGCCCTATCACCCGCCGGTCAAACACTCGCTCAGCATTCTCGGGCATCGCACCTCGATCAGCCTCGAACCGCTGTTCTGGGACATGCTCCACGCCGCCGCGGACGAGGCCGGGCTGCCGCTGAGCACGCTGGTGGCGCGGATCGATGCCGAGCGGATTCGCAGCGATACCCCGCCGGGGCTCGCCAGCGCGATCCGGATCTGGCTGGTCGCGCGACTGCAGAATGAACGTGAAAAGGGCGCCGGGATCGCTCCCAACGCCCTTTTCGGTGTCGATCTCGAAGATCAGTAATTCGCGGGCGGGTCGCTCGCCGGGAAGGATTCGTCGATTTCCTCGTCGGTCTTCGACCAGTTCTTCTCGTTGGTGGTCGTGGCGTTGGGGCCCGAATCGCGGACCCGGCCATCGGGCTGGCCCTTGGCGAAGGCGACGCCGTTCTCGTCGATGCGGTTCTTCTCGTAATATTTGTAGCCGGCGTAGCCGACGGCTCCGAGAGCTGCGAGCTTGAGTAACATGGGGTTTCGTCCTTTGTTGTTCCTACCCCAAATCAACGCTGCAAAACCGCAAAAGGTCCGCGCCCGGCGCCCTATTCGTCGCCGACCCGTTCGATTTGCGCGCCGACCAGCGACAGCTTCTCCTCCAGCCGCTCGTAACCGCGATCGAGATGGTAGATCCGCCGCACCTGCGTCTCGCCCTCGGCGGCGAGCGCGGCGATCACCAGGCTCATCGAAGCGCGCAGATCGGTCGCCATCACTTCGGCACCGGTCAGCCGCTCGACCCCGCGGACGATCGCGGTCCGTCCCGAAACCTCGATATCCGCGCCCATGCGCTTCAGTTCGGGGACATGCATGTAGCGGTTCTCGAAGATCGTCTCGGTCAGCACGCTGGTGCCCTGTGCCTTGCACAACAGGCTCATCAATTGCGCCTGCATGTCGGTGGCGAGCCCGGGGTAGGGCGCGGTCGAGAGGTCGGTGGGTTTGAGCGGGCCATCGGCGCAGATGCGCAGGCCGCCCTTCTCCTCGGTCACCGCCACGCCGATGTTGCGCAGCGCGTGGTTGGTGGCGAGCATGTCGTCGGCCTTGGCGCCCTCGAGGAACACGTTCCCGCCGGTGATCGCCGCCGCGCAGGCATAGGAGCCCGCCTCGATCCGGTCGGGCATCACCTTGTAGGTCGCGCCGTTCAATCGCTTGACCCCGTGGATCGTCAGGTCGGACGAGCCGATGCCCTCGATCTCGGCGCCCATCGCCACCAGCAGATTGCACAGGTCGACGATCTCGGGCTCGCGCGCCGCGTTGCCTATGCGGCTGGTGCCGGTGCACAGCACCGCGGCCATCAGCACGTTTTCGGTCGCGCCGACCGAGACCATCGGGAAGTCGAAATCGCCCCCGGGCAGCCCGCCATCGGGGGCATTGGCCTTCACATAGCCCTGCGCCACCTCGATTGTGGCCCCCAGCGCCTCGAGCGCGTCGAGATGGAGGTTGATCGGGCGGTTGCCGATCGCGCAGCCGCCGGGCAGCGACACCGTCGCCTCGCCCGCGCGCGCCAGCAGCGGGCCCAGCACCAGCACCGAGGCGCGCATCTTGCGCACCAGATCGTAGGGCGCGACGGCGGAGGTGATCCGCGTCGCCTGCAGCGTGACCACGCGACCGAAATCCTCGGGCCGCTTGCCGGCGATGGAATGCGAGACGCCGAACTGCGTCATCAGATGCTGGAAGCCGTCGATATCGGCCAGCCGCGGCAGGTTGCGCAGCGTCAACGGCTCGTCGGTGAGCAGCGCGCAGGGCAGCAGCGTGAGCGCGGAATTCTTGGCGCCGGAGATCGGCAGCGTGCCTTCGAGGCGGTTGCCGCCCGTGATGATGAGTTTGTCCATGGCCCCGCATTAGCCATTTTGTGCCTTCACGCAAATGTCATGCGGCACACGCGGCCAGCACGCTTGACGGCCTCGCGCGGTGCGCCGTAACTCTTGCCCCATGAGCAGCCACAGACCCATCCGTAAGGCCGTCTTCCCCGTCGCCGGGCTGGGCACTCGTTTCCTCCCCGCGACCAAGGCGGTGCCCAAGGAACTGCTGCCGATCGTCGATCGACCGCTGATCCAATATGCGGTGGACGAGGCGCGCGAGGCGGGGATCGAGCAGATGATCTTCGTCACCGGACGCGGCAAGACCGCGATTATCGAGCATTTCGACCGCGCCTTCGAGCTCGAGGCGACCATGGCCGAGCGCGGCAAGGACATGGCGGTGCTCGAACCGACCGGCGCGACGCCGGGCGACATCATCGCAGTGCGCCAGCAGGTTCCGCTCGGGCTCGGCCACGCGATCTGGTGCGCGCGCGCGGTGGTGGGCGACGAACCCTTCGCGGTGTTCCTCCCCGACGAGCTGATGGTGCCGCAGGCAGGCGGCGGAACCGGCTGCATGGCGCAGATGGTCGCGGCCTATGAGGAGGTCGGCGGCAATCTGATCTCGGTGCTCGAGGTGCCGCACGAGCAGGTCTCGAGCTACGGCGTGATCGATCCGGGCGAAGCGCAGTCCGGTTTCGGGGGGAGCCTCACCGAGGTCCGCGGGCTGGTCGAGAAGCCCGCGGTCGCCGACGCGCCCTCGAACAAGATCATCTCGGGCCGCTACATCCTCCAGCCCGAGGTGATGCGGGTGCTCGAGACGCAAGGAAAGGGCGCGGGCGGCGAGATCCAGCTGACCGACGCGATGGCGCGGATGATCGGCACGCAAGCCTTCCACGCGCTCACCTTCGCCGGGCGTCGCTTCGATTGCGGCAGCAAGCTGGGCTTCGTCGAGGCGACGCTGGCGCTGGCGCTGGAACGCGAGGACATGGGCGCCGAAGTGCGGGCGATGGCCCAAAGACTTCTGAAATAGAGCGGTTGCTCGGTTGGCGGCAAAGGGCGCACCGCCCCGGATCGGGTCCGGGGCGACGACAATGTGAAGCCGTCCAATATATCGTCGGCCCGGACTTTTTAAATCGTCGGCCCGGACTTGATCCGGGCCCGGTGCTTTGCTCTGCTCGCGCGATGGACCGGGAAAGACAGGGCGGCTGGGTCTACATCATGGCCAACCGCTACCGCGGCGCGCTCTATGTGGGCGTGACAAGCGATCTGGCGCGGCGGGTTTCGCAGCATCGCGACGGCACCGGCTCCGACTATTGCGCAACGCGCGGACTGAACCGCCTCGTCTGGGCCGAACGCGGCGACGACATCGCGGCGTGTATCGCGCACGAGAAACGCGTGAAACGCTGGCGCCGCGAATGGAAGTTCGCGCTGATCGAGCAAGCCAACCCCGACTGGCAGGACCTGTTCGCGCCTGTGATCTGAGGGTGTGCGCGAGGCAAGCACCGGGCCCGGATCGAGTCCGGGCCGACGAGTGTTTGAGATGGACCCCCCCTTTTTTCGTCGGCCCGGACCTGATCCATCGTGTGCCCGGGCTTGATCCATCGTCGGCCCGGACCTGATATATCGCCGGCCCGCACGATATATCGTCGGCCCGGACTCGATATATCGTCGGCCCGGACTTGATCCGGGCTCGGGCTGCCTAACCCTTCGGCCCGAAGCGCGGGATCTGGTAGTCGGGCCGCAGCCAGCGGATGTTCCCTTGCGCTTCCTCCGCCGCGCGGGCGCTTCTAACTCGCCGCCTTTGCCTTGCGCGCCGCGCGGCGGTTGACGCGGCGGTTGGCCCCCTCCGCGCCCGCGAGCGGGTTCACCAGCTTTTCGTAGAGCCCGAACAGATGCTCGACCCGGTCGCGGTCGCTGTCGAAGGGCTTCTTGCGGTAGAGCCGGTCCACCGCCGTATCGAGCCTAGCATGCGCCTTGCGCAGGTTGGCGGGCATGGTGTCGGGATCGTAGAGATCGGCGAGGCTGGAGGTGGGGTGCGCCAGCCGCGCGTCGAGCACGTCTTGCGCCAGTTCCTCGACCTTGCCTCGCTGCGCCGCTGTGGCATCTGGCCAAGGGAAGGTGTTGTAGACGAGACCAACGGAGTAGCGGAAATCACTTTTTAGCCGACCACCGATGTGCCTGAGCCATGCATTATGGATCTTGCTCGTAATGATCGCGAATGTGAACCTATTCGCGTCGAACAGGATTAGCGTGGCATCGCTAGGAATGACTGGCGGCTCTAACCAACCAAAAGGCACATATTCACGCCGCTCCGACGAGTGGCGAGGAAACATGAGAATTGGCGAATCAGGGATCCGCGTGACATGAAATGCTGATGGTGTCGTAGCCAGAGACTTCGCGGTCGCCCCAACCGCTTTTGGTTTACTATTTGGGTCGCTCCGACGCGACGGAATTGCCCCCTCTCGAAAAGCTCGCACTTGATCGAGACGCTCCGTGATCGGAGTTAAAGAGCGAACCAAGCCGGGATCGGCAGATTGCAACGCCAGAATCCACCTCTCTCCGCCGTTCAGATATTCAGTGGCTCCGACAAACGGGCGGAGGAGGGGTTCGGCAGCAGGAAATTTGGAGATAAGATCACGGCGCTCATCGCCACTGTAGATTAGATACCCCCCGTCAACTGGCTTTGAGCCGATCGTAGGAGCGGACTGGGAGCCAAACGGCGAGCTCCTATCTTTAACCACCAGATGGCGGTCTGATACGGTTCTTGCATCGAATAGATAAGACGTCAGCGCCCCGTGCCGGGTCTCGACCGGATCGGATTTGATATCGGGATAGCTGAACAACCGCTTCTCGCCCGGCTCGAAATCGCGATGCGTCAGCCCGATAATCACCACATGGACATGCGCCTTGCCGCGCGCCTCGCTGAACCAGTTGAAGGTGCGGTGCGCAAAGGCGATCTCCAGCCCGTAGCGGTCGAACAGCAGCGGCCACAGCTGCGCCACCTGTTCGCCCTGGGTGATCGAATTGGTGGCGACGAAACCGATGCGGATTCGCTTGTTGGCCTGCAGATATTGTCCGCCCTTGAGGAACCAAGCTGCGACATAATCCAGCGTGCCGCCCGAGCCGCCGAGATCGGCGATACGGCGGACCTGCGCGCGTTGTTCGGCGGTCTGGAACTTGGCGCCCACGAAGGGCGGATTGCCCATCACCACGCTGCATTTTTCCGCCGGCAGCACCGCGTTCCAGTCCAGCTCCAGCGCATCGCCGTGGCGGATCGTCGCGCCGCCGCTCAGCGGGATGCGCGCGTAGTTGAGCGAAAAGCTCTCATTCAGCGCATTGTTGGCTATATGGTCGGTCATCCACATCGCCACCTCGGCGATGAGCGCGGGAAACTCCTCGAACTCGATCCCGAAGAACTGATCCACGGTTACGCGATTCAGCAGCGCCGGATCGAGGATGCCTTGCCGCGCTTCTTCTCCCATGTCCGTCAGCGCCTTCGGCCAGCGCGCCTCCAGCGCTTCAAGCTCGAGCTTGCGGATTTCGCGATAGGCAATGACGAGGAAGTTTCCGCAGCCGCAGGCGGGATCGAGGAAGCGGAGGCGCGCGAGCCGGTCCAGGAACTTTTCGAGTTCGCGCTCCTTCGCGGTCTTGCGCGCTTTCAGCACTTCCAGCTCGTCGCGCAGCTCGTCGAGGAACAGCGGCCCGATCACCTTGAGGATGTTTTCCTCCGAGGTGTAATGCGCGCCCTTCGCGCGCCGCTCTCCGGCGTTCATCACGCTCTGGAACAGGCTGCCGAAGATCGCCGGGCTGACCGCCGACCAGTCGTGGCGGCAGGCGTCGAGCAAATCCTCGCGCATCTTGCCTGTGAACACCGGGGTGCGCAGATTCTCGCGAAACAACCGCCCGTTGACATAGGGAAACTGGTTGAGCTCGCCCGAGAGATTGGCCTGACGCTTGTCCTCGGGCGTGTCGAGCACCTCGAACAATTCATTGATCACCCGCCCGACATTGCTGCCATCGGGGTTGGTGTCGTGCTCGATCAGCTGGAGGAAGATGTCCTTGGGCTGGAAGATGCCGGTGTCGTCGGAGAACATGCAGAACAGCAATCGTACCAGATAGCGTTCGAGATCGTGCCCGGTGTAACCGTTCTCCTCGAGCGCATCGTGGATCCGGCCCATCAGTTCGGCGGCCTTGATGGTGACCGCTTCCTGCCGCTCGAAGCTGACCCGGCGGCCCAGCATGAAGTCGAAGGCGAGGACGTGCTTGTGCAGGTCCGCAAGCTTGAACCTGAGCGGTTCGCCGGGCGAATCGCGATCGCGCAGCACCCAGTTCTGGAAATCGCAGGTCAGGATGAAGCGCGGCTGCTCGGTCGGGTGGATGCCGACAAGATAGTCGAGCGCCTGCGTCTCGGCTTTGCGGAGATCGAGGCTGGCGCTCTTCTGCTCGACCAGCAGCGTCCGGGGCCAGAACAGGTCGATGAAACCCTGCTTGTTGCCCAGCAGCTTTACCCGGCGTTCGTAATCGGCGACCTGACGCCGCTTGATCCCGAAGACCTCGAAGAAGTCGTTGTAGAAGCTGTGCGTTTCGCCCTTCTCGTAATGGGCGTCCTGCCATTCCTCGCTGAACGCCTTGGCGCGGCGCGCAATCTCGTCGGTACCCAAACGCATCCGGCTTCTTCCCCCTGTCCGCCCCTCCTAGCGCGCCGAAGGGGCGGGGCAAACTGACCATTTTCCTACACGCCGCCCGCCTGCTAGCTTCGCATCGGCTCTTTCACAGTCTGAAGATCGCAAGGCAGCACCGCCCGCCGCCCCTGAACCGGCGCAGGGGGATGTGTTTCATCAACCAAACCCCGTTTCATTCACTCAGGCGGCCGCAAGGCTGAACGAATCGGGTGCGAATCGCGGCGCGAATCAGTGCGCGACGAAGCGCAGCGGGAGCGTTTTCAGCCCGCCGACGAAGGTCGATTTGGCGCGCGCCGGGGTTCCGGCGAGCTCGACGCTGTCGATCTGGTCGAGCAGCGCCTCGAACAGGATCCGCATCTCGAGCCGCGCCAGATGCAGCCCGAGGCACTGGTGCGCCCCCGCGCCGAAAGCCAGATGGCGGTTGGGGCTGCGCGAGGCATCGAAGCGGCGCGGGTCGGGGAATTGCGCGGGGTCGTGGTTGGCGGCGACGTAATTGATCATCAGCCAGTCGCCCTTGGCGATGGCCTGCCCGCCGACTTCGGTATCCTCGGCGGCGGTGCGCATGAAATGCTGCACCGGGCTGGTCCAGCGGATCGCTTCCTCGACGATGCCCGGCAGCAGCGAACGGTCGGCCTTGACCCGCGCGAACTGCTCGGGATCGCGCGCCAGTGCCAGCATCGCGCCCGCGGTGCTCGCGCTGGTGGTGTCGTGACCCGCGGCGGCGAGGATGATGTAATAGCCCATCATGTCGCGGTCGTTGAGCGGCTCGCCATCGACGGTGGCGTTGGCGATGGTGCTCGCGACATCGCCGGTGGGATTGGCGCGTTTTTCGGCGGTGAGCCGGGCGAAATAGGCCTCGAAATCCTTGACCGCGCCCGCGACCAGCCGGGTGATCTGCTCGGGGGTCATCGCTGCCATGCCCGAGCCGCTGAGCTCCTCGTCCTGCCCGCCGAACATCTGCTGCGTGAGCATCAGCATCCGCGCCTCGTCCTCCTCGGGCACGCCGAGGATCTGCATCACGACATGCAGCGGATAGGGCGCCGAGACGAGCTTGACGAAATCGGTTTCGGGTCCCGCATCCACCAGCCGCTGCACCGTCGCCTGCGCGAGGGTGCGGATCTCGTCTTCCACCCCGCGCAGGTTCTTGGGCATGAACCATTCCTGCGTGAGCTTGCGATATTTCATGTGGATCGGCGCGTCGAAGGTGACGAGGCTGGCGACAAGATGCGGGCTGCCGCCGGTCAGCGACTTGGCGAATTCAATCCCCTCGGTCAGCGAGAACACCACCGTCTGCGGATTGTTGAGGAAGGTCGCATTGTCCTTCGAGATCCGCATCACATCGTCATAGCGCGAGACCAGCCAGAACGGCGGGTGGATGCCATCGGGCGATTCGACGCGGGCGACGGGGGCTTCTTCGCGCAAGCTGTCGAACAGGTCGAGCAGGCCGTCCCATTGCGCGTAGCTTGCCGGGTCGATCACCGCGCGGCCCTGTTCGGGCGAGAGCACCGGTGCGGCGGGTGCGGCCAGCGCGCTCACGCCGCGGCCTCCGCCCTCGCGGCGTATTCGTCGCGAAGTTCCCGCTTGTACAATTTGCCATTGGCCTCGCGCGGCAATTCGGGGCGGAAGTCGAACAGCTTGGGCAGCTTGATCCGCGCCAGCTTGGGCACGAGATAGGCGCGCAGTTCATTTTCCAGCGCCTCGCCCGCATCGGCCATCTCGACCGGCTGCACCACTGCGACGACCATCTCTCCGAAATCGGGATCGGGAGCGCCGATCACCGCCGCATCCATCACCTTGTCGTGACTGATCAGCAGGTTCTCGACCTCTTGGGGATAGATGTTGACCCCGCCCGAGATGATCATGTGGCTCATCCGGTCGGTCAGATAGAGGAAGCCCTCTTCGTCGACATGACCGATATCGCCCAGCGTCATCCAGCCCTTGGGATGCATCGCCTCGGCGGTCTTCTCGGGATCGTTGTGATAGGTCGGCAGGATCGCGTTCTCGAAATAGATCAGCCCGTCCTGACCCGCCGGGAGCTCTTCGCCATCTGGTCCGCAGACATGCAGCGTACCGTGGATCGCCTTGCCCACCGTGCCGGGATGGCTGAGCCAGTCAGCGGATTTGACAAGCGTCATCCCGATCCCCTCGGAGCCGGCATAATATTCGTTCACGATCGGCCCCCACCATTCGATCATCGCCTGCTTGACCGGGATCGGGCAGGGCGCCGCCGCGTGGAGCGCGCGCTGATGGCTGGAGAGATCGTATTTCTCGCGCTGCGCGGGATCTAGCTTGAGCATGCGGACGAAATGGGTCGGCACCCACTGGCTGTCGGTAATGCGGTACTTCTCGATCGTCGCCAGAGCGTGTTCGGGATCGAAGCGCTCCATCACCACGATGGTGCCGCCGAGGCGATGCGCGGTGCTGCACCAGCCCAGTGGCGCGGCGTGATAAAGCGGCGCGGGCGAGAGATAGACCATCGATCCGTCGGCGGGCATGCCCGCCCCCATCACTGCCAGTCCGACCAGCGGCGAGACTTCCTGGATGTCGCCGGTTTCGGGCGGACGCGGGCGCACCCCCTTGGGCCGGCCGGTGGTCCCGCTCGAATAGAGCATGTACTGGCCGGGCAGCGGATCGGAGAGCGGCTCGGCGGACTGCGCCGCGATCGCCGCCTCGAGATCCTCCTCGCCGCCGTCGCCCAAGATCAGGAATTCGCATTGCGGGCACTGCTCGCGCAATTCTTTTATTACATCGGCGAATTTGGTCGAGGTGACCATCAGCCGGGCATCGGAGTCCTGCATGATATAAGCGATCTCGGGTGCGGTCAGGCGGGTCGAGATGGGGACCATCATCGCACCCGAACGCTGCGAACCCCAGACCAGCTGCAGGAACAGCGCGTTGTTCTCCATCAGCATGCCGAAATGGCCGCCCTGGCCCAGCCCGCGATCTTTCAGCAGCCGCGCGAAGCGATTGGCGGTAGCGTCCATCTCGCCATAGGTGACCGTTTCCCCACTCCCAGCCATGATGATGGCAGGATGATCGGGACGCGTCTGCGCGTGGACTATCGGATGCATGTCTCTCTCCCTCGGGGCCTCTTGGCGGGCCAGCCGGTTGCTCTTCGAAACCTAACGCATGTGTCCTCGCGCACAAGCAAAAAGGCGGCAGGTTGCCCCGCCGCCTTTTCAAGTCCCGTCCAGGGAATTCCTCTGCGGCCCGGCCGCTTACTCGGTCGCCTATTCGCCGCCGGCCAGCGCGAAGGTGCGCGCAGCTTCGGTTTCGAGCATATAGGGCGACGGGTCGACGGCAACGCCGTTGACGCGCACTTCGTAATGGAGATGCGGGCCGGTCGAGCGACCGGTCGAACCGACATAACCGATCAGATCGCCCTTCTTGACCGACGCGCCTTCGGAAACGGCGATCTCGGAAAGATGGGCGAAGCGCGTCTGGAGATCGGCGCCGTGCTCGATCGAAATATACTTGCCGTAGCTGGAGAACCAGTTCGCGCGGCTCACCCGGCCATCGGCGGTGGCGTAGATCGGCGTGCCGGTCGGTGCGGCCAGATCGACACCCTTGTGACCGGCGCGACGGCCAAGCACCGGATGGATACGGGTGCCGTAATCGCTCGACAGGCGAGCGTTCTCGAGCGGCATGCGCGAAGGAACCGAAACCGTGGTGGTCAGACCGCCGGACTGAACGCGGTCGATCTTGTCCCAGCTGGCGAAGAGCTGGCGGAACTGCTCGTCATGCGCTTCGCCCGAACCCAGCGCTGCGCCCATCGAACCCCTGGAGGGGAGGTCGGTCTTGGTAACCATCTCGACGGTATCGGAAGTTTCGGCCTGAGCCGGCGCAGCAGCCATCATCGTGGCGGCGCCAAATGTACCCAGCAGAATGCGACCCGCGGAGATGAAAAAATCGTTCATAAATCAGACCCGTCCAATGCTTGCGACGCCCATTTCGGCGCCCTGCGATCCCGACCGACGACCCATTCCCCTGAGCCTGTCGATCTTTTTACGCTACGGCTGGAACCCCCCGCCGTGTCGTGCATTCATGGGTTAAGGGCGGAAGGGTTTACGAAGCAAGTGCAGCGTAGAACTCTAGCGACAGACCGGCTGCATGACGCGCTGAGTCGTTGAATGGAGGCTTGAGCCGACCCGAAAAATGCGTTCGGACGAGGTTTTGCCACGTTTCTTGCGGCAGTTTGTTCCGCTCCCCGCAAATTTTCAGAAAGTGTTTGGTTCCCACGGCGACGTGGCGGATCTCGTCGTCAAGAATTCGCTCGAGAATCCGCGCGCCATGCGAATCGCCTTGCGCCCTTACACGCACGAGCGTGGCGGGGGTAACATCGAGACCCCGCGCCTCCAGCACCATCGGCACGATGGCCAGCCGCGCGGCGGGATCGTGCGCGGTGTCCTGCGCCGCCTGCCACAATCCGTCATGCGCTGCGAAGGCGCCGTAATGCGAGCCCAGCGCGGCGAGCTTGCGGTCGAGCAGCGCGAAATGCATCGCCTCGTCCGCCGCCACGCCCAGGAAATCGGAGACGAATTCTTCGCCCCGTAAGCCGCCGAACCGCCCCGCCATGTCGAGCGCCAGATCGATCGCGACGAATTCGATATGCGCCAGCGCGTGCCACAGCGCGATTCGTCCCCGCTCCGACCCACCCTTGCCGCGCCGGGGCATTTGCGCCGGGGGCAGCAACTGCAGATGCTCGGGCCATTCCGGTCGCTCGGGCATGGTAGGGCCGTCGGGCCCGGCGAGATCGAAAGCCAGCCTGCCCAGACGCCAGTCCCGCGCTACCTTGCGCGCGGCGAAGACCTTGCCCGCAGGATCGCCGGTCAGCAGCGCAGCGCGAATTGCAGCAGCGAGCGATGGCAGCGCTTCGTTCACGCCCCGCGCGCGGCCACGAGCACATCCTCGGCGTGGCCCTTCACCTTGACCTTGTTCCAGACCCGCTCGATCCGCCCGTCCGCGCCGACGAGATAGGTCGTGCGGACCATGCCCATATAGGTCTTCCCGTACATCGACTTCTCGGTCCAGATACCCAGCGCATCGGACAGTCCGCCTTCCTCCGCATCGGTCGCCAGATCGACGGTCAGCCCATGCTTGGCGATAAAATTGCGGTGCTTCTGGGCCGAATCCTTGCTGATCCCGAGCAGCGCGACCCCGGCTTTTTCGAACTCCGGCTTGAGTGCCGAAAAATCCTTCGCTTCGGTGGTGCAGCCCGGCGTGTTGTCCTTCGGGTAGAAGAAGAACACCGCCTTGCGGCCATTAAAGTCGGAAGCTCGCACCGATCCTCCCTCGGGAGTTTCCATCGCGATGTCGGGCATCGCATCGCCTTGCGCGGGATATTCGCTCATCGATCCATCTCCAGTTTCTCGCCGAAAGTCTCGGCCCATTCTGCCGCCACCCCATGGCGCGCCTGGTCCAGTGCCTGCAAGAGCGAAGGGTGGTCCTCCTGCCGCGCCAGCCGCGCCAGCACCGCGCGCGCGGCCGGACCCGGGGCACCCAGCTCGGGTGCCAACAGCCGCGAGCCGACCAGCACGCGGGTGAGCAGACGATGATGCGCGCCTAGATCAGGGGAGACGAGGTCCTGCTCCGCCAGCTCGGCAATGGCCGCAGAGAGGTCCGGCGTCAGCGCGATGCGGTCGCGCAATTGCAGGAAGTGGACCAGGAATTCCAGATCGACCAGGCCGCCGCGCAGCAGCTTGACGTCGAGTTCGCCGCGGGCCGGCTTGTGTGCTGCCATCTCGCTGCGCATCTTCAACACATCGGCTTGCAATTCGATGGCATCGCGCTGCCTGTTGAGTATCAGGTCGACGATCGCCTCAACCTGCTGCCGCGCCTCGGGCGATCCGACCAGAACCCGCGCGCGGTTGAGCGCCATATGCTCCCAGGTCCAGGCGTTCTCGCGCTGATAACGCTCGAAAGACGCCAGCCCGACCGCGAGCGGGCCCTGATTGCCCTGCGGTCGCAGCCGCGTATCGACATCGTAGAGCGCACCCTGCGCGGTGGGAACGCTCAGCGCCACGCCGACGCGCTGTGCCAGGCGATTGAAATAGAGCGTGCGGCCCAGCGGTCGGGGCCCGTCCGATTCCGCCGTTTCGCCATCGCTGAAGAGGTAGATCATGTCGAGATCCGAAGCATGGGTCAGCGCCCCCCCGCCCAGCCGGCCCAACCCCAGCACCAGCAGTTCGCCATTCTCGAAACGCCCGTGCCGCTCGGCGAATTCGTCCTGCGCCGCTTCGCAGGCCACCTGCACCGCCGCTTCGGCAACCCGCGAGAGCGCCTCGGCGACATCGAGCGGGTCCTGCGCCGCCTCGACCAATTGCACACCCAGCGTGAAGCGTTGCTCGCTGGTGACGATGCGGATGCGATCGAGCGCCTGCTCGTAGTCGTCGCCGCGTTCGGTCCGGCGCATCATCCGCGCCAGATCCTCGGTCGAGCCGGGCAAGTCGAAGGCGGTGCGATCGATCAGCGTGTCGAGCAGTTCGGGCCGTCGCGCCAATTCGTCCGCGAGGGGCGCGGCCAGAGTCAGACAATCGACGAGTTGCTGGAGCAGGCCGGGGCGCGCTTCGAGCAGGCGGAACAGGTTGATCGCGCTTGGCAGTTTTTCGAGCAGCGTCTCGAAACGCGCCAGCGCGTGGTCGGGATCGGGTCCCTGGCCGAGCGCCTCGAACAATTGCGGGCGAATCGCATCGAAGGCGGCCTTGGCCGCTTCGCTGCGCAGCGCCCGGAACTGTCCGTCGCTCCAGCCCGCAATGCGGTGAGCGGCAGCCTCGGGATCGGCGAAACCGAAGCTGTCGAGCTGGTCCGGGGTCGCCAGCGGAACAGGTCCGTCGGGCGTGTCATCCGCGATCAATTCGCCGAAATGCCGGGCCACCGGACCGCAGGTCTCGTCGAGCAGCGCCAGCAGCTCGGACGCACCTTCCAGGCCATGCAGCCGGGCGACCCCGTCGAGAGCTTCGCCCTCGGGTAGCATATGCGTCTGGCGATCGTTCACCATCTGCAGCCGGTGTTCGATGGTGCGCAGGGTGTCGTAGGCCTTGCCCAGCGTCTGCGCCGTGTCCGTCGCGATATGACCCGCCGCGGCCAGCGCATCGAGCGCGGCGCGCGTCCCGCGCACCCGCAGCGCAGGGTCGCGCCCGCCATGGATCAGCTGGTGGGTCTGGGCGAAGAATTCGATCTCGCGGATGCCGCCGCGCCCCTGCTTGAGATCAAAGCCGGGCCCGGGCTCGCGCGGGCCCGAATAGCGGGTCCGGATCCGCGCGCTCAGCCCCCTGATCTCGTCGATCGCTCCGAAATCGAGGCTGCGCCGCCAGACGAAGGACCGGATCGCATCGAGGAAGGCCTCGCCGCGCGCGATATCGCCCGAAGCAGCGCGTGCGCGGATGAAGGCGGCGCGTTCCCAGGTGAGCGCCGAGCTTTCGTAATGGCTGGTCGCGGCCTCGAGCGAGATCGCCAACGGGCTGACCTCGGAGGCCGGACGCAGCCGCAGGTCGACGCGGAAGACGTATCCTTCTGCGGTGATGTCGGACAGCATGCGCACGATATCGCGCGCATAGCGCTGCGCAGCCTCGGGCGGTTCGTCGCGCTCCCGGCGGGGCAGCGCCTCGGCATCGTAGAGCAGGATGGGATCGATATCGGAGCTGTAGTTGAGCTCGCCCGAGCCATGCTTGCCCAGCGCCAACCCGATAAAGCCGGCGGGCTCGGCATCGGGGACCCGGCGCAGGATCGCTGCCTCGATCGCGCGATGCAGCGCGCGGTCGGCAAAGGCAGACAATTCGCGCATGACCTTTTCGAGCGGGAAGGCGCCGGCGAGATCGCCGATGGCGAGCACCAGCGCCAGCGCCAGCCGCTCGCGGCGCAACGCCAGCCCGACATCCTCGATCCCTCGCCCCGTCTGCTTCGCCTTGAGCAGCGCCGCTTCGCCATGCCCTTCGGACAGCAGCGTCTCGAAATCGGGCAGGCGCTCCAGCGTCTTCGAGAGAAACGGCGAATGCGCCCTGGCTCGCTCAAGAGCTGACTTCCAATCGCGGTCCATACGTCGTTCCTGCCGCCCTATGGCTTGCCCTGCAAGGTGCGAGGTGCAAGAGACCCCGCCATGCAAATTTCATTCTGGGACAAGACCATGACCCTCACCCCCCGCTTCCGCCACACCGCAACCGCGCTGGTAGCAAGCCTCGCGCTTTCCGCCTGTGCTGCGACCACCACCAATTCCGCGCTCGATATTCCCGATGTCGCCCGTGGCGATATCTCCCGCGCGACCATGGTCGACATCACCCGCACCTTGTCCTCCGACGAGTTCGAGGGACGGATGCCGGGGACGGTGGGCGAGGAAAAGACCGTGGCGTTGCTGAGCCAACGCTTCGCCGCGGCGGGGCTTACGCCGGGCAACAACGGGTCCTGGGTGCAGCAAGTGCCGCTGGTCGAAATCACTGGCAAGGATTTCGCGCCGCTGACGGTGACCGGCAATGGCGAGACCATGTCCTTCGACTTCGGCAATGAATGGGTCGGGGTGACCTATCGCGAGGACGCGCAGACCGCGCTGGCCGACAGCGAACTGGTCTTCGTCGGTTATGGCGTAAACGCGCCCGAGCGCGACTGGAACGATTACGAGGGCATCGACATGCGCGGGAAAACCGCGGTTATCCTCGTCAACGACCCCGACTACAACAGCCCGACGCTGGAAGGCCCCTTCAACGGCAAGGCAATGACCTTCTACGGACGCTGGACCTACAAATACGAGGAAGCGGCACGACAGGGAGCCGCCGGTGCGATCATCATCCACGACACGGCGCCCGCCTCCTACGGCTGGAACGTAGTCGAGAGCAGCTGGTCGGGCCCGCAAGCCTATGCCCAGCGCGGCGAGAACGCGCCCCCGCTGACGATCATGAACGGCTGGGTGCAGAAGGATGTCGCGTCGCGCATCCTCGACGCCGCTGGGCAGGATCTCGACGATCTGTCCGCCAAGGCGCGCACACGGGGTTTCAAGCCGGTGCCGCTGGGGCTCAAGGCCTCCACCAGCTTCGCCAACGACATCCGCACCTTCCAGTCGCAGAACGTGATCGGGATCCTTCCGGGGAGCGAGCGGCCCGACGAATACGTCATCCACACGGCGCATTGGGACCACCTCGGCCGCTGCAAGCCGGCTCCCGATGGCGACGACATCTGCAACGGCGCGGTCGACAACGCCACCGGCACCGCGGCGCTTGTCGCGCTGGCCGAAGCGCATGCCAAGGCCGGGGCACCGGCCCGCAGCCTCGTGTTCCTGGCGGTGACCGCCGAGGAATCGGGCCTGCTGGGCGCGCATTACTATGCCGAGAACCCGGTCTTCCCGCTGGCGCAAACGGTGGGCGGGATCAATATGGACGCCTTCCAGGTCGCCGGTCCTTCGCGTGACGTGACCGTGGTCGGTCCCGGCAAGTCGCAGCTCGACGCCTATCTCGAAGCCGCGCTGGTTTCGGATGGCCGCGTCGCGACGCCCAATCCCAAGCCCGAAGCGGGCTATTACTACCGCTCCGATCACTTCGCCTTCGCCAAGCGCGGGGTGCCGATGCTCTATATCGATGGCGGCGAGGACCTGGTCGACGGTGGCCGGGCGGCGGGCGCGGCAGTCGCAGCGGACTACACCGAGAACCGCTATCACGGCCCCAAGGACGAGTTCGACGAGAGCTGGGACTGGTCGGGCGTGATGGGCGACCTGCAGCTCTACTACCGCATCGGTCGCGCGCTCGCGACCAGCACCAGCTGGCCCAACTGGAACCCGGGCGACGAATTCCGCGGCATCCGCGAAGCCGATTGCGCAGCGAGCGCCGCAGGCTGCTGAGGACGCGGGGCGAGGACGCCTGATGACGGTGACGATGCCGCCCGAATGGGCGCCGCAGGACTGGTTGTGGATCGGCTTTCCGCATGATGCGGAGGAATGGCCGGGCGTCCTGTCGCGCGCGCAGGAGCAGATCGCCGGCTTCGCCAATGCGGTCGCTGAAAGCGGGCAGGAAGTCAGGCTGCTGGTCCGCGATGCCGCCAACGAGGCGAGCGCGCACGAACTGGTGAGCGCATCGGTCACACTCGAGCGGCGCGATTACGGCGACATCTGGCTGCGCGACACCGGGCCGCTGGTCGTGCAGAGCGAAAAGGGCCGCGCGGCACGGCGCTTCGGCTTCAATGGCTGGGGCGGCAAGTATCTCATGGTCGGCGACCAGACGATCGGCGCCGAACTGGCGCGCGATGCCGGGCTGCCGAGCCAAACAAGCGACTGGATCCTCGAGGGCGGCGCGGTGGATGGGGATGGCACCGGGCTCGCCATCACGACCGAGCAGTGCCTGCTCAATCCCAACCGCAACCCGCGGCTTTCGCGCGACGAGATCTCGGCGCGGCTCGAGAGCGACCTCGGCTTCGCGCGCGTGGTCTGGCTGGGCGAAGGTCTGATCAACGATCACACCGATGGCCATGTCGACAATCTGGCGCGCTTCGTCGCGCCGGGCCGGGTCGCGCTTCCGGCAGCCACCGGCCCCGACGATCCCAACGCCGCGATCTACGAGGATGCAGCGCGGCGGATCGAACTGGCCGGGCTCGAACTGGTTCGCATTCCCTCGCCCGGGCTTATCACCTCGGCCGGCCGGATCGAGCCTGCAAGCTACGCCAATTTCGCGGTGACCAGCCATCTGGTGGTGGTGCCGACCTTCGGTTCGATCCACGATGCCGCAGGCGTGGCCGCAATCCGCGACCTGTTCCCGGACCGCGCCACGATCGGCCTGCCCGGCGATGCGGTGCTGGCAGGCGGCGGCGGTTTCCATTGCGCCAGCCAGCAGATGCCCTCGGCCCCGGACGCGCCCGGAGCGAAGGTCTAGTCACTCGTAACCCCCCGTTAGGGATTTGGGTGGACAATGGGGCCATGCTTCAATCCACGGCTTCCTTCCGCCCGCATCTGGCCCCGTCCCGCCTGACAGACGTGATGCGCGCGATTATCGTGACCGGTTGCGCCCTCGCGCTGGTCCTGGCCGGGCCTGTCGTGCCCTTCTGATCGGCTAGACCAGGCGCAGAATCGCTGCCAGCGCAGCTCCGCCCAGTACGATCGCAACCAGCGCGCGCCACACCCGGTCGGCGATCCTCCCGGAAAACCGGTTGCCGAGCGCATTGCCGACCAGCACCGCAGGGAACAGCATCGCCGCAAGGAGCGGCAGCCGCAGGTCGAACACGCCGATTGCCGCACCCGATACAAGTCCTGTCGCGGCAGCGATCGTGAAGATCAGCATCATCGATGCCTTTGCGGTCTTACGGTCGATGGAACGACGAACGTAATAGGGGACCACCGGCGGTCCCGGCATGCCGGCATAGCCGGTCATCAGCCCGCTCATCACCCCCACACCGCCGGTTGCCAATGCGCCCGGTTTCGCACCGGACCCGCGCGGCAGGATGATGGCCACGAAGGCCGAAAGCCCGATCAGCGCGATTGCGACGCGGGCCACCCCCGGGCTGGTTGCCGCCAGTCCGATCAGTCCCAATGGTGTCGTTGCCACGACCAGCCCCGAGATCCACCAGGCCGACCCCTCGCAATCCCGGACCAGCCGTCGGATCTCCAGCACACCGATGGCAAACGAGAGGCAATTGGCCAGGATGACCGCTTCCAGCGGCGACAGCGCCAGCGCCAGAATAGGGACCAGAAGTATCGCCATCCCGAAGCCGGTCAATCCGCGCACGAAGGCCGACCCGAACGCCGCGAGAAGCGCCGTCGCTATTTCGAGCGAATCATAGGCCTCGAGCGGCGACATTTTCCCAGATGAGGATCAGGGGCGCAGATCGGGCGGGGTCGCGGCGTCTTTCAGCATCGCGATCGCCTCGTCGAGCGTCATTACCGTCTGATCCTTCTCGCCCAGCGTGCGGATCGCAACGGTGCCTTCCTCGGCTTCGCGCTTTCCCACCACCAGCAGATGCGGGACCTTGGCGAGGCTGTGTTCGCGCACCTTGTAGTTGATCTTCTCGTTGCGCAGATCGCTCACCACCCGAATTCCCGCCGCTCCCAGCTTGGCCGTGGCTTCCTTGGCATAGTCGTCTGCATCGGAGACGATCGTCGCGACCACCGCCTGCGTCGGTGCAAGCCAGACCGGCAGGCGACCGGCAAAATGCTCGATCAGCACGCCGATGAAGCGCTCGAAAGTCCCGAAGATCGCGCGATGGAGCATGACCGGCCGGTGCTTCTCGCCATCCTCGCCGATATAGGTCGCATCGAGCCGCTCGGGCAGCACGCGGTCGGACTGGATCGTGCCGACCTGCCAGGTCCGCCCGATCGCATCGGTCAGATGCCATTCCAGCTTGGGGGCATAGAACGCGCCTTCGCCGGGCAGTTCTTCCCAGCCATATTCCTCGGTCGCCATTCCCGCTTCGCGCACCGCTTCGCGTAGCTCGTTCTCGGCCTTGTCCCACATTTCCTCGCTGCCAAAGCGCTTCTCGGGGCGCAGCGCGAGCTTGATCTGGTAGGTAAAGCCGAAATGGCCGTAGACGCTGTCGACCAGCCGGCAGAACGCGCGGACCTCGTCCACCACCTGATCCTCGGTGCAGAAGATATGGCCGTCGTCCTGCGTGAACTGGCGCACGCGCAATATGCCGTGGAGCGCACCATGCGGCTCGTTGCGATGGCAGCAACCCATCTCGCCCAGCCGGATCGGCAGATCGCGATAGCTGGTGATGCCCTGCTTGAAGACGAGGACATGCGCGGGGCAGTTCATCGGCTTCAGCGCCATCATGTCGCTGTCGCCCGCGATCAGCGGCGCGCCCGACTGCTCCGCCGCCTCGGGATCGGGCACGCTGTCGGGCACCGCGAACATGTTCTCGGCATATTTGCCCCAATGGCCCGAACGCTCCCACTGGCGGACGTCCATCAGCTGCGGGGTCTTGATCTCCTGATAGCCCGCGCCGTCCATTCGGCGGCGCATGTAGCTCTCGAGCTCGCGCCAGATGCGATAGCCCTGTGGGTGCCAGAACACCGAGCCATGCGCCTCTTCCTGGAGGTGGAACAGATCCATCTCGCGGCCCAGCTTACGATGGTCGCGCTTGGCCGCTTCCTCGAGCCGCATGAGATGCGCGTTGAGCTGTTTCTTGTTGAGCCAGCCGGTGCCGTATATCCGGGTCAGCTGCGCGTTTTTCTGGTCGCCGCGCCAATAGGCTCCGGCCACGCGCATGAGCTTGAAGGCCTGCGGATCGAGCTTGCCGGTCGAGGGCAGATGCGGGCCGCGGCACATATCGAGCCACGAACCCTCGCCATCGGGTTCGCCCGACCAATAGACGGTCAGCTCTTCGTCCTCGGGCAGTTCCTGCGCCCATTCGGCCTTGAAGCTCTCGCCCTCCGCTTCCCATTTCGCGATCAGTTGCTCACGCGACCAGACCTCGCGCCGCAGCGGCTTGTCGGCGGCAATGATGTCGCGCATCTTGTCCTCGATCGCGGGCAGATCGTCCATCGAGAACGGATCGCGCGTGTCGGGGGCTTTTACGTCGTAATAGAAGCCGTCGGCGGTTGCCGGGCCGAAGGTGATCTGCGTGCCCGGCCACAGCGCCTGCACGGCTTCGGCAAGAATATGCGCGTAGTCGTGACGCACCAGTTCGAGCGCCTCGGCCTCGTCGCGTACGGTCACCAACGCGAGTTCGGCATCACCCTCGAAGGGGCGGCCGAGATCGCGCAGCTCGCCGTTTACCCGTGCGGCCAGCGCCGCCTTCGCGAGACCGGGACCGATCGCCGCGGCGACATCGGCAGGAGTGCTGCCGCGCGCCATTTCGCGCGTGGAGCCATCGGGTAGGCTGATCTGGAGCAGTTCGGTCATCGGTTCATCCGTATCCTTTGCCACGCCAATGGCACAACCACGGGCGCGCTTGAAGTGCGGCGTTGCTTGCGAAGGAAATACCGGATGGAACGCCGCGCCACCCGACACCGGGCGGCAGGGCTGCGGATCAGACCGCGCGCACCCGCCCCCGGAACGCCGGGATGGTGGTAGTGGTGGTGGTGGAGCGAAGCTGCGGCATGCCGCGCAACCTAGTCTCGCGCGGCGCGTCCTTCAACCGGTTTGGTGCGCCGGTTCTCTCAGCCCAGCTCCAGCCTGCGACTGCCCAGTGCGGTCGACACGCGTTGCGTCGCGACCACGCCCGCACCCCGCTCTCGGATGCTCGAGAGAAAGCGGTATTCGCTGGTCGCACGCTCGGGTGTGAGCTCCACGGCCATGTAACCGCGGCGCGAGCCATCCATCCAGACCAGCTCGGGGTTGAACTCCACGCTGGCGCGTTGGAGATCGGCCGGAGCGAGCTGGGGGATGTAGCCTTCGAAGCCGGGCGAGGTGACCGATTGCACCCCGAATTCGACCCCGACGCGCTGGCCCGCATGATCGAGATCGAAGGACCAGGCGTTGTGGGTGTCGCCGGCCAGCGAGACCAGATTAGCATCGGCTGCCAGCGCAGCCTCGAACAGCCGGGCGCGCGCCGCCGGATAACCGTCCCAGGCGTCCATGTTGAACGGCAGTTCGGCGCGGCTCGCCAGGGCGCCCGCCACGATACGGCTGCGGACATATTCGGGCACATCGGCGGGAAGCGCTTGGACCAGATTGGGCGCGGTGGCGACCTTCCCCATCAGCACCTGCTGGACCAGCACCTGCCAGCGCTTGCCGCCTCCGGTGGAGCGCTTGAGCCCGTCGGAGAGCCAAGCCTGTTGCTGCGCGCCCAGCATTTCGCGTGAGGGATCGAGATAATTGCCCTGACGAAAGGCCGTCAGCGCGCGGAGCGCGGCCTCGGCCCCGTTCTGCCCGGCCAGCACATTGGCAAAGCTGAACTGCTCGGCGCGCGCGGTCAGCCGCGTCTCGAGCCGGAACAGCGTGGCCAGATCGCCGATGTCATAGGCCGCCCATGGCTCGTCCGACACCGGCATCCACTCGCGATAGGCGCGCATCGCCGCCGCCTTGCGCACGCTCCACTCGCCCTCGCTCTCGGACTGGTGGTTCTGTGCCCCACCCTGCCAGCTGTCGTTGGCGCTTTCGTGGTCGTCCCAACCCGAGATCATCGGGTAGACCTGGTGCAGGCGGCGCAGGTCGCGGTCGCTGCGATAGCTGGCGTAGCGCAGGCGGTAGTCCGCCAGCGCAACCGTTTCGCTCAGCGGCGCGACCGGTCGCCCGGCGACCGTCTGATCGGGCGACGGATAATTGTCCGGCCCGTATTCGTAGAAATAATCGCCCAGATGCAGCGCACACTCGAACTCGTTCGCCTCGGCGGCATGGGCATAGGCGTTGAACCAGCCGAACCCCATATTCGAACAGCTGAACACCGCCATCCGGAAACGATCGGTCGGCCCTTCGGGCAACGTCTTGGTGCGCCCCACATCGGACACCGCACCATTGGGGGCGACGAAGCGGTAGAAATACCAGCGGCCGGGCTCGAGACCTTCGGCGAAAGTCTTGCAGCAGCTGTCGTTTGCGGGGCTGGCCATCACCTCGCCCGATGCGACCACACGCGAGAAATCGCTGGTCGGGCTGACTTCCCATTCCAGCTTCGTATCCACCCCGGCGGCGAAGCGCGTCCACAGCAGCACCCGGTCGCGCCCCGGCTCGCCGCTGGCCACGCCATGCGTGAAGCCCGAACCACCGAACTGCGCCGACAGCGGCGCGGCGATCAAACCGGCGCCGAGGACGCCCGATTTGAGCAGGCTGCGCCGGTCGAGCGGAGCAAGCGCAGCGGCGGCGGGTGGTTCGGTCTTGAACACGGCAATTCTCCTCCAGGGTCATGGCGCAGTGATCGCCCGCTATGACTGCATCGTGACAGATATGGCTTGGTGGATGCTTCGCCGATTGGCAATGGAAAGCAACCTTGACAAGGGCAATCGCATATGACAAGTTAGCTTTACCAATTACCAAGGGAGCTTGACCAATGTCGACCACCACCAAAGCATTCTGCTGGGCCGCCGCCATCATCGCGGTGGCAATTGCGGGCCGCGCCCAGCTCATTCCGACCGATTCGGCCCAGACCTTGACCATCGTCCTGCCCGTGCTCGCCGTAGTCTCGCTGTTCAAATCGCGTGGCTGCGCCATGGCATGCCTCGGGGGTGACCGGGCATGACCGGGACGAAAGAAAGAACCACGGGGCGAACGGCGCGGTTCTGGGCGGGCTTACTGCTGGGTACTCTGGGCGCCATTGCCGGCCTCGCATTGAGCGGCGCGATCGATGCCGACACAGCGCTGGTGCTGATGCTGGTCCCCGTAATCCAGACGATCCCGCTGATGCGCGCCGCCGGGCGTCGCCGCGACGGGGTCGCAGGGGGCCTGTGCGGCAAGGGCGAAGCCCAGAAGCGCTACACCAAGCGGGTGGCGCTGTTCACCGCGCTGTACCTGCTCTCCTTCGGCCTTCTCACCTTCGCTACCACCGAGAGCGACCCCGCTTTCGCGCTGCGCTCGGTTCTGGCGGTGCTGCCCGGGCTGGCGGTAATCGGCATCTTCTGGGCGGTTGGACGCCTGATCGTCGAGGAGCAGGACGAATTCATCCGCATGCTGGTGGTGCGCCAGTCGCTTATCGCCACCGGGATCGCGCTCAGCGCGGCAACGGTCTGGGGGTTCCTCGAAACCGCCGATGTGGTGCCGCATCTCGATGCCTATTGGGTCGCGGTGGCGTGGTTTCTCGGGCTGTTCGTCGGCGCGCTGTCCAACCGTATCGAATATGGTTCGTGGGGCGCGGTATGAAAAACCGACTCAAGGTCCTGCGCGCGGAACGCGACTGGAGCCAGCAGGCGCTCGCTGACCGGCTCGAGGTCAGCCGCCAGAGCGTCAACGCGATCGAGACCGGGCGCTACGACCCCTCGCTCCCGTTGGCCTTTCGCATCGCCGATGTGTTCGAAACGCCGATCGAGGCGATCTTCCTGCGCGATTGAACCTCGCCCGCGGTTGACTTGGCGGGGGCGCGCCTAGACAACCGCGCCGGTATCGCAAACCGGGGGGTCGGACCATTTCAAACCATCAGCACGCGCCGGAAACGGAAAGCGCATTCGGGTTCGAGGGAAGCTGGCGCGAATTCGCGCCGATCGCCTTTAGCAATCTCCTGCTCACCATCGTGACGCTGGGCATCTACCGCTTCTGGGCGACGACGCGCGAGCGCCGCTATCTGTGGTCGCGCAGCCGTTTCGTCGATGAGCGGCTGGAATGGGCGGGCACCGGGATGGAACTGTTCGTCGGCTTCCTGCTGGTGTTGGCGCTCTTCGCCCTGCCATTCTTCGCGATCGGCCTGGTGGCGGAATCGCTCGTTTTGCGCGGGGAAGAAGCGCTGGCGGCGGTGCTGACGCTGATGTCCTTCGTGATCCTGTTCTATCTGACCGGCCTCGCCCGCTTTCGAGCCTTGCGCTATCGCCTGTCGCGCACCCGCTGGCGCGGGATCCGGGGCGGTTCCAACGACAACGGCTTCCGCTTCGGCCTTTCCTATATGTGGAAGACCTTCGTCGGCTACCTGCCCGCGGGTCTGCTGATCCCCTGGTCGATGACCAGCCTGTGGAACGAGCGGTGGGGCAAGATGAGCTTCGGCCCGCACGGCTTTGGTGCCGAGGCCAAGGCCGGCCCGGTGTTCGGACGATTCCTGCTGTTCTACCTGGCGCCGTTCGTGATCTTTATTGGCGGCATCGCGCTGGCAGCAGCCGGTATGCTGGCAGGCTTCGGCATCGGCGGCGAGGAGGGCGCAATGATCGGCGGGATCGTCGGCATCGTCGGGCTGGTCCTGTTCTTTTACCTCGGCCTCGGACTGATCGCGGTGGCCTTCTTCGCCGCCTTCTACCGCGAAGCAGTCGGGTCGACGCGTTGGGGCGAAATCGGCTTTTCCTTCGAGGCCTCGACGATGGACTGGGTCAAATTGCTGCTCGGCGATGCCGCGCTGGTGGTCTTCACGCTCGGTATCGGGCTGATCTTCCTGTCCTACCGCCACTGGAAGTTCTTCATGACGCATCTCGAGGCGCAGGGGGAAATCCTGCTCGACGAACTGACCCAGTCCACCACCACGACAGCCCGGCACGGCGAAGGCCTGCTCGACGCCTTCGATATCGGCGCGATCTGACGTGCCCGAAACTGAAATGAACGAGGCGGCCTTCCAGGTTCCCGTCACATGGTACGACGGTGTCTCCGCGCTACGGCACGAGGGCATGGCCTCTTGGAGCGGCGATCGACTGGTGCTGACGGAAGCGGGCGGTGCGCAGCACCCGGTGCCGCTCGCCGATCTGCGCTTCGTCGAAAGCTTGCGCCATGAGCGGGTCTATGGCCGCGGGAGCCAGCCCGATTTTCGCCTGCGCCTGCCCCTCACCCTGCCTCCGGGCTTCGAGCGTTACCTCCCTGCACCCGCCCGCTATGGCGGCTGGATCGACCGGCTCGGGCTAGGCAAGGCGGTGGTCGTTTTCGGGGTCGCGAGTGCGGCGGCGGTGGCGCTGTTCATGACCGCACCCGAATGGCTGGGGCCGCGCGTCCCCGAAAGCTGGGAGGCCCGCATCGGCGAGGCAATGGTCGGCAATTTCGGCAACCGGCTGTGCTCGACGCCCGAGGGCGATGCCGCACTCGCCAAGCTGCTCAATGCGGTCGATCCTTCCGACCGGCAGGTGCGCGCGGGCATCGCCAATATCGACATGGTCAATGCGGTGGCGCTCCCGGGCGGGCAGGTGCTGCTGTTCGACGGCCTGGTGCAACAGGCGGAAAGTCCCGAGGAACTGGCCGGGGTTCTGGGCCACGAAGTCGGCCATGTCCGCGAACGTCATGTGATGACCGCGCTGCTGCGCCAGTTCGGGCTCTCGATCCTGCTGTCGGGCGCCAATTCAGGATTTGGCGACACCGTCTTCGGGCTCGCGGCGATGGGCTATTCGCGCGACGCCGAGCGCGAAGCGGACGAGTTCGCGCGCGAGCGGCTGGCGCAAAGCAATATCTCGCCGTTGGGCGCGGCGGAATTCTTCGAACGCATGGCGGAAGAATCCAGCGCGGATGCCGATACGGATGCGGATTCCGGGCCCGACATCACCGGCTGGATCGCCAGCCATCCCTCCGCCGGCGAACGCGCCCGCGCCTATCGCGATGCCGCAAAAGACGGCGCAGATTACAATCCGATCCTCACCCCGGTCGAATTCGAGGCCCTGAAGGGGTTGTGCAAAGCTGACCCCGACGTCGAGGAATTCGAACTGTTCTGACGGTTGCAATCCCGGCGCGCGGGGTCGAGAAGCGCGCGTCCATGACCGACACCATACAATTCCACGAACTGCCAGATGGCCGGCGCCTCGCATACCGCTTGCATCGCGGTAGCGGGCCCGCGCTGGTCTTCCTGCCCGGCTATATGTCCGACATGGCCGGCAGCAAGGCGACGGCGCTATTCGACTGGGCCAAGAGCCGGAATCACAGCTGCCTGCTGCTCGACTATTCTGGTTGCGGCGAGAGTTCGGGCTCGTTTGCAGACGGGACGCTCTCCCGCTGGTGCGATGAGGTCGTTGGCCTGATCGAAGCGCTGACCGAAGGCCCGGTGGTGGTGATCGGCTCCTCGATGGGCGGATGGCTTATGCTGCTGGTCGGCGAGGCGCTGGGCGAACGACTGGCCGGGCTGGTCGGTATCGCTTCGGCCCCGGACTTCACCGAATGGGGTCGCTCCGCGCAGGACAAGGTCCGGCTACAAGCGGGCGAGACATTGCTCGACTCCAACCCCTATGGCCCGGAGCCCATGCCGCTCCACCCCGGCTTTTTCGCAGTCGGCCAGGCCAATTTACGGCTCCAGGGTGAGATCCCAATCGATTGTCCGACCCGCCTGCTTCACGGCCAGCGCGATGGCGATGTGCCGTGGGAGATCAGCCTGCGGCTGGCCGAAGCGCTGCGTTCGGACGATGTACAGGTCACCCTCGTCAAGGATGGCGATCACCGCCTCTCCCGCGACAAAGACATCGCGCTCCTGCTGGGGCAGGTCGAAACCCTGATTGCCGAAGGGATCATCTCGTGACCATCGCCGCCGCACTTCTCCTTGCCATGCAGGTCGGGCCCAATCCCGCCGCCACGCCGCCGATGTCTGTTCCCCCGGAACTGGAAGAACAGCGCGCGCGCACCGCGGCCTCTGCCGTAAACCGAGGCGCACGCCCGGCTTCGCGGCTGGTCGAATGCCTGCGGCTCGCCGCCGAGGATGCCGAGGCTGCCTATGACAGCGCGACCAGCTGGCGCGCCAATGCGCGGGATGCGGAACGCGCGCAGGCGGCGCATTGCCAGGGTCTCGCGCTAGTGCGGATGGAGCGTTATGCCGAGGCGCGCGACATTTTCGCGGTCGCCCGCGGCGAGGTGGGCGACGACAATCCGACCTATCGCGCGCGGCTCGGCGCCATGGCGGGCAATGCCGCAATGGCCGGGCGCGAGGCGGGGGCGGCCATAGCGCATTTCGAACGCGCAATTGTCGATGCCAGCAGCGCCGGACAGGGAGACATCGCCACCGGGCTCGAGATCGACCTCGCGCGGGCGCTGGTGGCCGCCGAACGTCCCGAGGATGCCATCGCCGCGCTCGGCCGAGCGCGCGAAGCAAGCCCCGGCGATCCGCGCGCCTGGCTACTTTCGGCCAAGCTGTCGCGGCAATTGGGGCGGCTGATGGAAGCCCAGCGCCAGATCGAACAGGCCGCCACATTGGCTCCGCGCGACCCGACCGTCGGGCTTGAGGCCGGGGTTATCGCCGCCCTGGCCAATCGGCCCGAGGATGCCCGGCGCAGTTTCGCATCGGTCCTGCTGGTCGCGCCCGATGGCGCCGAAGCGGAACGCGCCCGCGCCTATCTCGCGCAATTGTCCGATGAAGGAAAGCCGCAGCAATGACCGATTTTTCGATTCTCGATCTGGTGCCGGTGCGCGAGGGCGGATCGCTGGAGGAGGCCTTTTCCGCTGCGGTCGATCTCGCGCGCACCGCCGAGAAGACGGGTTGCACCCGCTTCTGGGTCGCCGAACATCATGCCATGCCGGGGATCGCCGGAGGCGCGACCTCGGTCGTTCTGGCGCATATCGGCAACGCCACCTCGGCTATCCGCATCGGCTCGGGCGGGATCATGCTGCCAAACCACACCCCGTTCCAGATCGCCGAGCAGTTCGGCACGCTGGCGGCGCTGTTCCCGGGCCGGGTCGATCTAGGCCTGGGCCGGGCGCCCGGCGCGGGTCCCGAGCTCCAGCGGGCCTTGCGTAAGGACCTGCACCGCGCCGCAGAGATGTTCCCGCAGGACGTGGTCGAATTGCGCGCCTATCTCGATGGCGATCCCGGCCTGCCAATCCAGGCAACTCCCGGTCAGGGCGCCGATGTCGAGCTGTGGATGCTCGGCTCCAGCCTGTTCGGCGCGCAGCTCGCCGCCCGGCTCGGCCTGCCCTATGCCTTCGCCAGCCATTTCGCGCCCGACCATCTCGACGCCGCGCTCGAGCTCTATCGCCGCAATTTCGAGCCTTCCGCCGCGCTCGATAGGCCACATGTCATGGCGGCGATGAACCTCTTCTGCAGCGAGAGCGAAGCCAAGGCCGAGCGCATCGCCAGCTCGCAATTGCAGGCCTTCGTCCGGCTGCGCACCGGCTCGCCCGGCAAGCTGCCGCCGCCGATCGAGGGCTACCGCGACACGCTGCCCGCCAATGCCCGCGCCATGCTCGACCATATCGGCCAGGCGAGCGCGGTAGGGACGCCGGGACAGGTGCGCGACGCGATCGAGGGCTTCGTCGATCGCACCGGCGCCGACGAGATCATGCTGGCCGGTGCCACTTTCGATCCCGAAGCGCGGACCCGTTCGCTCGAACTGGCGATGGACGCGCTAAAGGGCTGACCTGCCGGGCCACTCCCCACATTCCGCCCCGTTCAGCTAACCCCGCAACCCTTTTCCGTGATCGAGCATCCGGGCCCCTGCGAGGCTCGCTTGCGGCGGCGCGAGGAGAGGACTAGGGGCGGACACGTCAGGCACGGCGAACACCGTGCTGCAGCCATTCCGGGCCGATGAGAGAGGGCCCGCTGAGAGGATACATGGGTTCCACTAAAGCTGCCGCAGGGCAGAAACCCGCCATTCCCGCCGGAGTGGTCGAATCGCTCGCCGCGCGCATGGAGGAATCGCTCCTCCCCGGCGACGGCGACATGGCCCGCGACCGGCTCGTCGAGGCCGCCCGCTTCGTCGCCGAGACCGGTTTCCATCGGCAGGCCGGGCGCGCCGCCATAGTGCTCGAATCGGCCAGTGAAGACCGGCGCTTCATGCGCATCGCGCTGGTCAATGACGACATGCCTTTCCTGGTCGATTCGACGGCCAACGCCATCGCCGCCACCGGGCTGGCGATCGATCGGCTGGTCCACCCGGTTGTTCCGGTCGAGCGCAGCAGCGACGGCGAACTGACCGGGGTTCTCGATAGCGATCCCGACGACGCGGCCTATGAATCGATGATCTACATCGAGACCTCGCGGGTCGACGCGCGCCAGCGCCGCGAGCTGATGGCAACGCTGCGCGAAACGCTGGCCGATGTCCGCGCCGCGGTGAACGACTGGCCGCAATTGCAGGACGCCATGCTCGCCGACGCCAAGCGGCTCGAGGACGAGGAGGCCACCGCGCTGCTCGAATGGCTCAACAACGGCATGCTGACACAGCTGGGCCATCTCGAGCGTCACCGCGACGGCACCGCCAGCACCGCGCTCGGCATCTGCCGCAAGAGCGCGCAGGATCTGCTCGCCGACACCTCCTACGACCGTGCCTTCGCCTGGTTCGACGATCCCGAGAGGGCCCGGGCGCTGCTGATCATCAAGGCCAACCGGCTGGCCCACGTCCATCGCCGGGTCCCGCTCGACCTGTTCATCGTGCCCCGCCGCAGGGGCGGCAAAACCGTCGCCCTTTCGATCCACGCCGGGGTCTGGACCAGCGCCGCGCTGGCCGCGCCGCCACGGACGGTCCCGCGGTTGCGGGCCCAGGTAGAGGCGATCATGAAACGGCTCGATTTCGATGTCGGCGGCCATGCCGGCAAGGCGCTCGTCCATGCGCTGACGACACTGCCGCACGATCTGCTGATCGGGTTTTCGGACAACGATGTCGAACGCATTGCCACCACGATGATGGCGCTGGTCGATCGCCCGCGTCCCCGGCTGGCGATGGTCGAGGCACCGCTGGCGCGGCACCTCTTCGCCTTCGTCTGGTTGCCGCGCGACATGCTGGCGACGCAGGTTCGCCTCCAGATCCAGGCGCTGCTCGAAGAGGGCGCCGGTGCAAAACTGCTCGACTGGAGCCTCGAGGTCGAAGGCGGCAATCTCGCGATGCTCCGCTTCGTGCTCGACATCCGCGACGGCAGCGAAACTTCCGACGAGAAGGCCCTCGACGAGCGGCTGCAGACGATGCTGCGCGGCTGGGGCGAAGCGGTCGAGAGCGAACTGGCGACATTGGGCGACGCGAACCGCGCCGCCGCCATCGCCTCGCGCTGGGCCGAAGCCTTTCCGACCGCGTTCCGCGCGCAATTCGGCCCCGCCGAAGCCGCGACCGACATCACCCGCCTGCGCGCGCTCGGCGTCCATGCCGAAGGTGGCGACCAGTGGCAGCGCGATGCACGAATCTATCTGTGCCAGCAGAGCGATGCGCAATGCCTGCGGCTCAAGCTCTATCAGGCCGAAGGCAGCATGCCGCTGTCCGATGCCGTGCCCGCGCTGGAGAATTTCGGGTTCCACGTCGACACCGAAATGCCCACCGTGCTCGATGACGGCAAGCTCGGTACGATCCACGATTTCGCACTGACGCTGTCCTCGGCGGTCGAGGCCGAGGCGCTGGTCGAACGTTCCGATGAGATTGAAATGGCGATGGCCGCCGTGCTCAACGGCGAGGCCGAGAGCGATCCCTTCAACCGGCTCGTCCCCGAAGCCTCGCTCACCGCGCGCGAGGCCGATCTGCTGCGCGCCTTTTACCGCTATCTGCGCCAGGCGGGGATGGGCTTCACCATCTACACCGTGGTCGATGCGCTGCGCGGCGCACCCGATGTCACCCGCGCGCTGATCGCGCTGTTCACCGCGCGCCACGATCCCGCCTTCGGCAAGGGTCGCGACCACGCGATCGAGGAAGCCCGCGAGGCGATCAAACGCGGGCTCGCCAAGGTAAAGGCGATCAACGACGACCGCCTGCTGCGGCTCTACCAGTCGCTGATCGACGCGATCCTGCGGACCAATGCCTTCGCCCCCGCGGGCAGCGAAGCGCTCGCCTTCAAGATCGAATCGGCACTGGTTCCCAACTTGCCGCGGCCGATCCCCTGGCGCGAAATCTTTGTCTATTCGCGGCGCCTCGAGGGCATCCATCTGCGCGCCGGCGCGATCGCCCGCGGTGGCTTGCGCTGGTCAGACCGGCGTGACGATTTCCGCACTGAAGTTCTCGGCCTGATGAAGGCGCAGCGGGTCAAGAACGCCGTGATCGTACCGACCGGCGCCAAGGGCGGTTTCTATCCCAAGCAACTGCCCGATCCCATCAGCGACCGCGACGGCTGGGCCGCCGAAGGCCAGGCCAGCTACGAAGTGTTCATCCGCACGCTGCTGTCGATCACGGACAACATCGTCGACGACGAGGTCGTCCATCCCGAGGACGTTGTGATCCTCGACGGCGAAGACCCCTATTTCGTGGTCGCCGCAGACAAGGGAACTGCGCGCTTCTCCGACGTCGCCAACGCGATCGCCGAAAGCCGCGGCTTCTGGCTCGACGACGCCTTCGCGAGCGGCGGCTCCAACGGCTACGACCACAAGGCGATGGGCATCACCGCGCGCGGCGCCTGGGTCTCGGTCCAGCGGCATTTCCGCGAGATGGACATCGACGTCCAGACCGATCCGATCGAGGTTGTCGGTTGCGGCGACATGTCGGGCGACGTGTTCGGCAACGGAATGCTGCTGTCGAAAACCATCAAGCTGGTCGCGGCCTTCGACCACCGGCATATCTTCGTCGATCCCGTTCCCGATCCGGCGGCGAGCTGGAAGGAACGCAAGCGCCTGTTCGATCTGACCCGATCGAGCTGGGAAGATTACGACAAGGACCTGATCTCGCGCGGCGGCGGCGTGTTCCCGCGCGACGCCAAGAGCCTCAAACTGTCCAAGGCGGCGCAAAAAGCGCTCGGCATCGACCAGAAGGAGATCGAGCCCGAAGCCCTGATCTCGGCAATCCTCAAGGCGCCGGTCGACCTGATCTGGTTCGGCGGGATCGGCACCTATCTCAAGGCCACGCACGAAAACAATGTCCAGGTCGGTGACCCGGCCAACGATCCCATCCGCGTCGACGCCAATGATGTTCGCGCGCGCGTGATCGGTGAAGGCGCCAACCTGGGCGTGACGCAGGCCGCGCGGATCGAGTTCTCGCTCAATGGCGGGCGGATCAACACCGATTTCATCGACAATTCGGCCGGGGTCGATTGTTCGGACAATGAGGTCAACATCAAGATCGCGCTGGCGGCAGCGCGCCGCGCTGGCCGGATTTCCGAAGCCAAGCGCAACGCGCTGCTCGAGGACATGACCGAGGAAGTCGCCGAGCTGGTGCTCGAGGACAACCGCTTGCAAGCGCTCGCGCTATCGGTGGCGGAAATCGGCGGCGCGCGTTCGGCAGAAGCGCATTTGCGGCTGATCGAGACGCTCGAGGAGAGCGGCAAGCTCGACCGCAAGACTGAAGGGCTGGCCGATCACGACGTTCTCGGGCGCCGCGCGAGCGAGGGGATGGGCCTCACCCGCCCCGAACTCGCGGTCCTCCTATCCTCGACCAAGCTTGCCCTGCAGGACGCGATCGAGACGGGACCCCTGTCGGAAAACGCAGCGCTCGAACCCATGTTGCTCGAAGCCTTCCCGACGCCGATGCGCGAGCGCTACAAGCCGCAGATCCTGACCCACCGCCTGCGCCGCGAACTGATCGCGACCAAGCTCGCCAACCGTATCGTCAACCGGATCGGTCTGGTCCACCCCTTCGAGCTAGCCGAGGAAGAGGGCGTGACTCTGGACCAGGTTGCCGGCGCTTTCGTGGTCGCCGAGCGGCTGTTCGAACTCGATTCGCTGTGGGCCGCCATCGATGCCGCAGAGATGCCCGAACGCGCGCGCCTGCTGCTGTTCGACCGCACCGCCAAGGGCATGCGGATGCAGATGGCCGATTTGCTGACTGCTGGCGTCGGTATCGCCGATCCTGCCGAAAGCCTCGAGGCCTTTGGGCCGGGCGTGCGAAAGCTGTCCGGTGCGACCGCCAGTCTGCTGGCCGAGGAAAGTCGGCAGCAATCGGTCCGGCTGACCGACGAGCTTTCCGATGCCGGTGCGCCCGAAGATCTGGCCGCACGGGTAGCGCATCTGTTCGAACTGGATGGCGCGGTCGGCCTCGCCAAGCTCGCGCGCGAACACGAAATCGACCCCTGGGACCTGACCAAAGCCTTCACCGGACTGGGCGCCTCGCTCGGGCTCGACTGGGCGCAGGCGACATCAGCGATGATGAACCCGTCGGATGTCTGGGAACGCCTGCTCGTCGCCGGTCTCGCGCGCGATTTCCAGCAGATGCGGCTCGACTTCCTGCGTCGCCTGTCGCGCCGCAAGGGTGCCAAGGACGACATGCCGGCGATGGTCGAGAAATGGGCGGCGGAGAATGCGGTCGCGGTGCGCCAATTCCGCACCATGGTCGGACGCGCACAGGCGCAGACTCCGGTCGCGCCCGCCGCGCTCGCGCAGGTCGCCAGCATGGCGCGCAATCTGTTGTGTCGATAGGCGCGGCTTGACCGGCGCGGCCATAACCGCGAAGTCGCTCGACGATGGATAGTGCCGATATCGTGATCGTAGGCTCGGGCCATGGCGCCGCGCAGGCGGCCATTGCTTTGCGCCAGCAGGGTCACGACCAGTCGATCCTGATGATCAGCCGCGACCGGACCCCGCCCTACGAGCGTCCGCCGCTGTCGAAGGAATATCTCGCCGGCGAAAAGCCGCTCGAGCGGATCATGATCCGCAAACCGGAATTCTGGACCGAGCGTGGCATCGCGCTCGAACTGGGCGCCAATGTTTCCGAAGTCGATCCACTGGCGCATGAAGTCGCGCTCGGGGACGGGCGCCGGATAGGTTACCGCAAGCTCATTTGGGCGGCCGGTGGCGATCCGCGGCGCCTGTCGTGCCCCGGCGCCGACCTCGCCGGAATCCATGCTATCCGCAGCCGCACCGATGTCGACACGCTGCGCGCGCAAATCGAGAAGGGCGCGCGGCGCGCGGTAGTGGTCGGGGGCGGCTACATCGGGCTCGAAGTGGCAGCCGTGCTGCGCAAGCTGGGCTGTTCCGTCACCCTGCTGGAAAACCAGGACCGCGTTCTCGGGCGCGTCGCGGGCGAAGCGCTCAGTGCTTTCTACCAGGACGAGCATCGTCGACAGGGTGTCGACCTGCGGCTGTCGACCGGTGTGGAGCGGGTCGAGGGCGAGGACGGCCGCGTAACCTCGGTGCTGGCCGACAATGGCGAGAGCTTCCCCTGCGAGATCGTGGTGGTAGGCATCGGCATCGTTGCCGCGGTAGGCCCGCTGATCGCCGCCGGGGCGGCGGGGACCAATGGCGTCGATGTCGACGAATTCTGTCGCACCTCGATTGACGATGTTTACGCCATCGGCGACTGCGCGGCGCACGCCAATCCCTATGCGGAAAACGCGGTCATCCGGCTCGAATCCGTCCAGAATGCCACTGACATGGCCAACACCGCCGCCAAGGCGATCATGGGCGACAAGCAGCCCTACAACGCCGTGCCGTGGTTCTGGTCGAACCAGTATGACCTGCGGCTGCAGACCGTTGGCCTGTCCATCGATCACGATGCGGTGGTGGTCCGCGGCGATCCCGCACAGCGCAAGTTTTCGGTGGTCTACCTGCGCGAGGGGCGAGTCATCGCGCTCGATTGCGTCAACACCACGCGCGACTACGTCCAGGGGCGCAAGCTCATCGAAGCGCGCGCCGTGGTCGATCCCGCGCTGCTCGCCGACACCGAGGTGCCGCTCAAGGACCTGCTCTGAGCCGGGCGGCGGCCCAGTCGGCCGCCTCCGCAACCACCGGATCGGGATCGGCGCGCAAGCCCTCGACCTTCGCCAGCAATTCACCCCGTCCGCTGTTGCCCGCCGCATAGAGACAATTGCGCACGAAACGATCGCGCCCGACGCGCTTGATCGGGCTGCCCGAGAACAGTCGGCGGAAGGACGGATCGTCGAGCTCGAGCAGCTGTGCGAGATCCGGCGCGACCAGCTCTTCTCGCGGCAGGAGCCTAGTATGCGCCTGCGCGGTCTGTGCAAACTTGTTCCAGGGACACACCGCGAGGCAATCGTCGCAGCCGTAGATGCGATTGCCCAGCGCGACCCGGAATTCCTCGGGGATCGGCCCCTTGTGCTCGATTGTTAGGTAGGAAATGCAGCGCCGCGCATCGAGCCGATAGGGTGCGGGAAAAGCGTCGGTCGGGCAGGCGGCCTGGCAGGCGCGGCACGAGCCGCAGCTGTCGCGCAGCGGCGCGTCAGGTGCGAAGGGCAGTGTCGAATAAATCGCGCCGAGAAACAGCCAACTGCCGTGCTCGCGGCTGACCAGATTGGTGTGCTTGCCCTGCCAGCCGATCCCTGCCGCCTGCCCGAGCGGCTTTTCCATCACCGGGGCGGTGTCGACGAAGACTTTGAGCTCGCTGTCCGGTTCGCGCGCAATCAGCCAGCGCGCCAGCGCCTTGAGCGCCTTCTTGACCACGTCGTGATAGTCGCGCCCCTGCGCATAGACCGAAATACGTGCCTTGTCTGGCGCATCGGCCAGCGCCAGCGGATCGTTGGGCGGAGCGTAACTCATGCCGAGCGCGATCACGCTGCGCGCCTCGGGCCACAGGCCCTGCGGAGAGACGCGCTGGGATTTTCGCGCCTCCATCCATTCCATCGAACCGTGGCGTCCTGCGTCCAGCCACTGCTCCAGCCGCTCGGCGCGCAAAGGCTCGCCTGCCGCCGCTGTGAAACCGCAGGCAGCGAAGCCCAGCCGCCGCGCCTCGGCCCGCAGATCCTCCTGCAGGGTGGCGATATGCTGCGGCTCGATCAAAACTAGCTGTTGCTCCTGTTCATGGGTCGCGGGTAACCCCGAGCCATGCTTACCGAGACCGAGGCGCCCCCGCGAGGCGAAACTTCCGCCATTGCGCAGCGCCATTCCCAGGAGCGCCCGCTGGCGATCGAGGCGAAAGGGCTGGTAAAGCGGTTCGACGGGACGCTGGCGGTGGACGGGGTGGACATTTCGGTGCCCGAAGGCGCGATCTACGGCATCCTCGGCCCCAATGGCGCCGGCAAGACGACGACCTTGCGTATGCTGCTGGGCATCATCGATCCGGATGAGGGTGTGCGACGCGTCTTCGGGCATGATCGCCCGCACGATATCGCCCGGCTGATCGGCTATCTTCCCGAAGAGCGCGGGCTCTACCCGACAATGAAATGCGACGAGGCGATCGCCTTCATGGGCGCGCTGCGCGGGTTGACGCTCGAGGAAGGCCGCAGGCGCGGGCGCGAACTGCTCGAGGCGCACGGCCTCGGCCATGCGATCGAGCGCCAGATCCGCCAATTGTCAAAGGGTATGGCGCAGACCGTCCAATTGCTCGGCACGCTGGTGCACCGGCCCCGCCTGGTGGTTCTCGACGAGCCCTTTTCTGGGCTCGACGCGATCAATCAGGGCAAGCTGGAGGTCATGATCCGCGATCTCGCCGCGCAGGGAACGACGGTGATCTTCTCCACCCATGTCATCCATCACGCCGAGCGCCTATGCGACGATGTCGCGATCATTGCCGGAGGGCGGGTGCCCTATGCCGGATCGGTCGATGCCGCGCGCGACAGCATCCCGGCGCAAGTCCGGCTCGAGACGCGCAATCGCGACGGCCGCTGGCGCAACGCCCTGCCGGATGACGCGCGCCACGATATCAAGGCCAATGGCGCGCATTTCTGGTTCTTCCCGGTGCCAGACAGCGGCATCGAGACACTGCTCAAGCAGCTGATCGAGGGCGATGCCGGCGTCCTGTCGCTGTCGATCGAGCGCGCCGGGCTGCACGATGCCTTCGTTGAGATCGCGGGCGCCGCCGCCGCGCGCGCGCTCGCGCAAGACAATGTCGTGGGGCCCGACGCATGAGCATGACGGACAAGAGCCGGCTGTCCCTGTGGCAGGCCGCCTGGGTGGTGGCGCGACGCGACTTCCAGGCGATCCTGTTCAGCAAGGCCTTCCTGCTGTTCCTGCTCGGCCCGATCTTCTTCGGCGCGATCAGCATCGGCGCCGGGATGCTCGGCGCCAAGGCCGCCGAGAGCGGTGAACCGCCTCGTCTGGCGGTGATGCTGCCTGCTGCAGAAGCCGAGGCGCTAGCTCAAGCGCATCGCGAACTCGATGCCCTGATTTCCATTCCCCCGATCGAGCGCGCCACCGTCGGCGAAGCCGAACCCATCACTCTGCTTTCCGATCGCACGCGCAATTTCGGTGCGGTGCTGACCGGTACGCTGGCGCAGCCCCGGCTGGTAGGAACTCAGGAACAGATCGAGCGCTGGCAGGGGCGGGTGGCGCTGCTCGCGGCGCGAGCGCAAGGACCCGACGCGACCTATCCCACGGTCGCTCTCGAGCAGACCCGGTCGAGCATGGCCAGCACCCGCAGCGCGCAAACGGGTACCGCAACCGCCGGGATCACCCTGCTGTTCCTGTTGACGATGCTGCTGGCGGGCATGGTCCTCTCCAATCTGGTCGAGGAGAAGGCCAACAAGATCATCGAGATCCTTGCGGCAGCGATCCCGATGGATGCGGTCTTCGTCGGCAAGCTGTTCGCCATGCTGGCGATCAGCTTTGTCGGGATCGCGGTGTGGGGAAGCCTGGCACTGGTCGCGCTTGCACTGGGTCCGGCGACCGGCACCTCGCTGCCGACCCCGGCGGTCGGATGGCCGCTCTTTGTCGCGCTGTTCGTGCTCTATTTCGCGCTGGCCTATCTGCTGATCGGCTCGGTGTTCCTGACCGTGGGCTCGATGGCAGCGACGGTGCGCGATGTGCAGACATTGTCGATGCCGGCCACGATCCTGCAGCTCGCGGTGTTCTTCCTCGCCACTTTCGCGATGACCGATATCGGCTCGCCGGTCGAACTGTTCGCGGCGGTCTTCCCGCTGTCCTCGCCCTACGCCATGGTCGGGCGCGCCGCGCAGTCGCCCGACCTGCTGCCGCACCTGATCGCGATCGCCTGGCAGGTGGCCTGGGTGACGATCTTCGTGCGCGGCGGGGCTTCGCTGTTCCGGCGACGGGTGATGAAGTCGGGCCCGGCCAAGGCGAAGGCGAAAGGCCGATTCAGCCTGGTCCGGCGCCCGACCAAGCAATAGCGCGCCGGTTCGGTCCCGATTTGCAACGCACTATTGACACACTTGTCAGTTAGGCCGGATAGTGAAGCATGACGGAGGCGACCGGAACGAGTCGCCCCAAGCGGGAGAGTACCATGGCCACCATCGCCGCCGAAAAGCCCCAGTTCCGTACCGCGCCCAGCGCCTATGAAGCGCTGAAGGAGCATTTCGACCAACACCCCGACCAGCGGATGCATCACACGCACAAATGGGATGTCAGCCGTTCGGATATCTACGCCGAGGATCGCTGGCAGCCGATCTTCCGGGAAATGCGCGAGGCGGGGCCGCTGCATTACATCCCCGAAAGCCCGTTCGGGCCCTATTGGGCGGTGGTCCAGCACAAGGCGATCCAGCATATCGAGGCCCTGCCCGACCTGTTCTCGTCAAGCTGGGAACACGGGGGTATAACCATTCTCGAACGCGCCGAGGACATTCCCGAGGAAGAACGGCTCGAACTGCCGATGTTCATCGCCATGGATCGGCCCAAGCACACCGGCCAGCGGCGCACGGTCGCCCCCGCCTTTACCCCGGGCGAAATGAAGCGGATGGAGGCGGATATCCGGCAGCGGACCGGCGAACTGCTCGATTCGCTGCCGCGCGGCGAGGTGTTCGACTGGGTCGACAAGGTCTCGATCGAACTCACCACCGGAATGCTCGCGTTGCTGTTCGGCTTCCCCTGGGAAGATCGCCGCCTGCTGACGCTGTGGTCGGACTGGTCGGGCGACACCGAGCTCGCCAGCGTCCGCGAGCTCGACCCGCTGCGACGCAGCTTCCTGCACGAAATGGCCGCCTATTTTCAGATGCTGTGGGCCGAGCGCGCACAGCAGGATCCGCAGCCCGACCTCATCTCGATGATGATCCATTCCGAGGCGATGAACCAGCAGAGCCCGGAAGAATTCATGGGCAATCTGATCCTGCTGATCGTCGGCGGCAACGACACCACCCGCAACACCATGAGCGGGATCATCCACGGCTTCGACACCTTCCCCGACCAGCGCAAGCTGTTCGAGCAGAACCCCGACTTGATCCCCAATGCGGTCCAGGAATGCATCCGCTTCCAGACCCCGCTCGCGCATATGCGCCGGACCTGCACCGAGGACACCGAGCAGTTCGGTCAGCAGATCAAGAAGGGCGACAAAGTGGTGCTGTGGTACCTGTCGGCCAATCGCGACGAGCAGGTGTTCGAAAACCCCGACAAGCTCGACATCACCCGCGAGAACGCCCGCCGCCACCTCGCCTTCGGCTACGGCATCCACCGCTGCGTCGGCGCAAGGCTGGCCGAATTGCAGCTGCGCATCCTGCTCGAGGAGATGCACAAGCGGCGGATGCGGGTCCATGTCGCGGGCGATGTCGAGCGGGTGCGGGCGAATTTTGTCCATGGTTTCCGCAAGCTCGAGGTCGAAATCACCGAATTCTGACTATGTCGGCGCGAGAACCGATTGCCGTTCCGCTGCTATTCAGGGGTGATCTGTCATGCATTGCGGCATGGACCACGATCACCCCTCGCCCGACCTCAATCCCGATCGCCGCCGCGCGCTGGCCATCTTCGGCACCGGCGTCGCGTTCTCCGCACTTGCAGCCTGCAGCGCAGGCGTGGCCGAAGCGCGGAGCTTTCCCGTTGAACTGAGCGAAGTGCAATGGCGCGAGAAACTGACCCGGGCCGAATTCTACGTTCTTCGTCAGGAGGGTACCGAACGTCCCTATTCCAGCCCGCTCGACAAGGAAAACCGCAAGGGCCTGTTCGCCTGCGCCGGTTGTGGCAACAAGCTCTACGCCTCGCGTACCAAGTTCGACAGCGGCACCGGCTGGCCCAGCTTCTGGGCGGCATTGCCGGGCGCGGTCGGGACCAGCCGCGACCGCAAGCTGGGTTATGCGCGCACCGAAGTGCACTGCGCCGATTGCGGCGGCCATTTGGGCCATATCTTCAACGACGGGCCCAAGCCGACCGGCAAGCGCCACTGCATCAACGGCGTGGCGATGGACTTCCTGCCGGCCTGATCCGCCAGACTTGCAGCGGTCCTTCGCTGAACCCTGCGACCGGTTGCAACCAGCCGGGGGGCTCGCCCCGCATGAGTCGGGCCGCGAGCCCGTTCGGTCGTGATCGCGCGTATACTTTCGCTTCGGACATGTCCGGGCAGAGCAGCAGGTATTCTGCCCCGCGGGCCTGCGCCAGAACACGCGCAACCCGCGGCTCAGAGAGATAGATATTGAGCACATCGGCCATCGCCGGTTCGGCACGGTGGTGCCCGGTGGCCGTAACCGCGTGATGCGTGTGCATCAGTATGGCGGGCCCCAGATCGAACGGCGAGACGGTTTCGCCAGACGGCAGGGCGTTCAACTGTCCGAGTTCTCGAGGATCGCTGCATTCGCTTTTCTGCATCGTCTCTGGCGATCCCGTTTCGCCAGCTTGCTGCTCGAAAGCTGGCTCTGACGAGAGCCGCTCGGCTACGGCGAAGCCGATCGAAGGCATCAGCGCGAGCACCAGGGCGAGCGTCATGCCGAGTTTCGCCACGAGCCTGTCGAACCGCTCCAGCCGCGCGAGCGTATGTGCAATGAACCATCCGAGCGGTAGCGTCGCGACGATTCCCGCAAAGCCCATCGATCTCCACGTCATCAGACCAAGCACGAGGCTGGCCGCGAGCAGAACGGCATAATGGCGCCAGAAACGTCGGCTAGCACCGGGTCCGCGGGTCGCCAGCAGACCGGTCGCCGCCAGTGCAAGTGCGATCTGGATCAGCGGCGGCACTACAACATCCGCAGACTGCTCCCATGCCGGGCGACCTTCCATGATCAGCACATACCAATAGTCGCGCACCACCGGGTCGAGCGATCCGAAGGGTGTATCGAGGCATTGCGGGGCAAGACCGGCAAAGATCGCGACACCCCCCGCTCCGGCCAGACCAATCAGGCTAAACAGCACCGGAGGCGAGAGCAGTCCGAGCTTCGCCACCACCGTGATCGCCAGCGCGACGAAAGCAAAAAAAGCCAGATGCGCCGGGCCGATCGCATCGCAATATTGTCCCATATTGGGTCCGAGCGTGATGGCAAAGGCCAGGATCAAGCCAGCGGCAAGCGCCTGCAGATAGCCGACCAGCTCCCAGCGCTGTGCGGAATCCTCCAGCCATCGGAGACCGAAATAGCCTGCGAAAGCGGCTGCAAGCGGCACCATTTCGAGCGAGATGGTGCAGCCCAGCGCCAGCGCCGCTCCCGCCAGCCAGGCGCCTTTGCGGTCGCGCAGGGCCAGACCGAAGATCGCCGCCGCCGCGACCGCCAGTTGCCAGCCGTGATGGTCGAGCCGGGTCGGCTGGAGCTGGAACAGCACCGGGGAGAGCAGGCCAATCGTCAGCGCCGCGATGCCAGCGGTACGCAGGTCGAAGAGCCGCGCTGCGGCGGTTCCGACGAAGGCGATCGTGATGCCGAGGGTCAGGAGTGGGACGAGCACCATGGCAGCGATTTCCGCATTCACCGGACCCACGAGCGGCGTCAGCAGGAGCAGCACTGCCGCGATCGGCGCATCAACCAGCCGGGACCAGTGCATCGGCACTCCTTGCGACGGGTCGATGCGGTACTGGTGGAGATCGAACCACGTCTGGCCGCCGATCAGGTCGCGGACCTGGACCAGTCGGAGCGCATCGTCGCCACGGAGATCGAGCGAAAGCAGCCGCTCGAGCGCAACCGCGAGCGTAATGATCGCCAGCACCGCCCATACGAGCAGCAATCGCCGCGCCAACGGGCCCGAGCGGACCCTATCCGCCGACGGCATCGTGAACGGACCGGGTGCTGAAGACGATCCGGCTGCGAATGCCCCACGTCACAAAAAAGCTCATAGCGATCGCCACCAGCTTGGAGAGGCGCGGGTCGATCCCGATGGCCTCGCCAAGCCCGACGATCGCCGCAGTAAGCCCCAGACCGACCAGCGCCGAAAGCACGAACAAGCCCTTTTGCCTCGTCCGTGCGCGCCCGACGGGCGCGACCATGCCGGTAAAGACCTTGCGGCTGGACAACAGCCAATGGGCGAGAATGCCCGCTGCGTATCCGGCCGTCGCCGCCAGTACGGCGGGGACGCCCAAAGCCAGCAGGGCCATAAAGCCGAGCACATCCACCGCCAGCGCGCCGATGCTCGCGAGCACGTAGCGCAGGAAACGGATGTCGCCGATCCGGGCGAGCAGTGCGGTCATTCCTTCCCTTTCCCGCCGTGTCAGGCCGCTTCGCGATCCTGCTTCGCGACGCGTTCGGGCACTGTCCGGACCGAGGATAGCGCTGCCGCTTGACCCTCGCTCAATGGCTTGTCTTCACTCGAAGGCAGGGTCCTGCTCGCACCCTCGGCACCGGCCTCGTGATATTCGGCATCCTCATTAACGCACCAGGTGTCGTAGATTCGCTTGCCGGCAAGGATGTTATCGACCGTCAGCATGGCGGTCATCATGGCGTGGTCCTGGTTGTTGTAGCGATGCATGCCGTTGCGACCGACGAGATGCAGCGTAGGGTACCTGTCTTCCAGTTCCACCCGCATCGCCTGGGCATTGGCGGCATAGTCTTCGTCATAGACGGGATAGGCCTTTTCCTGCCGAACCACCGCGCCGCCAATTACATCGGTCGGGTCGCACAGGCCGAGTATCGCCATTTCCTCCTTTGCGAGTTCGACCAGATCCGCGTCGGCCATCGACCACAACCCGTCGCCTTCGAAACAGAAATATTCCAGCCCGACGCAGGCGACATCGTCCTGTGGGACCATTTCGGGCGACCAGCTGCGGAAATTCTGCACGCGACCGACCTTCACCTTGCTGTCGTGGATGTAGATCCAGTTATCGGGAAACAGGTCGTCCGACCGGATTTTCAGCGCGACGGTGAGGAAGTCGCGATATTTGAGCGCGCTTGCTTGCAGCGTAGTAGCAGGAAGCGGGTGCAGTCTCCGCCCCAACTCGCGCATGGGCGCCGAACTGATCGCGTGATCCGCCTCGATTGTCAGATCCCCGTCGGGACCGGTCGCGCTCATGCGCCAACCCGACTGACCATCGGTCGCAAGCTGCTTGAGCCCATGACCCATGAAGATCTGTCCCTTCCCGCTGGCGAGCACCCGGTCGCGCGCGGCTTCCCACATCATCCCCGGCCCGAGCCGGGGATAGCGAAAGCTCTCGAGCAAGGTCTTGGCGGCCATGCCGTCGTTGGGCTTGCGATTGAGACCAAGCGAACGCTTGAGCCCGTCGCGCACCGCGCCCCACAGCGAGAGGCCCTTGATCCGCTGGGCGGCCCAGTCGGCGCTCATTTCCTCGCAGGGCATGCCCCAGACCTTCTCGGTGTAGGTCTTGAAAAAGATCGAATAGAGCCGCTTGCCGAACTGGTTGGTGGTCCAATCCTCGAAGCTCCTTACCTCCCTGATGGGAAACAGCCTGGAGCGCAGATAGCTGGCCATGCAGGCAGTCGACCGCAGCACGCCCAGATTGGCCAGCGCCTCGAAAGCGCGCAGCGGATAGCTGTAGAACTTGCCCTCGTAATAGATGCGGCTCATTCGCGGGCGCTGGATGAAATCGTCGGGCAGCAGCTCGTTCCACAGATCGACGACCTGCTGGCTTTTGGAGAAGAAGCGGTGCCCGCCGATATCGAAGCGATAGCCTTCGTGCTGCACCGTGCGGCTGATGCCGCCGACATAGGTCGGGTCCTTCTCGATGATCGCCACCGACTTGCCCTGCTTGGTCAGCAGATAGGCTGCTGTCAGGCCGGCGGGCCCGGCACCGATGATCGCCACGTCCACTTTGATATTGGCCGGCCTGGAAGTGGTCATTCTTGCCCCCGTTGTCGTCCTGACCGGGAGTGAAGGAAAATGGTTATGGCGCGGTTAACGCCTGAGGGCTGCACGGCTGACGAGGCGGGCCGTTGCGGACAGTTCAGACGCAGTCGTCGCGCACCAACGCCGGACATTGCGTTTTCGCAGCCAAAATTCCGAATTCGCGCAGCGTGAAGGTGTTGTCGAACACCACGCCATAGCAATTCTCCTTCCGCCAGCGCACTTTGGCGCGAAGCTCGGGCATTTGCCTGCCTTCGAGGCGGACAGTCTGGTCGAGCGCAAACCGCGCGTCGCATTCGATCGAGGCACCCTGCTGCGAGAGGTTGGCCGTAATCGCCTCGCTCTTGCCCGTGAGGCTCGTAATCGTCAGCGGGATGGTGAGGTTGAGGCGCAGCTGTCGCTTGGGAAAGTTCCAAGTTTCGCGGATCAGGCGCTCGACATTCACTTTGTCCTCGAAAGTGAAGCTTGCCTCCCGCCCGTTGGCACGCACCTTGCGCAATTCGAAGGTGTCGCCGTTCTGTAGTTCGAGACCCATCGTTTCGTCGGTTGGAACATCGTGAAACATGCGCAGCGATATACCCAGGCTCGACACGTCGCGGATCACGCAGACGAATTCGCCATGCGCGGACACCAGCTTGGCCGCGCGGATGAGCGACGTGTAGCGCCTCGCGGCGCGCTGATCGGCTTCGGTGGCGTCACCACACCCAGCCATGCTGTCCATCGACAGTGAATCCATTGCGAGCCACCTTCCAAGCGCGGACGAGCCCCATTCCTTTGGTCTCGACGCCCTATCGCGTTGTGCAGCTAGGCGGAGAAAGGTTAAAAACGCCCTAACCGGCCAGAGGAAGCACCAAATTTCAGACGGATATGCGAGGTCTGGTGCGGGTGGTGGGACTCGAACCCACACGATCGAGGATCAGGGGATTTTAAGTCCCCGGCGTCTACCATTCCGCCACACCCGCACTGGCGAAGCGGGTTAGCCAGCCCGAAGCCAGGCGACAAGAGAGAGGAGTAAGGCGATCAGCGCCTCACCACCGTCTCACTCGTCGTTGAGAACCCGCCGCATTTCCTTGCCGGGGCGGAAATAGGGCACGCGCTTGGCCGGAACTTCGACCTGTTCGCCGGTGCGTGGATTGCGGCCCTTGCGGGCTTCACGCTCGCGGGTGGAAAAAGCACCGAAACCGCGCAGCTCGACCCGGCCGCCCTCGGCCAGCCGCTGGCTGATCTCGTCGAAGAAGATATCGACCACCTGTTCGACCTCTTCGGCGCGCAAATCCGGATTGTCCTTCGCCAGCGCCGCCAGCAGTTCGGATCGTATCATGTTGCTCTCCCGACCGCCTGTCCGGCATGTCAGCTGAATTCCAGTGGTGCGACCCAGCGGCTGTCCGGCACACGCCGTCCAGACCCCGCACCGGACCTGCCAGAAAGGGCCTTTCGCGGCAAGTTAACAAAGTAATGTATTTCGCGCGAAAACAGGCGCACCGCGTGGTCAGGCGGGCGCGAGCAGGTCCTCGACATCGAGCCCGAGCCGGTCGATCCGCTCGCGGATCAGCGGCCATTCTTCCTCGACGAACAACCGCCGCTCGCTGCGACGCAGCCGCTCGGCGGCGCCATCGACGACATACATGCCGACCCCGCGCTGCACCGCGACCAGCCCGTCTGACTGGAACTGCTGATAGGCCTTCGCCACCGTCAGCGGGTTCGCGCCCTGCTCGGCCGCCAGCGCGCGCACCGAGGGAAGCATCTTGCCCTCGGGGTAGCGCCCGTCGATTATCGCCGCAGCGATCAGATCGCGCAGCTTGAGATAGACGGGTTTGGACTGGTTGCTCATTGCTTTTCCTAAGGGAGAATGCTGCTGCAGTGCCATAATACAGCGCGGCGCGCAAGGTGAGGGCCGCACTGGATCTTTTGCAGCGTGTGGTGGTCGCGACTGAAACTAATGCTTCACATGAGTGCTCGACTCGCTAGGTTGCCGCTCCTTCAGGGAGGGTCGCACGACGGCACTCCGGGATCGCGACATATTTGAGGGGTTCGCCGAAATGGCTACGCAACAACCCGCCCATGGTGACTCGATGGGCACAATTCTCGGTCATCCAAAGGGCCTGTTCGTCCTGTTCTTCGCCGAGATGTGGGAGCGCTTTTCCTATTACGGGATGCGCGCGCTGCTCATTTTTTACCTTACGAAGCACTGGCTGTATTCCGATGGCGAGGCGGGCGTCATCTACGGCGCCTACACTGCGCTGGTCTACATCACCCCTGTGGTCGGCGGCTATCTCGCCGACAAGTTCATCGGCCAGCGAAAAGCAGTGCTATTCGGCGCCGTCCTGTTGACCCTCGGCCACTTCTTCATGGCTTTCGAAGGCGACCCGGCCGCCGGCAACGTAGACAATCCAGTCATCTTCATTTTCTGGATGGCGCTGGCGCTCATCATCGTCGGCTCGGGCTTCCTGAAGGCGAATATCTCGGTAATCGTCGGCCAGCTCTACCCGCGCACCGATGTCCGACGCGATGGTGCCTATACGATCTTCTACATGGGCATTAACCTCGGTGCGGCACTGGGTTCGCTGCTGTGCGGTTACATCGGCGAGACCTACGGCTGGGGCTACGGCTTCGGGCTGGCGGGGATCGGCATGTTGCTGGGGCTCGTCGTTTTCGTTTGGGGCAAGCCATTCCTCCTCGGCCGCGGCGAACCGCCCGCTTTCATTAGCAAGGGCAAAGAGTTCGGCATTTACGGGATCGGCATTCTGCTCGTCGCCTTCTGCTGGGTGGCGATCCAGTATCAGGATGCGGTGGGCGTGTTCCTTGGCACCTTTGGCGCCGCGCTCGTGTGTTACGTCCTCAGCATCGCGATATTCCAGATGCCCTATGGCCGCTATTCCGATGCACCGCGGGCGGCGTTCTATTCCTATGCCGGGCTGAGCGCACTACTCGTCGTGTCGATGTTCTTCGTCTCCGCCGGCAATGAAGGCTGGCAACTCCCGGCATTGATCGGAGCCGGCGGTGTGGTCTCGGTGATGCTGCTGCAGATGTTCGCTAAGACAGATCACGATCGCGACCGGATCGTTGCGGCGATGTTCCTCATCATCGTGTCGATCATCTTTTGGGCATTGTTTGAACAGGCCGGCTCATCGCTCAACCTGTTCACCGATCGTCACGTCGATCGTGGCGGAGTCCCCGCCTCGGTCTTCCAGTCGATCAACGCGATCTACATCATCATGCTGGCGCCGCTGTTCGCCACGGCTTGGACCGTTCTCGGACGCAAGGGGATGGAACCCTCGACACCGCTCAAGTTCGGACTGGCCGTGATCCAGGTCGGGCTTGGCTTCCTCGTGCTGGTTTGGGGCTCTCAGTCGGCAGGTCTCGATGTTCCGACGCCGGTCATCTTCATCTTCCTGATCTATCTGCTCCACACCACCGGCGAACTCTGCCTCAGCCCGGTCGGGCTGTCGGCGATGAACCGGCTTGCTCCGGTGCATATCGCCAGCCTCATCATGGGCACCTGGTTTTTCGCCTCGGCGACCGGCAATTTCGCCGCCGGCCTGATCGCTTCGGCGACCGGGGGCGAGGGTGTCGGCGAGGAAGCGGGCAAGCAGGTCGTGCTCGACGTCTACAGCACGGTCGGCTGGTACGCGGTCGGTATCGGTGTCGCGGTCATGGTGGTCAGCCCGCTGATCAAGAAGCTGATGCATCTCGATACTCTAGCCGACGACAATGTCGGCGACGATCTCGAGGGCCGGTCGCAGGCCGGGATCGAGGCGCAGGAAAGCGGGGTCCACCCAGCTACCTCGCCGCAGATCCCGGGCGCGCCCGGTCAGGACCGCTGACAACGCAGCCAAACATGAGGCCGGGGCGCAAATGCTCCGGCCTCTTCAAATTCCGCTACGACAGCACGATGACGAAACGAGGGGCAAGATGAAACTTCCAGCCAAATTCACGGCGTGCATCCTGGCGAGCAGCGCGCTCGCCGCCTGCGCCACCACCGATGGCATTGACCGCAGCTCGGCGTCGTCCAGCGCGGCGGCCGAAACCGGCACGCCCTATGCCTCGACCTACCGCGCCTATCCGGGGCGCCCGACCGCTTTGGTCGGCGCGACCGTGTTCGACGGCACCGGCGGCCGGATCGACAAGGGCACGGTGTTGTTCCGCGAGGGCAAGGTGGTCGCGGTGGGCGATTCCTCGCTCTCGACCGAAGGCTACGACCGGATGGATGCCGGCGGCAAGTTCGTGACCCCGGGCATCATCGACATCCATTCGCACCTCGGCGATTATCCCACCCCTAGCGTCGAGGCCCATTCCGACGGCAACGAGGCGACCAGCCCGACCACTCCCGAAGTGTGGGCGGAACATTCGGTCTGGCCGCAGGACCCGGGCTTTTCGCGCGCGCTTGCCAATGGCGGGGTGACCAGCCTGCAGATCCTGCCCGGCTCAGCCAATCTGACCGGAGGACGCACAGTAACGCTCAAGAACGTCGCAGCGCGGACGGTGCAGGGTATGAAGTTCCCCGGCGCGCCTTACGGCATGAAGATGGCCTGTGGCGAGAACCCCAAGCGTGTCTACGGCGGCAGGGGGAGGATGCCGTCTACGCGCATGGGCAATTTCGCGGTCAACCGGCAGATGTGGCTCGATGCTCAGGCCTATGACGGCGAAAAGCGCGATCTTGGCATGGAAACGCTCAAGGGCGTGCTCGACGGCGAAATCCTCATTCACAACCATTGCTACCGCGCGGACGAGATGGCGCTGGTGATGGATATGGCCAAGGAGATGGGCTACAAGGTCACCGCCTTCCACCATGCGGTCGAAGCCTACAAGATCGGCGATCTGCTGCGCGAGAACGACGTCTGCAGCGCGATCTGGGCGGATTGGTACGGCTTCAAGATGGAGGCCTATGACGGCATCCTCGAGAATGCCGCGCTGCTCAACCAGGCCGGCGCCTGCGTCGTGATCCATTCCGACGATGCCAATGGCATCCAGCGATTGAACCAGGAGGCCGCCAAAGCTCAGGCCGCCGGACGGCGGATGGGTATGGATATCTCCGATGGCGATGTGATCGGCTGGATCACGCTCAACGCCGCCAAGGCGATGGGCATTGCCGACCAGACCGGCAGCCTGGAAGCGGGCAAGATGGCCGATGTGGTGCTGTGGAACGGCGACCCGCTGTCGGTCTATTCACGGCCCGAGAAGGTCTGGATCGACGGCGCGCTGATGTTCGATGCGCTCGACCGCAAACGCCGCCCGGTGAGCGATTTCGAGCTCGGCCAGCCCGGTGAAGGAGACGTGAAATGATCAAGCGCACCCTCCTCGCCGCGGTAGCCGCCTGCGCCATCGCCGTTCCTGCCGCCGCGCAGGATTTCACCATCACCAACGCCACTGTCGCCACCGGCGACGGCAGCGAGCCGATCGAGAACGGCCATGTCGTGGTGCGCGGCGGCAAGGTCGTTTCGGTCGGTGCCGGAGCACCCCCTTCAGGTGGAACCGCCATCGATGCCGAAGGCCGCTGGGTCACCCCGGGCCTTTTCGCCACGGTAACCGCGCTCGGCCTGTGGGACGTTGGCGCGGTCAGCGAATCGAACGATACGCGAGCCGGCGATTCGCCCTTCAGTGCCGCGCTGGATGCCGCCCCCGCGATCAATCCCAATTCGCAGCACATCCTTGTTCATCGCGCCGCCGGCGTCACCCGCGCAACCAGCGTGACCATGCCCTCGAGCTCGATCTTCGGCGGGCAGGGCGCGATCATCGATCTGGGTGCCGATCCGCAGGCGGTGGTGCGTCCGCGCGCCTTCCAGGTCGTTGCGCTCGGCGAAGCCGGGGCCCGGCTCGCAGGCGGCAGCCGCACCGCGACGCATGCGCTGCTGCGCAACGCCCTGCGCGAGGCGAGCCAGTTCGGCGAAGATGCCAGCATCCCAGGACGCGCCTCGCGCCCCGCCGATGTCCGCACCGGCGACGACCTGCCGATCGATCCCCGCATGACCGGCGACGACGCGGCGCGCGGCGACGATGTCCTGCTGACCCGCTTCGACGCGGCGGCGCTGGTCCCCGTCGTGCGCGGCGAACAGCCTGTCTATGTCGCGGTCGAACGGGCCTCGGATATTCGCAGCGTCCTCGCGCTGCGCAATGATTTCCCTGGCCTCGACCTCGTACTGGTCGGCGCGAGCGAAGGTTGGCTGGTCGCGCGCGAGATCGCGACTGCCGGGGTGCCGGTCATCGCCGATGGTCTCGACGATCTGCCGGAGAACTTCGAGGAGCTGGCCAGCACGCAGTCGAATATCGGCCGGATGGTAGCGGCGGGCGTCAAGGTGGCGATCAATGCCTCGTCGATGCAGAACCCGCGCAATCTCAATCAGTATGCCGGCAATCTCGTCGCGCTGGCGCGGCTACCCGGCGCCTCCGGACTGAGCTGGGGCCAGGCCTTCGCCGCCATCACTTCGATCCCCGCCGAGATCAGCGGCATGGGTGGGCGCGCCGGGGTGCTCGCCCCCGATGCCGCAGGCGATGTGGTGATCTGGGACGGCGATCCTCTCGAACTCGGGGCCATGCCGGTGCGGGTGTTCATCGACGGGGTCGAACAACCGCTCGACAACCACCAGAGCCGCCTCAAGGAACGCTATCGCGATCTCGACGAGAGCGGCCTGCCCAAGGCCTACGACTGGTAAGGATGTGACAGAGATGCGGGCCACATTCATCGCACTGGGCGCGGTCTTTGCGGCTGTCGGCCTCCATGCCGCAACCGCACAGGACGAAGCGCCCGATCGCTCCAACGACCTGGTCTGGCACAGCGCCCAGCAGGCCTATCTCGGCAGCCTGGAGGCTGCAGACGGTTGGCACTGGATGGAAGGCGGACTGCGCTGGCGGCTGCTCGAAGGCGACCGCAGCGGCGCGCGCCCGACCATCGCCGATGAGGTCACCGTCCACTACGAAGGCCGCTTCATCGATGGCGCGGTGTTCGACAGCTCCTACGACCGCGGCGAGCCGGCCACCTTCCCCCTCGGGCGGCTGATCCCCGGCTGGCAGGTTGCAATCCCGCAGATGGGCGTGGGCGATACGATCGAGATCGCGGTTCCCGCCGATCTGGGCTATGGTCCCGTCGGCAAGGGGCCGATTCCGGGCGGCGCAACGCTGCTCTTCAAGGTCGAACTGATCGGAATCGAGGGGCAATAGACAGGGGGTAAGGCGATGGGCAGCGAGCTTGGTTTGTCGGGAACAAGCGGCGGGGCTCTCGATCCCGCGCTGATCCAGCTGATCGCCGCCAGTCTCGCTTTCGTCGGCACGCATTTTGCGATGTCGCACCCGCTCCGACCCTGGCTGATGAAACTGGGGCAGAACGGTTTCATGGCGGCCTACACGCTGGTCAGCCTCGCCACCTTCGTCTGGATGGTCATGGCCTTCAAGGCTGCCCCTCCCGGCGACCTTGGCGGCAGTGGCGAGATCGGTTGGCTGCTCTCGACTCTCATCACCCTGCCCGCGCTGGTCTTGTTCGTAGGCTCGCTCACTCCCGGCAATCCGGCGATGCCGACCCCGGGTGCCGCCGCAGCGGCCCGCGCCGCGCCGACCGGCGTCTTCCTCGTCACCCGGCATCCAATGATGTGGAGCTTCGCGCTGTGGGCGGTGTCGCACATCGTGCTGTGGTGGAGCTGGCGTACCAATGTCATTGGGCTGGCGATCCTCACCCTCGCGCTGCTCGGTTCGCATCTGCAGGACCGCAAGAAGCGCGCGCTGATGGGCGAAGACTGGATCGCCTGGGAAGCGCACACCAGCTATTGGCCGCGCTGGAGCAGGCTGGGCGCGGCGGGCGCGAAGATTTGGATCGCGGCGCTCGTGCTGTGGGCGTTGCTGACTTGGGTCCACCTACCGCTCGCGGGAATACCCGCCGGATTGTGGCGCTGGGTCGGCTAGCTCGGCGGCCCCCGAATCAACGACCCTTGAACTGCGGCGCGCGCTTTTCGATCAGCGCGTCGACGCCTTCCATGTGATCCTCGGTCAGATGCATCAGCGCCTGCGTGTTCGCGGCCATCTCCAGCGCGGTGTCGTAGCTGGTCCCGCGCCCCTGCCGCATCAGATTCTTCGCGTGACGCAAGGCATGCGGCGGCATGGCAGCGATCTTCTCGGCCAGCGCGTTCGCTTCGTCCATCAGCGCTTCGGCCTCGACCACGCGGCTGACCAGCCCCCAGGCGCAGGCGGTCCCGGCGTCGATCACTTCGCCGGTGTAGAACAGCTCCGAAGCGCGCGCCTCGCCGATGATGCGAGGCAACAGCCAGGTCCCGCCATCGCCGGGGATGATACCCAGCTTGAGAAAGGTCACCCCGAATTTCGCCTTGCTGGAAGCGATCCGGATATCGCCGAGGCAGGCGAGATCGCAACCCAGCCCGATCGCCGGACCGTTGACCGCCGCGATCAGCGGCACGCGCAAGCCGTAGAGCGCACGCAGGATGCGGTGGATATTGTTGCGGTAATTGTCCGACAGGCCCGGCGCCGTCCCGCCGAAGGAACCGCTGCGTTCCTTCATCGCCTTGATGTCGCCCCCCGCCGAGAAGGCCCGTCCGGCGCCGGTCAGGATGACGCAGCGCACATCGAGATCGCGATCGATCGCATCGCAGGCGGCGACGAAGGCATCGCCATCGCCCGCAGCGCCGAGCGGATTCATCGTGTCGGGGCGGTCGATCGTCAGGGTCACGACATGGCCCGCGCGTTCGACCTTCAGCAGATCCATGGCGTCAGGCCCGCGCTTCTTCCACACCGGTGCTGTTGTGCTGCAGCGCGCTCAGGACCTTCTCGACGATATGCGGCGCATTGAGCCCCGCCTCGTCATACTGCTTGGTCGGGTCGTTCTGGTCCTGGAAGATATCGGGCAGCCGCATGGTACGGATTCGCAGGCCGTTGTCGGTCAGCCCGGTGTCGCTGGCATGGGTGAGCACATGCGCGCCGAGACCGCCGACGGCGCCCTCCTCGACCGTGACGACGACATCGTGGCTGCGCATCAGCCGGTCGATCAGATCGGTGTCGAGCGGCTTGGCAAAGCGCATGTCGGCGACCGTGGTGGACAGGCCACGGGCATCGAGCTGGTCGGCCGCCTTCATCGCTTCCGCAAGCCGTGCGCCGAGCGAGAGGATCGCCACCTTGGTGCCCTCGCGCACGATCCGACCCTTGCCGATCTCGAGCTTCTCCGGCGTTTCGGGTATTTCGACGCCCACGCCATTGCCGCGCGGATAGCGGAAGGCGATCGGGCCATCGTCATATTCGGCGGCGGTGTAGGTCATGTGGACCAGCTCGGCCTCGTCGGCCGCGGCCATCACCACGAAATTGGGGAGGGTAGCCAGATAGGTGACGTCGAAACTGCCGGCATGGGTCGCCCCGTCGGCGCCGACCAGCCCGGCGCGATCGATAGCGAAGCGCACCGGCAGGTTCTGGATCGCGACATCGTGGACCACCTGATCGTAGGCGCGCTGGAGGAAGGTCGAATAGATTGCGGCGAAGGGACGCATCCCCTGCGCGGCGAGACCGGCGGCGAAGGTGACGCCGTGCTGTTCGGCGATACCGACATCGAAGGTGCGATCCGGATGTGCAGTCGCGAAGCGGTCGATTCCGGTGCCGCTCGGCATGGCGGCGGTGATCGCGCAGATTCGCGGATCGCTCTCAGCCAGCTTGGACAGCGTGTCGCCGAAGACGTTCTGATAGGCGGGCGGCCCCTTGGCGGATTTCGCCTTCTCGCCGGTGACGACGTCGAATTTGGGCACGCCGTGGTATTTGTCGGCGCTGTTTTCGGCCGGGGCATAGCCCTTGCCCTTTTGCGTCACGACATGGACGAGCACCGGACCCTGATCGCTATCGCGCACATTCTCGAGGATGGGGATCAGATGGTCGAGATTGTGCCCGTCTATCGGGCCGACGTAATAGAAGCCCAATTCCTCGAACAGCGTCCCGCCGGTGACCATGCCACGGGTGTATTCCTCCGCCTTCTCGAGGCTGGAATGGACGCGGCGGCTCATCTTGCGCGCGACCTTCGAGGCGAGGCTGCGCAGGCCGAGATATTCGCTGCTCGAAACCATTCGCGCCAGATAGGCCGACAGCCCACCGACCGGCGGTGCGATCGACATGTCGTTGTCGTTGAGGATCACCACCAGGCGATTGCCCGCCTGTTCGGCGTTGTTCATCGCCTCATAGGCCATACCGGCGCTCATCGCGCCATCGCCGATCACCGCGATGCCGCGGCCCTTCTGGCCCTGCATCTTGTTGGCCATGGCGAAGCCCAGCGCGGCGCTGATCGAGGTCGAGCTGTGCGCCGCGCCGAAGGGGTCGTATTCGCTTTCCGACCGCTTGGTGAAACCCGACAGACCGCCACCCTGCCGCAGCGTGCGGATCCGGTCGCGCCGACCAGTCAGGATCTTGTGCGGGTAGCATTGGTGGCCGACATCCCAGACCAGCCGGTCGGTGGGCGTGTCGAAGACGTAATGAATCGCCACGGTGAGCTCGACCACGCCGAGCCCGGAGCCCAGATGCCCGCCCGTCGAGCCGACCGCGTCGATCACCTCGTCGCGCAATTCGTCGGACAGCTGGCGCAATTGTTCTTTGCCGAGTTTGCGAAGGTCGACAGGCAAATCGACCGTATCGAGCAGCGGCGTCTGGGGTTTCTGACTCATAGGCTTACCGTCCTACACGCGGTTTTTGAGCCTGTCGATGAACGCTTGTTCGCGGCTCAGGCTGCGCAGCTTTCGCACAGTCCGCGCAGCTCGACCACCGGGCGGACCGCGGCGAAGCCGGCATCCTGTCCTGCGGCGCGCAAGGCATCGGTCACGCGGCGGTCGTCGAGATGGCTGGCCTTGCCGCAATCGTCGCAAATCAGGAAAATGCAATCGTGGCGGCAACCGGGGTGGGTGTTGACCAGATAGGCGTTGGCGCTCTCGATCCGGTTGGCGAGGTTGTTGCGCACGAACAGGTCGAGGATGCGATAGACGCTGTTGGGCGCGACCCGCTTGCCGCGCGAGGCCGAGAGATTGTCGGCGATGTCGTAGGCCGATGCGGGGCGATCGTGGCGCGCGAGTTCCTCGAACACCGAGGCGCGCATTCCGGTCCATTGCTCGCCGGCGTCGGTCAAGGTGCGCTGCGCGGCAGCGATCAGATCCTCGCCCGAGTGTTCGGCGTGCTTATGTATCTGTGTAGCCATGCCTTGGAGGTAAGCCGGGTGGTGCAGGCTTGCAAGCTGGTCGGAATTCAGCCCGGTTTGAACTCGGCGCGATAGACGCCCGGATAGAGCCGCTTGAGCGCCGCCAGCTTGGGCACATCCCAGCGCACGACATAGGGGTGGCGCGGGTTCCTGAGCGCGAAGTCCTGATGCGTCGCTTCGGCGGGGTAGAAAGTCCGGGCCGTGGCGATCGGGGTCACGATCGGACCGTCCCATTTCCCGCTCCGCTTCATCTGCGAGAGGTAGGCGGTGGCGACCCGGCGCTGTTCGGCAGTCAGCGGCACCAGCTCGGCGTTGTAATGCGGGCCGCGATCGGGGCCCTGGCGATCCTTGAGCGTGGGATCGGCGATGACCGAGAAGAATACCCGCAGCAGCTGGTCGTAGCGGATCACCTTGGGGTCGTAGACCACTCGCACCGCCTCGACATGATCGGTGATACCGCTCGAAACGAGATTGTACGATGCCTGACGCTTGGTCCCGCCATGATAGCCGGAGACCGCGCTCTCGACGCCCTCGACATGGCTGAAGACCGCCTCGACCGTCCAGAAGCATCCGCCGGCGAAGATTGCGGTCTGCAGACCGTTGCCTTCCTCCGCCGCACGCGAGGCCATCGGCGCGGCAACCACGCTCTCGGCCGCAATCGCCGGTTGCTGGCAAGCCGATGTGGCGAGAACGAGCGCGGCGAGGGGGAGGAGTTTATGCGAACGCATTTTTTGCAAAGTTACGCGAGTAGGCTTGTGAGAGTCGCGTTGAGCTCGGGATTGCTGAGCGCGACGGCGAGGCCGCCGATCAGGAAGCCGAGCGCGAAGTTCACGTAGAGATTGCTGGAGGAGAGGGTCATGGCGGGTCTTTCTGCTGTTTGTTCCACGACGGACTACACCAGCCGAGTTTGCCCGGTGGTTAATGGCCGTGTTGCCCGTGGTTCAGCCGCGCAGCTCAGTGGCGGAAGTGGCGCATCCCGGTGAAGACCATCGCGAGGCCCGCTTCGTCTGCCGCCGCAATCACCTCGTCGTCGCGGATCGAGCCGCCCGGCTGGATGACCGCGCTGGCGCCGGCCTCGACCGCAGCGAGCAGCCCGTCGGCGAAGGGGAAGAAGGCATCCGAGGCCACCGCCGAACCCTGCGTGCGCGGCTCCGCCCAGCCATAGGTCTCGGCTGCTTCGCGCGCCTTGAGCGCGGCGATCCGCGCCGAATCGCGACGGTTCATCTGGCCCGCGCCGATCCCAGCGGTCGCGCCGTCCCTGGCGTAGACGATGGAGTTCGACTTGACGTGCTTGGCGACGGTCCAGGCGAACAGGCAGTCGGCGAGCTCCTGTTCGGTCGGCGCGCGTTTGGTCACCACCTTGAGGTTGGCGGCAACCAAATGGCCATCGTCGCGCGACTGCAGCAGCGCGCCGCCGGAGATGGTGCGCAAGCTCATCCCGCCGCGTGCCGGATCGGGCAGGTCGCCGGTGAGAATCAGCCGCAGGTTCTTCTTCTTCGCGAACACCGCCTTGGCGGCGTCGTCGGCATCGGGCGCGCAGACGACCTCGGTGAAAATTTCGCCGATCGCCTCGGCGGTGGGGCCGTCGAGCGGACGGTTGACCGCGATGATCCCGCCAAAGGCCGAGACGCTGTCGCATTGCAGCGCGGCATTATAGGCCTCGATCAGCGTGTCGCCGGTCGCCACGCCGCAGGGGTTGGCATGCTTGACGATCACCACCGTCGGCGGCCCGTCGCGAAACTCGGCCACGAGCTCGAGCGCGGCATCGGCGTCGTTGAGGTTGTTGAACGAGAGCTCCTTGCCCTGCACCTGCCGGTGATCGGCGAGCGAGCCGTTGGGGGCGAAAGCGGGCAGATACAGCGCCGCTTTCTGGTGCGGGTTCTCGCCATAACGCAGCGCCTGGCCCTTGCGGAACGGCACGGTGATCCGCTCGGGAAACATCTCGCCCTGATCGGCAAGCGCGAACCAGCTGGCGATCATCGAATCATATTCGGCGGTGGCGGCATAGGCCCTGGCGGCCATGCGGCGGCGAAACTCGAACCCGGTGGTGCCATCGCGCGCCTCGAGTTCGGCGGTCAGCGCGTCGTAATCGGCAGGATCGGTAACGATGGTGACGAAAGCGTGGTTCTTCGCCGCCGAACGGATCATGCTCGGGCCGCCGATATCGATGTTCTCGATGATCTCGTCGCGGCCCGCGCCCTTGGCGACGGTGGCGGCGAAGGGGTAGAGATTGACCACCACCAGATCGATCGCGCCGATGCCGTGGGCCTCCATCGCGGCGGCATGCTCGGCATTGTCGCGCACCGCGAGCAGCCCGCCATGGACCTTGGGGTGCAAGGTCTTGACCCGGCCGTCCATCATCTCGGGAAATTCGGTCAGATCGGATATGTCGCGCACGGTGAGGCCCGCCTCGCGCAGCGCCTTGGCGGTGCCGCCGGTCGAGACCAGCTCGACTCCGCGCTGCGCCAGCGCACTGCCCAGCTCGACCAATCCGCTCTTGTCGGAGACCGACAGCAGCGCCCGTTCGATTTTCACTTCGCTCAACGCAATTATCCCATTTGTTTGAGCAGCCAGGGGAAATGTCCCCCGCTGCGCGATGCCAGGCCTTCGACGACCAATTGCTGGATCGGTTGCGGGCGACCCTGCCCGTCGACCCAGAGGCTTTCCTCGATCGCGAGTTCGCCCTCTTCGCCGCCCAGCCGCAGCTGCCAATAGCTGCCGTCGGGAAGCGCGAGACCGGCGCCGCGGCGGTCCTCGGACAGGCCGAGCTCGATCCCGGGACCGATGTGGAAGCGGATCGCGAACCCGATCTTGCCGCGCTGGCCGCGCTTGCCCGCGGGGTCGAGCACGTCCTCGCCGCGCAGTTCGCGGCCGTCGTCGGACAGCACCAGGATGCGGCGGTGGATCAGCGCGAAGCGCGAGGCGTAGCCATCGTGGCAGGCTTCGATCCGCGTGCCCTTGCGGGTGCCCTGGCCGTTGCGCCGCGCGGGCCGTTCGATCGCCGCGCGGGTGATGTCGACTTCCTCGACCCCCTTGCCAATCTCGCCCTTGATCAGGACGGCGGTGGAATTGGCATCGTCGAGCACCAGCGTCGAATGCGCCGCAGTGGCGCGCAGCCCCTGTTCGATCCGCGCGGGCACCTGCCCGCCGGCGAGCGCGGCGCCGCCGCAATTGACGATGATCCTATGCGGCCCCTGCGAGAATTCGAATGCCAGCGTCGAGGCGCAGCCGAAGCGCGAATGGCGGCGGCGCGGCGGCGGCGCGGCATCGAACTGGAGCACCGATTTGCCGTGCGCGACATGCTGATAGCCCCACTGACGCATGTCCTTTCCCGGACGCGCGCGGACCCCGCTGGCGGTGACCAGCGCGGCGAGCGTCGCGGCCGAGGTGGCGCCCGCGCCCTGCCACGAACCCAGCCCGCCATCGCCATGGCGCAGCGCCAGCAGCGGCGGCATCAGCATCGCCAGCATGGTGTCGAGCGCACGCGGCGGGGTGCGATCGACCGCTTCGTAGCAGGCGCGCAGATCGATCAGCAGCGCGATCGCATCCATCTGCGCCAAGGGGCTGCGCGACAGCATCCCGCCATCGTCGCTGACCGCTTCGCCGAGCGCGCGCAGCAGCCCGGCCTCACCGAACAGGCGGCGCGGGCGACCATCGGGGAGCAGCAGCCCCGCGGCGACGATCGCGCACCAGCCGGTGAGCGCGCCAAGCCCATCCTCGGCGCCCTCGACATGGCGGTCGAGCCAGCGCGCGGTGGCGGCGATCGCTTCGAACACGCGCGGACGCAGGCGCTCGTTCTCGCCCGACAGCACCAGCGGAGCATGGACCAGCCAGGCCAGCAGCCGCTGACCCGCATTTTCCACCGTCCAGGCAGGACCGCGGCCGATATGGGCGAAGGGCACCCTGAAATCCGCCACCGCTCCGGTGCCCTTGGGCGCGGCATTGGCATCGAGCCAGGCTAGGATGACGCGTTCCGCCGCGGGGACGCCCTGTTCGCGCGATGCCGCGCTCGAGAGGTCGCGCAGCCAGGAGAAACCGTGGACGACGCGCGCGAAGGGCGGGGTCAGCCGCGCAGAAGAACTGAATTCCATCTGCGCGATCGGCGCGCGCACGCCGTGAACGAGAAAATGCCCGGAGCGCAGCGCCATGCCCGCAGCCCGGTCGCCCTCGAGCGGCGATTCGACCGTCGCGAGCAGCCGCAGCTTGGCTGGCTTGCGGAACGGCGCGGCAAGCAACGAGCCCGGCACGCCGATGCGATAGGCCCAACGCAATGCGGCATCGACCGGGCCCGAAGCGACCGGGGCGAAATCGGCCAGCGCCAGCGCGCGCGAATTGTCGAGTGGTGCGGTTTCGGTGAGCGTCGCGTCATCCGCCGGGAGCGCGGTGGGTTCCTCGTCGGTGCCGAGCGGGAAGATACTGCCCGCGCTCGGCCCCGCGATTTGCTCGCGCTCTCGGGAGCGCTTGAGCGTGCGCAGGCCGCCCGCCATCAGGCGCCCTTCAGCGCGGCGATGTTCGCCGCATAGCGATCCGGCCCGCCGGTGAAGGTAGCCGATCCGGCCACCAGCACATCGGCCCCGGCATCGACGCATTGGCGCGCGGTCTCGGGGTTGACGCCGCCGTCGACCTCGAGATGGATCGCGCGCCCGGTGGCGTCGATACGCTTGCGGATCGCCTCGACCTTGGTGAGCTGCGAAGCGATGAAGCTCTGCCCGCCGAAGCCGGGGTTGACGCTCATCACCAGAACCAGGTCGACCAGGTCCATCAGATTGTCGAGCACCTCGACCGGGGTGCCCGGGTTGAGCACCACGCCCGCCTTCTTGCCCAACCCGCGGATCGCCTGCAGCGTGCGGTGGATATGCGGCCCCGCCTCGGGGTGGACGGTGATGTGATCCGCACCGGCTTCCGCGAAGGCTTCGAGATAGGAATCGATCGGCGCGATCATCAGATGGACGTCGAAGGCCTTGTCGCTGTGCGGGCGCAGGGCCTTGATCACCTGCGGGCCGATGGTGATATTGGGGACGAAATGGCCGTCCATCACATCGACATGGATCCAGTCCGCACCCGCCGCATCGATTGCGCGCACCTCTTCGCCCAGCCGGGCGAAATCGGCGGAAAGAATGGAGGGGGCAATCAGCGGTGTGGTCATGGGCAAGGTGGGACCGTGGCGTGAGACCGTGGCATTTGGGCCGTGGCAGGGGTCGACCTCGCCGCGTTACCGGTGGGAGAGCGCGGTTAACAAGGCGCTGCCCATGTGTTTTCCCCGGTTCGCGGGCACGATGTGCCACTGCGGGACATCCCGACTCCGGGGCCGGCACCTACAAGGGTGCCAATTCAGCCGCAATTCAGGGCCAGGCGTCCAGAAGATGTGCAAATCGGGAGGCTTCGCCTCCGGCAGAAATCGGACACTCGACATGAACAGGACTTTCATCGCCCTTGGCGGCACGCTCGCCCTCGCGCTTGGCGCGACCGCGGGTACGGCGCAGGCGCAATACCGCCAGACGATCCCGAACAACCCGGCGCAATGCGCTTCGGGCGCGGGCCCCTCGGTGATGGTGACGATCAACGGCGTCTCGCAGAGCCGCGGCACCATGCGGATCCAGAGCTATCGCGCGACCGACCGCGACTGGCTGAACAAGGGCCGCTGGATCAACCGCATCGAGATGCCGGCGCGCGCCGGCACGATGAGCGTCTGCGTCCCGCTGCCCGCATCCGGCCATTACGGAATCGCGGTGCGCCACGACGTCAACAGCAACGGCAAGACCGATCTGTCGACCGATGGCGGCGCGATGTCGAACAACCCCAGCATCAACATCTTCAATCTGGGCAAGCCGAGCTACAAGAAGGTCGGCTTCGATGTCGGTAATGGCGTCGAGCGGATCACGATCAACATGCGCTATATGTGATCGGTCTGGGTAAGCGGGGAATGGCGCGGCGGGTCTAGCTGCGCCGCTGCCGGCGCCGCGCGCGCCACAGCTCCCACGCCGCGCCGGGCATCGCGAGCAGCGGGTGCTTCTCACGGAACGGCGTGACTTCGAGCTTCAGCCCGGTGTGGCGTTCGAGCTTCCACGCGCCATAGGCCGCCGCGCCCTCGAAAGTGGTGGTCGCCTTGGCGAGGCGGAGGATGTTGAGCGGCTTGCCCGCACGGCGGCGCAGGCGCCACCAGCGTAGCAGGCGGCGGCGCTCCGATTCGGGGAGCCGGGGGCACAGCAATTCGCGTTCGCGCTCGTACCCAAGCCCCTGCGCTTCCCATGCCAGCGGCAGCAGCCCCTCGAAATGCGCCGGATTGGCGGTGAGGATCGAATCCTCGCGCCCCGGCTGCTCGATCCGGAATTCGGCCCGGTAGGTGGCGCGAAACAGCGCGCGCCAGAAATCCTGCGCGCGGCCCTGCGCCGGGCCGAGCGCCGCCGCCAGCCGGGTTGCCGTTTTTGCGGCCTCGGCGAGCGCGGTGAGTGCTTGTGCGCGCGCAGGCTCGTCGACGGACCAGACCAGCGCGCTCGGCTGGACGAAACGCGCCCAGATGGTGGTGTCGCGCGAGCGCCCCGCCGCGGCGCGGGCGAATTGCTCCAGCGACAGCGTGGCGATCTTTGCGCGCAGCGTCGTGCCGCCGTGCGCCCATTCGCGATAGCTCACCCGCGGCCAGATCCGCTCGCGCTGGGGCCCCGGCAGCAGCAGGTAGAAATCGAGCACCCCCTCGATCGACCCGGTGCGCAGGTTCGAACCGTAGAACAGCGCCGCGCTGGCCCCGGCCTCGTCTGCCAGCATTTGCGCGAACGCCACCACCTCGGCGCGCGGCGGCGCCTCTGCCATGGCGGCGATGCGGGCGGCGAGCGTCGCGCTCACGCGGTGACGAAGGTGAGTTCCGGCCCCTGCGAGACGAGGTAGCTGCCCGCAGGGAACGCCTCGCCATCGAGGATGAACTGGTCGTCGATTATGAACTCGAAGGCCTCGGTCTCGCCCTGGTGGAGGCCCGCGCGCGCCAGCCAGCGCGGCTGCCAGCCGGCGAGAATCGCGGGCAGGCACAGCAGCAGGCGGCGGGCCGGGTGGTCCATGACCGCGAATTTGAGCCCGTCGCGAGGCTCCCCGAACAGCTTGATCCCCAGCGGCATGCGCCGCAGCGTCGAGGCGAGCAGGACTTCGCGGCGCGCCGGGTCGCCATGGCCCGAATGCGGCAGCCGCTCACCCTCGGGCAGCAGCCGCAGGTCCATGCCGACGCCGCGCCGCCAGGGGTTGCGGTCGCTGCCGAACATCGCCTGGAGCACGCCCCAGGCGGAGGTCATGCCCACCGCGAGACTGTCGAAGAAGCCGTAGCGATGCGCGCCCTGTCCGGCGCGGATCCCCAACGTGAAGGCGCCCGCGCCGAGGATGAAGCCGCGCAGCGGCGCGCTGCGGCCGTCGAGCGCGGCGATCTCGAGCGGTCGCCGCGTCACGGTGGTGCCGCTGGTGAAGGCGTCGATCGCATCGCGCAGCGACCAGTCCGCAGGCGCGCCGAGATCGACGTTGAGCGCGTTGGTCTTGCCCTTGGGCAGCACCGCCAGCAGCGGCCAGTCGTCGCCGAACACCGCATACCCGCAGGTCAGCACGTCGCGCACAGTCCCGTCGCCACCGTTGATGATCAGATAGTCGATCCCGCCCGACGCGAAATCGGCCAGCGCGGCGGCGATCTGGCTACGCTTCTCGGGCGTCGCCACCATCACGTGATGGCGTTCGCCCAGCGCCAGGTCCTGGCCCTTGTTGCGATGGCTGCGCGGGTTGTAGATCACCCCGATCCGCGCCCGGCGCGAAGTCAGTCGCCGCGAATCCGACCGCCGCGGACGCCCCGTCCCTGCCACCGCACCCGGCCGCGCGCCCGGCTTGGGCGCAGGCAGATCGGCGAATTCGTAAATCGAACTGTTCATACGCGCCTCGACGCTTGACCCTTTTCGCTGGCTTGTGGCCGCGGAATATAGGCGCTGCATAAGCCATTGCGAGGCAGTTTGTAACCAATTCGTCACGAGCGACGCCGCTGCGCCCCACGATACGGCGCAGAAGCGGCAGCGCGACAGCGGTGCAAAGGGCGACACTCGGGACGAAATCCGGCTGGTGCACCCGACAGGATTCGAACCTGTGACCTCTGCCTTCGGAGGGCAGCGCTCTATCCAGCTGAGCTACGGGTGCATGCTGGCCAGACGGTGGAGCGGCGCTCTAGCAAAGCGTATCCGCTCGCGCCAGCGCTTATCGCTGGCGCGCAGAGGTGCTCGCGTTAGCGATTTGGCAAGCTCGCTGGTCTAGCCCTGCGGGTGTGATGAACGCGCTCCGCCATGAATTCGACCTCGCCCACGCCACCATGCTGCCGCCGATCGGCGAGTCCGGACCCGAGCTCGCACCCGAGCTGCTCGCCGTCGAGCTCGAAGCGCGCTGGCACGCGCTGCACGATGCCGCCGATGCGGTGGCCCAACTCGCACAGCTGGCGCACGAGAGACCGGTCGGCGCGATCGCCTCGCTGCCCGGACGCGCGGCGCATGCCGGGGGCTGGCGCTGCGAGGCGGCCGCCAACGGGATCGACGATCTCGCGCTGGTGATGCAGACGGGCCTGCGCGCGCTGATCGCAGCCGCCGACCAGGGCCGCGACACCACCGCCGCGGCGCTGACGCTGTGGCGCGAGTTCCACGCCGCGCGGCAGGCGATCTGCGCTTTCGTCGAGCCCGAGCTCACCGCCGCCTGAGCGCTTGATTTCCCGCGGGGCGATCCCCCGCGAACTTGACGAAGTTTCCTTTTTGTTCCAGCGCTGCGGCATGGCCGACTCGCTTGCACCTGCCCTTTCCCGCTCCGAGACCCGCGCGCCCGACAGCGAGGCCGCCACCGCCCGCGCCGTGTGCCGCGGGATTGCGCGGCTGTTCGCGCGCAACGATATCTGGTGCCTGCCCGAAATGCCGCTGCGCAACGGCCGGCGCGCCGATCTCATGGGGGTCGACCCCAAGGGCCGCGTCATCATCGTCGAGATCAAGGTCCAGCGGGGCGATCTCCTCGCCGATGGCAAATGGCCCGATTATCTCGAGCATTGCGACCGCTTCTTCTGGGGGCTCCCACCGGGGCTCGATCGTGGGCCGCTCGAAAGCGAGGACTACCGCCCCGATTGCTGCGGGGTGATCGTCGCCGATGGCTATGATGCGGAAATCCTGCGCCCCGCCCCGCTCCACCCGCTCGCCGCGGCGCGGCGCAAGGTCGAGGTCGAGCGGCTGGCGCGCGCGGCGCTGCGGCGGCTGACCGTCGCCGGCGATCCCGATTGCGCGCCCTGGGGGCTGGGCGAATAGATGCCGCCGCGAGCTGGCATGGCGGACGCAGCGGGGCTGCACTAACCCCTGTCCTGCCCGCGCGGATTGCGGCATAGGCGGGGCCGACATGCTCGCCGCCATCCTTCTCTCCGCGCTCGCGATGACGCTGATCGTCGCGCTGCGCTATCTCGCCACCAGCGGATTTTTCGCCTGGCTGACTTCGCGGCGCAAACCCGGTTACCATGCCAGACTGGGCCCGCAGATGCGGCGCGAAATCTTCTGGTCGCTGGCTTCGGCGGCGATCTACGGCATCCCGGCAGGAATCGTCGGCTGGGGCTGGCAGGAGCGCGGCTGGACGCAGATCTACATCGGCTGGCAGGACTTTCCGCTGTGGTATATCCCGCTCTCGGTGCTGCTCTATCTGTTCGCGCACGACACCTGGTTCTACTGGTCGCACCGCTGGATGCACCGCCCCAGATTGTTTCGCTCGATGCACGCGGTGCACCATGCCAGTCGCCCGCCGACCGCCTGGGCGGCGATGAGCTTCCACCCCTACGAGGCGCTGACCGGGGCCTTCGTGATCCCGCTGCTGGTGTTCGTGGTTCCGATCCATGTCGCCATGCTGGGCCTCGTGCTCGCAATCATGACAGTGATGGGGGTGACCAACCACATGGGCTGGGAAATGTTTCCGCGCCGGCTGGTTCACTCGCGGTTAGGCAATTGGCTGATAACCGCCAGCCACCATCAGCGGCACCACGAAGAATACCGCTGCAATTACGGGCTTTATTTCCGCTTCTGGGATAGGGTTTGCGGCACCGACAAGGGTTTGAGCAGCGCCATATGAAATTTGCCCTTCCCCTGCTTCTGCTGCCGATGGCGGCGCTCGCCACCGCCGCCGGGCACCCCCACTCGGGGACCGATGTCACCGTCACCGTGACCCAATTGCGCAATGCCGACGGGCTGGTGCGCGCCTGCATGACCGGCGATCCGGCGCGCTTTCCCAAGTGCCGCAGCGGGACGCCGTCGCATCGCGCGGTGGTCGATGCACGCAAGGGCCAGGTCACCGTCACCTTTCCCGATGTCGCCCCGGGGCGTTATGCGATCGCGCTGCTCCATGACGAGAACGGCAATGGCAAGGCCGATCGCGCGCTGGGGATGATGCCCAAGGAGGGCTTCGGTTTCTCGCGCGATGCCAAGGTCCGCATGGGCCCGCCGAGCTTCGACGACGCGGTCTTCGAAGTCGCCGAAACCCCCAAGTCGATGGCCATCAAGATGCGTTACATGCTCTGACCGCCTGCCACGCGGCAATGGCGCGGGAAATGGAGCCCGATGGTTAGGGATATGTTTACCACGGCCCGTCAAAAGCAGGGTGCAGACCACCACGCCTTTCAAGGCAGGCTTTTCAGGGGCAGCATCGACGATGGACAGGCTAGGCGGCATTTTCGGCTCGCGCGGGGCGTATGACGACGAGCCAGACTATTCCGGCTCCGATTATTCTGGCCCCGATTACTCTGGCGAGGATTCGTCCGGCCCCGACTTCCACGGCGAAGAAGAAGACACCATCGACGCTGGCCCGCCCTCGCCCGTCGGGCAGGACGAGCGCCGCATGCAGGTGCGCGCCTACAATCACTGGTCGAGCCTGCTGGCCGACCGCAATTTTCCCTCGATCGAGGATCTCGATCCCGCCTCGCTGAAGGATTTCGGGCCCTATTCGGTCCTGCTCGATTTCACCCAAGGGGTGGAAAATCCCGCGATCGAATACCTTGGCGAGCGGCTGGCCGAGGAATGCAACGCCCAAGACGAAATTCACGCGATCGATGCGGTCTCCGAGATTCCAGCGCGCTCGCTGCTCAGCCGCATCACCGACCATTACATGCAAATCCTCGCCAACCAGGCGCCGATCGGTTTCGAGGCGGAATTCGTCAACCAGCGCGGTGCGACCGCGCTCTACCGCGGCATCCTCCTGCCCTATTCGAGCGACGACGAGACGATCGATTTCATCTTCGGGGTGATCAACTGGAAGGAAGTCGCCGACCAGCAGACCGCCGACGAATTGCTGCTCGAGATCGGACAGGCGCTCCGAGCCGACGCTGCGGCGGATGAGGATGACGATGAAGACGCTGCCCTCGCACACGGTGTGCTCGAGCTGAAACAGCGCGTCGAACAGGGCGATGCCCCTCTGGAACTGACCGTTCCGGCCGAAGAAATTGCGGGCGGCGAAGCAATCCCGACCCAGCGCGAACCGGACGAGCTGCCCGTGCCGGCCTTCGGCAGCGGTGCGAATGCGTACCGGACCGACTGGCCAGCGCAGGATTGGGACGACGAAGAGGACGAAGCAGATTCGTCCGAGACCGAATGGCGCGGCAAGCCCATCGGCGAAACCGCGCGGGACTACGGCCTCGACGACGATTACGACGAACCCGAACTGGAAGATGTCGACGATGTCGTCGATCCGCTTGCCGACGACAGCGTCGGCGTCGGGCTCTCCTCGCTGATCGGGCGCGGGACCAAGCCGCGCCCGACGCTCGAAATGCCCTCGGCCTATCCCGAGGATGACGAACCGCCGGTGCCGCAGGCCTATGAGCCCGAGGAGCGGCAAACCGAAGTCAGTTTCGTCCCCGCAGCGCCGCTTTCGACCGACAGCGACACCACGGTGGATGACGAATTCGACATCGACACATTCGACACCGAACACTCCGACGACGCACCCCAGAGCGCGGCCGAAAGCCTTGGCGAAGCCGAAGGCCTCTACGACTGCCTCGCCGAAGCGCGCGAACTGGCGCTGGTCGCCAGCTCGAGCGAAGACCGCAGCCGCGACGCGCTCTACCAGGCGGTCGGGCGTGCTTATGATTTCAGCCTCGAGGCCGCCGCCGATCCCGAGGGCTTCCAGGAGCTGATCGCCGACAGCGGCCTGAAGGTCCAGGAACGCGCGCCGATGACGCCGGTGGTCAAGCTGGTCTTCGGTGCCGATTACGACAAGACGAGGCTGACCGAATACGCCGCAGTGCTGAGCCATGCGCACCGTCTGCAGGTAGGGCGCGGCTCGCTCGCGCGTTATCTCGGCGATGCCGAGGGCGGGCTCAAGGGCGTGGTCCAGGCCGAGCGCCGCGCACGCCGCGAGGAAGCGGGCGAGACGGTGGACGATGGTGCGACAGTGCGCGAAGCGCTCGCGAAGAAGCTGCGCGGCATCGAACCGCTCGCGTTCGAAGACCTCGATCCCGAAGGCGCCGAGTTCGCGCTGGTGATGGTCCGCCGCACCGAGGAGGGCGAATTGCTGGTGGTGGGCGAGATTCCCGAGGATGTCCCGTTGGTCGAACGCGCCGCGCGCAAGCTGCTCGGCTGAACCGCCACCTCACCCGAAATACCCAAACCAAAGGCTATCCAGCCGCGAACCGCCAAGCTAGCGCGGTGCGATGGCCCTGTTCCCGACCAAGCCCGTCCGCATCCAGCCCTATTTCGGCTATCGCAATTGCGAGCGGCTGACGATCTCGGCCCGGGCGCTGCGCGCGCCGCGCCCCGGCTTCGAGAGGAGCGGACGCCTGCGCGCGGTGCGCACCATGCTGTCGCAATTCGCCTCGCACGAGGTGGCCGACCTGCCCGTCGATCTGGAAATCCAGCATCGCGACGGGCGCCGCTTCCACCATCAGGGCGTGACCGATCACGAGGGCTTCGTCCATTTCGACATCCGGCTAGAGCCCGAATGGGAACTGGCCGCGCACAGCGAGTGGGAAGTGGTCGCCTTCCGCTGGAACACGCACGATGGCGAGCAATGCGTCGAGGGCCATGTGCTGGCGCCCGGGCGCGACGCGGCGCTCGGCGTGATTTCGGATATCGACGACACCATCATCGAGACCGGGATCACCGGCAGTTTACGCAAGATCGTGCGCAACTGGCGGCGGGTGGTGATGGAATTGCCCGACGACCGGTTGCTGGTGCCGGATGCCGATGTGTTTTACAACGCGCTGGGCGGCGGCGCGGTGCTGAAGGCCCACGAGACCCACACCGGCGACCGGCTGGAGGCGACGCATCATCCCTTCTTCTACGTCTCGTCGAGCCCTTGGAACCTGTTCTCCTATCTGGTCGCCTTCCAAAAGAGTCGCGGCTTGCCGCTGGGCCCGCTGATGCTGCGCGACTGGGGGCTCAACCGCGAGACCTTCGGCAGCGGCAGCCACGGCGCGCACAAGATCGCGGCGATCGCGAAGATCGTGGAAACCTATGATTCGCTGCAGTTCGCGCTGATCGGCGACGATTCGCAGGGCGATTTGCTGGCCTTTTCGGAGGTGGTCGCGACCCATCCGGGGCGGGTGCGCGCGGTCTTCATCCGCCGCGCGGGCGAACCGCTCAGCCCCGCGGAAATCGTCGCCCAATCGATGATCGAGGCGGCGAACGTCCCGTTGTGGCTGGGCGACAGCTACACCAGCGGGAAACAGTTCCTGCGCGCCATCGGGCTAGCGCATGACGGCGAGGCCGAGCGGATCGTCGAGGCGGTCAAGAAGCCTGCCAGCGCAGCCGCAGCGGCCGATACCCCGGAGGCATGAGCCGGATGGTGGCATGGACGCTGGGCGGGATCGCGGCGCTGTTGGCGCTGGGCGGTCTCGCGTTCTGGATCGCGCTGCAGGTCAACAGCGTCGCCCTGCTCGATACGATCGACCGGGTGACCGGCGGCACCCGCGATGTCGAGCGCGTCGCGCGGGTCCGGCTGGGCGATGCGCCGACGCAGACACTATCGCTTTATCGCGCGGGGCAGACCGCCACTCCCGCACCGATGCTGCTGTTCGTCCATGGCGGCAGCTGGGACTGGGGCGATCCCAGGGATTACAGCTTCGTCGCCCGCTCGCTCGCGCCCGAGGGCTTCGTCGTCGCACTGGCGGGTTATCGGTTGGGCGAAGAGGGGCGCTACCCGGCCATGCTCGAGGACACCGCGCAAGCGATCGGCTGGCTGCACGCCAATGCCGCGCAATACGGCGGCGACCCCGAGCGGATCTATCTCGCGGGCCATTCGGCGGGCGCCTACAATGTCGTCCAGGTGGCGCTCGAACCGCGCTGGCTCGCGGCCGAGGGGGTGCCTACATCGGCGATTCGCGGGGTGGTCGGCATGGCCGGGCCTTACGACTTCTTCCCGTTCGACAAGGATTCGACCCGCGCGGCCTTTGGCGGCGCACCCGACCCCGCGGCGACCCAGCCGATCAACCATGTCCGCCCCGACGCGCCGCCGATGCTGCTGCTGACCGGCAGCGAGGACACCACGGTCAAGCCGCGCAACACCCGCGCGCTCGTGGCGGCGCTCGAAGCGGCCGGGGTCCCGGTCGAGACGCATTACTACGAAGGACTCGATCACAGCGATGTGCTGGTCAGGCTCGCCAGCCCGTGGCGACGCAAGCCGGAACTGCGCGACGACATCCTTCGATTCCTTGTTCGGACCGAACAGGCTTCAGTTCCGGTTCAGGGCGAAAACCGCTAGCAGGGCCTCGATGCGCATCCTTGCCCATGTCTTTGCCTTTTGGGCACTCTTCGCGCTGGCGGCCCAGCCGGTCGCCGCGCAATCCATCCTGCGCGATGCCGAGACCGAGGATTTCCTCCAGGAGCTTTCCGCACCGCTGGTCGAGGCTGCCGGTCTCGAGCCCGGCAATGTCGATATCGTGATCATCAACGATCCCTCGATCAACGCCTTCGTGTCGGCGGGCCAGGTGGTCTATCTGCACAGCGGACTGATCGACGCCGCCGATACCGCCAACGAGGTGCAGGGTGTGGTCGCGCACGAACTGGGCCATATCACCGGCGGCCATGTCATCCGCCGCGGCGACGGTATGGCCGCGGCGAGCCGCATCTCGATCCTGTCGCTGATCGCCGGGCTGGGCGCTGCGCTCGCCGGGGCGGGCGATGCCGCCATGGGCGTGATGATGGCGGGCCAGCGCGCCGCGCTCGGCTCGTTCCTGGCCTACAACCGCGGCGAGGAATCCTCCGCCGATGCCGCCGGCGCGCAATATCTTTCCGACGCCGGCATTTCGGGGCGCGGTTCGATCGAATTCTTCAAGAAGCTGCAGAACCAGGAATTCCGCTATGGCTACAGCCAGAGCGATGAGGCCGCCTTTACCCGCACCCACCCGCTCTCGGGCGACCGCATCGCCCGGCTGCGCGACACCTATCAGCGCGATGCTGCCTGGGAAGCGCCCGACGATTCGCGGCTGGAGCGGCGCTTCCGGCGGATCAAGGCCAAGCTCTCGGGCTATCTGGAAGAACCGCGGCGCACGCTGAACAGCTTCCCGGCCAGCGACACCAGCGTGCCCGCGCGCTATGCCCGCGCCTATGCCTATCACAAGGCCGCGCGCGTCGAGCAAGCGCTGGACGAGACCGACAGCCTGATCGCGCTGGACCCCGAAGACCCCTATTTCCTCGAATTGCGCGGCCAGGTGCTGCTTGAATCGGGCCGTGCCGAGGATGCGCTGGCGTCGCTGCGCCGCGCCACCGAGCTGACCCGGTCCGAACCGCTGATCGCCACGCTGTTCGGCCACGCGCTGATCGCGACCGAAGACAAAGACAATTTCGCCGAAGCCGAAGAGGTGCTTCGCGCCGCGGTTGCTCGCGATCGCTACAACCCCTTCGCCTGGTACCAGCTCGGCGTGGTCTATGCCGCGCGCGGCGACATGCCCCGCGCCCGGCTCGCCAGCGCCGAACAACAGGTGATGAACCGCGAATACGCGATGGCGTTGCGCAGCGCGCAGGCCGCCGAAGCCGGGCTCCCCGAAGGCACGCCAGACTGGCTGCGGGCGCAGGATATCGGCATGCAGGCCCGCGCGCTGATCGAGCAGCAGACCGATCGCGACGGCGGACGACGCTGACGGGCCGAAGGCAGGAACAATGAAAACGCATCTACTAACCGCACTGCTGGCGCTGGTCTTCGGCTTTGCCGGCGCGGCGCTGTATTCGCTGAGCGGGCTCGGCAATCCGCAGGTCCGCGACTATCTGGTCGCGAACCCCGACGTGCTGCCCGAAATGGCCGGGGCGCTGCAGCAGCGCGAGACCGAGGGGCGGCTGGCCGAGGTCGCCGACGAGGTCGAGACCCCTTTCCCGGGCGCTGTGCTGGGCAATCCGCAGGGCAGCCGGACGCTGGTCAAGTTCACCGATTACGGCTGCACCTATTGCCGCGCCGCCGAGGCCGACGTCCAGAAACTGATCGCCGAGAATCCCGAATTGCGGGTGGTGGTCCGCGAATGGCCGATCTTCGATGGCAGCGAGGAAGCGGCGCGCATGGCGCTCGCCGCGGCGAAGCAGGGCAAATACCCGCAATTCTACACCGCGATGTTCGAGCTCGGCCCGCCCTCGCCCCAAACGGTCGAGGCCGCGGCACAAAAGGCGGGTCTCGATCTGGCCGAGGCGCGACGTTTTGCCGCCACCGAGGCGGTCACGCTCGAACTGGCGCAGAACATGGGTCTGGCGCAGCAGCTGGGCTTTACCGGCACGCCGAGCTGGGTGACCGGATCGCAGGTCCTCCAGGGAGCGGTCGGCTACGACGCGCTGGCGAAGGCTGTCGCCGCCGACGAACCGGCGTGATCGGCCGCGGAGCCCTTGCCGCGCTGGCGCTGGCAAGCGCCACTCCGCTGGCCGCGCAACCGCTCCACGCGCCAGCGGCTGCCGTGACCGCCGAACCGCTCGGCGAAGTGGCGGATCTGCAGGCGCGCGACACGCGGCTGTTCGCCGCCGGCTGGCGGCTGGTCACTGGCAATGCGCCCTTCTGCGACAGCGCCGCTCCGGCGATCGGAATGCTGCTCCACGACGCCGCCGCCTATAGCGAACCGGCGCAGGTCCGTAGCGAACTGCGCCTGTCCGGCGATATCGGGGTGCAGGCGGTCGCGCCAGGTTCGCCCGCGGCATTGGCCGGTATCGCCGCCAACGACACGCTGCTTTCGCTCGGCGGCCAAGTTCTGGACGAGGCATTCCCGCGCTCGGACCCCGAGTGGCAACGGCTGGTGAATATCAAGGATAGGCTCGATTCGGCGCTGACCGGGGAGCCCGTCGCGCTCGAATGGAGCCGTCCGGACGCAGCTCCGGCACAAGCATCGATCGCGGGCATCCCCGCCTGCGCCAGCCGCTTCGAGGTGCTCGCCAGCGGCGCGCGCGCGGTAGCCGATGGCTCGCGGGTGCTGTTCGGGCGCGACTTCCCCGGTTTCGCCTATCCGGAGGACGAATTCGCCGCCGGGGTCGCGCATGAGCTGGCGCACAATCTGCTGCGCCATCGCGCTTTGCTCGAACCCCTCGGCCGCCCGCGCGAGCTGGTGCGGCTGACCGAGCGCGATGCCGACCGGCTGATGCCCTGGCTGCTCGCCAACGCCGGTTACGATCCGCACGCCGCCGCGCGCTTCATGAGCCGCTGGGGCCCGCGCCACGGCGGGGGGCTGCTGCGCAAGCGCACGCATGACGGCTGGGACGAGCGGGTCGAATTCATCGAGACCGAAATCGCCGTAGTTGAGCGGCTGATGGCGAAGGAAGGCATGGCCGACTGGTCGCGCCAATTCACCCGCCAGGCCACCGAAGCCGGGGCGGACTAGGCGGCCTCTTCGGCGATCGCCTTGGCATAGAGGCTCGCCAGCGGCTTCGCCAGCACCCGGCGCACCATCGGTTCGAAGAACTCCAGCGGCTCGCTCTGGTAATCGGGGTCGAACGCCGCCTGGTCGTATTTCTCGCAGAATTCGCGGCAGGCTTCGTAATGTTCGTGCCCCTCGAATGCGTCGCGCGCATTGCGGTCCATGCCGAGGTGGTGGAAATAGTAATAGCCCTGGAAGGCGCCGTGGTTCTGGCAGATCCAGTGCAGTTCCTCGCTGACGAAGGGCTTGATGATCGCGGCAGCGACCTCGGGATGGTTGTAGCTGCCCAGCGTGTCGCCCATGTCGTGGAGCAGCGCCATCACCACATAGGGCTCGTCACGTCCGTCGCGATGCGCACGGGTTGCGGTCTGCAGCGAATGCTCGAGCCGGCACACCGGAAACCCACCGAAATCGCCGTCGAGCAGCTTGAGATGCTCGAGCACGCGCTCGGGCAGGCCCTTGGCGAAGGCGCGGTATTCGCCGCCGATGATCGCCCAGTCCTCCCTGGTGCCCTGCTTCATTTCGCGAAATTTCGCGCGCTCGGCCATGCCATGCGCTACGTCATCCATCGTCTGTTCGGTCACATCCATCGCATCTCTCTCCAGGTCCCTTGTCGAGCCTATAGCGTAGCGACTGGCCTAGCCAGCCGCAAATGGGCTAAGGCCTGAGCACAATGGCGGTCCTGCCCATCCAACCGACGCCCTTCTTCGCCAACAAGAACCGGGCCTTCTGGTACCTGCAGCTGGGCGGGTGGGGCGGCGCTTTCCTGCTGCGCGCGATTTCGGCCTTCGCCAACGAGCAGGCGCTCGACTTCGTCGTCATCCTCCTGATCCAGGCGGTGACGGGCTTCTCGCTCAGCCTGGTGCTGTCGGTGATCTATCGCCAGCTGATCGACCGTCGCCCGCTGGTGACCTGGAGCGCTACCGTGCTGGCGCTCGTGATGGCGGTGGGGATCCACGCCTTCATCGACAGCTGGGTGCTCGAGCTGGCGCGACCCAGCGGCGAGACCGGCTTCGTGCGGCTGTTCGTGGGGATCTATTTCTTGGATCTGACGCTGCTCGGTGCCTGGTCGGCGCTCTATTTCGCGATCAATTATTTCCTCAAGATCGAGGAACAGGCCGACCGGCTCGAGCGGCTCGAGATGCAGGCCACCAGCGCCCAGCTCGAAATGCTGCGCTACCAGCTCAACCCGCATTTCCTGTTCAACACGCTCAATTCGATCAGCACGCTGGTGCTGCTCAAGCAGAGCGATCCGGCCAATGCGATGCTCACAAGGCTGTCGAGTTTCCTGCGCCACACGCTGATCAACCAGCCGGGCAGCAAGGTGACGATGGCGCAGGAGGTCGAGACGCTGATGCTCTATCTCGATATCGAGCGGATGCGCTTCGAGGAGCGGCTGCAGACCGAATTCCAGGTCGATCCCGTCGCCTCGCAGGCCTGCATTCCTTCGATGCTGCTCCAGCCGCTGGTCGAGAACGCGATCAAATACGGGGTCAGCCCGCAGGAGGAAGGCGCCACCATCAGCCTGGTCGCGCAGATCGTCGGGCCGCGCTTGCGGGTGACGGTGTCGGATACCGGGCCCGGGATCAACCAGGGCGGCTCGGAAGGCCTCCCGCCGACGCTGATCGGGTCGTTGCGGCGCAGCACCTCCACCGGCGTCGGTCTGGCCAATATCCGCAACCGGCTGGCGCAGGCCTATGGCGATGATCACCGTTTCGAGATTCGGTCTCCCGACAGCGGCGGGTTCACCGTCCTGATCGAGATTCCCCACGAACCGGCCGAGTCCGCAGCGGACCAACCGGGCACGTTTCCACCGCCGACGCGGCAACCGGGTGACAGCTCATCCGTTGTCGGAGTGGCATTGCCGGAAAGGGCATAGGAAAACATGACTATCCGCACCATCCTCGTCGACGACGAGAAGCTCGCTATCCAGGGTCTGCAATTGCGGCTCGAGAAGCACGAGGACGTCGAGATCATCGACACCTGCCAGAACGGGCGCGAAGCGATCCGCGCGATCAAGACACTGCGCCCCGATCTGGTGTTCCTCGATATCCAGATGCCCGGTTTCGACGGGTTTTCGGTGGTTCAGGGGGTGATGGAGATCGACCCGCCGCTGTTCGTCTTCGTGACCGCCTATCAGGAACACGCGATCCGCGCCTTCGAGGCCAATGCGGTGAACTACCTGATGAAGCCCGTCGACGAGGACAAGCTGGCCGACACGATCGAGCGGGTGCGGAACCGCATCGCCGAGAAGAAGTCGACCGAGGAAGCCGAGAAGCTGATGAACGTGCTCTCCGAAGTCGCGCCGGGCGCAGCGGAGGAATTCGCGCAAGGGGAGGACGATGCCGCCTCACGCTACGAGAAGCTGATCAACATCAAGGATCGCGGCCAGATTTTCCGCGTCGAGGTCCACACGATCGAGCATATCGAGGCCGCGGGCGATTACATGTGCATCTACACCGGCGACAATTCGCTGATCCTGCGCGAGACGATGAAGGATCTGGAACGCCGCCTCGACCCGCGCAAGTTCCAGCGCGTCCACCGCTCGACCATCGTCAATCTCGACCAGGTCCGCCAGGTCAAGCCGCACACCAATGGCGAATGCTTCCTGGTGCTCGACAGCGGCGCCGAGGTGAAGGTCAGCCGCAGCTATCGCGACGTGGTCGCGCGCTTCGTGCACTGATTCGAGGTTCGCAGGCCCATGGCTGTCGGTCCGTTCCAGCCAATCGACCCCGTAAACTGAGACCGTCCGCTTGCCGCTCACTCGCAGCGGAACGCCTGAGGCATGTTAATTCGTCGCTGACGTAGCAACTTTGGGTTTGACCATTGCCGAGAGCCAGCAGTCATGCCCGGTGCGAACACCGGGCATGATTGAGGGTTGCCAAAGGTGTTTAGCCTTATGGTATCAGCACAGCATCAATGACGTGGATCACGCCATTGGTACAATCGATATCCGCCGTCACCACGTTGGCGCCATTGACAGTCACGCCATCAGAGCCGTCCACGTGTAGCGTCGCACCGTTGACGGTTGCAGGCTCGAGCTTTTGACCGAAGACATCAGCGGCCATTACTTTGCCCGCCATCACGTGATAGGTCAAAATCGCTGCAAGCTTGGCCTTGTTTTCAGGCTTCACAAGGTCTTCGACCGTTCCCGCTGGCAACTTGGCGAAGGCATCATCGGTCGGGGCAAACACGGTAAAAGGACCTTCGCCCTTCAACGTTGCGCCGAGATCCGCGGCAGTTACAGCTGCGACGAGAGTTTTGAACGTTCCAGCAGCAACAGCAGTATCAACAATATCATGAGTTGCAGATGACATAGTAATTTCCAATCGTTGGGAATTTTTTGACAATATACGGACGTAAAAACTGCACTGTGAAATACAGTCCACCGCACTTGGGCGGTTGAAGAATGACCGGGTTAAAAGGTAATTGGGCCAGCGCCCGGGTCGCATAAGGAACTGGCCCAGCATCCGGTTGGATGACGGCATGGAATTAGTCCAGGTCAGGCCCGCCAGCAATACCGACTAAATCCCGTATCTCGGCCGGCACCAAAGAAGTGGTTGAATGGATGGTCAGCCAGGCAGACGAGCGTCTGGTTCCCATCCGCCGAGATGGCAGCTGGCCACCCACAATCGGATCCTCGCTCAGCCTTTGGCAAACCCTCGAGGCCGCCAGTCGACAAGACCTGCAGGCCCGCTCGCTCGCCGCACTTGAGCCTGCCGCCGATCTGCGCCACTCCCCTTACATGACCGCTTTCACCCTTCCCGGCTTCGATCTGGCCGCATTCGTCCGCTCCACCCTGGCCGAGGATCTGGGCGAGGGGCTGCCCGGCGGGGGGCGCGACGTTACCAGCGAGAGCGTGATCCCCGCCGACGCGCGCTTTTCCGGCGTGATGGACAGCCGCGACGCGATTGTCGTGGCGGGTCTGCCGGTAGCCGCGGCCTTCTTTCGCGCGCTCGACCCGGAGATCACCATCGAAGTTCTGGTCGAGGACGGGGCGGAGGTCCCCGCCGGGTCCGACCTGATGCGGCTGTCGGGCAATGCCCGCGCCATGCTGACCGCCGAGCGCGCCGCGCTCAACACGGTCCAGCACCTCTCGGGCATCGCCACCATGGTGCGCGACTATGTCCGGGCGATGGACAATCCCGATTGCACGCTGCTCGACACCCGCAAGACGCTGCCCGGGCTGCGCCATCTCGAGAAATACGCGACCCGCATGGGCGGTGCGGCCAACCACCGGATGGGGCTGTGGGATGCGGCGATGATCAAGGACAATCACGTCGCGGTCGCGGGCTCGGTGGGCGAGGCGGTGCGCCGCGCGGTCGCCGCCGGGGTCGCGGAGATTATCTGCGAAGTCGACCGGCTCGACCAGATCGAACCGGCGCTGCAGGCGGGCGCGACAAGGCTGCTGCTCGACAACATGGACCCCGCACGCTTGCGCGAAGCGGTCGCGCTGGTCGCGGACCGGGTGCCGACCGAGGCCAGCGGCGGGATCGACCTGACGACCATCCGCGCCAAGGCCGCGACCGGGGTCGATTACGTCTCGGTCGGGCGGCTGACCCAGAGCGCGCCCGCGGCGGATATCGGGCTGGACTTCACCCCCCTATGACCTGCGCGCTGTGATCCGGGCGCTGTGATCCGCGCGCTGTGATTCGGGTGGGGGGCCCGGGCCTGCTGCTGCTCGCCTGCGCCAGCCCGCTGGCTGCGCAGGCCTATCAATGCCGGGTTCCGGCCAGCGCCACAGGGCCCGAAATCCGCCCCGACGGGCCGGTCCGCACCTCACCTGTTACCGGCTATACGATGGCGCTGAGCTGGTCGCCCGAGTTCTGCAAGCCGCGAGAGGGGCAGCGCAGCCATGCACGGCAGTGTTCGGGGCGCGACGGGCGGTTCGGCTTCGTGCTGCACGGCTTGTGGCCGCAGAGCGCGCGTGGCTGGCCGCAATGGTGCCCGACCCGTGCGCGGCCGACCGGAGCGCAGCTCGCCGGGCAAATGTGCCGCAGCCCTTCGGCCCGGCTGGTGGCGCGGCAATGGATCAAGCACGGCGCCTGCATGGCGCGAACCCCGCGAACCTATTTCCGGGTCAGCAATATACTGTTCGATTCGCTGCGCTGGCCCGATCTCGATCGCCTGTCGCGCAAGGAAGCGCTGACCGCGGGCGATCTGCGCGAGGTCTTCGTCGCCACCAATCGCGGCTGGCGCAAGGATGCGGTGGGGATCAAGCGGAACGAGCGCGGCTGGCTGGAAGAAGTGCGGCTGTGTTACGACCGGCGCTTCAGGCCCACGGCCTGCGATGCCCAGCGCTTCGGACCAGCGGACGAGGCCGAGCTTAAGATCTGGCGCGGGCTGTAACCCCGCAGCGAGCCGAAGCTAGCGCCGTTCCCTGAAAAACGACCGTAGTAGGTCCGCGGCTTCCTGCTCGGCGATCCCGGAATAGACTTCGGGCCGGTGCAGGCATTGCGCGTGGTCGAACACCCGCGCGCCGTGCTCGACCCCGCCGCCCTTGGGGTCGGGGGCCGCGTAATAGAGCCGCGCGATCCGGGCATGGGCGATGGCCCCGGCGCACATCGCGCAGGGCTCCAGCGTCACCCACAGTTCGCAATCGGAAAGCCGTTCCTGGCCAAGGTAGGCGGCGGCGGCGCGAATCGCCGCGATCTCCGCATGCGCGGTCGGATCGTGGTCGCCGCGCGGGCTGTTGCCGCCCCGACCGATGATGCGGCCGTCCTTGACGACGACCGCACCGATCGGGACTTCGCCGGCGGTGCCGGCGGCGCGCGCCATTGCGAGCGCGCAATCCATATGCTGCCGACCGAACACCGCAGGCCTTCCTTCTGTCAGGCTGGGTGTCGGGCCGGCGACAGGCTTACTCGTCGCCGGTGACCGGCTCGCCTGCAGCGTCGTCCTGACTGACGTCGACATCGACGGTCGGCACTTCGACGGTGCTGGTGCCGGTCTCGACATCGACATCCATGGGCTCGACATCATACTCGGGCATGTTGCCTTCTTCGACGCTGACTTCGGGCATGTTGCCTTCTTCGGTCTGGTCGACATCGCAGGCCGCGAGGCTGAGCGCCGAACCGGCGAGAATTGCTACGGAAAAGAACTTGTTCATCAGACTCTCCTTGGTGTCGAATATCGGCTAGAGCCGCATTTGGGCATTGGCAACATCAAAGCCCAGCTTGACGATTCGCGTACCCGGCGCTATGCGCGCCGCTTTCCGGGACAGGCCGGTTCTGTACAGTCCCCGCGGGCCCCGGCCCAGCGGCCACATTCGAATGAGAGATTTATCATGTCGCGCATCTGCGAACTGACGGGCAAGGGCCGACAGGTCGGCCACAATGTGAGCCACGCCAACAACAAGACCAAGAAGGTCTTCCTGCCCAACCTCCAGAACGTCACGCTGATGAGCGAGAAGCTGGACCGCAGCTTCAAGTTCCGCGTCTCGACGCAGGGCCTGCGTTCGGTCGAGCATAATGGCGGGCTCGACAACTGGCTGCTGAAGACCAGCGACATCAAGCTCAGCGACCGCGCGCTCAAGGTGAAGCGCGAGCTGAAGAAGTCGGCTGCCGCTCCCTCTCCCGCCGAAGCGGCCTAAGCCACTTCGCTTCAATTCGGTTGTGCTGAAGGGCGTGCGGGATTTCCGCGCGCCTTTTCGCGTTACCGGTTTGCGCGTGCCAGGGCGGGCTGCCGCCAGTCGAGCGCGACCAGCAAGGTGCGCTGGAAGCCGCTGAGATTGTCGTCCGAGATCAGCCACAGGCGCGATGCGCCGGGTTCGCCGGTTTCAACCGCCAGCCCCTCGTAATTCTCCTGCGGCACGCCTTCTGGCAGCGGGATCACGCGTTCGGGGCGCCACAGCGTGCCAGCCTCGATCATCTCGGGATCGAGCACCGCAATCGCGGTGCCGAAGCGGGGCGGAAAATACCATTCGACGCTGCGCAGCAGCACCAGCACCGTGCCATCGGCCAACTGCGCCATGTCCACCGGACGCATGTCGTCGGGCGCAGCGAAGGCGAAAGACTCACCTTCGTCAGCACCCTCATCTGCGGTCGGATCGCCGGAGAAAAGCACCGCGCGATGGCCTTCGGCTGCTGGACGGCGGCGCACTTCGGCGAGGACGACGAACCGCCCATCGGCAAGCCGGACCATCGCTTCGGGCCCGCCATTCGCCCGCCAGCGCCGCATTTTCGCCGGCTTTACCCGCGCCAGCCGTTCGAGCCCGGGCGAATACCGCTCGATCGCATTGCTGCGCTCGTAGGCGCCCCAGATTGTCCCGCTTACCCGGTCGAGCGTCAGCGCTTCGAGATCGGCGTCGCGCTTGTCGCGCCCCTCGGTGACCGCGAGCTCGGGATGGCCCCCGCTCATCGCCGCAGTTCCGGGATTGTCGAGCGCCAGCAGCGTTCCCGTGTCGCTGCCCGCGAGCAATGACCCATCCGACAGCGCGATCAGCGCCGAATAGCCGCCGAAATCGCGGGTCGCGCTCTCGAGATGCCAGACGCCCACCAGCGTCAGCGGCGAATCGGAAGCGCCTGCGTCCGACCTGCCCTGAGCTACCAGCTCGGCGGTGACGGGCGCAGAGGGATCGATCGGCAGGATGTCCGCGCGCCACCAGGTGAGCACCAGCATCCCCGCCGAGAATACACTCACCAGTATCCTGCGCCGCAGCGACGCCCTCCGAACGGAAATCAGCCTTCGCCGTCGACGAACAATAGCGGATCGAGCCGCGAATCGCGCCATGTCAGACCCCAGTGGAGATGCGGGCCCGTCGCCCGGCCCGAGGCGCCGATATCGCCGATATGCTGGCCCTGCCGGACCCTGTCGCCGTCCGAAACCAGCAGGCGCGAGGCATGAAGGAAGGCGCTGTTGAGCCCCTGCCCGTGATCGATGATCAGCAGCTGCCCCTCGAGGCTGAAATTATCGACCGCCAGCACCACCACCCCGTCGGCGGGCGCGACGAACGCCGTGCCGCTCTCACCCGTCGTGATATCGAGCCCGGTATGATAGCTGCCCGGCTCGCCGCGATAGATGCGCTGCGACCCGAAGCGCCCCGAGATACGCCCCCGTACCGGCCAGATGAAATCCTGCCGCCAGCCCTGGGCGCCGGTCTCCTGCTGCCGCGAGAGGTAGATCCGTTCAAGTTCGGGAGCGCGGCGCTGCCGGAAGGCCTCCGACGAACCGCTCGGCCGCCGCGCGACATTGACGCGTTCGATGTCCCATTCGCGCGGCGAGACAGCGACCGGGCTGCGAATCACCCGCCCGTCGCCAAGCGTGGCGGTAAGCACAGCCTGATGGCCAGCGTCGCGGTCGAAGGCGCCGAAGAAATAGCCGTCATCGTCGAGCGCGAGTTCGGTATCGTCGAGTGCGGCAGAGACGGTGCCCGGCGGGACGCGCCCGCGGATCCAGCCGCCCTGTGTCAATTCCCCGGCAAAACTGAAGACCTCGGGGCGCGCAGAAGTGGCTGGCGGAGCGGGGGGCATATTCGTGCGGACCGGCTGAACCACGCTGGCCTGCGTAGTCTGCGTTTCGGAACGGACGGTCTGCTCCTGCGCGGCAGAGCAGGCGGCAAGGCCGATTATGGCCAGCAGCGGTGCGCCCGCGCCGCGCAGGATCAAGGCTTCAGCCGTTCGGTCGCGAACTCGGCGCTGGCATAGGCTTCCTGATGGTGGACGCTCCAATAGCGCAGCTCCTCGAGCGGGATCGCCTGCCCGCTTATCCCGCAGAATACGTGCTGGCCGGTGCGCAGCACGCGAAAGCCGTTGGGGCCGTAATGCAGCTTGGCTTCGCTGCCCGAATTTCGTTCTGATGACATCAACATGGGTTCCGCCCTAGCAAGCTGCGCTCACTCGAACAAATCGTCTTGTCGCCTTGGCGTTCCTGCCGAGCGCCCGGACCGCGCCGATTTGCGCGTCGGCCTCGGTGCGGGCGAGGGTGGCGAGGGTGCTCCCTCGGGGGTTGCGCCCAGTTCGCCATCGTGAAACTTGAGCACCAGCCTCGCTTCGGCGGCGGCATCGGCGCGCCTGGTCAGGGTCCGCCCCTCGCCATCCGTGACGCGCACATAGCCGCGCTGCAGCGGGCGGTCGGGGTGCAGCTGCTCCGCCAGCCTCGCGAGCGCATCGAGTGCCTCCCTTCGCCCGGCGATAGGCCGCACAACCAATGCGGGATCGAGACGCTGGCGGTCCAGCGCCTCGCGCGCGTCGCGAAAGCCGCGCTGCAGGATCGCGGGCGACAGCCGCAGCAGTCCCAGCGCCTCGCGCCCCTTGCCCGTGCGATCGCGCAAGGCCCGGCGCAACCGCTCGCCCGCGTCGTCGAGCCTCTGCGCCGGCCCCTGCAACAGCGCCTCGGGTTTCGGCAGGCGGCCTACGCGCGCTTCCAGCCGCTCGCGCCCCAGCGCCACCGGTCGCAGCGCGCATTGCCGCTGGCGGTGGGCGAGATCCTCGAGCGTCGCGGCAAGCTCGGCGCGCACCGGGACCGCCAGTTCGGCAGCGGCGGTGGGGGTGGGCGCGCGGCGATCGGCGGCGTAGTCGGCGAGCGTGGTGTCGGTCTCGTGCCCGACCGCGCTGATCGTCGGGATGGTGCATTCGGCGATGGCACGCACCACCACCTCCTCGTTGAAGCTCCACAGATCCTCGATCGAACCGCCGCCGCGCGCGACGATGACGAGGTCGGGTCGGTCGGGATTGCCTTCCGCCATGTCGGAAAAGCCGCGCACCGCCGCGGCCACCTGATCTGCCGAACCCTGCCCCTGCACCAGCACCGGCCAGACGATGACGCGGCTTGGGAAACGGTCCGCCAGCCGGTGAAGAATATCGCGGATCACCGCGCCGGTGGGCGAGGTCACCACGCCGATGGTGCGCGGCAGATAGGGCAGCGCGCGTTTGCGTGCAGATGCGAACAACCCCTCGGCCTCGAGGCGCGCCTTGGTCCGTTCGAGCAGCGCCAGCAACGCGCCTTCGCCCGCCAGCTCCATCCGCTCGATCACGATCTGGTACTTGGAGCGACCGGGATAGGTAGTCAGCTTGCCGGTGGCGATGACTTCGAGCCCGTCCTCGGGCGCGAAGGGCAGCCGCTGGCAATTGCCGCGCCACATGATCGCGTCGAGCACCGCCTTGTCGTCCTTGAGCGTGGCATAGAGATGCCCCGAGGCGGCGCGCTTGACCCCCGAGAGCTCGCCGCGCAGCCGGACGAAGCCAAAGCGGTCCTCGACCGTCCGCTTGAGCAACGCCGAAATCTCGCTGATCGAATAGGGCTGCGCGTTGTCGCCGTCGCTCGTGCGCGCTACGAGCCCTGCATTCGCATCGTCATCCGGAGAATCGGTCGCCATGAATATCCTTCTGCTCGGTTCGGGCGGTCGCGAACATGCGCTGGCGTGGAAGCTGGCGCAATCCCGCCTGCTGGCCGCTGCGGGGGACAGTTTCTACGCCGCGCCGGGCAATCCCGGGATCGCCGAGCACGCGCTTTGCGTCGATCTGGATGCCGCGGACCATGAAGCGGTCGGCGCCTTCTGCAGGGACAAGGATATCGGACTGGTGGTGATCGGACCCGAAGCGCCGCTGGTCGCCGGACTGGGCGATCATTTGCGGGCGCAGGGCGTGGCGGTGTTCGGTCCGTCGCAGGATGCGGCGCAGCTCGAGGGCAGCAAGGGCTTCACCAAGGATCTGTGTATCCGCGCGGGGATTCCCACCGCGCGCTACACCCGCGCGACCTCGCTCGAACAGGCGTGGGGCGCACTCAAGAGCTTCGATGCGCCCTTCGTGCTCAAGGCCGACGGACTGGCGGCAGGCAAGGGCGTGGTGATCGCCGAAACCCGCGAGCAGGCGCAGGAAGCGCTCTCGGACATGTTCGGCGGCCAGTTCGGCAGCGCCGGGTCCGAAGTGGTGATCGAACAGTTCCTCACCGGCGAGGAAGCGAGCTTCTTCGCGCTGACCGACGGCACCACAATCGTCCCCTTCGGCACCGCGCAGGATCACAAGCGCGTCGGCGAGGGCGACACCGGACCCAACACCGGCGGGATGGGCGCCTATTCGCCCGCGCCGGTGCTCGACGAGCGGCTGCAGTCGCGGGTGATGGCGGACATCATCGAGCCGACGGTGGCGGCGATGCGCGCCGAGGGCATGCCCTATTCGGGCGTGCTCTACGCCGGGCTGATGCTCTCGCCCGATGGCCCGCAGCTGATCGAATACAACGCCCGCTTCGGCGATCCCGAATGCCAGGTGCTGATGATGCGGCTCGAAAGCGATCTGGGCGAGCTGATGCTGGCCTGCGCGCAGGGCCGGCTGGGCCAAACGCCCGCACCCGAGTTCGCGGACGATTACGCCCTGAGTGTGGTTATGGCCGCCGAGGGCTATCCCGCGACCCCGAAGAAGGGCGGCACGATCGCGCTGGGCGAGGCCGAAGCCGGCGGCGCCAAGGTCTTCCACGCCGGGACCTCCTCGAACGAAGGCGGCCTCGCGGCTTCGGGGGGACGCGTCCTCAATGTCACCGCCCGGGGCGCATCGGTCACCGAGGCGCAGGCGCTTGCCTATGCGGCGGTGGATGCGATCGACTTCCCCGAAGGCTTCTGCCGCCGCGATATCGGCTGGCGCGAGGTCAGGCGGGAGGGTAAATAGCGAGCCATGAAACCTTGGAACAAGTGCCTTGCTTCGGCAGTCTCGTTATCTCTTCTCGGATTTTCCGTTCCTGCTCTGGCGCAACTCGCTGACTACCCCGGTAGCCCGACGGAGCACGGTTCGGTCATGGTGCTGCTCGACCTTGATCAAAATGGTGCGGTCACCTCCTGCGAGGTGGTAAGGCCGAGCGGAGTAAGGTCGCTCGACGAGGCGACATGCCAAATCGCTATGCCAGCACAGTTCGCGGTCAATCCGCAAGAAGCTGAGCTCTGCAAGAATTCCCAAGAGAATCTGGTCTTTCATTTCATCATACCGCACGCCTCACCCACCAGTGCCGACTTGGACATTGAGGAGGGTAATCACGTCACCATCCTTTACGATCCTCGGAGGCATGAGGCTCATCTAGCGGCGGAGGTTACGGGTCCGGGACAGGCGCGGCGACTGGAACGTCGACCGACCAATCGATCACCGTCCTATCCGGCCAAAGCGCTTGAATCCGAAGCCGAGGGGCGCGTTTTCGTGACCGTGGATGTGGATCGAAACGGCAAGCCGGAAAAATGTGGCGTGGTAAGAACGTCAGGGTCGAGCGGACTCGACCATGCGACCTGCCAGTTTGCGATGAAGAACTTACGCTACACTCCGGCCACAAATTATCACGGCGAAAAGATCGGAAGTGTCGATCTCTTCAGCCTCAACTGGGTCATCCCGAAATAAGCGCCGCTCAGAATAGCGCCTCGTAGTGAGCGGAAGCCTCAGCCCAGCTTTTCACTCACCAGCGCTTTCAGGTCCGCTTCGGGCCGCGCGCCGTAATGGCTGATCACTTCGGCGGCGCAGATTGCGCCCATCCGCAGGCATTTCTCGAGCGGCTCGCCACGGGCATGGCCGGTGAGGAAGCCCGCGGCGAAGAGATCGCCCGCGCCGGTGGTGTCCACCACGCGCGCGACCGGCTCGGCCTTGGTCTCGGCGCGCGCGCCGTCGGCGATGGCGATCGCGCCGTTGGGTCCGCGCGTGGCGACCAGCACCGGGACCTTGTCCTTGAGCGCGGCGACGCCTTCCTCGAAGGTCTCTTCCCCGGTCAATGTCGCCAGCTCGCCCTCGTTGACGAACAGGATATCGATCATCCCGTCCTCGATCAGCTTGCGAAAATCGTCGCCATGGCGCTCGATCACGAAGCTTTCGCTGGCGGTGAAGGCGACCTTGCGCCCGGCGCGGCGCGCGACTTCGATCGCGCGGCGCATCGCGCGGCGCGGTTCCTCGGGGTCCCACAGATAGCCTTCGAGATAGAGGATCGCGGCGCTGGCGATGGTCTCGTCGTCGAGCGCGGCGGGCGGCAGGAACTGGCTCGCGCCCAGAAAGGTGTTCATCGTCCGCTCGCCATCGGGGGTGACGAAGATCAGGCAGCGCGCGGTCGGCGGATCGCCGGCGCGGGTGGGGGTATCGAAATCGATCCCGCTGGCGCGAATGTCGTGGCCGAAGATCTGGCCCAGCTGGTCGTCGGCGACCTGGCCGATAAAGGCGCATTGCGCGCCTAGCGCCGACATCCCCGCCAGCGTGTTCGCAGCCGATCCGCCCGAGATTTCCCGCGCCGGGCCCATCGCGTCGTAAAGTTCGGTGGCGCGCGCGGTATCGACCAGCGTCATCCCGCCGCGGTTGAGCCCGAGCTCCTCGATCAGCGCATCCTCGCAAGGGGCCATCACATCGACGATGGCGTTGCCGATGGCGATTACGTCGTAACGGGGTTCGGTCATGGGGGCTCCGGAAATTAGCGCTTTGTCGTGGCCCGTTAGCGGCTCGGCCCTGTGAGGCCAAGCGCGGCGTTGACTTGCGGGGCCGGCATGCGCAAGCGCTGGCGCTCTGATGACCTCGCTCCCCCGCGCCCTTGCCCTGTCGGTCGGCCAATTGGGCGATCCTGCCATCCTCAAGGTGCTCGGCAAGAGCCTGGCGGTGACGCTGGCGATCTTCGCGGCGCTGGGCTGGGGCGCGAGCTTCGCTTTCGACGCCGCGCTCGAATGGCTTGGCCTTGAGGGTGTCTCGGGCCTTGGCACGCTGCTCGCGGTGCTGGCGGTGCTGATCGCGGGCTGGCTGTTGTTCCGTCTGGTGGCGCTGGCTGTGCTGCAATTCTTCGCCGAGGATGTGGTCCGCGCGGTCGAGGCGCGGCATTATCCTTCTGCCGCCGCGGTGCCCGAACTGTCCTTCGGAAAGGCCCTACGCAATAGCGCTGGATCGACGGGGCGGGCGCTTCTGGTCAATCTGGCGGTGTCGCCGGTCGCGCTGGTGCTGCTGTTCACCGGGGTGGGCCCGGCGCTTGTGTTCTGGTTCGCCAACGCGGTTCTGCTGGGCCGCGAATTGCAGGACATGGTCTGGCTGCGCCACCGCCAGGCCGCCGGAAAGCAAGCCGACGAGACAGCGCCGATCGGCGGTGCGACCCGCTTCGTGCTCGGCGGGCTGGTCGCGGCGCTGCTGGCGGTGCCCTTCGTCAATTTCCTCGCCCCCGTGCTCGGCGCGGCGAGCGCCACCCATCTCGTTCATCGCGGAAGACCTGAGTATGTTTAGACCCGGAGCCTCGCTCGTCGCCCTCGGCCTGTTGGCGGGCTGCACCACCGTGCCCGCCACCACTACCGGCACGCAGACACCGCAGACGGTGCGCGAGGCGCCCCCGCCCATGGCGGCTCCCCCGCCGCGGGTCCCGCCCAGCAACGGCGGCTTCATTGCGCCGCGGATCATGCAGGTGCCGGGGCTGGAGACGGTCATCGGGCGCAACGCCACCGCGCTCGCCAACACATTCGGCCCGCCGCGGCTCGAAGTGCGCGAGGGCGATGCGCTCAAGCTGCAATTCACGGGGCCGGCCTGCGTGCTCGACATCTATCTCTACCCGCTCCGTCCGGGAGCGGAGCCGAGCGCGACCTATGTCGATGCGCGGCGGGCCAGCGACGGGATCGATGTCGATCGCGCCGCCTGCGTCGCAGCGCTGAGGCGCTAGCTTCTGGCGCTAGACCATGAAGCTTTCACCGCAGCCGCAGGCACCCTTGGCGTTGGGGTTCGCGAACACAAAACCGGCGGTGAAATCGTCCTCCACCCAATCCATCGTGCTGCCGACGAGATAGAGCACGCTCGCCCCGTCGATGTAGAACACGCCCCCGGGGGTATCGATCTTCTCGTCGAAGGCGGCTTCCTCGGTGATGTAATCGACCGAATAGGCGAGGCCGGAACAGCCGCGACGCGGGGTGGACAGCTTGACCCCGATCGCATCCTCGGGCGCCTTGGCCATAAGATCGGCGACGCGCGCTTCCGCTCGCTTGGTCAGTTCGACCGCGGCGGGGCGTTCTCTGAGCGTGGATTGAGCCATCACAGCATCCCCAGTTCGAGCCGCGCTTCGTCGGACATCTTGTCGGGGCCCCAGGGCGGATCCCAGACCAGATTGACCTGCGCATCGCGCACGCCGGGCACGCTCGCGGCGCGCAGTTCGACCTCGCCCGGCATCGATTCGGCCACCGGGCAATGCGGCGTGGTCAGCGTCATGTTGACCACGACATCGTTCTCGTCCGAGACCTCGACCCCGTAGATCAGCCCGAGATCGTAGATGTTCACCGGGATTTCGGGATCGTAGATCTCGCGGATCGCGGCGACCACCGCCTCGTAAAGCTCACCGCCCGGCTCGCCCGCCTGCATGGCCTCGGGCTGCTGCTTGAGAAAGCCCTCGAGATAGTCGCGCTTGCGCTCGAGCGTCTGGCGCGGGGCTTCGGCGTCAGGATCGATCGCATCCTCGACCCGCGCACGCGGCGGCTTTTGCAGCACCTGCTCGTTGGGGGCGGGTGCGGCGATGAAATCCTGGTCGTCGCTGGGCTTGTTCATACCATCTGTCCTAGGCGAAAATCTTGAGCGTGCGTTCGATCCCGCGGGCAAGGGCGGCGATATCGGCTTCGTCCGAATAGAGGCCGAAGCTGGCGCGCGCGGTGGCCGGGACCCCGAGGTGTTCCATCAGCGGCTGCGCGCAATGATGGCCGGCGCGGATCGCGACGTCTTCCTCGTCCAATATGGTGCCCAGATCGTGCGGGTGAACCCCCTCCATCGCGAAGGAGACGATTCCCGCCGAATCCTCGGGGCCGAACAGGCGCACCGAATTGAAGCCGCGCAGCATGTCGCGGGTCTGGCGGGCGAGCGCGGATTCATGCGCGAACAGCCGCTCCAGATCGAACGGGGCGAGATAATCGATCGCCGCGGCCAGCGCGATCGCCTCGGTGATCATGGGCGTGCCCGCCTCGAAGCGCTGCGGCGGCGGGGCATAGGTGGTGCGCGCGAAACTGACCTGATCGATCATCGCGCCCCCGCCCTGCCACGGCGGCATCGCCTCGAGCAGGCTTTCGCGGCCCCAGAGCACCCCGATCCCTGTGGGGCCATAGAGCTTGTGGCCTGAAAATACGTAGAAATCGCAGTCGAGCGCGGCCATGTCGAGCTTCATCCGAGGCGCGGCCTGGCAGCCGTCGAGCAGCAGCTTGGCGCCCACGCCATGCGCCAGATCGGCGGCGCGGCGGGCGTCGAGCACCGAACCCAGCACGTTGGAGAGATGCGCCAGCGCGACCATCTTGTGGCGCGGCGTCAGCATGGTTTCGAGCGCGTCCAAATCGATCCGCCCGTCCTCGGTCAGCGGGCAGACGTCGATCTCGGCACCGGTCCGTTCGGCGACCATCTGCCACGGCACGATGTTGGAATGATGCTCCAGTTGCGAGAGCATGATCCGGTCGCCCTCCTGCAATTGCGACAGGCCCCAGCTTTGCGCGACAAGGTTGATACCCTCGGTCGCGCCGCGCACGAAGACGATCTCGTTCTCGCTCGCGGCCCGCATGAAGTTGGCGACCTTGCGGCGTGCGGTCTCGTAGCCCAGCGTCATCTGCGCGCTGCGGCCATAGACCCCGCGGTGGACCGTGGCGTAATCCCGGCCCAGCGCGTTGCTCATCGCGTCGATCACCGCCTGCGGTTTCTGCGCGGTGGCGGCGGTGTCGAGATAGTGCCAGGGCGCGCCCTCGGCGGTGACCATGCCGGGGAAATCGCCCTTGAGGCCGATCGCGGCGGGGCTGGCTGACAGGGGGGTGCAATCGTTCACAGGTGCTTGTCCAGCTTGTCGAGCGCGACCCGCATCAGCCGCTCGCGCGTGTCGTCGTTGTCCAGCCCCACCAGCGCATCGCCGATGAAGGCCTGGACCAGCAGCCGCCGCGACAGTTCGGGCGGGATGCCGCGCGCGGCCATGTAATAGCGCGCGGTCTCGTCGAGCTGGCCGACGGTGGCGCCATGCGCGCATTTGACATCGTCGGCGAAGATTTCGAGCTGCGGCACCGCGTTGACGCTGGCGCCGCGGTCGAGCAGCAGTCCCTTGAAATCCTGCGCCGCATCGGTCTTCTGCGCATCGCGAACGACATCGATGCTGCCGAGGAAATTGCCCGTGCCCTTGCCCCAGTGGACGCTGCGCACGGTCTGGTTGCTGGTCGCCTCGGGCTCGGCATGGACCACGCGGGTGACGAATTCGCGAACCGTGTCGCGCCCGCCGACGGTGATCCCGCCCATCTCGAAATGCGCACCGCGGCCCATGCGGACCTCGATCTCGATCCGCGCGAATTCGGCCGAGGCGGCGATCGCGAAGATCTCGCAGCGCGCGCCCGCGCCGACAGCGATGCGCAACCGCCGCAACTCGGTCGAAGCGGTGTCCGCCCCGTCCTCGATGACGATGCACTCGCGCCAGGTCTCGCCGGGGGCGATATCGACATCACGCCAGACGTCGAGATCGACGCCCGCCAGCCTCTCGACCGCCGAATAGCGCCAGGCTTCGTCCCTCCGGGTGGGGCGGGTGGGGATCAGGCTCGCTTCGCTCATGCGGCCATCACCTTGTCGTAGCCGTCGGCCTCGAGCTGGTTCGCGAGATCGGCGCTGCCGGTCTTCACGATGCGGCCCTGGCTGAGGATATGGACGTAATCGGGCTGCACCACCTGGAGCAGGCGCTGGTAATGGGTGATCAGCAGCACGCCCTTGCCGGGCTTGCGCATGATCGCGTTGATGCCGTCGCCGACCACGCGCAGCGAATCGATGTCGAGCCCGCTGTCGGTCTCGTCGAGCACCGCGAAAGCGGGATCGAGAATGCCCATCTGGACCATCTCGGCGCGTTTCTTCTCGCCGCCCGAGAACCCGACGTTCACGTGACGCTTGAGCATGTCCATGTCGAGCTTGAGCAGCGCGGCCTTTTCCTTGGCCAGCTTGAGGAATTCGCCGCCGCTCAGCGGCTCCTCCCCGCGATGCTTGCGCTGCGCATTGAGCGCTTCGCGCAGGAATTGCACATTGGAGACGCCGGGGATCTCGACCGGGTACTGGAACCCGAGGAACAGCCCGGCCGCGGCGCGCTCATGGGGCTCCATCTCGAGCAGGTCCTTGCCATCGAAACGCACGCTGCCGCCCGTGACCTCGTAGCCGGGCCGCCCGCCCAGCACATAGGCCAGCGTCGACTTGCCCGCGCCATTGGGTCCCATGATCGCATGCACCTCGCCCGCCCCCACGCTGAGCGAGAGGCCGTCGAGGATCTTGGTGCCACCGATTTCGGCGGAGAGGTTTTCAATCTGGAGCATTGGCTGGGACATAATACTTTCGTTCACTGGTATGATCACAAGTTCGGCGTCAGCGGCGTTCGCGTCGCACGCTCTGCTTTTCGGCGATCCGCTTGCGCATCGCGTCGCCGATCATGGCGGTCACCGCGTCGAGATCGCCGAGGATGTCGGCGGCGGGGATATGGATCACGCGGATGCCGACCGCGTGGAGGCTCTTGTCGCGCCGCGTGGCGAGCGCCTCGGTCGTGTCGTCCTCGTCGATCGCGATCGCGAGGCCCAGCGTGTGGCAGTTGAAATCGACGATCGCCGATCCGACCACCGCGTGGCGGGTGAATTTGTGACGCCCGAAATCGGCCATCGCGAAGCGCTCGGCCAACGCCTTGTGTGCGTCCGACGAATGGCGCTTCATCTCGCGCGCGCGGTCATGCAGCACGTCGAGCCGGGTGTCCGATATCTTCCACCCGCGGCCCTTCTTGTTGAGCGTGGGCGCGGCATCGGCCTGCTCCGAGGGGGAGCGGAGGTTGAGGGTTTTGCGCTCGGTCACCCCACGCTCCCCTCGAGGCTGATCGCCAGCAGCTTCTGCGCCTCGACCGCGAATTCCATCGGCAATTGCTTCATCACGTCCTTGGCGAAGCCGTTGACGATCAGCGCGATCGCCTCTTCCTCGTCGAGCCCGCGCTGCTGCGCGTAGAACAGCTGGTCGTCGGAGATCTTGCTGGTGGTCGCCTCGTGCTCGATCTGCGCGCTGGGGTTCTTGACCTCGATATAGGGCACGGTGTGCGCGCCGCATTTATCGCCCAGCAGCAGGCTGTCGCATTCGGTGCGGTTGCGCACGTTTTCGGCATTGGCGCCGACTCGCACCAGCCCGCGGTAGGTGTTGTTGCTCTTGCCTGCAGAAATGCCCTTGGAAATGATCGTCGATCGGGTGCCCGAACCGTTGTGGATCATCTTGGTCCCGGTGTCGGCCTGCTGGTGGTTGTTGGTCACCGCGACCGAGTAGAACTCGCCCACGCTGTCCTCGCCATTGAGGACGCAGGAGGGGTATTTCCAGGTCACCGCGCTGCCGGTTTCGACCTGGGTCCAGGAAATCTTGCTGCGCGCGCCCTGGCACAATCCGCGCTTGGTGACGAAATTGTAGATCCCGCCCACGCCCTCGGCATTGCCGGGATACCAGTTCTGGACGGTGGAATATTTGATCTCGGCGTCGTCCATCGCCACCAGCTCGACCACCGCGGCGTGGAGCTGGTTCTCGTCGCGCATCGGCGCGGTGCAGCCCTCGAGATAGCTGACGTAGCTACCCTTTTCGGCGATGATCAGCGTGCGTTCGAACTGGCCGGTGTTTTCGGCGTTGATGCGGAAATAGGTCGACAGCTCCATCGGGCAGCGAACGCCCTCGGGGATGTAGACGAAGGTGCCATCGCTGAAGACCGCGCAATTCAAGGTCGCGAAGTAATTGTCTCGCTGCGGCACCACCTTGCCCAGCCACTGCTTCACCAGCTCGGGATATTCGCGGATCGCCTCGGAGATCGAGCGGAAAATCACGCCCGCGCTCTCCAGCTCCTTGCGGAAGGTGGTGGCGACGCTGACGCTATCGAATACCGCATCGACCGCGACCTTGCGCGCGCCCTCGACCCCGGCGAGCACTTCCTGCTCGGCAATCGGGATGCCCAGTTTTTCGTAAACGCGCAGGATTTCGGGGTCGACCTCGTCGAGCGAGCCCAGCTTGGGCTTGGCGCGCGGTTCGGCGTAGTAAAACGCGTCCTGATAGTCGATTTTCGGATAGCCGAGCTTGGCCCAGTCGGGCTCTTCCATGTCCTGCCACAGGCGGAAGGCCTTGAGCCGCCAGTCGAGCATCCACTGCGGCTCGTTCTTCTTGGCCGAAATAAACCGGACGGTGTCCTCGTTGAGCCCCTTGGGGGCGAAATCCTGTTCGATATCCGAGGACCAGCCATGCTCGTATTCCGCAGCGCGCGCGGCGGCGTCGTGGGCGTCCTGGTCCTGGAGGTCGAGGCTGTCGGTCATGGTCGGGCTTTCGGTCATTGGGGCGGTCATTGGGCTGCTCGCGGCATGGCGCGCAGGTTGGCGGACTGCGCTGCAGTTCGCAGCGGGGGATTCTTCGTCGCGGGCTGTCCGGCAAGCTGGGTGAGCGGGATGCTTGCGAGCGTGCCGCGCAGCGCTTCGTTGATCATCGGCCAGTGCGGGCGGACGCTGCACAGCGCATCGACATTGCATTCGCCGCCATCGGCGCAGGCGGTCAGCGCGATCGGGCCTTCGACCGCCTCGACGATATCCGCGACGCTGATCGAGGCTGCGGGGCGCGCCAGCTGCAAGCCGCCGCCCGAACCGCGCGTCGAGCGCAGCAGCCCGGCCGCCGAGAGCTTGCTCACCAGTTTCTGCACCGTCGGCACCGGCAGGCCGGTTTCCGCCGCCAGCGCGGCCGCACTGGTCCGCCCGCCGCCGCAATGGCGGGCCGCCGCGCACATGGCGACCACGGCATAATCGGCAAGGTTGGAGAGGCGCATCGACAAACTGGTTTCTCAAATCGGACTAAATCGTTCCGATTGAGCACCTATGGTCGGAAACCCTCGCTTTCAAGCCGTTTTCGACTCTTGCGAGTCGTTAGCATCCTCCTCCATCCCGATCGGCAGGCCGACCTGGCGCAGGTTTTTCTCGTTGAGCATCTCGGTGAGATAGGGCGAACTCGCATCCGCCAGCCGCGCCGGGGTGCGCCCCGCGAACAGCCGGATTTCGCGGATCATGTGCGGCTGGTCGTAGAAGGCCTGCCCGATCTGCGCCTCGTATTCCATCGTCAGGCTGGGCAGCGAAAGCAAAGTCGCGGCACGCAGCGCGCGGTACTTGCGCCGCAGCGCCACCGGAGAAAGCCCGAAATAGCGCTCGACCAGGCGCTGGGTCTGACGCCGCGAATAGGGCGAGGCGGCGTAGAGATCGTCGATCTCGGGGAGGAAATCGCCCGCCAGCCAGGCGTTGGTCGCGGCGATCAGCTCGGGGTGACCGGGCTTGAGCGGCTGAATCGCCGCCAGCATAGCCGGACCCAGCTCGGCCACGCATTGCTCGGCGTCCTTCTCCCCGGCGCGATAGGCGGCGCACAGCGCAAGCCCTGTCTCGACCAGCGCCGGTTCGAGCCAGTCGTCGGCGCGATAGAGCCGGTTGCCATGGGTCTTGGCGCATAGCCCGGTCAGCGCGGCCCAGCCCAGCGGGCTGAGCGCGGCACCGATCGCGTGGAACGGCCCGTCGACGCGAAACGGCGCGGCGCGCGAGAAAGGGCTCAGCAGATTGACCCGGTGCGAGGGATCGACCCCGCCCTCGGGCAGGCCCATCTCGCCTTCGCCGAACGGAAACAGGCTCAGATGGCCGATCGCCGCGGGCTGGATATCGGTGATGTTCTCGTCGTCGCAACGGAAGTGGTAGAAGGTCGTGACATAGTCGCTCAATTCGGGCGACACGCCCAGATAGTCGATCGCAAAGCGGTTTGCCGGGGTCAGTTGCCCCTGCCCGCCCGTTGCTCGCCCCGGCCCCGCCACCCGGCGTTTCCTAACCCGCTTCCACCCCGGCGATCCATGCGTCGACATTCTCCTCCATAATCGACAGCGGCACCGGTCCGCTGGTCAGGATCACGTCGTGGAAGGCGCGGATATCGAATTCGTTGCCCAGCCGGGTCTGCGCGCGCTCGCGCAACTCCATGATCTTGAGCTTGCCGATCATATAGGCGGTCGCCTGGCCCGGGTAGACGACGTAGCGCTCGATCGCCTTGCGGATGTCGCCGTCGGGATTGGGAGTGTTGTCGGTGAGGTACTGGATCGCTTCCTCGCGGCTCCAGCGCTTGTGGTGCAGCCCGGTGTCGACCACCAGCCGCGCCGCGCGCCACAGCTCCATCCCCAGCCGACCGAAATCGGAATAGGGATCGGTGTAGAAGCCCATGTCCTTGCCCAGTTCCTCCGTATAGAGGCCCCAGCCCTCGCTATAGGCGGTCACCCCGCCGAAGCGGCGGAACGGAGGAACATCGCCCAGCTGGGTCTGGATCGAGAGCTGCAGGTGATGGCCGGGCAGGCCTTCGTGATAGGCCAGCGCCTCGAGCTCGTTCTTGCTCATGTCGCGCAGATTGTAGAGATTGACGTAATAGGTGCCCGGGCGCGAACCATCGGGCGCCGGGCGCTGGTAGAAGGCCTTGCCGGCGCTTTTCTCGCGGAACGCCTCGACCGGCTTGATCACCAGCGGATCGCTGGGCAGCGTCGAGAAGAACTCGGGCAGGCGCGCTTCCATCGCATCGAGCTTGGCTTCGGCATTGGCGAGATAATCTGCGCGATTGTCGTAATAGAAGCGCTCGTCGGTGCGGGTGAATTCGAAGAACTCCTGCAGGGTTCCCTCGAAACCGACCTGCGTCATGATGCTGCGCATCTCGCCATGGATGCGTTCGACATTGTCGAGCCCGATCCGATGGATCTGGTCGGGGGTGAGATCGGTGGTGGTGTAATTGGCGAGCAGCGCCTCGTAATATTGCGCGCCCTGCGGGAAGCGCCAGATGCCGTCCTGCGTCGGCGCGATCGCCTGCTGGCGTTTCATCTCGGCGAGCAGCCGCTGGTAGGCGGGGCGGGCGTTGGCGTTCCAGGCGCGCGTCGCGGCGCCTTGCTCGATTGCTTCGCTATCGGCGCTGTCGAGCGCGGCGACCTTCTTGCGATAATCCTCGAGGATCGCATTGTCGTCGCCCGCGGCGAGCAGGTTCTCGATGTCCGAAATGACGTAGGGATAGACCCAGTCGGGCGGCATCACCCCGGCTGCCGCACGCTCGCGCGATTCGGCGGTCAGCGTGTCGATCACCGTTCCCAGACCCGCGATGCGGCTGACATAGGCATCGGCACTCTCGGCGCTGTCGACACGGTGGATGTTGATCAGGAAGGCGGGCAGCTGGCTCTGCGCGCCGCGCATCTGGTCGAAGACATAGCCATAGTCGCGGAACGGATAGAGCGCAGCGCTGCGCTCGGCCATGGCATCGAACAGGCGATAGCTGAGCGCATCCTCGCGCGACAATTGCGCGAGATCGTAATTGGCGCGCATGGTCGCCGCGGTGGATTGCAGCAGGTCTTCCTCGCGCGCCTCGGCGGCGTCGGAGAAATCGCCCCAGCGGCTGTAGTCCTCGTCGCGGATGCCACGGTAAGCCTTGGACAGCGGCGAGAGCGCGAGTTGCTGCTCATCATAGGATTCGAACAGCTGGCCCAGATCCTGATCGGGCTGCGGTGCGGCCATCGCGACATCTTCGCTCACGCCCTGCATGGTGGCGCAAGAGGCCAGCGCCAGCGCCGCTATCGAAATTCCCACCTGTCTGAAACGCATCGCTCAATTCCCCGTGTCGCATTTATACAGGGGCATGGCGCAAAACCTAAGCGATTGCCAGCCTTGCCGAAATCGGCGCGCCAAATCCGAACGGATCGCGCGGTGTCGCGGGAATGGCGGGCGAAAAAGGGGGCGGCCTCCGAGGAGACCGCCCTTTCAGTAGAGGAACCCGTCGCAATTGCGTCGAGTCCTTCGGGTCGCGGTAACAGTGTTACTCCAGATCGGATGTTTGCGATTGTATGCAAACGACATCGGCATCCGCTCCGCAACATCCGAGAGCCGCGGTTCGCACTCGCTCGACACCGCGCAGCGCTTTGCCCATAGGCGGGTGCCATGCTGTTCGACTTCGTCCGCCCGGCCGTCTTCGCGCTCGAACCCGAGCGCGCCCACCGCCTGACCGTTGCGGCGCTCAAGGTCATGCCGGGCCGCGCTCCCGCCCCTACCGGTCCGCTGGCAACTAATGTGGCGGGGCTGCATTTCCCCAACCCGGTAGGGCTCGCCGCGGGCTTCGACAAAAATGGCGAAGTGCCCGATGCGCTGCTGGCGCTGGGGTTCGGTTTAGCCGAAGTCGGCTCGGTCACCCCGCTTCCGCAGGCGGGCAATCCCACCCCGCGGCTGTTCCGGCTGGTCGAGGATCGCGCAGTGATCAACCGGATGGGGTTCAACAACGAGGGCGGCGAGGTCGTCGCCCGGCGGCTCAAGGCCCGCCGCGACCGCCCCGGTGTGGTCGGGGTCAATATCGGCGCCAACAAGGACAGCACCGACCGGATCGCCGACTATGCCCAGCTGACCCGGCTGATGGCGCCGCTGGCGAGCTACCTCGCAGTCAATATCTCCAGCCCCAACACGCCGGGCCTGCGCGCGTTGCAGGACGAGGGCGCGCTTACCGGGCTGCTCGATGCGGTGCTCGAAGCGCGGGCCGAGGTTTGTGGGGAGGCCGGCCCGCCGATCTTTCTCAAGGTCGCGCCCGATCTGGAGCCGGCGGATATCGACGCCATCGCCCGTATTGCGCTCGACAGGGGCCTGGCCGCGCTGATCGTCTCCA